>Ga0105248_10007185_pt1 | contig 12219 bp, 13 predicted proteins | sample KBSS34metaG_FD_81524 | JGI IMG/M metagenome (GOLD analysis project Ga0105248, IMG submission 81524) | Switchgrass rhizosphere microbial communities from Kellogg Biological Station, Michigan, USA - KBS S3-4 metaG | ecosystem: Host-associated > Plants > Roots > Rhizosphere > Soil | place... | reverse complement strand
GGCGGCCGGCGCATCGTGGCGATCGGTACGACCGTCGTGCGCGCACTCGAACACGCGGCAACGGGCCGCGGATCCGTGAAGGCCGGCGCAGGTGTCGCGACGCAGCGGATCACCGAAAGCACGCGCCTGCAGGTCGTCGACACCATCATCTCTGGCGTGCACGAACCGGCCTCCAGTCATTACCAATTGCTGCGCGCGTTCGTCGATCGCGCCACTCTGGCGGATGCGGACGCGGCGATGGATGCCGTCGGCTATCGGACGCACGAATTCGGGGACTCGGTCTGGTTCGATCGACGCGCCGGACAGCGCGGTATGATCGAACGGTCTTCAGACATCGATGGCTTCTCCTGACGCGGATTCCCACGCCTTTCACGACTTCGAGCATGCCGGCTGGGAGCGCGCCGCGGCGTTCTACGGTGACGCATTCGGGGCGCTGACGGCGCAGACGGCCGACGCGCTGCTCGAGGCCGCCGGAGCGGGACCGGGCACTCGCCTGCTCGACGTCGCCTGCGGTCCTGGGTTCATCGGCGGAGCCGCTGCGCAGCGCGGAGCCGCCGTCGTCGGGCTCGATTTCTCGGCGGCGATGATCGCCCAGGCCAGGGGGCGTCTGCCTCTGCTCACGTTTCAAGAGGGCGATGCCGAAGCGCTGCCGTTCGACGCGGCGAGCTTCGACGCGGTCGTCATGAACTTCGGTCTGCTGCACCTCGCGCGGCCGGACGCGGCGCTCGCCGAGGCCTTGAGAGTGCTCCGGCCCGGCGGGCGCTATGGGTTCACGGTATGGGCGGCGCCGGAGCGCGCCGTCGCCTTCGGGATCGCGCTGCGCGCCATCGAGACGTTCGGCAACAGGGATGTCCCGCTGCCGGAAGGGCCGCCGTTCTTTCGCTTCAGCGACGCGGCTGAAACGCGTCGGACGCTGGAGTCGATCGGTTTCACCAGCGTCGAAATTCGGGAACTGCCCTTGACGTGGCGTCCGGCGTCAGCTGACGCGGTGTTCGAGGCCCTCTCGCGCGGCGGCGTGCGCACCGCCGCCGTCCTGCGCGCCCAGACACCGGCGGCGCTCGCAGCGATTCGGGAGGCGGTGAGGCGAGGCGTCGAGGCCTACGCTGGCGACGACGGACTCGAAGTCCCGATGCCGGCAATGCTCGCGTCTGCGACGAAAGGCTGACACGACAATCAACGCAGAACTCGCGGAACACGCGGAAAAGACCTTGTTCTGCGGACTCCGCGGTTTCAGCGTTGATCGTCGTGATCTAGATCACGCGCGCCGCGCGCAGGCGGGCGCGCGCGGCGGCATCGATCCCCGCCGCCTCGAGCAAGGTATCGGTATCGGCGCCGAGCGCCGGGGCGGGGCGGCGGTCTCTGCCCGGCATCGCCCCGCGCGCGGCGATGTGCGGGTCCGCCGCGATCTCCTCCGGCCGGTAGATCGTCGTCAGGCAGACGTCGGCGCCATCGAAGTGCGCGAGCCACGCATCGTGGGTGCGCGTGCGCATCCGCGCGCGCACGTCGTCTTCCGTCGCGGTCAACGGGAGATCGAGACGCTCGCAGAACCCGGCCCAGAACTTCGGCTCGAGCCCGCCCATCGCCAGCCATCGCCCGTCAGACGTCTCGTACATGTTGTAGCGAGCCTGCGCGAGATCGGCAGTGGTCGGGAAGATCGACCACGCGAGCGCCGCTTCGTGGATCGAGATCTCGATCGCGCTGCCGGCGCCGGTGCGCGATCGCTCGACCAGAGCCGCCGTGATCGCCAGCGCCGTTTGATGCGCCGAGCCGATGTCGCCAATGAGAGGGCCGGGCAGCGCCGGCGGCCGGAGCAGGCCGGCGAGCGCCTGGTAGTTGAGATCGTGCGCGGCTTTCTCGGTGTACGGGCCGCTCAGACCGAAGCCGCTGATCGACGCGCAGATCAGCCGCGGGTGCCGCGCGCGGAGCGTCGCGGCGTCGACGCCGAGCCGCCGCGCCGTCGACGGCCTGAAGCTCTCGGCCAGCACGTCAGCGGTCGGGATCAGCGCGTCGAGCACGGCGGCGGCGTCCGGCGATCTCAAGTCGAGCGTCACGCTGCGCTTGCCGCGGTTCAACGGCTCGAAATAGTTAACAGGGCCGCCCCGCAGCGTGCGCATCGTGTCGCCGCCATGCGGATCTTCGACCTTGACGACGTCGGCGCCGAGATCGGCGAGCAGCAGCGTCGCATACGCGCCGGGCAGGAGGCGCGTGAGGTCGAGGACGCGAATGCCGTCCAACGGCCGCATCACGTCTTGTTGAACGCAAAGCGCGCAAAGCCCGCAAAGCCAACGTTTGCTTGGCGTGCTTGGCGGGCTTCGCGTTCCATACCGGAGGACATCACGTGCGCTGACGCAGCTTGCTGTGGCTGAAGCCGTACGAGAAGTACAGGACCAGGCCGATCACGAGCCACCAGAAGAAGCGCTCCCAGGCCGTGGCCGGCAGGCCGTACATGATGAAGAGGCACCCCGCCGCGGACAGGGTGCAGACCGGCCAGGCGAACGGCACGCGGAACGGGCGCGGACGATCCGGCTCCTTGTACCGCAGCACGAGCACGCCGATGCTGACGAGGATGAAGGCGAACAAGGTGCCGATGTTCGTCAAATCGTAGGTCTCGCCCGCATCGCCGACAAGCGCCCACGCCGCCACGAACAGCCCCGTAATGATCGTCGTCGTCGACGGCACCTTGGTGACGGGATTCAGGTGGGCCGCCCACTTGGGCAGCAGCCCGTCGCGCCCCATCGCGAAGAAGATGCGCGGCTGCCCGTACTGAAAGACGAGAAGGACGGCCGACATCGACACGACCGCGCCCAGCGCGACGATCCAGCTGACCGTCGCGAAGCCGGAGAGCTCGAGGGCACGCGCCAGCGGATCGGCGACGGCGAGCTCCTTGTAGGGAACCATGCCGGTCAGCACGAATCCGACGATCACGTAGATCAGCGTGCAGATGGCGAGGCCGCCGAGGATGCCGATCGGCAGATTGCGTTGTGGATTCTTCGTTTCTTCGGCCGCCGTCGAAATCGCGTCGAAGCCGATGTAGGCGAAGAACACAATGGCCGCTCCCTGATGGACGCCGCGAAAGCCGTTCGGCGCGAACGGCGTCAGGTTCGCCGCGTGAATGTGTGTCGCGCCGACGCCGACAAACAACGCCAGCGCCATCAGCTTGATCACGACCATGATGTTGTTGGCCGTCGCGCTCTCCCGCGCGCCGCGCAGCAGCAGCCACGTGATGAGCATCACGATCGAGAACGCCGGCACGTGGATCAGGATCGGGATGCCCGCAAGATGCGGTGCGGTCTTGAGCAACCCGTTGATCGCGGGATCGGAGCTCAGCAGCGCCGTACGATAGCCGGTCGTCATCCAGACCGGGAGGGCCACGCCGAAGTTGCGCAGCAGCGTCGTGAAGTAATCGCCCCAGGAGATCGCGACCGCGACGTTACCGACGGCGTACTCGAGGATGAGGTCCCAGCCGATGATCCACGCGACCAGCTCGCCCAGCGTCGCATACGAATAGGCGTAAGCGCTCCCGGCCTGCGGGATCATCGCGGCGAGCTCCGCGTAGCAAAGACCGGCGAGCGCGCACGCCCCTCCGAGGAGCAGGAACGAGAACACCAGGGCCGGACCGGCGCCCTGGCGGATCACCTCGCCGTTGGGGCCGATCTGCCCGGCGGCGGCGGTGCCGATGGCGCCGAAGATGCCGGCGCCGATCACGGCGCCGATCGCCAGCATGATCAAGTCGCCCGCGCCGAGCGATCGCTTCAGGCTGTGCTCGCCCTGCGTGTCCTCGACGAGGGCCGCGATCGGCTTGCGCTGGAACAGTTGAGACATGGAGCGGGATTGTATCCGGTCCCGGCCGCCGGGGCGGACCCCCGTGTCCGCCCGAGTCGACACATGGGTCGGCCCCTACGTGTTGTCGGTCGTGGTTCTTCGGTAGTGTCCGGCTTTAGCCGGACCGTGAGAGCCGGTACGCCGTCTCGTTCGACGCGACGACGATATTACCCATGGAGTCGAACGCCACGCCGACCAGTCCCGGACCCGACAGCACCAACTCGGGATCGCCGGACGGTGGCAGCCGATAGAGGCCGCTCGCCCCGGCGAGCGCTTCGACGACGAACACGGCGCCGTCTCGATCGACCGCCAGACCCTGCGGGCGCCCGAACCGCGCGTACCGCGTCGTCACGGTGCCGTCTGGCGAGATGCGGTAGACGTCGTCGTACGACGACAGCGTTGGCCCGGTGACGTACAGCACGTCGTCGCCGCCGAAGGCCAGGTGGAATGCCGCCACGCTGGCCGGCAGCGACGCAAACACCTCCGGAAGTCCGTCGGCTCCGATCTTGAAAATCGTGCCCGAGCGATCCCCGGCGAAGAGAAACCCGTCGCGCGAGAACGCGAGACCGCACGTCACGCCGAGATCGTGCGCGAATATTTCGGCCCTCCCGTCGGGCATCACGCGGTAGACCGCCCCTTCGAAGCGGCTCGACACGTACAGGCGGCCGTGCGCATCGACGGCCATCGACGTCGGGTTGACGATGCCTGAGGAGAAGGGCTCGCGCGTACCGTTGGGGCGTACGCGAAAAATCGACACCGGCACCTGCTGCCCGCGCGTGCCGCTGATGGTCACGTACAGGTTGCCGTCCTGATCGAAGATCGGGCTGTCCACCTGGTGAATGCCAGTCGCGATCGGGGCGGCGAGATCGACGAACGCCGTCTCGTGCGACGATCCGGCGACGCGGATCGCCGCGCGCCCGCCGTCCAGCTCCGAGGGTACGATCACGGAAATCTGCGTCGGCGACGCGTAGACGACGCGCGCCGGCGCGCCGCCCACCTGCACGCCGGGGAGCGACGGCCCGGCGACCGGAAAGCCTGTGCCTTCGATGGTGATGCGCCCGCCTTCAATCGCGCACAGCGGATGAACGGCGGTTAGACGGACAGACATGCCACGTTCAACTCTCAAGTCTCAAGTCTCAGGGCTCGACTCTCAACGTTGAGAGTTGAGAGTTGAGACTTGAGAGTTGTTAGGTGTCGTCGAGCTCCACGTTCCAATACAAGTAGTCGCGCCAGCTTTCCGGCGCCTGTCGGAGTCCCACGGTGATGCGAACGGCTGGAGCGGATTGTGGGCGTTTGGGATGCTTCCGGAGGTGCATGCCGGCCTCGGCCGGCGTCCGCCCGCCTTTCCGCCGGTTGCACGTCACGCAGCAGGTGACGATGTTTTCCCAGTCCTTACGGCCGCCCTGGGCGACCGGCACCACGTGATCGAACGTCAGCTCACTCGTGGGAAAGCCGTCGCCGCAGTACTGGCATTGGTGATCGTCGCGCGCGTAGATGTTCGCGCGCGAGAACGGCACGTAGTCGAACCGGCGCTTGATCTTGATGTAACGGAGGAGGCGGATGACCGAGGGCATCCTGAAGCTGAACGAGACTGCGCGGATCTCGCGGTCGTAGACAGAGATGACCTCGACCTTCCCCTGGCACCACAGCGTCACCGCTTTCTGCCAGTGAACGATCTTGAGAGGCTCGTACGACGCGTTCAGAAGCAGCGTCTGTTCCAATCTGCTTGGATCTTGCCCGACGCCTGTCGGAGTGTCAATCGGCCGCCGATAGAATGAAGCGTGCGAACTCTCGGTCTCGTGATCCTTGCGGCCGCCTGTTCCGGCGCCTGCGCATCGACCGGCTACAGGCCGAAACCGTTCCCGCTGCCCGGCGGGGCGCCCTCCCAGCCGGCGCCGCCGCGTCCCGCGGCCGAGGGCCCCGCACCGTCGTCCGCGTCGCCCGGTGCCGCCGCAGGCGGCATCGACGGCTACGCGCTGGCCGGCACCGCGCTGTCGCTGCGTGGGGCGCCGTACCGCAACGGCGGCGCCGATCCGGCCGGCTTCGATTGCAGCGGCTTCACGCAGTACGTCTTCTCGCAGTACGGGCTGTCGCTGCCGCGCGAGGTCCGCGAGCAGTATCGGGTGGGGAAAACAATCGAGCCGCAGGATCTCGCGCCGGGCGATATCCTGTTCTTCACGACGACCGAACCGGGGCCCTCGCACGTGGCCATCGCGATCGGCGGCGATCAGTTCGTCCACGCGCCGAGCTCGACCGGCGTCGTACGCGTCGAGCATCTCAGCTCGAGCTACTGGTCGCCGCGCTATCTCGGCGCCCGCCGCGTTACGCCGCCCTGAACTGGCCTTTTCGGATCAACCGGCGGGAAGTGTCTTTCCGGAATTCGCGGACGTGCAGATCGTCGTGCGTGTAACGCGCCGGCTGCTGCGCGGCGCGCAGCGGTTCCACCTTCACGCCGGCGGCATCCGACTCGCACGGCGGCTGCTCGGCGAGCCGTTCGATGTAGCGCTGGGGAAACGAGGGAAAGGTCCGGAAGCTGGTGCCGACGACGCCGCCGTGAGACGCATCGAGCGCGGCGAAATCGTGGCGGAGAAACTCGTACATCTCCGGCGACGGATCGGTCTTCAGATAGGCGTGGACCATGCCGGCCACCTGCTCGAAGAACTGCTGGCCATGACAGTTGGCCGAATACGTGCCGTCTTCCTTCTCGATGCGCCGGATGCCGGCGAGCTCAGGATCGATGTGATAGAGCTCGTGCACGACGGTGTCGAGCTTCGCGATCCACGGATCGGCGCCCGGATAGAATTTCTCCTTCCGCGATCGGTCGAGCGACTGATCGCAGAACCGCGGCAGCGCGAAGGAGATCATGTACTTGATGTTGCGCGCGCCGAGGCTCACCGTCGGCGATTTCGTCACGAACCACTCGGAGCGGCGCGTCAGCGCCTGCGTCGACCGATCGCGCCAGAAGTAATAGCCCGGCTCGCTGGGCGGCAGCGTCAGGCAATGGCACGTCGCGAACGCGCCTTCCGCGTTCGAGCGGCCGGCGCGGGCAAAGACCAGCACGTCGGCCATGTCGATGAACGAAAGCTCCGGGACGCGGGACACGACGTCCTGCATCAACGACGTAAGGCAGTGGGTGTAGTTCATCATGTGACACACGTCGCCAGGGGAGCGAAGCGCGGTCAACTGTTTTGAGAATGAGTCGGAGCGGTCAAAACTATAACGAACGTCGATTCGGACTGTCAAGCTGATGCGGGCTTAATTTGTTGTCATCGTTCAAGTTGAACCGACTCCTGAGGTGGATTGACCGCGCCCATTCGCCGCAGAATCAGTTGCTGACGCCTCAAGAGACGCGAGGATGGCCGCGCCGGGTTGAAAGTGCGCGGATTGGCAATCGTGGCGGCGAGCAGTGCAGCTTCCGACGGACCCAACTCGGCCGCAGATTTCTTGAAATAGACCCGCGAGGCGCTTTCCACGCCGTACAACCCGTCACCCCACTCGATCACGTTGAGGTAGAGCTCGAGGATCCGCGATTTCTTGAGTTCCGCTTCGAGGCGGCGCGCGATCACGAGCTCGCGCAGCTTGCGCACCGGATTCTTCGACGGTGACAGGTAGAGGTTCTTCGCCAGCTGCTGCGTGATCGTGCTGCCGCCGCGCGCGAACCTTCCGCGCGCCCAGTCGGTTTCAAGGGACTCCTGCATCTGGTCGAAGTCGACACCCTCATGCTGCCAGAACGCATCGTCTTCGGCGACAAGGACCGCGCGCTTGAGATCCGGGGAGATGCGGCTGTAACTCACCCACCGGTACACACGCCGCGGCACCTTCCCGTTGGCGCGCGCCTCGCGATCGCGCAGATCCATGAAGGCCGTGGTCGGCGGGTTGGAGGTTTTCAGCGGACGGACGTCGGGGAGCGTGAGGTACGCGTACGCGAGCAACGCGAAAGCCGCGGCCGGCAGCGCCAGGAGTACGCGCCCGATCGTTCGCAACCGCACGCGCCTATGCGGGAACCTGGCGGCCCTGCCTGGCGAACGCACTTTCGAGCGCGCCGCGCAGCAGGATGATGAGCCGCGGCGAAGAGCTCGCTCCCATCAAACCGACGCGCCAGATCTTGCCTGCGAGCGGTCCGAGCCCGGCGCCGATCTCGATGTTGAACGTCTCGAGCAGGTGCATGCGCACCGCGGCTTCGTCGACGCCGTCGGGCACGCGGACCGCATTGAGCGTCCACAGCCGTTCGCCTTCGCGCGGCAGCACGGACAGGCCGAGGCCGGCGAGCGATTCCAGCAGCGCGCGGTGGTTGCGCTCGTGCCGCGCCCAGCGCGCGTCGAGCCCTTCCTCCTCGATGATCGACAGCGCTTCGTACAGCGCGTAGACGAGCGTTGACGACATCGTGTGGTGGTACTTGCGGCGCAGCCAGTAGTCCTCGAGCAGCGACAGATCGAAATAGAAGCTGCGGCACTTGACGCGCTGCGCCAGCGCGCGCGGCCCGAAGACGACCGGTGCGAGCCCGGACGGACCGCCGAGGCATTTCTGCGTGCACGAGTACGCGGCGTCGATTCCCCAGACGCCGACGTCGAGCGGCATGCCGCCGAGCGAGGTGACGGCATCGACGATCGTCAGCGCACCGTGCTCGCGCGCAATCGCCGCGAGCTCGCGAACCGAGTTGACGACGCCGGTGGACGTTTCGGCGTGGACCATGGCGACGACGTCGGCCGGCGTCGCCTCGAGCTGCGCGCGCAGCGCCTGGGGATCGCACGCCCGGCCCCACTCGACGTCGAGGCGTGTGACCGCCGCGCCGTAGCGCTCGCACATCTGCGCCAGGCGATCGCCGAAGTAGCCGGTGACGATCACGGTGGCGCGCGTCCCCTCCTTCACGAGGTTCGCGACGACCGTCTCCATCCCCGAGGTGCCCGTGCCCGACACCGCGAAGGCGAACGACCCTTCGGCCGCCCGGAACAAGCGGCTCAGGCGGACGCGCACGTCGTCGAGCAGCGTCATCATCACGGGATCGAGATGGCTGACGGTCGGAGAGGCCATCGCCCTCATCACGCGCGGCGCAGTCAGGCTCGGACCGGGACCGAGCAGGATGCGATCGTTCTCGGGCAGCAGGCTCATGCGGGAATTTCCTCGAAATGCGCCAGCGCATCACGCAGCGCGGGCACGATCGATTCGGGCAGCGGCAGCAGCGGCGGCCGCGGCAGGCCGACGTCGTAGCCGAGCAGGTTGAGCGCCGCCTTCAGGCCGGGGACGCCGTGCATCGAGCCGAGCAGCCGGGCCACCGGCACGAGCTCGCGCTGCAGCGCGACCGCCTCCTCGTGTTTGCCGGCCTTCGTCAGCTCGAACAGCCGCACGCACGGGCCGGGCAGCGCATTGGCGAGCGCGAGGATGCCGCCGACCGCGCCGACGCACATCATGGGATAGAGCGTGGCCGCCGCGCCGGCGAGCACGATGAAGTCGTCCGGCGTCATCGACACGAGATCGGCGATCTGCGCGACGTCGCCGCCCGACTCTTTCATGCCGACAATGTTGGGATGCGTCGCCAGGCGCGCGACCGCGGCCGGCTGCAGGTTCACGCCGGTCACCGCGGTGAAGTTGTAGAGCAGCACCGGCACCGGAGACGCGTCGGCCACCGCCGTATAGTGACGGACGAAGACGTCGTTCGTCATCTGGCTCTTGAAGAACCCGGGCGTGCGCACCAGCACCGCATCGGCGCCGTGCTCCGCCGCCCGCCGGGTCGCCTTGATGGCGGCCGACGTCGACTCACGACCCGTGCCGACGATGAAGCCCTTGTCGCTCGGTACCGCGTCACGCGCCGCGACGATCGCCTGATCGCATTCGAAGTCGTCCATCAGCGCGGCTTCGCCGTTCGATCCAAGCACGACAACGCCCGTTAGCGGGCCCTTCACCCACTTGCCGAGCGCCGCTTTGAGCCGCTGCGTATCCACACGATCGCGATCGTCGAACGGCGTGGGAACGGGCGCGAAAACGCCGGCCAGGTTCATAGCAGTGATTTTACGCCAGGCCTGCTTTTCTGCAGCACCAGGTTGACGCCGAGGACGACGAGGAACATCGCCGCGGCGGGGCTGAGGAGCCATGGGCAATCGGCGAAGACGCGAATATTGGTCGACGCGTCGTGCAGCATCGTGCCCCAGCTCGCGACGGGATCCGGAAAGCCGAGGCCGACGTACGAGAGCGTCGCTTCCGCAATGATGAACGCCGGCACGAGCAGCGTGATCTGCACCGCGACGAAACCGCGCGCCGACGGCAGCAGGTGCCTCACGAGCAGCCGCAGATCGCTTGCGCCGAGCGCCTGCGCGGCGATGGCGTACTCCTGCCGGCGCTCGGACCGGACGATCGCGCGGACGCCGCGGGCGACAAACGGGGCGCCGACAATCGCGAAGATCGCGGCGAGCAGCGCGAACACCTGGGGTCCCGTGAGCACGAGCGGCAGCACGGCGCGCAGCGCGAGCGCGACGTACATCGTCGGCAGCACCATCACGAAATCCGTCGTCCGCATCACCCCATCGTCGATCAGGCCGCCGGCGAAGCCGGCGAGGCCGCCGAGTATCGCGCCGATGAGCGTCGCGCCGAGCGCCGCGGTCGCCGCAAGGGCGAGCGATGTGCGCGCACCGAACAGGAGGCGCGTGAAGACGTCGCGGCCGTAGCTGTCGGCGCCGAGCAGCAGGAGCGGCGCCGACCCTTCGTTCGACGATCGCACGAGGTGGCCGCCGGAGAACCACTCGAGCGGCACGCGCGCGGATCGATCCTCTTCGTATCGCTGTTCGAGCTGGTTGACCAGCCGCCAGCGGTAGATGAACGGCGCGTGCCACGCAGCGTCCTCGCCTTGGATGCGCATCACCGTCGGTGGCGCGTTGAGCAGGCCGCCAAAGTGCGCGTCCATTTCGTGCGGCGCGACTGGTGGAGCTGCCAGCGCCGCCAGCACCGCAATCGAGACGAGCGCCACGCCGACCGCGCGCGTCATCCGCGCTCCGCCTGCGATTCGCGCGCCCGCGGGTCGAGCGCCGCGAGCGCGAGATCCGACACCAGCGTGCCGAGCGCCAGGAACAGGGCCCCGACCCCGGCGCAGCCGGCGACGAGAAAGACGTCGCGCGTGCGAAGCGCCTGCAGCATCAGGCTGCCGAGCCCCGGCCACGCGGTGATCACTTCGACCACGAACGATCCGCTGAGCAGCGTGCCGATGACGAGGCCGTAAACCGCGGCGATCGGCCGCAGCGCCGCCTTGAGCGCGCCGCGCCACACGATGCGTGACCGCGGCACGCCGCGGGCGAGCGCCGCGATCACGAACGGCTCTTTGACCGCTTCACTCATGGCCTGCGCCTGCAGACGCTCGAGCATCGCGGCCAGCGGCAGCCCGATCGCCGCAGCCGGCACGACGAGATGACGCAGCAGATCGACGAGCGCGCCTCCGGCCGGCACCGTCGCCGAGTGCATCCCCGACATCGGCAGCCAGCCGGTCCGCGCCGCGACGAACACGAGGAACAACGACGTCAGCAGCGGCGGCATCGACAGCAGGAGGAGCGACACCGCGCGGATCGCGTGGGGCAGCGTCCCGCCGCGGCGGCTGCCGGTGACGACGCCCAATGGGAGGCCGACGAGCGTGGCAAAGGCGAGCGCGGTGCAGGCGAGAACCGCCGTGTTGGCGGCGCGCTCCGGAATCAGATCGCGGACCGGCCGGCCGTACTGCAGCGAGTAGCCGAAGTCGAGCCGCGCGACAGCGGCCAGCCAGTCGAGGTACTGCGCGCCGACCGATTTGTCGAGGCCGTAGCGCGCGCGCTCCTGCTCGAGCGTCTGACGGCGGATGCCGGCCGTGTCGGTGACGAAGTCCCCTGGCGCAAGCCGCGCGAGCACGAGCGAGGCCGATGACACGGCGATCACCAGAAACAGCGCGAAACCGATGCGCCGCGCAAGGTAGCGCGTCAACGGCCGACGGCCACCGTGTCGGGCCGCCACAGGAGCTGCGGGCGAAACTCGGCCGGCGTCAGGTTGGTGACGCGCACCGCGTGCGCGACGTAGATGCGGGGCGCCACGAAATACACGATCGGCTGATGCTCGAAGAAGATCTGCTGGACCTGGTTGTACAACGCTTTGCGCTCCGCGTCGTCCGCGGACGCGATCTGCTTCGTCATCAGCTCGTCGATCCGCCGCTCCCACGCCGTCGCCGGCGACTTCTCTTCGAGATTCCACATGTGCGCGCTGCCGGAGCTGAACCAGAAGTCTGGGTTCGTGCCGGGATCGAGATCGGTCTTGTCGGCGTTGAAATAGATCGCCTCGTAGCGGGCGTGCAGGAACTGATCGATGACCGCGCGGGCATCCAAAGCCACCACGTCCACCGTCAGGCCAATCTTCTTCAGCTCGTCACGGATCACCGCCGCGCCCCGCTCG
>Ga0105248_10007184_pt1 | contig 12219 bp, 1 predicted proteins | sample KBSS34metaG_FD_81524 | JGI IMG/M metagenome (GOLD analysis project Ga0105248, IMG submission 81524) | Switchgrass rhizosphere microbial communities from Kellogg Biological Station, Michigan, USA - KBS S3-4 metaG | ecosystem: Host-associated > Plants > Roots > Rhizosphere > Soil | place... | reverse complement strand
GGCGAGCGCCAGGGTGCATTCGCCGGCGCGCAGCGCCTGGGCGGCGAGGTGGATCGCGACCAGCGAGGACGAGCAGGCCGTGTCGACGGTGACCGCCGGCCCCTCCAACCCCAGGGCGTACGCGACCCGCCCGGAGGCCACGGAGGTGGTGCTGCCGGTCAGCACGTAGCCGTCGACGCGGTCGGGCGTCGTGTGATGCAGGCGCGGGGTGTACTCCTGGGCGATCACACCCGCGAACACGCCGGTCGCACTGCCGCGCAGCGAGGTCGGGTCGATGCCGGCCCGCTCGAACGCCTCCCACGCCGTCTCCAGCAGCAGGCGTTGCTGCGGGTCGGTGGCGAGTGCCTCCCGGGGGGAGATCCCGAAGAACTCGGGGTCGAACTCGTCGGCGTCGTGCAGGAAACCGCCCTCGCGGGCATAGGTATGCCCCGGACGGTCCGGGTCGGCGTCGTAGAGGCCGTCGACGTCCCAGCCACGGTTCGTCGGGAACGGGCTGATGGCGTCCCGCTCACCGTCGACGAGCTCCCACAGCTCCTCCGGCGAGCGCGCGCCGCCGGGATAGCGGCAGGCCATCCCGACGATGGCGACCGGCTCGCGGCGGGCGGCCTCGCTCTCCCGCAACCGCGCCCGGGCCTGGTGCAGATCCGCCGCGACCCGGTTGAGGTACTCGCGGAGCTTCTGTTCGTTTGCCATCGCTCAGCCTTCTCGATCATGTCGATGCGCGCGGGTGGGGCGGATCGCGGGTCGGTGGCGGGTCACGAGATGCCGAGCTCTCGGTCGATGAGGTCGAAGATCTCGCTGTCGGTGGCGCTGGAGATCTGCTCGGCGAACCGGGCGGGATCGTCGGTGGCCTCGTCGACGCCGGGAGCGTCATCGCGGGAGGTGGCGGCGTCGCCTGGGGTGGCGGGAGCGGAGGTGATGGGAGCGGGGGTGGCCGGAGCGGGGGTGCCGAGCAGGGTGTTCCGCAGATGGGTGGCGAGGATCGTCGGCGTCGGATGGTCGAACAGCAGGGTCGTGGGCAGATGGACGCCGGTTTCGCGGGCCAGTCGGTTGCGAAGCTCGATCGCGCTCAGCGAGTCGAAGGCGGCCTCCAGGAAGCCGCGGTCGGGGCGGATGACGGCGGCGGTGGCGTGTCCGAGTACCTCGGCCGCGGTGGTGCGGACCAGCGTCAGCAGGGTGCGGTGCTGCTCTGGCGCGGGACGGGTCCGCAGCCGCTCGACCAGCAGGTCCGCCGGCCGCACTGTCCCGTCCTCGCCGCTGCCGTCGCCGCTGCCGTCGCCGTTGCCGTCCGTGGTGGGCCGCTCGCTCTGGCCCGCCGGGGCTGCCTGTCCCGACACGAGGGCGAGGTCCAGCCGGGCGGGCACCAGCAGCGCCTCGGCTCCCGCCGCGCCCGCCGTGCCTGCGGCGAGAACGGCATCGAGCAGGGCGAGCCCGTGGGCGGTGGACATCGGAGCGATGCCGGTGCGGGCCATCCGCGCCAGGTCGGCCCGGGACAGACCGGCGGCCATCCCGCCCTCACCGGCCCAGTGGCCCCAGGCCAGGGAGACGGCGGGCAGGCCGGCGGCGCGCCGGTGATGGGCCAGCGCGTCCCCGAACGCGTTCGCCGCGGCGTAGCTGGCCTGGCCGGCAGTGCCGAGCAGGCCCGAGACCGAGGAGAACAGCACGAACGCGGCGAGGTCCAGCCCAGCCGTGGCCTCGTGCAGCAGCCACGCGCCGTCCGTCTTCGGACGCAGCACCTCGTGCAGGCCCGTCTCGTCGAGCGAGGTGACCACCGCGTCGCGCAGGACGCCGGCGGTGTGCACGACCGCGGTGAGCGGATGCTCGGCGGGCACGGCCGCGAGCAGCCGCGTGACGTCGGCGGGATCGCTCACGTCCGCCGCGACGATCGTGACCTTCGCGCCGGCCTCGACCAGCTCGTCGCGCAGCGCCGCCGCGCCGGGCGCGTCCGGCCCGCCGCGGCTGGCCAGCAGCAGGTGGCGCAGCCCGTGCTGGGTGACCAGGCGCCGCGCGGTGTGGGCGCCGAGCGCCCCGGTGCCACCGGTGACCAGGACGGTGCCCGCCGGGTCGAGGGGCACCGGCAGGGTGAGCACCAGCTTGCCGGTGTGCCGGGCGAGGCTGAGCGCGCGCAGCGCCTGACGGGCGTGGCGCACGTCCCAGCTCGCCGTCGGCAGTGGCCGCAGCGCGCCGCGGGTGAACAGGCCGGTGAGCTCGGCCAGGATCGCGGCGATCCGGTCGGGGTCGACGTCGAACAGGTCGAACGCCTGGTAGGTGGCGCCGGCATGGTCCGCCGCGACACGGGCCGGGTCGCGCTGGTCGGTCTTGCCCATCTCGACGAAGCGCCCGGCGGGTACGAGCAGCCGCAGGGAGGCATCGGTGAACGCACCGGCCAGCGCGTTGAGGACCACGTCGACGCCACGTCCGTCGGTTGCGACGCGGAAGCGGTCGGCGAACTCGACGGTCCGTGACGACGCGATGTGCCCGTCGTCGAGTCCCTGCCCGCGCAGCACCGGCCACTTCGGCGGGCTGGCCGTGCCGAACACCTCCGCGCCCAGGTGGCGGGCGATCTGGACGGCCGCCTGGCCGACCCCACCGGTGGCGGCGTGCACGAGCACCGTCTCGCCCGGGCGCAGCCCGCCCAGGTCGACCAGGCCGTGGTAGGCCGTCAGGAACGCCACCGGCACCCCGGCCGCCTGGCGGAACGACCAGCCGGGCGGAACCGTCGTCAGCAGCCGCCGGTCGGTGACCACGAGTGGGCCGAGAGTGCCCTGGACGAGGCCCATCACCCGGTCGCCGGGAGCGAGATCACGCACGGCCGCGCCGACCTCGACGACCACCCCCGCGCCCTCCGCGCCGATCCGCGCCCCGCCCGGGTACATGCCCAGGCTGATCAGCACGTCGCGGAAGTTCAGCCCGGCGGCGCGCAGCGCGACCCGCACCTCGCCGGGTCCCAGCGGCCGGTGGGCGGCCGGCTCGGCCAGCAGCGCCAGATTGTCCAGGGATCCGGCCGAGGTGACGTCGAGCCGCCAGGCGCCCGCGGCGTCGGCGGGCGGGCGCAGCGCCGGTACCGTAGCGGCCGGCGCGAGCCGAGGCCTGCGGATCTCGCCGTCGCGGACCGCGAGTTCGCTGTGCTCGCCGGGGGACGCGGCGAGCAGGGCCAACGCCGCGGTGATCACATCGGCCGCGCCGGCCGTCCGGTCGAGGTCAAGCAGCGCGATCCGGCCGGGATGCTCCGCGCGGGCGCTGCGGACCAGTCCCCACAGCCCCGCTGCGGCGAGATCGACGACGTCCTCGCCGGGGCCGGCCGCCACCGCCCGCTCGGTCAGCACCACCAGGCGGGATGGGGCGAACCGCTCGTCACCGAGCCAGTCGCGCAGAAGACGGGCGGTGGCTGCGACCGTGGCATGCGCCGCCGCGGGCACGGCGTCCGCCGGGCTCGGCGCGGGCCGGTGGACGAGCAGGGCGGGCGGCCGCCGCCCCCCGTCGACGGCCGCCCGCAGTGCCGCGAGATCCGGGTAGGACACGACGTCGCCGCCGGCTTCGGCCTCGCCGCTGGTCGTGAGCGGGTACACCGGCCCGTCGCCGAGCACGGCCCACTCGGCGGTGGTCGGGGGTGCGGCAACGTCCCCGGCGTCCGCACCCTCGATGGTCGGCCAGTCCTGCCAGTACAGGCTGTCGTCGGCGGCCCCGGCGTGCCGTCCCGCCTCGACGAGTGCCTCGGTGGCCACCGGGCGCAGGGTGAGGCCGCCGACCCCCCCGAGGTGGACGCCAGCGGCGTCCGCCAGCTCCAGCGTGGAGGTGTCCGTCCCGGTCGGCGTCACGCGGACGCGCAGCCGGGTGGCGTCGGTCGGGTGCAGGGTGACGTCCTGCCAGGCGAACGGCAGCCTGGTTGTCCCGCCCTCGTTGCCGCGCCGGTCGCTGCGGTCGGGCTCGCCGCCCTCGTCGCCGGTGACCTCGTCGCTGGCAGGGGCGATGCCTGCCGGCAGCAGGCCGATGACCGCGTGCAGCGCCGCGTCGAGCAGCGCGGGATGCAGACCGAAGCGGCCTGCCGCGGCGCGGGCCGTCCCGGGGAGGGCCGTCTCGGGAAGGGCTGCCTCGGCGAGGATGTCGCCACCGAGCCGCCAGGCCGCGCGCAGCCCGCGGAAGGCCGGGCCGTACTGGTAGCCGTCCTCGGCCAGCCGCTCGTAGAGGCCGTCGAGATCGAGGGCGGCGGCACCGGGCGGCGGCCACGCGCCGGTGAGCGCCTCGGACGGCGCATCGGCAGCGGCGGGCGCGCCGGCGCTGACGGGAGCGTCGAGGGCGTCGGGGGCGTCGGGGGCGTCGGGGGCGTCACCGGCACCCAGGAAGCCGGTCGCGTGGCGCGTCCACGGCGGGGGTGTCGCGGCGGGGTCCGTGTCCGGTCCGCGGTACCGGGAGTAGACGTCCACGGCGCGCCTGCCCCCGACGGTGGTGACGGCGTCCGGGGCACCGACCAGAACCTGCAGCTCGACGGCTCCGCTGGGGGGCAGCACCAGCGGAGCGGTGAGCGCGAGCTCCGCCAGGTGCCGCCCGGGGCCGGCGTGGGCGGCGGCGGATAGTGCGAGGTCCACGAACGCGGTGCCGGGCAGCAGGACGGTGTCGCGCACGGTGTGATCGGCAAGCCAGGGCAGCGCGGCCGGGTCCACCCGCCCGACCACGGCCAGACCGCCGTCGGCCAGTTCCACCGCGCCCGTGAGCAGGGGATGGGCCGACGGGGTGGCGGTGACCGCCGCGGTGCTCGTCGCGGGCGGTGGTGCGGCCACGGGGGCGCCCGGCGAGTCCAACCAGTGGCGGCTGCGCTGGAACGGGTAGGTGGGCAGGGCCGTGCGGCGCGGCCGGGGACCGGGGAACGCGGCCGACCAGTCGAGCGGAGTGGTGACGCCCTCGACGTGCAGCCGGGCGAACGCGGCGGTGAGGGTGCGTGCCTCCGGCCGGTTCGCGCGCAGCGCCGCCACCACCTCCGGTGGACCGGCCTGGACCGGGGGGCCTGCCTGGCCGTCCTGACCGGCCTGGTCGGCGAGGTCGTTGAGGGTCTGGGTGGCCAGCGCCGCGAGCACCGCGTCCGGACCCAGCTCGACGTACGCGCTGACCCCGTCGGCCGCGAGGGTGCGGATCCCGTCGTGGAAGCGGACCGTGCCGCGCAGATGGCGCACCCAGTAGTCGGGGTCGGTCAGCTCGGCGTCGGTCGCCAGGGCGCCGGTGACGTTGGAGACGATCGGGATCGTCGGTGGGCGCAGCGTCGCCGTCGCGACGACCCGGCGGTACTCGTCGAGGACGGAATCCAGATGCGCGCAGTGAAAGGCGTGGCTGACCCGCAGGCCCCTGGCCCGCCGGCCGGCGTCCCGCCAGCGTTGACCGAGGCGGTCGACGAGATCACGGTCCCCGGAGATCACGACCGAGCGGGGCCCGTTGACGGCCGCGAGGCCGACGATCCCGTCGCCCTTCCCGGCCGCCTCCGCGAGCAGCCGCACGACCTCCTCCTCGGTGCCCTCCAGGGCGGTCATCGCCCCGGTCGCGGGCATGCTCTGCATGAGCCGCCCGCGGGCGGCGACGACGGCCGCGGCGTCGGGAAGGGAGAAGACGCCGGCGAGGTGGGCGGCGGTCAGCTCGCCCACCGAGTGGCCGATGAACCGGTCGGCGCGCAGCCCGAACGACTCCGCCAGCCGGTACAGGGCCACCTCCAGGGCGAACAGCGCCGGCTGGGTGTTCGCGGTGGCATCCAGCTCGCTGGCCAGCGGCGAGCCGGGCTCGGTGAACAGCAGGTCGCGTACCGACTGGCCGACGGCGGCGTCGAGATGGGCGGTGACCTCGTCCAGCGCGGCCGCGAAGACCGGGAACGAGGCGTAGAGCTCCCGGCCGGCCCCCGGGCGCTGGCTACCCTGCCCGGTGAACAGGACCGCCGTACGGCCTGCGGCCCGGCGCGCGGAACCGACGACGGCATGTGCCGCGGACTCCCCGGCCGCGATGGCGCGCAGCCCGGACAGGAACTGCTCGGGACTGTCACCGAGCACCACCGCTCGGTGTTCCAGGACCGCCCGGGTGGTGGCCAGGGCATGGCCGACGCCGGCCGGGGTGGGCGTCTCCGGCCCGCCCGCCGCCGCGGCGAGATGGTCGGCGAGCCGCGCCGCCTGCGCCCGCAGCGCGGCGGCCGAGTGCGCCCCGAGCACCCACGGCAGCACCCCGGGCGTCGCCTCGTCGGAGTCCCGCGCGTCGGCCTCTTGGGCGTCGGGCCTGCGGGCATCGGGCTTTCTGGCGTCAGGCTCGTGGGCGTCGGGCTCGATGGTCTCGGCGGGGGGTTCCTCGAGGATGAGGTGGGCGTTGGTGCCGCTGATGCCGAAGCCGGAGATCGCGGCGCGCCGCGGCCGGCCGGGGGCGTCGGGCCAGTCGGTCGAGTCGGTGAGCAGGGCGACGGCACCGGTGTCCCAGTCGACGTGCGGTGTCGGGGTGTCGATGTGCAGGGTCTTCGGCAGGCGGCCATGGGCCATGCCACTGATCAGTTTGATGATGCCGGCGATGCCGGCGGCGGCCTGGGTGTGGCCGATGTTGGATTTGACCGAGCCCAGGTGCAGGGGGCGTTCGGCGGGGCGGTCCCGGCCGTAGGTCGCCAGGATGGCCTGGGCTTCGATGGGGTCGCCGAGGGTGGTGCCGGTGCCGTGGGCTTCGACGGCGTCGACGTCGGCGGGGGTGAGGCCAGCGGCGGTCAGGGCGGCCTGGATGACGCGTTGCTGGGCGGGACCGTTGGGGGCGGTGAGCCCGTTGCTGGCGCCGTCCTGGTTGACGGCGGAGCCGCGCAGGACGGCCAGGATGGGATGGCGACGGCGTCGGGCGTCGGAGAGCCGTTCGAGCAGCAGCATGCCGGCGCCTTCGGCCCAGGCGGTGCCGTCGGCGGCGGCGGCGAACGGCTTGCAGCGGCCGTCGGGGGCCAGGCCGCGCTGGCGGGCGAACTCGACGAAGGTGGCGGGGCTGGCCATGACGGTGGCGCCGCCGGCGAGGGCGAGGTCGCACTCGCGGTTGCGCAGTGCCTGGGCGGCGAGGTGGACGGCGACCAGGGAGGAGGAGCAGGCCGTGTCGATCGTGACCGCCGGGCCCTGCAGGCCGAGGGTGTAGGAGATCCGGCCGGAGGCGATGCTGCCGGCGCTGCCGCTGACCAGATATCCCTCGAGGCCGGCCGGAGCCGCCTGCGCCTGGTGCAGGCGGGCGCCGTAGTCGTCGTACATGATGCCGGTGTAGACGCCGGTGGGGGTGCCGGTGAGGGTGGTGGGGTCGATGCCGGCGTTTTCGAGGGTTTCCCAGGTGGTTTCGAGCAGGAGTCGTTGTTGGGGGTCGATGGCGAGGGCTTCGCGGGGGCTGATGCCGAAGAATTCGGGGTCGAAGTCGCCGGCGTTGTGGAGGAAGCCGCCGTGGTGGGTGTAGGTGGTGCCGGGGTGGTCGGGGTCGGGGTGGTGCAGGGTGTCGAGGTGCCAGCCGCGGTTGGTGGGGAAGGGGGTGATGGCGTCGGTTTCGGTGATGAGCAGGTTCCACAGTTCGGCGGGTGTGGTGACGCCGCCGGGGTAGCGGCAGGCCATCCCCACGATCACCACCGGGTCGGCGTCCCGGTCCGTCACCTCCCGCAGCCGACGGCGCGTCTCCTGTAGGTCGTTCGTGACCCGCAGAAGGTATTCCCGCAGCTTGTCCTCGTTCGCCATGCGTAGTCAGCCCCTCGCGCCGGTCATGGAGTGCCGAGCTCTTTGTCGATGAAGTCGAAAATCTCGTCGTCGGATGCGCCGGCCGCCGGGCCGGCCAGGACCTGGTCGTCGTGCGCGCCTGCGGTCCGGCCGCCGCCCGCGCTCTCGGTGCCGCGGGCCTGCGGGTCGCCGCCGGTCGCCAGGGTCCCGCTGTGCAGCAGGTCGAGCAGATCCTGCAGACGGGCCGCGAGGACGGTGCGCTGCTGCGGGTCCGCGGCGATCACCGCAAGCGCTGGCGCGATACCGTCGAGCCCGGCGAGGGCCTCCGCCGGCTCCGGTGCCCCCCGGGCCGCGAGCAGCTCGCGGACGTGGGAGGTCAGCGCGCCGATCGTCGGGTAGTCGAAGATCAGCGTGCTCGGCAGCCGGAGCCCGGTGATCGCTCCCAGACGGTTGCGCAGCTCGACGGCGGTCAGGGAGTCCAACCCCAGCTCCAGCAGGCCACGCCGGTCGTCCACGGCGGCACCGGAGGAGAACCCGAGCACCTCGGCGACCTCGCCCACCACCAGGCCGTGGACCAGCTTGGTTCCGGCGGCGGGGGACAGGCCACCGACCTGGCGGGCCAGCCGGGCCGGGCCGTCGTCCGCGCCCACCGGATCGGCGCCGCCGGGTCCCCCGCCGACACCGCCCGCGCGGCCGGCAGCGGTGTGTCCGCCCGTCCGTGCCGGCGCGGCAGCGGGTCCGCGTACCAGCCCACGGACCAGGAACGCGCCGCCCGGCCGGGCGGCCAGCGCCGGCAGGTCCAGCCGGGCCGGCACCACCAGCGCCTCGTCCAGCCCCAGGGCGGTGTCGAGCAGGGCAAGGCCGTCCTCGGTCGTCAACGGGAGCACACCGGTACGTGACATCCGGCGGCGCTCGGTCTCGCCCAGCGCGGCGCCCATCCCCGCCGCGTCCCCCCACAGCCCCCAGGCCAGGGACGTCGCCGGCAGACCCTGCCCGCGCCGCCAGGCGGCCAGCGCGTCGAGAAACGCGTTGCCCGCCGCGTAGTTGGCCTGGCCCGGGTTGCCGAGCACCCCGGCGATGGAGGAGAACAGCACGAACAGCGACAGCGGCTGGTCGACGGTCAGCTCGTGCAGCGCCCAGGCGGCGTCGACCTTCGGGCGCAGCACCGCGTCGAGCCGCGGCGGGGTCAGCGCCGTCACGACCCCGTCGTCCAGTACGCCGGCGAGGTGCACCACGCCGGTGAGCGGGCGCTGTGCCAGCAGGTCGGCCAGTGCCGCGCGGTCGGCGATGTCCACCGCCGCCACCGTCACCTCGGCGCCGAGTCCGGCCAGCTCGTCGGTGAGGTCCGCGAGCCCGTCCGCCGCGGCGCCGCGGCGGCTGACCAGCAGCAGATGGCGCACGCCGTGGGCGGCCACGAGGTGGCGGACCACCGGGCGGCCGAGCGCGCCCGTTCCTCCGGTGACCAGCACCGTCCCATGTGCGCCGGCCCGCGCCTCGGGGGCGTCCCCGCCCAGGCTGGCCTCGACGGTGCCTGCCCGCAGACCGGCCCTGGTCAGCCTGGGTGCCAGGGCGATGCCCCCGCGCAGCGCGAGCTGCGGCTCGTCGGTGGCGAGCGCGCCCGCCAGCGTCTCGGTGGACGGGGGCCCGTCGACGTCCAGCAGGACGAAGCGGCCGGGATGCTCGGCCTGGGCGGCACGGACCAGGCCCCACACCGTCGCGGCGGCGGGATCGCGCACATCGCCGACGCCGCTGGCGGCGACCGCGCCCCGGGTCACCAGGACGAGGCGGGAGCGCTCGAACCGGTCCTGCGCGAGCCATTCCCGGACCACCGCGAGCGCCTGACGGGCGTGCTGGTGGGCGGAGTCGGCGGTCCCGGCCCCGCCCGCAGTCGCGGGCGGGGAGCCGCACCCACCGACCGGGGCCAGCACCACGGCCGCGGTGGGCACGTCCGCGAGGCTGGCGTGCCCGACGGCCGTCGCGAGCCCCAGGGTGTCGGAGCCCAGGACGGCCCAGCTCGTCGGCTCGTCCGCGGGGGTGAAGGGCAGCGGGTTCCAGACCAGGCCGTACAGCGGCCGGGAGACGCCCGCCGCGAGCACGTCCAGGGTGCTCTCGCGCACCCGCAGCGCCGCCACGTCGAGGACCGGCGCACCGGCCTGGTCGGTGACCTCGATCCGCAGGTCGTCCGCGTCCGCTGGGCTCAGCCGAGCCCGCAGAACGGTCGCCGGAGTCGGGGTGACGCTCACCCCGCTCCAGGAGAACGGCAGCCACACCCGGCCGGACGCCGGCGGCGCGTCGACCAACAACACGTGCAGGACGGCGTCGAGCAGCGCGGGATGAGCCGCATACCCGGTCGGGTCGGTGTCGGGGGCAAGGGTGATCTCGACATACCGCTCGTCGCCGAGCCGCCAGGCGGCCGAGAGGCCCTGGAACGCCGGGCCGTAGCCGTAGCCCCGGTCCGACAGCGCCGGGTAGAGCCCGGTGAGGTCGAGCGGTTCGGCTCCGGCCGGCGGCCACTGCCCGGTCGTCGCCGTGGCGGTCGTGGCGGTCGCTGCTCCGTTCGCCGTCGGGGACGCACCGTCCGGCCCGTGCCGGTCGGCGTCGGTGTCCCGGCCACGCACGAACCCCCCGGCATGCCGGTGCCAGCCGCCGGCCACACCCGCCGTGCCGCCGGCGCCATGCGGGTCGCCGGCGTCCTCGCGCTCCGGGCGGCTGTGCAGGCTGACGGCACGCCGGCCGGCCGCGTCCGGCCCGGCGACGGTCAGCCGCAGCTGCACGCTCTCGCCATCCGGAATCACCACCGGCTGTTCCAGCACCAGCTCCTCGAGCTGGTCGGCGCCGACCCGGCGGCCGGCATACAGCGTGAGCTCCACGAGCGCCGTGGCGGGGACGAGCACGGCGCCGCCGAGGGTGTGGTCGGCCAGCCAGCCGTGCGTGCGGGTTGAGACCACACCGGTGAACACGACGCCGGCGGTTTCGGGCAGGTCCACCTCGGCCGCCAGCAGGGGATGGGTCGTCCCGCGCTGGCCGGTGGAGCCGACGTCGAAGGTGCGCGCCGGCGGGTCCAGCCAGAAGCGGCGCTGCTCGAAGGGGTAGGTGGGCAGACTGATCCGACGACCGGGCCGGTCGGCGAACACCGCCGCCCAGTCGACGGCCGCACCGTGCGCGTGAGCCTGGGCCACGGCGGCGGCCAGCGCCCGCGGCTCGGGCCGGTCGCGGCGCAGCACCGGGATGGCCACCGGGTGCGCCTCCGCCTGCGCCGGTTCGGCGTCCAGGACGGCGTCGACCATCGGAGCAAGCACCGCGTCCGGCCCGACCTCCAGGTATCGCGAGACGCCTCGCCGGTGCAGGACGCTCACGGCGTCGGCGAACCGCACGCTCGAGCGGGCGTGGCGTACCCAGTAGTCGGCGCTGCGCAGGTCGTCGACGGTCGCCGGTGACCCGGTGACCGTCGACACGACGGGCGTGTGGGGCTCGTGGTAGGTGAGTCCGGCCGCGACGCGCCCGAACTCGGCCAGCATCGGTTGCATCAGCGGTGAGTGGAAGGCGTGGCTGACCCGTAGCCGGCGGGTTCGCACCCCGCGGGCGGCAAGGACGGCCGCCACGGCCTCGACCGCAGGCGCCGCGCCGGAGATGACGGTCGCCTGCGGGCCGTTGACCGCCGCCACCCCGACCTGGTCGGCGATCTCGTCCAGCAGGGGCAGCACGACGTCTTCCGGCGCCCGCAGCGAGATCATCGCTCCGCCGGCCGGCAGCGCCTGCATGAGCCGGCCCCGGGCGGCCACCAGCGTGCAGGCGTCCGGAAGGCTGAGGACGCCGGCGACGTGCGCCGCGGCGATCTCGCCGATGGAGTGCCCGGCGACCAGGTCCGCAGTCAGCCCGAACGACGCCAGCAGCCGGTACAGCGCCACCTCGAACGCGAACAGCGCCGGCTGGGTGAAACCGGTCAGGTCCAGGGGGTCCGCCGGGTCGCCGTCGGCGGCTGCCCCGGTCTCGCCCCCGCCCCCGGCTCCGGCTTCGACATCGGCTCCGGCTCCGGCATCGGCATCGGGCGCGTCGAGGACGAGCTCGCGAAGCGGCCGGTCCAACAGCGGATCGAGGTGCCGGGCGACGTCCTCCCAGGCCTCGGCGAAGACGGGGTACCGGCGGTGCAGGTCGCGGCCCATGCCGGGACGTTGGCTGCCCTGGCCGGCGAACAGGAAGGCGGTGCGTCCGGTGCCGCCGCCCACCGCATGGATCAGGTCGGGTCCGGACCGGTTGTCGGCGAGCGCGGCGAGTCCCGCAAGGGCCTCGGCGTGGTCGCTGGCCACCAGAGCGCCTCGGTGGGCGAGTCGGGCCCGGCCGGTTGCCAGGGCGAGTCCCACGTCGCGCAGGTCGAGCTCGGGATGCGCCGTGAGGAGCCCGGCCAGCCGCCTCGCCTGGGCACGCAGCGCCCGGGCCGACGCGGCGGAGAGCACCAGCGGCACCGGGACGGGCAGGGGGGCCGAAGCCGCCGTGCGGTCCGAAGGCCGGGTGGCGTCATCGGCCGGTCCATCCGGACCGG
>Ga0105248_10007182_pt1 | contig 12221 bp, 9 predicted proteins | sample KBSS34metaG_FD_81524 | JGI IMG/M metagenome (GOLD analysis project Ga0105248, IMG submission 81524) | Switchgrass rhizosphere microbial communities from Kellogg Biological Station, Michigan, USA - KBS S3-4 metaG | ecosystem: Host-associated > Plants > Roots > Rhizosphere > Soil | place... | reverse complement strand
GGGTTGGCGAAGCAGGGCATCAGGTTCACCGACAACTACGCGGCGGCGCCCGTCTGCACGCCCACCCGCTGCGCCTACATCACCGGCCGCTATCCCCAGCGTCTTCGGGTCGGCCTCGAAGAGCCGCTCAAGGGATCGTCGCCTGACGATGTGGGCCTGCCGCCGGCGCACCCGACGGTGGCATCGTTGCTCAAGGAGAACGGGTACGACACGGCGCTCGTCGGCAAGTGGCATCTCGGCTGGAAGCCGGAGTTCGGTCCGAATCGTCATGGCTTCGACGAGTTCTTCGGGATCCTGAGCGGCGCCGCCGACTACTTCACGCACCGAGCCTCGGATGGGCGCATGGGAACGCGCGATGCCGAGGGTGCCCCTGATCTTTGGCAGAACCTGGCCCCGATCGAGCAGACCGGCTACCTCACCGATCTGCTTTCTGACAAAGCGGTCGAGATCATCGGACGGCCGCGCACGAAGCCGTTCTTCCTGAGCCTGCAGTACAACGCCCCGCATTCGCCGTGGGAAGGGCCGGAGGACGCCGCTGTGAACCATGCCGCTCATGGTCCGGGTCCGATGATCCTGGGTGGGTCGCCGAAAGTCTACGCGGCGATGATGAAGAGCATGGACGCCGGCATCGGCCGCGTCCTGGACGCGCTCCGGCGCGCGAAGATCGAGCGCGACACGCTGGTGATTTTCACCAGCGACAACGGCGGTGAGCGCTACTCGTTCAACTGGCCATTTTCGTTTCAGAAGATGTATCTGTTCGAAGGCGGTACGCGCGTGCCGGCGATCGTCCGCTGGACCGGCCGGATTCCGCCGGGGCAGGTCACGGCCCAGGCCGCCATCACGATGGACTGGACCGCGACGATTCTCGCGGCCACCGGCACGGCGCCGGATCCCGGGTATCCGCTGGATGGAGAAGACCTCCTGCCGGTCTGCACGGCGCAGCGTGGCGTGCAGGATCGAGCGTTCTTCTGGCGCATTACCGGCTTCGACGCGGCGCGCGTCGGCCGCTGGAAGTACCTCAAGGATCGCGACGGCGAATACCTCTTCGACTTGTCGGTCGATCCCGGAGAGAAGGCCGACCTCCGCCGCCAAGACGCCGCGACGTTCGATCGCGTCAAGCAGCAGTACATTGCGTGGAGCGCGCAGATGCTGCCGCTGCCGAAATCCACATGACATCAGCCGTTCGGACGCTCGCCGTCGCGCTCCTCGCGGCGTTCGCCGTCGCCGCGCAGTCGATTCCGTCAACGCCGATGAACACTATTGCCGAACGCTACGTGAAACTCGTGCTCGCCGTGGGGCAGCACGACGCCGATTATGTCGATGCCTTTTATGGGCCTGCCGAATGGAAGACCGACGCGGAGCGGCGCAAACTGCCGCTGCGCGACATCGACGCGGCAGCGGATCGGCTGATCGCCGACATCCCCACGCTGACCGGCGCGGAGCGCCGCGACGAGCTCGCCGGCCTGCGGCGCGACTACCTGAAACGCCAGCTCGAGGCGCTTCGGACCCGCGTGAAAATGCTCGAGGGCGCGACGCTGACGTTCGATCAGGAATCGCAGGCGCTGTACGACGCCGTCGCGCCGACCCATCCCGAATCGTATTTCGCCGGCATGCTGAAGGAGCTCGATCGGCTGCTGCCGGGTGACGCGCCGCTCGTCGATCGCTACGACGCCTTCCGGCAGAAGTTCATCATTCCGCCCAACCGGCTCGCGCGCGTGTTCGACCGGGCGATTGCCGAATGCCGCACGCGCACGCTGCCCCACGTGCAGCTGCCGGCGAACGAAAGCTTCACGGTCGAGTACGTCACGAACAAACCGTGGAGCGGCTACAACTGGTATCAGGGCAACTACCGCAGCCTGATCCAGGTCAACACCGATCTGCCGATCTACATCGACCGCGCGATCGATCTGGCATGCCACGAGGGTTACCCCGGCCATCACGTGTACAACGCGCTGCTCGAGAAGCATCTCGTACGCGATCGCGGGTGGGTGGAGTTCACGGTCTACCCCTTGTTTTCGCCGCAGTCGCTGATCGCGGAGGGCACGGCCAACTACGGCATAGAGGTCGCGTTCCCCGGGACCGAGCGCGCGGCGTTCGAGCGCGACGTGCTGTATCCGGCGGCCGGGCTCGATCCGTCGCAAGCCGGCGCCTACGCGCGCGTGCAGACGCTCGTCGATCGCCTCGCCTATGCCGGCAACGAGGCGGCGCGCACGTATTTGAACGGTACGGCGGATCGCAAACAGGCGACCGTCTGGCTGTCGCGGTACGCGATGATGTCGCCCGTCCGCGCCGAGCAGCGCACGCGCTTTTTCGATACCTACCGCAGCTATGTGATCAACTACAACCTCGGCAAGCATCTCGTGAAACAGTACGTCGAGTCGAGAGGGGGCGTGGCGACGCAGCCGGCGAAACGCTGGGAAGAGTTCGTCCGCCTGCTCGCGTCGCCCCGGCTGCCGTCCGGCGTCCGCTGATGACGGCGGTCACACCTCCCGGTGTCGAGCTGCCGGAAACGTTCGGCGACCTCGACATCTACCTGTTCGATCAGCTGCTGCGTGGCCGCTTCGACCGTCGGCCGCGAGTGCTCGATGCGGGATGCGGCGGCGGCCGGAACCTGGTGTACTTCCTGCGTCGCGGGTTCGCGTGCTTTGGCGTGGATCGCGATCCGGCGGCGATCGAGCAGGTACGGGCGCTCGCGGCGAAGCTCGCGCCGCAGCTGCCTGCGGAGAATTTCCGCACGGGCGAGCTCGATCGGCTGCCGTGGGAGGCCGCGACGATGGACGCCGTCGTCTGCAGCGCGGTTCTGCATTTTGCGCGGGACCTGGCGCACTTCGATCGTATGCTCGCGGAGTTGTGGCGCGTACTGACGCCGCAGGGGATGCTGTTTGCCCGGCTCGCGTCGAACATCGGCCTGGAGCACGCGGTCGGCGCCGCCGGGAGGCAGGTACGGCTGCCTGACGGATCGGATCGGTTCGTCGTCGACGAAACGATGTTGCTGGAGCGGACCGAGCGGATGGGCGGGGCGCTGCTCGATCCGCTGAAGACGACCAACGTCCAGCAGCAGCGCTGCATGACGACATGGGCTGTCAGAAAAGCATAGCGACCTTCGTGGTTCGAAGGTCGTGGTTCGTCGTTATTCGCCGAGCAGCTCGCCGATGCCCCTGAAATCCTCGACGTGATCGCAGACCGCCTTCATCACCATCAGCAGCGGCACCGCGAGCAGCATTCCCCAGACGTTCCAGACCCAGCCCCAGAACAGCAGGCCGACGAAGATCGCCACCGCGTTCATGCGCGCCGCCCGGCTCGTCAGCCACGGGGTCAGCAGGAATCCTTCGAGGCTGGTGATCAGCAGCGCCACGCCGCCGACGAGGGCCGCCATTTTCAGGTCGCCGAACTGGAGCAATGCCACGACCGAAGTGCCGCCGGTCACCAGCACCGGCCCTAAGTACGGGATTGAGTTGAAGACCCCCGCCAGCACGCCCCATACCGCCGCCTGCTCGACGCCAAGCGCCGTGAACGCGAGCCAGGTCGCGACCGCGACCAGCGTGCTCGTGAACACCTGCACGAGCAGAAACATCGAGATCTGCCGGTCGATCTCCTGGAGGATCTGGACCGTGACCTTCTTCTCGGACAGCGTCGTGCCGATGATCTTCACCAGCTTCCGGCGGTACAGATCGCCGGACAGCAGCAGGAAATAGGCCAGGAACAGAATCAGCAAGAGCTGGCCGAGCGCGGCGACGATACCGAGCGAGCCCCACATCACGTAGTCGCCGATGTTGATCGGCGCCGATTCGACCTGCACCCGCTGCACCCCTGACGGAGGCGGAGGCGGCGACGCCGTGCTGGTCGCCTTCTCGATCTCACTGGCCGCCTTCTGCACTTGTGCAATCGCCGTCGCCGCCGTTGGCCGATCGCGCTCGAGTGTCTGGCGCAGCCGTCTGGCTGCCGTCGGCAGCTGTTCGATGATCGCGCTGGCCTGCGAGCGGAGACCGTAGAGCATCCATCCGCCCGCTGCCACCAGCGTCACCAGGACCACCGCCGCCGACAGGGCGCGCGGGATGCGTCGCCGCTCGAACCACGCGATCATCGGTTCGAGCGCGTGGCTGATCAGCATGCCCAGCACGATCGGGATGATCATCGCCTGCGCGTACTGCAGCACCAGCACGATCGCGAGCACCGCGAGGATGGTCAGCGCAATGCTCTGGACCGGCAGCGCGGTCGATTGCGGAAACTGCGGCTCCTTGATGTCGGATTGCTGATTGTCGACGGCGTTCAGGGTCACGGCTCGAGCTCCTCGAGTTGGAGTGCTTTGTTGATTGCCACGGCGGCCTTCATGCCCTCGGAGGCGGCGACCGCGACAAACTGCGCGTCGCGCGAGGCGTCGCCGGCGACGTAGAGCCGCGGGACGTTGGTGTTACACAACGAGCCGGTCTTCACCGTGCCCCGCCGGTTCAGCGTGCAGCCGAGCGTGATCGCCAGACTGGATTGCGGGTGCTGCCCGGTCGCGAAGAAGAGAGCGTCACGCGGGAGGTCCTCACCGGACGCGAAGGCAATGCGGCTGAGCGCACCGTCCGCATGCTCGATGCGCGCGATCGGTTCCAGCCGCGTCGGAATGCCGTTGCGTGCGAGCCGCTCGCGCAGGCGCCGCTCGAGCGGCGCACCGTGCGTGCAGGCCACGACGTCGGCGCTCCAGGTTTTCAACCCGAGCGCGAGCCCCGCCACTTCCGCGCCGCGGCCGAACGCGGCGAGCCGACGTTCGCGCCGTTCCCAGCCGTCGCAGTACGGGCAATGAAAGATGGAGCGGCCGTAGCACTCTTCGAAACCGGGGATCGCCGGCAGATCGTCGATGACGCCGGTCGCGATCAGCAGGTAACGGGCGTCTTCCTCCGTGCCGTCAGCGAGGGAAACGCGGTAATGATCCTCGAACAGCCGGGCGGCCGTGACGCCGACCGGCCGCAGCTCGACGCCGTAGGGCTGCAGTTCCCGCCGGCCGATGTCGACCAGTGTCGACGGTTCGATGCCGTCGCGGGTCAGATAGCCGTGGAGCGCCTGCGAGCGCCGATTGCGCGGCTGGCCGAGATCGAAGACGAGCACGCGCCGCCGGCACCGGCCGAGCATCAGCGCGGCGCTCAGGCCGGCGGGACCGCCTCCGACGATGGCGACGTCGAACATCAGCTGAACCGTGCTGCAAGACCATCACCACGACGCAACGGTCGAGGTGGCTCGCCTGGAATCCATTAACATCGACGCGGGATGGACGTCCGAGAGTTCGATTTCAATCTACCGCCGGAGCTCATCGCGCAGGAGCCGGCAGTCGCCCGCGGCGCCGCGCGGATGCTCTATCTCGACCGTGCGACCGGCTCCCTTGTGCATACGCACGTCAGCGCGCTGCCGACCCTTCTGCGCGCCGGCGATCTCGTCGTCGTTAACAACACGCGGGTCTTTCCCGCCCGTCTGCTGGGGCGTCGGGTCCCCAGCGGCGGGGCGGTGGAGTGCCTCCTCGTCCGCCGCGTGGGGTCAGATGGGGGTCAGACGGGGGTCCGGATGGGGGTCAGACCCCCGTCTGACCCCCATCCGGACCCCCGTCTGACCCCAGAGCTATGGGAGGCGTTGGTGCACCCGGGGCAGAAATTGAAGCCGGGCGCGAGGTTGGTGTTTGAGGGAATTCACACCATTCATGGCGAGATCCTCGAGCGGCGGTATTTTGGGCGCCGCCTCATCCGTCTGTGGACCGAGGACGGAACTCCGCTGCAAAACGCGGTGGACGCGATTGGCCACATGCCGCTGCCGCCGTACATCAAACGTCACGATCGAGACGACGATCGCGATCGCTACCAGACTGTCTTCGCCCGGACCCGCGGCTCGATCGCCGCCCCGACCGCCGGCCTGCACTTCACGCCGCAGCTGACCGCGGCGCTCGTCGACCGTGGCGTGGAACTCGCCGAGCTTACCCTCCACGTCGGCTATGGCACCTTCCAGCCGATCCGCGTGCCACGCGTCGAAGACCACCGCATCGAAGCCGAGCGCTACGAGATCGGTGCGTCCGCCGCGGTTGCGATCAATCGCGCCCGCGCTGACGGCCGGCGCATCATCGCCGTGGGCACGACGACGACCCGCACGCTCGAAGCGGTCGCGCGCCAGCATCAGGGCGTGATCGTCGCCGGCACTGGGGAGACGGATCTGTTCCTCTATCCCGGCGCCGAGTTCATGATCGTCAGCGGTCTGCTGACGAACTTTCACCTCCCGCAGTCCTCGCTGCTGATGCTCGTCTCGGCGTTCGCCGGCCGTGAACGCGTGAGATCCGCGTATGATGCGGCGATCGCGAATGGCTATCGGTTCTACAGCTACGGCGATGCCATGCTGATTATCTGAGGCGGGTGCGAAAGGACCCGCCCTACATGTTTCCGGCAGGATCCGCCGTTCAGTTGTAGGCCGGGTCCTTCTGGACCCGGCGCACCACGATGCCTTTCTCCTACGACGACTTCGATCTGTCCGGCGTAACGACCTATCCGCTGAAGTCACGCGCGAGTAAGGCGCGCGTCGAGGATTTCGCGCGGCCGCCGACGCCGGGCGGATCGATCGGCGCGTTCGTCGACTCCCTGCCCCGCATGCTCGCCGCCGCCGACTTCAAGGCCGTCGTCGGCGCAATCGGCGACGCCAAGCGGAACGGCGCGGGCGTCGTGTGGGGGCTCGGCGCCCATGTGATCAAGACCGGCCTCGGCCCCATCCTCATCGACCTGATGGAACGCGGGTTCGTGTCGGCGATCGCCACCAACGGCGCATCGATCATCCACGACTTCGAGATCGCGCTGGTCGGGGCGACGTCGGAAGACGTCGACGAGGCGCTCGGCCCCGGCCGTTTCGGGATGGCGGACGAAACGGGACGCCTGTTGAATGGCGCCATCAACGACGGCGTGAGCGGCGGCCTTGGCATCGGCCAGGCGGTGACGGCTTTTCTCGCGGAGAAGCAGCCGCAGTTCGCCAGGCACAGCATTCTCGCGGCGGCGGGCCGGCTGAACATCCCGGTGACGGTGCACGTCGCGATCGGCACCGACATCATTCACATGCATCCGGCGGCGTCGGGCGCGGCTCTTGGCGAAGGTAGCCTGCGCGACTTCCGCTACTTCGTCTCCAACGTCGCGCGCCTCGAGCAGGGCGTGTACCTGAACTGCGGGTCGGCGGTCGTTCTTCCGGAGGTCTTTCTCAAAGCGGTGGCACTCGCCCGCAATCGCGGTTCCGCCCTGGCGGGGTTGACGACCGTCAATCTCGATTTCATCCGCTCATATCGTCCGCAGACCAACGTGGTGGCGCGCCCCACCGCGAGCACGGGGCGCGGATACTCCCTGGTGGGGCATCACGAGCTGATGATTCCGCTGCTGGCGGCCGCCCTCGTTGAGCAGGACGCGTTGAAGTAATACAATCGGAAGTTCTGGCCGGAGTAGCTCAGTTGGTTAAGAGCACGCGTCTCATAAGCGCGGGGTCGACGGTTCGAGTCCGTCCTCCGGCACCACATTTGGTCGGGTCGGTGGATAGGCCGGGTAGGGCAGGTAGGTCGGATCGCGCCGATCAGCCGTAAGCCCACCCGCCCCACCTGACCCACGCGACCCACCTGACCTCGATGAACGCACTGCTCGATCGCGTCCGTCAGTTCGTGCGTCAGCATCAGCTGATCGCCCCAGACACGCGCGTGCTCGCGGCAGTGTCCGGCGGATCGGACTCAGTCGCGCTCGTCCACATCCTGCGCCACCTGTCCGACGCCGGCGAAATGCGCCTCGCAGGCGTGGCGCATTTCAATCACCAGCTCCGCCCGTCGGCCGACGACGACGAGCGCTTCGCCGCCGGCGTCGCGGCGTCGCTCGACGTCGCCTTCCTCGCGGATCGTGACGACGTCGGGGCGCGCGCGCGCCGCGAGCGGCGTTCCATCGAAGACGCCGCCCGGACGGCACGCCACGAATTCCTGGAGCGCACCCGTCTGGCGACGGGAGCCGATGTCGTCGCGCTCGGCCATACCCGCGACGATCAGGCGGAGACCGTGCTGATGCGCCTGACGCGCGGCGCCGGCCCGCGAGGGCTCGCCGGCATGCACCCGAGAAACGGCAGTCTGGTGCGCCCGCTGCTTGCGTGCCGCCGTGAGGATTTGCGCGCGTGGCTGGCGGAGCGGCGGCTGGCGTTCGTCGACGACGAAACCAACGCCGACGTCAGCATCCCGCGCAACCGGGTCCGCGCGGAGTTGCTGCCGCTCCTCGAGGCGCGATTCAACCCCGCCATCGTCGACGCGCTTGCCGACCAGGCCGAGATCGCGCGCGAAACATGGGTGTGGATGGACGCCCTGACGGCTGATCTCGAGGCGCATGTGGTCCGCCGCTCGACAACGGCCGATAACGCGCTGGTGCGGGAGATCGACGTCGCTGTGCTGCACGGCGCGCCGCGAGCCCTGCAGCGTGCCCTGATGTGGCGCCTGATGAGCGAAGTCGCTGGAGGCCGTCAGATTGGCTTCGGCCATATCGACGCCGCGATCCGTCTAATGGACGAGGGCATCGAGACCTGTGTCGACTTTCCGGGCCAGCGGCTGGAACGCATCGGCGGGAGCGTCGTCTTAACGGGTAGGGTCGACGGGGCGCAGGGGCGTCGAGCGCCACGACAGGCGTCGAACCTTTTCCGCTTTCCGCTGTCTATCCCAGGAGAGGTTGCTCTGCCGGACGCGGGATGGAGCGTCTCGGCGGAAACGACGACGGATGCAATCGTGGGCAATGGCGGCGGGAAAGACGTGGCAATCGTGCAGCGCGACCTCTGCGGCGGGAGTTTGGCCGTACGAAATCGCCGTCCGGGAGACTCGTTCCGGCCGGTCGGGCTCAACGGCAGGAAGAAACTGCAGGACTACTTCGTGGATCGGAAGGTCGCGCGGAGACTTCGCGACGCGGTGCCGCTCGTGGTCGACGAAACTGATCGGATCGTGTGGGTGGCCGGCTACGGAATTGACGAGGCTTTTCGGGTAACCGACCCCGCGCAAGCCGTGGTAATCTTGAAACTTAGGCAGGTCTGAAGACCTGTGCTCCGCGAAGGGATTTCCGCTTGAACTCGACGTTGAAAAGTCTGTTGTTCTGGATGGCGCTCGTCATCCTCGGCGTACTGATCTGGAACTTCTCGACGAAGCTCCAGCACGCAGAGAAGACGATCACGTTCAGCGAATTCATGCAGCAGGCGGACCAGGGACAGGTCGCCCGCGTCATCATCACCGGCCAGGACATCAGCGGCACGACGAAGGCCAACGATCACTTCCAGGCCTACGTGCCGACGCAGTATGAGGGTCTGGTCAACAAGCTGATCGAGAAGGGCGTCCAGGTGACCGCGAAGGAGCCGACCGTCAGCCCGTGGGCGACGATCCTCTACTCGTGGGGGCCGTTCCTGCTGATCATCGGGTTCTGGGTCTTCTTCATGCGGCAGATGCAGAGCGGCGGCAACAAGGCGCTGTCGTTCGGCAAGAGCAAGGCGAAGCTGTCGTCGAGCTCCCAGAAGAAAGTCACCTTCAAGGACGTCGCGGGCGTCGACGAAGCGAAAGAAGAGCTCCAGGAAATCATCGAGTTCCTCAAGGAACCGCAGAAGTTTCAGAAGCTGGGCGGCCGCATTCCGAAAGGCGTGCTGCTGATGGGTTCTCCCGGCACCGGCAAGACGCTCCTCGCGCGAGCGGTGGCGGGCGAAGCCAACGTGCCGTTCTTCTCGATCAGCGGATCCGATTTCGTCGAGATGTTCGTCGGCGTCGGCGCCTCCCGCGTCCGCGATCTGTTCGAGCAGGGCAAGAAGAACGCGCCCTGCATCGTCTTCATCGACGAGATCGACGCGGTAGGGCGTCATCGCGGCGCCGGCCTCGGCGGTGGACACGACGAGCGCGAGCAGACGCTCAACCAGCTGCTCGTCGAGATGGACGGCTTCGAGTCCAACGAAGGCGTCATCCTCGTCGCCGCGACCAATCGCCCGGACGTCCTCGATCCGGCGCTTCTCCGTCCCGGACGTTTCGATCGCCGAATCGTCGTCAACCGCCCTGACGTGAAGGGTCGCGAGGGGATTCTCTCCGTCCACACGCGCAAGATTCCGATGGCCGACGACGTGGAGATTGCGGTGCTCGCGAGGGGCTCGGCCGGCTTCTCGGGCGCCGATCTCGCGAACCTGGTGAACGAGGCGGCGCTCAACGCCGCGCGCTACAACCAGAAAGTCGTGCGCATGCACGATTTCGAGTTCGCCAAGGACAAGGTCCTGATGGGATCCGAGCGCCGCTCGATGATCATCACGGACGCCGAGAAACGCGTCACTGCGATTCATGAAGCAGGGCACGCGCTCCTGACGGTGCTGCTGCCGCACGCGGATCCGATCCACAAGGTGACGATCATCCCGCGCGGCATGGCCCTCGGCCTGACGCAGCAGCTGCCGGCGGAAGAGAAGCACAACTACTCGCGCGACTACCTGAACGACCAGATCGCGATCCTGCTCGGCGGCCGCATCGCCGAAGAGATCACCGACGGCAGTCTCACGACTGGCGCCGGCAACGACCTCGAGCGCGCCACCGAGCTGTCGCGCAAGATGGTCTGCGAATGGGGCATGAGCGACGCGATGGGGCCGCTCACCTTCGGCAAGAAGGAAGAGCAGATCTTCCTCGGCCGCGAGATCGCGCAGCACCAGGACTACAGTGAGGACACAGCGCTTCAGATTGACCAGGAAGTGAAGCGCTTCATTACCGACAACTACCAGCGCGCGCATCACCTGCTCTCGGGCGCCAAGGACAAGCTGCTGCAGATGGCCGATGCGCTGCTCGCGCGCGAAGTGCTCGACGCCGATCAGGTCAAGCGTCTTGCTGCCGGCCTGCCGCTCGACGATCCGCAGCCGGTTCCGGTGCGGGCGGCCGTGGAAGAAGACGAGCCGCGCGCGCGCCCGAAGGAACGGTCGCCGATCGTCCCGTCGTTGAACAAGCCGCTGCCGCAGGAATAGATGGTCGTTGGTCGTTGGTCATAAGTCGTTGGTCAGCGTCGTCTTGACTAACGACTCATGACCAACGACTAATGACTACTGTGGTCGCCCCCCGCCCCGCCTACACCGTTCCTCTTCCTGGTCGCGAGGCGCTCCACCTGGGCGATCGTTGCCTGGTGATGGGGATCCTCAACGTCACCCCGGACTCCTTTGCGGACTCCAGGCCGCTCCTCGATCCGGCGAATGCCGTGGCGGCCGCTCTGCGGATGGAAGCCGACGGCGCGGATCTGATCGACATCGGCGGCGAATCGACGCGCCCCGGCGCTGATCCCGTACCCGCCGATGAGGAGCTGCGGCGCGTGCTGCCGGTCCTGCGCGCGTTACACGGGCGCGTTGGCATTCCCATCTCGATCGATACGTACAAGGCCGATGTCGCTCGCGCGGCGATCGAGGCCGGCGCCGTCATGGTGAACGACGTCAGTGGCCTCGAGCGGGACCCGGCGCTGGCGCGAGAGGTCGCTCGCAGCGGCGTGGCGCTGGTCCTGATGCACTCACGCGGGTCGTCGAAAACGATGTATGCCGAGGCCGATTACGGCAACGTCCTGGCGGAGGTTGCGGGCGAGCTGCGTGAGAGCATCGCGACCGCCGTGGATGCAGGCGTGCGGAGCGAGCAGATTCTGATCGATCCGGGCGTTGGGTTTGCCAAACGGGCGTCCCACAGCTATGGTGTGCTGGCCCGACTGCCGGAGCTCGCGGCGGCGCTCGACCGGCCGATGCTCGTGGGACCGTCCCGGAAGTCGTTTCTGCGGGAAGCGCTCGGCGGCCGCCTGGCGCCCGCACGCGACTGGGGCACCGCCGCCGCCGTGACCGCCGCGGTGCTGGCCGGTGCGCACATCGTCCGCGTGCACGCCGTGGCCGAGATGGCGCAGGTAGTGAGAGTGACAGAGGAAATACGACGAGGAGGGCAAAGGGCTTAGGGCTCAGCCCTGACAACAAGCCGCATGAGCTGGATCACAACATTTTTGCGGCGCCCACCCATAAGCTGGTGGGACCTCGCCGACATCCTCGTGGTGTCGATCCTGATCTACGAGGTCCTCAAGCTGATTCGCGGCACGCGCGCCGTGCAGATGGCGCTCGGCGGCTGCGTGCTCGTGGGGCTGTTCTACGGATCGCGCTGGGGTCATCTTGATACGGTGAACTGGCTGATCCGCAACATGATCGGCTACGTCGTGTTCGCCTTCATCGTGCTCTTCCAGTCCGACATC
>Ga0105248_10007179_pt1 | contig 12223 bp, 6 predicted proteins | sample KBSS34metaG_FD_81524 | JGI IMG/M metagenome (GOLD analysis project Ga0105248, IMG submission 81524) | Switchgrass rhizosphere microbial communities from Kellogg Biological Station, Michigan, USA - KBS S3-4 metaG | ecosystem: Host-associated > Plants > Roots > Rhizosphere > Soil | place... | reverse complement strand
GCGGTCGCAGCCAGAATGAAGACGCCGGACGTGAGCGCGTGCCGCTTCGTCGCGGCAACCAGCCGCGTCAACACACGCGCCGGATGGGCGCGCTCTTTCGGCCCATGGGTAGTGGGCAGCATCGGAGGAATGGATCGATTCATTGGGTGGGCTCGGTGAGATACGCACGCTGTCGGGGTGCGACTTCCGGCGCGGAGTTTAGAGAACTGCGGAATTGTGTCAATTGCAATTTATGTAGCTATACGTTGCAACAATTGCAACGTCGACGCTTGTGTACGACCTATACTTCACATCCGATTGGGTGAAATGAGGCAGGCAGGGAATTCCATGATCAACGCACGGCAGAATATTTTTGCCCCGGTATTCGACCAAATCACGCTCGGCGGCCGGGGCAGAACCGCGCGCGTCCTGGAAGCGGCCATATCCGAGCACGGCGACGTCGCAACGCCGCTTCATCGGGCGCTGGGCGCAATCGCTCGTGGCGCACGCAGCATCAATGCCGGCCGTTACGAGGAAGCCTTGCACGCCATCGTTCCGGCGCTGGAGGAAGTGGAGCGCAGCGCCTTCAACAAGCGGCTTGGCTGGCTGCACACGATGGTGGGCTTTGCCGTGGGAATGATTGGCAATCCTGAACGTGGACTGGAATGGACGGCTCGCGCGGTTGCCGACGTCGATGTCGTGCCGACTTCGGTCGACAGCTTCACGGCGTACTGCAATCACGGATGTCTGCTTGGAATGGTCGGTGACCACGACACTTCCAAGGAATTCCTGGAGGGGGCACTCGGGATTGCGATCGCGGACGGTGCTGTGGGAAGCCAATACATCGCGCTGTCGAACATAGCGTATGGGTTGCTGATAAAGCTGCAGCAAAGTGAGACGCTGTCCGCTGCACAGAAAAAGGCATTGGCCAACCAGGCGCTGCAATATGCGGAACGGGCAAGGATGTTATGTTCCGGAGAGGAACTTGGCCTCGACCCTGGTGCAATGGACAGTCTTGTGGGTCAGGCCATGCTTCACGCCGGCGATGTTTCGCGCGCCAAAGTCATGTTCTCGCGGGCACTCGGGCGAGGCCTGGTGCATCCGAGTGAAAGCGCGGAGGCGCATCTGGGTATCGCGATCGCCCATCGGTTGTGCGAAGAGTACGGCGATGCGCGCGCCCACCTGACGATTGCCCACGATATCGCCGGCACCGGACAACTCGGCCTGGTGCTGGATCGCGTGATGGCCGAAGGAGCCCTTCTGGAAAGCGCGGCAGGGAACCTATCGGCCGCGCTCGATTGGGCAAACGGACGGTGCCATTTTCTCGAAAGGCAGTACAAGCAGCGATTGCGATTGCTGGCCCGAAGCACGGAACTGATCTCGCAGGCTGACTCCGTCAGCCAAAAGGCCTCGCATTACCAGAAGGAAGCCGAATCGCTGATCTCGAGGAGCCGCGATTGGGATGACGAAAGGCTCCGCGATGCGCTTACCGACACGTTCAATCGAAGAGGGCTTGCGCGGGTGGCGGGACATGTCTTTGCGCCTTTCCGGCAATTGGCGACGGTAATCATCGACATCGACAATTTCCAAACGCTGAACGAAGCCTACGGGCAAGCCACCGGCGACCGGGTGCTGAAGGAAGTTGCTGCAATCATCGCTTCCCACTTGCGCAATGCGGACCAGTACGCGCGCGCAGAGGGCGGGGAATTTCAATTGCTGTTGCTGGACACGTCTCCGGAGACCGCATCCGCGACTTGCGAGGAGATCCGGGCTGCCATCGCGCGAGGGCAGTGGGTACCCGCGAACCCCGATGCGCGAATCACGGTCAGTATCGGAATCTGTAATCGTTCGTCGGAGAAGACGTTCGAGGCCACGCTGGCGGCCGCGGAGCAGGCACTCGAGCAGGACAGGAAATCCGCGAGCAGACTGTCGTCGATGGCCGAAGAACGTTGAGTTCAGCGCTGGGCGATTTGTCGCGCCAGGTCCAGGATCTTGATGGCTGAGGGTGCGAGAACGCGGTTCTTGGGCCAGATGGCGTGGACGTAGCCATACAGGCTCGATGGGTCCTCCGGATCGAGAACGCTCAATGATTCCGAGTGCTTCTCGAACACCGCCGGAGGCAGTATCCCGATCAAGTCGGTCGTCGCCACCAGATTGGCGAGAACGGTCAGGTCGTCGCATTCGACGACCATCGGGATTTTCTCGGATGCCTCCAGCCCAAAGCAGGCATGGAGTTCCCGTTCTATCGACGGATTGACGCGCGCCAATGCCAGCCGATGCGTCAGCAAATCGCGTGACGTCACTCGTCCCACCGACGAAAGCGGATGGCCAATGCGGCAACAGACAATGGTCTTGACGATGGCCAGTTTCTTGGACGCGTAGCGCTCCTCATGGCCTGCCGCATAGCGAATGTCGCCCAGGCAAATATCGATCTCATTCTTGTCCAGCCGCGCGATCAGCGTGGACATGTCTCCGAACTCCACGTGAATGCGTAAATGGGGAGTCTGCAGATGCATTGCCCGGATGAGTTCGGGAACCAGGATGGACGCCGGAATCGGTCCGGCTCCGATCGAAATGCGGTCGAAGTCGCCGCGCCGGAGCAGGTCGAGATTGAGTTCGAAGCGCTTGTTCTCGAAATCGAGCGCTCTTGCGTGCCCGAGGACCGCCTGTCCGGCAGCCGTCAGCGTGACGCCGTTCATGTTGCGGTGAAACAGCTGCACGCCCAGGTCGTCTTCAACCGATTGAATGCTGCGACTGAACGCCGAGGGGCTGAGATGAACGCGCATCGCCGCTCGGGAAATGCGCCCTTCCTCAGCCAACGCGATGAGGTGGACTAAGTTCCTGGGGCTTAGTTTCATCGTCACCGGATTATCGCGTGAACGGCGCACGAAAGGCGGCAAGCGGCCACGTGCGGCAATTTGGGTCCAGTGGCTGGTGGCGGTTCAGCCGCTGCCGTAGCATGGGAGTCTTGTGCGAGTTGTCTTTGTGTCATTGCCATGCACGACCCATCCGCAGACACAGCCTTTCTCTTCACCGACATCGAGGGGAGCACCCGGCTCTGGGAGCACGAGCCCGAACGGATGCGGCCGGCTCTGGCAAGCCACGATGTGTTGATCCGAATAGTAGTTGAAAGTCACCGCGGCACAGTCGTGAAAATGATTGGCGACGGTGTCCACGCGGTATTCGATGACGCTCTCGACGCCGTGGGAGCCACCTTGCAGTTGCAGCAGGCGCTGGCCGATCCCGCTGCCACGAACGGCGTTGCCCTGAAAGTGCGCTGCGGGGTGCACGTTGGGGTAGTCGAGCGCCGCGACAATGATTACTTCGGCACTGCCGTCAACCGCGCCGCACGCATCATGGGAGCCGCTCACGGCGGCCAGATCATTCTGTCGCAGGCCGTTGCCGACCGGATAGCCGGCAGGCTTCCGCAGTCGGTATCGTTGCGTGATCTCGGTGCGGTGCGTCTGCGCGATCTGGCGCGTCCCGAGCGGGTGTATCAGGTATTGCATCCCGAATTGCGCCAGGACTTCCCCGCGCTGCGTTCACTGGAGTCCACACCGAATAATCTGCCGCAGCAGACCACGTCGTTTGTCGGACGCGAGTCGGAGTTAGCTGAGCTTCGCAACTTGCTGCCAAACACGCGCCTGTTGACACTTGTCGGTTCGGGCGGACTGGGAAAGACGCGATTGACCCTCCAGCTCGGCGCGGAGATGCTGGATGACTTTCCCGATGGGGTTTGGTTCGTGGAGTTGGCTCCCATTGCCGATGCCTTGGTCGTGCCGCAAACGGTGGCGTCGGTACTTGGCGTCAGGGAGGAACCTGGCCAATCTGTGGAAGAGGCGCTGCACGCATTTGCCAAAGACCGGCGACTGCTTCTGGTTCAGGACAACTGTGAGCATTTGGCCCAGGCCAGCGCGGAGTTGATTGCCGGGATCCTCAGGACCAGCCCGGGTGTCAAAGTCGTAGCTTCGAGCCGCGTTCCGCTTCACGTCGGTGGCGAAACGACGTACTCGGTGATGCCGCTCGCAACGCCGGACCCGGAGAAAGACTTGGGCCTCGATGCCTTGGCGCGCTGCGAAGCGGTGCGGCTGTTCCAGGATCGGGCGCTCGCGGTGCAGCCCGCCTTTCGCCTGACCGAGCAGAACGCGTCGGCGGTGGCCCAGATTTGCCACCATCTGGATGGCATTCCACTTGCGCTCGAGCTTGCGGCGGCACGCGTGCGCGCACTGTCGGCAAACGAGGTCGCCGCGCGCCTTACCGATCGCTTTCGTATCCTGACCGGCGGTTACCGGACCGCATTGCCGCGCCAGCAAACACTTCGCGCCTGCATCGATTGGAGTTACGACCTTTTGACGCGGCCCGAACAGGTTGTGTTCCAGCGCCTCGCGGTTTTCGCCGGGGGCTGGACGCTTGCGGCGGCCGAGGCTGTGTGCGCGAACGGCGAGATAGATGCATCCGATGTCCTGAACCTTGTCACCCAACTCGTCGAGAAATCGCTGGTGACGACCGATGCCGATTTCACGCGCTACCAGTTCCTGGAGACGATCCGGGAATACTCGCTGGAGCGCTTGAGCGCGACGGTGGAAGAAGACAGCGTACGGCGCCGCCATCTCACGTATTTCGCAACGCTGGCGGAGGAAGCCACGCCAGAATTAGTCGGACCCAAGCCGGGCGAAGCGCTCGCCCGGCTCGATGCGGAACAGAAGAACATCTTCGCCGCCCACGCATGGACCGGTCGCGACAATCTGGACGCGGAGCTGGCGTTGCGATTGGCCGTCGCAACGTTTCATGTCTGGACACACCGCGGCTCGCTGGCCGTCGGTTACAGGTTGCTGGTGGAAACGTTCAACCGTCCCCATGCGCAGGAGCGCACGCTGGCGCGCAGTCGCGCGATTGCCGCCGCCGGCAATTTCGCCATATTGATGGAACGCTATCGCGATGCGCAGATACATGCGGAGGAGAGCCTTGCGATCGCCCGCGAAATCGGCGACAAGGGCAGAATCGCCATGACGCTGCAGTTGATGGGAATAGCGGTCAGCGAGCAAGGCGACCGTGCCGCCGCGCTCCAATATTTCGAAGAGTCCATTGCCATGATCCGTGAAATCGGCCCTCCACGCCGCATGGCTGCCGCGCTCCAGAATCTTGCGCATTGGCACCAGGATGGCGGCAATTTTGCGGCGGCGGAAGCGGTGCTGGAACAGACGTTGGCGCTGACGCGCGAAATCCAAGACCGTGGCGCAAACACGGCCGCCGCGATGACGAATCTCGCGGGGCTGGCGGTCAAGCGAGGAGCCTACGCGCGCGTCCGCGAACTCCTGTGCGAGGCAGCGGAGATTTCCGAGGAGATCGGATCGCGGTATGCGGGCGGATTGACGCTCAATGGCGCCATGGAACTTGCGGCGTACCTCGAAGACTGGATTCGCGCGGCGCGGTTGATCGGCGCAACAAAAGCCTTGTCGGCGCAGACCGGGAACCGCCGCGATGAGCTTCATGATGACAGGGTCCGGGAGGCGCTCGGAGCTGACGCGTTCATGCAAGCCGAGGCCGAGGGGATGGCAGTCCCCTACGAGGCGATGCTGTCGGAGGTACGCGCGTGGCTGGAAAGCCGAGCGTGACGGGTGGCGTGGCGATCCCAAGCTTGTTGGCTGACCGCATTCGGACATGCCTTGTCGCAGTGACGCGGCGGCCGGTTCAAGGGCGTGGATTGGCACAGCCAGCGGCGGCTCGCACCCGACAGAGAGGCATTTGAGTGAGAACTGCTTTTGGCGTTGAGCGGTCAGATGCGGTCGCTCCCGTTCCAGTCCCTTGACGTTGGGACAAGTTCCGCCTCGCCAAGTGCAGATAGCGTTCGCTTGTCCGGCAGGGCGCCTTTCTATCGTTGACCGGCTTCGGCCGCTTCGGCAGGTCGGCGGAACCGGCGCGGCGTCACGGCGCAACGGTCAGCTTCGTAAACATGCGATCTTGATAGTGTCCGGGCTCGTTGCAGAACAGCACATAGGCGCCAGGTTTGAGGTTCACGGTTAATTTGCCCGACGTGCCTGGCGCGAGGTCCGCAATTTCTCCAAGGCGCCGGACGCGGCTTTCGTTCACGCGGGCGTGCTTCGCGTCCATCGGCAGCTCCTTGGCGCCATCGTCGCGCGCAATGATCACCTCGTGCACAAGGGTCTTCGACTGGTTCTCGGCACGGAGAGTGACGCGTCCTGCCTTGATCGTGGCCTGGTCGAGCACGATGCTCATGTGCGCCAGTGAAGGATCGGTCGAGGTGTCCTGAAGTTTGATCTCAAGCGATTGTGCCAGGGCCGCCGCACCCGCCGCGGAGTTGACGACGAGCAGTAGGGCGCACAACATGGAAACAGTAGGTCTTGCGAACATCGGAAGCTCCTGGAGTGAGAAGGCATGCCTCGGAAGGATACAGCGGCGGCGTTCAGTGGGCGACTGGCGCGAAGGGTTCGCTGAGGCCAACCGGCCTTGCAATAGTGATCTCCGCGCTGGTAACTCGGCCGCGTAATGTCACTGCGATCGGAACAGCCGCTTCCCATAAGTTTGGATGATCCCGGGAGGACTCCATCCCTCCAGTCAGGATCGGAAGCAGTCGCTGGCGACGGGCCGCTTGCGGCCACTTCCAGTCAGCGAGGTGGTCAGAAACGCGCTTCTCGAACGACAGATATGAAGGGTGTAGACGCAGTTTCTCGTCCGGTTGCAAAGGGGCAGATCTTCAACCCCGCCCCCAGCCGGCTTCAGTCTCCGGCCTGGAGCGCCGAGATCTGGTCCGTGTCGTAGCGGCGCCGCAGGTCGCCGATCGCCTCGGCGTCGTGCAGCGCGCCGGCCGATGCGAGTCGGGCCAGTTCCTCGAAGTAATGTTCGTGCCCGGGCGGCGAGACGGTCATAATCACGCGGGCGGGCTGGTCGCCGGCGTTGGCGATGTTGTGCGGCACGCCCGGCGGGATGAAGACGAAGGTGCCCGGTAGCGCGCGAACTGTCTCGTTCCCAATCTGCCATTCGCACTGGCCCTCCAGCACGTAGAATGTCTCCTCCTGGACGCGGTGCACGTGCCGGCCGGTCGAGAAGTGTGGTGGCAGCGTCCAGTCGAACATGCTGGTGTGCTTGGTGTGCTCACCCGTCACCAGGAAGGCCATCGGTTGGCCCGCCAAGGTCACGCCCTGGCCGTCGTGCGCCATGCGGATCACTGCGGTATTGCCCATAATGCATCTCCGTCGCAGGTTAATGCCCCGACCTGGGGGGCTAGAGAGATAGTGGGCCACGCCGACACGCAGGTCATGAAGCATCTCCGAAGTATTCGCAAAGGGTTTCCGAAATCGGAGCGGTTCGTGCATGACCAAGACCTACCAGTTCGGACCATATAGGCTTGTTTCTGGCGTTGGCATGCTGATGCGCGACGATAAGCCCACTGCGCTCGGCCCGCGCGCTGCGGCGGTGCTGCAACGGCTGCTCGAACAGGCGGGGCAGCCCATCAGTAAAGAGGCCCTGATCGACGCCGCGTGGCCTGGGCTGGTCGTGGAGCAGAGCAACCTCACGGTGCAGGTCGCAGCACTGCGGAAAGTCCTGGACGAAGCCGGTGGCGCCGCCTGGATCGAGACTTTGCCTCGGCGCGGCTACCGCTATGCCGGGCCACCCGTCAGCCTCGCGCCGACGGTGGTCCCGCTTGACGATCCGCCGGCACTCGGCACGTCGGATAAGCCATCGGTTGCCGTGCTGCCGTTCGCGAATCTAAGCGGCGACCGCGAGCAGGGGTATTTCGCCGAAGGGATGGTCGAGGATATCGTCAATGGCCTGTCGCGCATCCGGTGGCTCTTTGTCATCGCGCGCAGCTCTACGCTGAAGTACCAGCCGCAGTCCGTGGTGGATTCGAAGCAGGCGGGGCGCGAGCTCGGCGTACGCTACGTCCTGCAGGGTAGCGTGCGCAAGGCACAGGATCGCATTCGCATCGCGTGCCAGCTCGTCGAAGCGGCCAGCGGCGTGCAGGTCTGGAGCGAGCGCTACGACCGCGCGCTGAACGACCTGTTCGACCTACAGGACGATGTGGCGATCGCTGTGCTGGGCGCGATCGAGCCGACGCTGCGGCAGGCCGAGGCGCGGCGCGTCAGGCGCACGCGGCCGGACAGCCTGCGCGCGTATGAGCTCGTGCTGCAGGCGCAGACCGACGTGTTTTCGGGCATGCCCGAGCCCTCCACCCGAGCACTTGGTTTGCTTGATCGCGCAATGGCGCTTGAGCCTGGCTACGCCCTGGCGCATGCCTACGCCGCGATGTGCCACCACAATCGGTTCCTGCGCGGCGGGCTCGACGAAGCCGACCGCGAGGCCTCGATCGGCCACGCCCGGGCGGCGATGGCGAATGGCCAGGACGACGCTCTCGCGCTGACGTTCGCCGGCTTCTCGATGGGCATGGACGCGCACGATCGCGCGGCGGCGTTGGCGGCCTTCGACGCCGCACTAGCGATCAGCCCGTCGAGCGCGCTGACGTACATCCTCGGCAGCGTGGTGTTCGGCTGGTCCGGGCAGGCGAAGCGGGCGATCGAATGGGGCGAGAAGGGCCTGCGGCTGAGCCCCTTCGACGCCTGGGCCTTCGCGGCATGGCACGCGATTGTCCTCGGGCAGTTCAAGTCCAGCCGCTTCGCTGCGGCGGCTCGGGCCGCGACTTGGGCGATCCAGGTCAACCCGGCGCATAGCATCTCGTACATGCTGCAGGCGGCGGCGCTCGCCGGGTTGGGCAAGATCGACGACGCGCGCAAAGCCGCTGCCACCGTGATGAGCTTGCAGCCGAACTTTCGATACGGACGACAGTTCGCGGGCGTGGACTGTGAGCCGGCCCTTGCCGCCGCGTTGGGCTCGGCGCTTATCGCCGCAGGCTTGCAGGAGTAGGCCACCGAGGACATAGTAAACCTTCGTGAACGCGCCGCTGGCTAGCGGACTCCGGACGCGCTGAGACCCAGCAGCCGCTGCGTGTCGCGGGCGCCGTCCGCGGCCCTCGGATGCAGTCATCTGTTTGCAATCGTGACCTAGCCGTCGCGGGCTATACCTGAACGACGGCAACCGCAATACGCGATTTTCGCGGCGGGATCAGCGAATGTCCGTTTCCGAGATGCGCGGTCCATCGCGCAGAAAATTGCCACGGGCTCCTTTGGGTCGGGAGCGGACGCCTACCAGTCGTGACTGCCATCGGCTAGGAGCGGACGCATCGTTGATGCGCCGAAAAATCTTATCAAAGGATTCCCGACGCGAAGCGGCAGGTCTAGAATCGACGTCCGGAGTGCGGGCGCGGGAGGGGCCCCCGCTACCGGCCTCTGCCATGGCCGAGTCTTCCGCGCTGATGAAGCTTGTCCCCCCCCGCCCCTGGGTCATACGGATGGCGGTGACGGTTGGCGTCGTCGTCGCGCTGATCGCGCTGGCGTGGCTCGCAGTCCCTCCGATCGTCAAGAGCCAGCTCGAATCGCGCCTGACCGAGTCGCTGGGCCGCAAGACGACCGTCGAGTCCGTCGATTTCAATCCGTTCGCGCTGCGCCTGACGTTGCACAAGTTCGCAAGCGCGGACACGAGCGGCACGACTCCGTTTTTCGCGGTTGATGAGGTCGTAGCGGACCTGTCAACGGCTTCAGCGTGGCATCGCGCGCCCGTGTTCGACACGCTCAAGCTGACGCGCCCGGCGGTGTTGCTGGCCCGGGATCGCGACGGCCGCTACAGCGTGCAAGACCTGATCGACCAGATCTTCGCCGGGGCGGACGCTCCAACGCCGCGCTTTTCGCTCAACAACATCGAGATCGACGGCGGGTCCATCGTATTCGACGACGCGATGACGGGGAACAAGCACACGTTCGAGAACATCGCGATCGGCATCCCCTTTCTGTCGTCGCTGCCGTATCAGTCCGATATTCATGTCACCCCACACATGGAAGGCGTGTTCAATCGATCGCACTTCGCACTTGGGGGAACCACGACGCCGTTTGCGGAACACCGGGAGGCCGCCGTCGACATCGATTTCGATGCGCTCCCTCTCAAGGCCTACGTCGCGTACCTGCCGACGAAGCCGAGGATCGATCTCGCGGACGGTGCGCTGACGACGCGCCTCAAGGTGGTCTTCGTCGATGGGGCTCCAGGGGGTCGCACGCTCGAAGTTCGCGGCGACGTCCGCCTCGACAAGCTCGCGCTGACCCGCCGCGACAAGACGCCGCTCGCCGCGGCCGATCGGATCTCGCTGACGCTCGATCGGGCCGATGTCTTCGGCCGCGACGTTCGCATCGCATCCCTTGCGATCGATGCTCCGGCCATTGACCTTCGTCGTCTCGCCGACGGCTCACTCGAACTCGCTCAGCCTTTCTTCGACGCCTCGCCCGCGCGCCGCGACCCGCCTGGCCCCTCCGCGGGCGCGACGTCCGACAAGCCGTGGGTCGTGAGCGTGGCAAAGACCACGGTCGCGAAGGGCAAGCTCCGCCTCCACGACGAGACCTCGACGTTCCAGTCGTCGCTCGCCGATGTGACTGTCGCTGCCTCCAACCTGTCGACCAAGGCCGGGGAAAAGGCGCACGTCTCGCTGTCGTTCGTCAGCGACGACCGGATTGCCGCGTTCAAGGGCGAGGCCGACATCGAGCCGCTCGTACCAACCGCGACCGGCACGTTCGATATCTCGAAGTTCTCGCTCGGCCTCCTGTTTCCCTACTACAAAGACGCGCTCGCGGTCGACGTGCAGAAAGGCTCGATCGACCTGGCGGCGCATTTCGCGCTTCTCGCCGATGGCAACCTCAAGCTCTCCGAAGGCGTGGCGTCCATCGGTGACCTCACGCTCGCCTACCCGGGCAATAAACAACCTTTCTGGAGGTTCCCCGCCGTTACCGGCGCCGGGATCGAGGTCGACGTTCATGGCCGAATCGTGAAGGTCGCGGAGATGCAGAGCCGGGACGCGGTGATGAAGCTTGCGCGCGAGCGCGACGGTTCGATCGACGTTGCGCGTCTCATGAAGACGACCGACACCACGGGTACCAGCGCTGCCGCCGGCAAGGGCAAGGACGAGCAAACGTGGACGCTGACATTCGGGAAGGCGATCATTGAGCGCGCCACGATCGATCTCGAGGATCGCGTGCCCGAGCCGGTTGTGAAGCTCGGCATACGCGATCTCTCGTTCACCGCGGCCAACTATTCCAACGCTCGCAACGCGAAGTCGACGGCGTCGCTCAAGGCACGCGTCGGCAACCGCGGGCGGGTCGCGTGGAACGGCACGCTCGTGAGCAATCCGGTGTCCTTTGCCGGGCAGCTCGACGTGTCGGGGCTCGATCTCCTGACGGTCAGGCCCTACGTCGAGTCGCGCATCAACGTATCGCTGACGGCGGGTGCGCTCGCCGCCAAGGGCCATGTGGCGCTCGACGTGCCCGAGGGCGCGCCGGTCAAAGCCGGCTGGAAGGGCAACGTCATCGTCACGGACTTCGCGGCGCTCGACAAGCCGACGGCGTCCGACCTCCTGCGCTGGAAACGCCTGGCGCTCGACGACGTGGAAACCATGACCGAACCCTTCCGGCTCGTCGTGGGGCGGGTCGGGGCCGAAGACTACTTTGCGCGGGCGATTGTGTACGAAGACGGCACGCTCAATCTCACCCGGCTCATGACGCCGGGCAGGGAACCGGCCCCGGCGCCCGACGCAAAGGCGTCGACCACGCCTGTCGACAGCGCGCCCGCGCACGACGCCCTGCCCATCACCATCGGCCGGATCGAGCTTGCAAATGGCAACGTCAACTATTCGGACTTCTTCGTGCGGCCGAACTACGCGGCGAATCTTACCGAAGTGACCGGCACGGTGACGACGATGTCGTCCGAGCAGGCAGGCGACATCGCGTTCACGGCGCGAGTCGACCACTCCGCACCGGTCGAGGTGTCCGGCCGCATCCTTCCGTTTGCGAAGGAACTCTCGCTCGACATTGCCGCGAAGGCGCGCGACATCGATTTGCCGCCGCTCACACCGTACTCGGTCAAATATGCCGGCTACGGCATCGAGAAGGGCAAGCTCACCTTCGATATCCACTACCGGGTCGAGAACCGCAAGCTGGCCGCAGAGAACCGCCTCGTTCTCGACCAGCTTACGTTCAACCGGGAGCGCATCGACAGTCCAACGGCCACCAAGCTCCCGGTCCTGCTCGCAGTGTCGCTGCTCAAGGACTTTCGCGGCGTGATCGACATCAACCTGCCGGTCGCCGGGTCGCTCGACGACCCGCAGTTCTCGGTCGGTGGCCTCATCATCCGC
>Ga0105248_10007177_pt1 | contig 12223 bp, 11 predicted proteins | sample KBSS34metaG_FD_81524 | JGI IMG/M metagenome (GOLD analysis project Ga0105248, IMG submission 81524) | Switchgrass rhizosphere microbial communities from Kellogg Biological Station, Michigan, USA - KBS S3-4 metaG | ecosystem: Host-associated > Plants > Roots > Rhizosphere > Soil | place... | reverse complement strand
CGTGCTCAAGACGATCGAAGGCTTCTCGGTGGAGTGCTCGATTAACAAAGTCTGGACCAGCGAAGCGCTCGCGTGGTCGGTCGACGAGGGCCTGCAGGTGTTCGGCGGCAACGGCTACTCGCGCGAGTTTCCGCTCGAGCGGATGTACCGCGATGCGCGTATCACCCGCATCTACGAGGGGACCAACGAGATCAACCGGATGCTGGTGCCCACGCGCCTGCTCAAGCAGCAGCCGCAGCGATTCAACGCCGAAGGGGCTCGGGTCGCGCTCGCGGCCGCATTCCAGCCCCCGGCCCCTGGCCCCAGGTCCTCACTGGCCGGCGAACGCGAATACGTCGGCCGCCTCAAGACTCTGTCGATCGCGCTGCTCGGCAGCGCGTCGGCGGCCTGCGGCGACGGCCTGAAGGACGAAGGAAGTGCTGGCCCAGATCGCCGACGTCATCACCGAGGCGTACGCGACGGAAAGCGCGATCGCGCGCGCCGAAAAGATGGCGTCTCGCGGTGACGGCCGCGCGGCGCTCGCCGCCGACATCGCCGCCGTCTATACCAACGACGCGTCCGATCGGGTGACCGCTGCCGCGCGGCAGGTGGTCGCATCCCTCGGCGCGCGCGGCGTCGACGCCGGGCTGGCCGACGGCGTCAGGCGACTGGCGGCCTACGGCGGCATTGACGCCATCGCGGCGCGTCGCCGGATCGCCGACGCGGTCATCGACGCGGGAAAATATCCACTGTAGACACTGTCACCGGTAGTGTCCGGCTTTAGCCGGACCAACGTTGACGCGCTGAGTTTGGTCCGCCTGAAGGCGGACACTACAAACGCGGGCCGGGGAGACATCCATGTCCGGGTCAGGTTACGCGCTCGTCGTGCTCTTCGCGATCAACCTGATGAACTTCTTCGACCGCCAGATCATCGGCGGCGTGGGGGAGGGCATCAGGCGAGAATGGGCGCTCAGCGACACGGCGCTCGGACTGCTCGGCACCGTCTTCACTCTGCTCTACGCCCTCGTCGGACTCCCTCTGGGGCGGCTGTCGGACAGAATCCAGCGGCGCAAGATTCTGGCGTCCGGTGTGTTCCTCTGGAGTCTCCTGACGGCGATGTCGGGCATGGCGCGCACCTTCGCTCAACTGATCGTCGCGCGCCTTGGCGTCGGCGTCGGCGAAGCGACCTGCTCACCGGCGTCCACGTCGCTCATCGGCGACATCGTCAAGCCGACCATGCGTGCGCGTGCCGTCGCGATCTGGATGCTCGGCCTGCCGCTCGGGCTCGGGCTCGCGAACGGCGCCGGCGGCTGGATCCTGCAGAACTGGGGCTGGCGCAACGCGTTCTACATCGCCGCGGTGCCGGGGATCCTGTGCGCCCTCGCCGCATGGAGCATGACCGAGCCGCCGCGCGGCACCCTCGAGCAGCACGCGGTCGGCGAGCGCCGGCGTCCCGGCAATCCCTACATGCTCGTCCTCTCGATTCCGACGATGCTGTGGATCATCGCGTCGGGGGCGCTGCACAACTTCAACATGTACGCGCTCGGCGCCTTCGTGTCGCCGTTTCTCGCGCGTTTCCATCACATGAGCTTCGTCAACGCGGGCTGGGTCGCCGCGTGCGTCTACGGCTTCTCGGGGATCGGCGGCCTGACGATTGGCGGTTGGCTGGCCGATCGACTCTACGCGAAGCGCGTCGACGGCCGTCTGATTGTCGGCACGGCGTCGATCGTCATCTGCACGCCGCTCATGTTCCTCGGCCTCGGCCGCCCGGCCGGCGACGTCCTCGGCTTCGCGCTGCTGATGGGCCTGGGCGTCGGCGTGATGTTCGCGTACTACTCCACCGTCTACTCCACGATCCACGACGTCGTCGAGCCGTCGCTGCGGGGGACGGCGATGGCGCTGTACTTCTTCGCGATGTACGTGCTGGGCGCATCGATGGGCCCGGTCGGCACCGGCCTGGCGAGCGATTACTTCACGTTCCAGAAGGCGAGCGCCGCAGGCGCCGTCGCACCGCTGCCGTTCGCCGAGATCATGGCAGCGGAGCTGCGCAGCCTGGTCGGGGAGTCCAAGGGGTTCAACCTGAAGGCGCTGGAGCCGTTCCGCGCCGACGGCCTCCACCAGGCGATGTACATCGTCCCAATCCTCGCGACGCTGCTCGCGATCGTTCTTTTTGCAGCCTCCCGCACGGTGAATAAGGACGTGGCGAGGCTGCAGGACTGGATGAAAAGTACGAAGTCTGAAGTACGAAGTACGACATGAGGCTCGCCGGCAAGGTCGCCGTTGTAACCGGCGGCGGGAACGGAATCGGCCGCGCGCTCTGCCGGCGGTTTGCGCTCGAAGGCGCAAAAGCGGTCGTGGTCGCCGACGTCAACGGCGTCACGGCGGCGCAGGTGGCCGACGAGATCGGCGGGACGGCGATCACCTGCGACGTGGCGCGCGAGGCGGACGTCGTCGCGCTCGTGGCGCAGACAATTGCGCGCCACCAGGCCATCGATCTGTTCTGCTCGAACGCCGGCATCGCGGTCAACGGCGACGAGCACACGCCCGACGCGGAGTGGGCGCGCTGCTGGGACGTCAACGTGATGGCGCACGTTTATGCCGCGCGCGCGGTCGTACCGCACATGCTCGAGCGCGGCAGCGGATATCTGCTGCAGACGGTGTCCGCGGCCGGTCTCCTGACGCACCCGCAGTCGGCGACCTACGCCGTCACCAAGCACGCGTCGCTGGCGTTTGCGGAGTGGCTGTCGATGACCTACGGCGACCGCGGCATCACGGTGTCGGCGCTGTGTCCCCAGGGCGTGCGCACCGACATGCTGCACCGCGCGGAGGCAGAGGCGGCGCGCCGCTCGTTCCTGCTCGACTCCGCCGTCGAACCCGAGCAGGTGGCCGACGATGTGGTGAAGGGAATTGAAGCGGAGCGCTTCCTCATCCTGCCGCATCCCGAAGTGGCGGAGTATGTGCGCCGCAAAGCCAACGATCCGGACAGATGGCTCAGGGGGATGAGGAGGCTTCGCTGAGGTACTTGTAAGTACGAAGTACGAAGTCTGAAGTACGAGAAGCCCTGAAGCCCTGAAGCCCTGAAGTGCCGAAAGCCTGAAGGGCGACGGTCCGGCTTTTGATTCAGTCGGCCGGCATGTCTACGCCATCGCCCGAAGATCTGTTCGAACGATCGTTCCGGTTCACCTGCGACGTCTACGACTATTGTGAAGACCTGGTGAGGCTTAGAGGACTTCCTTGCCGACTTGCATACCAGTTATTTGATGCTGCGGGCTCAGTCGGCGCGAATCGCGCGGAGTCAAAGTCTTCGTACAGCGACAAGGAGTTTGCTTCGAAAAATGCGATCTGTTTGAAGGAGAGCCGCGAGGCCCGGTTCTGGCTTCGTGTCGCTGACGCCAAGGCGCTTGGCAACAGCGATAGACGGAAGCGTCTCCTTCAGGAGTCGAACGAGCTCGTGTCGATCTACGCCGTCATCGTGCGGAAGCTGAAGGCCAGGTAGCCTCAGCTTCCAGCCCAGCCCTCAGCCTTCAGCTTTTCGCTTTTAGCTTTAGCTTCTTCGTACTTCAGACTTCGTACTTCGTACTTCGTACTTTCAATGACCCGTAAGACTCGCCGTCAGAATCACGTCCTTCATCGCCTCCATCCGCTCGCCCAGTTCCACGAGCTCATCCGCGGAGAACGCCGAACGCGCCTTCGTGAACATCTCGCCCTCTTCTTCCTCGATGTGGTGCTCGATGTTCTCTTTCATCACCGAGAACTTCGCGCCCCAGGTTTCGTCGTTCTCGTCGAGATCCTTGAGCTCGCCCATGATGAGGTCGACGACATGGTGCTCCTGGTAGCCTTCGAGCACGATGTCCTTGGCCTTCGGGTGGCTTTTCAGGGCGGGGTAGAAGATGTCCTCTTCGATCTTTTCGTGGGCCGTGAGCTTGGCGGAGATCTCGTGCAGCAACGCCGCGCGTGTTTTCACTGCCCGCTCGGTCGTATCGTCGGCCTTTTTCAGCAGCTTCTTCATCTCGTCGTGGTCGTCCTTCAACAGCGTCAGAGCGTTCATCGTCACCTCTCCGACGAATGAATGAGCAATCCACGAGCCAACGCGCACCTCAGCCATGAATCCCTGCGCACGTGTCCGATCAACAAACCACAGAGCACACCGAGACACTGAGCTGAAACGCCTCGCCCGCCGCGAAGCGGCGGCGCTGCTCGGGATGCGCCGTGGAAATGCGAAGCGGTGTGTGTGGAAGGGACTTCGCATTTCCACGGCGCACCCCGACCGCTGTGCGGCCGGCTACGCCGGCCGAGGCGACGCGTTGGTGTCGGTGCGTGCGCTTCGGATCTCGGTGATCCAGTGGCTTCGTGGTTAAGAAAGCTCTGTGTCTCTGTGTTCTCTGTGGCTAAACCCGTGGACTCGATCGCAGCGTGACAGCCCTATTTCGTGACCCTCAACTCCCACGCCTTCGAGCACTCTTCAGCGATCTTCATGTAGCGCTTCACCGAATCGTTGCCGACGACGTAGGGGTTCGGTTCGCCCGGTTTGCGGAGCTGGAGCGCGGGAATTTTCGTTTTCGAGCCGTCGTACTCCGAGTGGTTCGAGATCAGGACGTCGGCGCCGGCCTTCGCCGCGATGTCGCCGAAGCGGATCGCGGACGCCGTGTAGGTCCTGAAGTTCTCGGGCGTGCGCGGGAAGTTGAACGCGGTGCCGCCCCATTCGGCGACCAGATGCGGCGTGCCGTTGTCCTTGACGGGAATCAGGTACGACAACGTCCCGGCGGTATGACCCGGCGTGATGTACATCGTAATCGTCGTATCGCCGAGCGTCAGCTTCTGGCCGTCGGTCGCCACCATGTCGCGGGCCGGTCTGGTACCCCGGCCGCGGTCGAGCAGGTCCCAGTCGGCGGCCGACAACAGCACGCGCGCCTTGTAGCTGTCCTGCAGGTATTTCGCGCCGCCGGAGTGATCGCTGTGGCCATGGCTGATGATCACGTACTTGATCTTCGCCGGATCGAGGCCGACTTTCTTCAGTCCCTCGGACACCTCGTCGTCGACCGAGTAGTCGAAGAGCGCGTCGATGATGATGATGCCCTGGGAGGTGTTGACCGCCCAGGCGGAGTATTCCTTCATGCCGAGGAAATAGAGGTTGTCGAACACCTTGACCGGATCGGCGTGCCACGTCTCCTTCGCGGGCGGTCCTGGCGGGGGCGCGGGTGTGGCGCCGGCGGCGGGGGCGGCGCCGCCTCGTCTGGTGCCCGGACCGGTCGGCTCCGCCGAGCACAGCGACGTGAACAGGACCTGGTGATCGCGCCCGACCGCCGCCTTCGCGGCCGCGACGTGCGCGTCGATCTCGGGACTCTGCGCGTGCGCGACGACAGCGAACGCCGCGATCAGGACGCCGCCAATGCGCAATCCAATCTGCAATCCAATTTGCAATCTGCAATCAGCAATCTGCAATCTCATGATGGTGTGGCAGTATAAGCGAGCGTCAAAGCGAAACCATGGACATTCACGCCGCGATCCTGTGGGAGCAGGGGCAGCCCCTCTCCGTCGAACCGGCCGAGCTCGACACGCCAGGGCCGGGCGAAATCCTTGTCGAGCTGAAAGCCGCCGGCGTCTGCCACAGCGACCTGCATCCCGCGCGCGGCGACTGGCCGGCGAAGACCCCGCTCGTGCTCGGCCATGAAGGCGCCGGCATCGTCCGCGAGATCGGGGCAGCGGTCACCACCGTCAAGCCGGGCGATCACGTCGTGCTCTGCTGGGCGCCGGCGTGCGGCGTCTGCGCGCCCTGTCTCGAGGGGCGCGCGGTGTTGTGCGACCGCGTCGAGAAGGTGACGTTTCGGAACAAGCTGCCGTCCGGCGCGTCGCGGCTGCACGCGCGCGGACAGGACGTCGCGCCTTTTCTTGGAACGGCCTGCTTCTCTGATTTCGTGATCGTCCCGGAGGGCGGAGCCATCCCGGTGGCCCGCGACATTCCGTTCGACGCGCTGGCGACGATCGGCTGCGCGGTGATCACCGGTGTCGGCGCGGTGACCAACGCGGGGCAGGTGCCGAAAGGATCGAAGGTCGCGGTCATCGGCGCGGGTGGCGTCGGTCTGAATGTCGTGCAGGGCGCCGCGATCGCCGGCTGCGAGCGGATCATCGCCATCGACCTGCGTCCCCGGCCGCTGGAGATCGCGAAGCAGTTCGGCGCCACCGACACCATCGGCGGTGAACCCGATGCGGCGCCGGATGTGCCCGCGTCCGTGCGCGCGCTGACCGCCGGCCGCGGCGTCGACTTCGTGTTCGACACGGTGGGCAGCCCGGCCACGCTGACGCTCGCGTTCGCGTGCACGCGCAAGGGCGGCGCGGTCGTCCTGACCGGCCTCTCGCGCATGGACGCGCAGGCGGCGTTCCCGATGTTTCCGTTCGTCATGCAGGAGAAGCGGCTGCTCGGCTCGGTCTACGGATCCGGACAGCCGGCGCGCGACATCCCGCGGCTGGTCGCGCTGTATCAGGAAGGACGGCTCAAGCTCGGCGAGCTGGTCTCGAGGACGTACGCCCTCGACAAGGTCAACGACGCACTCACCGCGCTCGCCGCCAGCGACGGCGCGCGCGGCGTCATACGGTGGTAATCGGCAGCGGGTCTTGGAGTGCCCGTCAGGGCTGTTTGCACGTGAAGCTGGCCGCATCATCCGGGCTGCCGGTGCCGTTCCACTTCGCGACCTGCGGGTAAACGCAGAGCGGGCGCGTGCGCTTCGTCTCGCCCTGCACGACCTGCGCGGCGATCATTTTCTCCGGCGCCGCCGCTTTCTCGACCCACGGCTCGAGCGCGGCGAGCGCGTCGAAACGGGTCGGCGCGTTGCCGCCGGCGCAGTGCCCCATGCCCGGGACCATGAAGAGCCGCGCGAAGTCGGCCGTCGCCTGCGCGCCGCCCATCTTCTTCTGCATGCCCTCGTAGTAGTGGATCAGATCGGCCGCCGGAATCAGCGGGTCCGCCCAGCCCGTGTAGAGCACCAGCTTGCCGCCGCGCTTCTTGAACGCGCTCAAATCCGGATCGGCATCGTCGAGCAGCGGCGACAGCTCGTTGATGACCATCGTGGCGTCCTTGTCCCAGTCGTAGCCCGGCCCTTTCCAGTTGGTCCAGATCGCCAGGCCCGGCGCCGGACGCGGACGGCCGGAGTCGGGCGCGTTGGCCAACGTGCGATCCATGCCGAGCGGATTGAGCTCGCTGCCGACGTACATGCCCGGGAAGATCGTCTCGCCAGTGCGCGGGTTCTTCGGGCCCTGGTAGATTTTCTGCATCGCCGTCACCTGCGGCGCCGTCAGGCAGTCGGTCGCGTCGGCGCCTTTGCACTGCAGGCTCGCCACGTCGAACGTGCAGTTGCGCGGGTCGTCGATGATGCCGTCCTTCAGGCCGTCGCGTGCGTCGCAGGCGTCGAGCACCGCCTTGTTGATGATCGGAAGCCTGGCGGGTGGGATGTAGCTCGCCGGGTCGTCGTGCGTCGCTGCAAACGCCCAGTAGCTGTTCATGTGCAGGCGCACGCGGTTGTTTGCGGGATCGCCCGCGACGATGCCGTTGTAGTCGTCGGGATAGCGGCGCGCCTCGGCGATCGCCTGGTGACCGCCGGTCGAGCAGCCCATGAAGTACGACTGCTGCGCCTCGCGGCTGTAGTACGTCTTCGCGATCTGCTTCGCGACAACCGTCATGAGGTGCGTGGAGCGGTAGCCCCAGTCGACCACCATCTCGCGATGACCCACGCCGAAGCTGAAGTCGAGGCCGGTCGTCGACGTGCCCATGTCGGTGTTGGTCGTGGCGTAGCCTTTCGCGAGGCCGGCCGCGAGCGCGGGATAGCTGATCGCGCCGCCGGCGCCGCCGTTGCCGGTGCCGAGGAACTTGCCGTTCCACGCCGCGGTCGGCGGCAGCCAGACCTCGATCCTGATGTGCGACTCCGGCGTCGGCGCGATCGTGGCCGCGACACGGCAGAACGCGGGCGTGTTCATCGCCGGAGCGGTGGCCGCTGCACCTGGCGCGCGAAACGTGCCGGCGTCAATCGGCGCCGCCGCGGTAATTGTGACGTCAGGCAGCTTCAACGCGGCGAGCGCGTCGCACGATCCGGACGTCTGCGCGGCGGACGGCGCGGCGCAGCAGAACATGAAGACCGCCGCCATCGCCAGGACACTCACGCCGGAGCCGATGTGGCGCAGGGCTGTAATGTGGCGCAGGGCTTTAGCCCTGCGATCGTTTGTCTTCGCAGCCCTGAAGGGCTGCGCCACCGGTGTCGCGATCACTGGTGACCTCCGGTCGTCGTCGTTTTCGCGGGCGTTGCGGCCGCGGGCGCCGCGACGCAGGTGAAGTTCGCCGCTTCGTCACTGCTGCCCGTGCCTTTCCAGCGAGCCACGAGCGGGTACACGCACAGCGGGCGCGTTCGATCGAGTTTGCCGGCCGTGCTGTGCGTGGCGATCATCTTCTCGGGCGCGGCGCCTTTCTCGACCCACTGCTCGAGCGCCGTCACGTGATCGAACTGATTCGGCCCGGGGCCTCCGCTGCAGTGCCCCATGCCGGGGGCGAGGAAGAAGCGGTAGAACTCGCGCGTCTTCTCGAGCCCGCCCATCGTCTTCACGACGGCGTCGTAGTAGGCGACGGTATCCTGCGGCGGGACGACCGGATCGGACCAGCCGGTGTACATCAGCAGCTTGCCGCCGCGCTTCTTGAACGGTGTCAGATCCTTTTCCACCGCCGCCATGAAGGGCATCTTCTGCTCGGCGTACGCGAGGTCCCGTTCCCAGTCGATCGAGCGATAGTCCCAGTTCGGGTCGTGGAAGAGGAAGTACTTGAAGAAGCCGACCCGCATCGGCTCCAGTGGATTCATGATGTACGCGCCCCAGCTCTGGCCGGGCGCGTCGCCGAAGCCTTCGCTGCCGCGTGGCCAGCCGGTGAACACCTGCTCGCCGGTCCGCGGATTCTTCGTGCCGTCGTATGTTTTCTTCGCCGCCTCGACTTGCGCTGCCGTCAGGCAGGTCGGCTCGTCGGCGCCTTTGCACAGCAGCTTCGCCGGATCGAAATGGCAGCGGCGCGGGTCATCGATCACGCCGTCTTTCAACCCGTCGATCCCGTCGCACATCTCGACCGACGACCTGGTCAGGAGCGCCAGCTTGTTCGGCGGGATGATCGGCTTGCCGTCCTTGTCGTGCGTCGCGATCCACGAATGGAGGAACGCGAACGTCTGCCGGATACGGTTGTTCGCCGGATCCCCCGCGACGATGCCGTCGTAGTCGTCGGGATAGCGCTGGGCCTCGCTGAGCGCCTGATGTCCGCCGGATGAGCAGCCGACGAAATAGGCATGCTCCGCGAATCGCCCCTGCGCCACGCGGACGATCAGCTTCGACGTCTCGGTCATCACGTGCACCGACCGGTAGGCCCAGTCGATCACCTTCTCCGGGTGCCCCTGGCCGAACTTCATGTCGTCGCCGGCGTGCCCGGTGTCCGTGCTCGCGACCGCGTAACCGCGGCGCAGGCCGATCGCCATCGCGGCGTAGCCGATCGCGCCGGAGTAGCCGCCGTTGCCGACGCCTTCGAATTTGCCGTTCCACGCTTCGGCGGGCGGAATCCAGACCTCGAACTTGATGTCGGAATCGCTGGTCGGCCGTGCGGTGGCTTCGACGCGGCAGAAGGCCGGCAGCGTCATCGACACCGACGTGCGCACGCCGCCGTCGGCACCGACAGGGGCGGTCGGCGGCGTGAACGGACCCGCGGCCACCGCCGTCGCCGATTTGATCGTGACGTTCGGGATCGTCAACGCGGCGAGGTTCGCGCATGCGGTGCCGGCGGATGCCGCGGATGCGGCGACCTGCGCGACCGCGGCGGCGGCGAGAGCAGCGGAGAACGCAAGGGCAAGGCGACGGGACATGGGAACGCCTCCTGGGCAGGCGTATTATACGGGCCATGATGCTCCGCCGATCCGTCCGACTGCTACTTTCAACGGTCCTGCTGGCGCCCATGGCGCGTGCCGTCCAGGCGCAGGATGCCGATACGTTCTTCGACTCGCGCGGCGTCAAGATCCGTTACATCGACGTCGGACGGGGCGAGCCGGTCGTGCTGATCCACGGCTTTTCCTCGTCGCTTGACGCCAATTGGGGACAGACGCGAGTCATCGACGCGCTGGCGAAGGAGTTCCGCGTCGTCGCGTTCGACGTGCGCGGCCACGGCAAGAGCGACAAGCCGCACGATGCGTCGAAGTACGGCCTCGCCGTCGTCGAGGACGTGACGCGGCTGATGGACTACCTGCACATTCCGAAGGCGCACATCGTCGGCTACTCGATGGGAGGCGCAGTGACCGGCAAGTTCGTCGTCCTGCATCCCGATCGCGTGATCAGCGCGGTGTTCGGCGGGTCGGCGCCGCGCGTCAACTGGCCGGCGCAGGCGGAGAAGGACGCTCGCGAACTGGCGGAATCGCTCGAGCAGGGGCACGGCCTGCGGCCACTGATCCTCCGGCTGGCGCCGCCGAACGAGCCGAAGCCTGACGACGAGGCGATCGAGCAGCAGTCGCGCGCGATCATGGGGCGGAACGATCCGCTCGCGCTCGCCGCCGTGCAGCGCGGCAACAAGGCGCAGGCGGTAACGATCTTTGAGGTGCGCGCGCTGAAGATGCCGCTGCTCGCCGTCGTCGGCAGCGCGGATCCGATCAAGGCCGGCGTCGACACGCTCAAGACGTTCAAGTCGGACCTGAAGATCGTCGTGATCGAGGGTGCGACGCACAGCGGGCCGCGCGGCGCGCCGGGGCGCCCGGAGTTCGTCGCGGCTGTGCGCGACTTCCTCGCCGCGCACCGGTCAACGTCCGATCGTTGACTCCTGCGCCGCCTTTTTCGCGGCGGCGGCCTCGGCGGCCAGCCAGTAACCTTCCTTGACGAGCGCGTCGGCGGCGGCGGCGAACTTCCGCGCGAACGCATCGTGCGTCGGGTAGAGCGACTTCAGCGTCGCCGCATCCAACAGCTTCGTCCGGCCGAAGAGGAAACAGAAATTCCGCGCGCCGCCGGGCGCGCCTTCCTGCGCGCTGGTGTTCGCGCCTCCGTCGACCGACGCCGTCGGCGCCTCCACCTCCGGCAATCGGATGCCACCCTTGGCGTTGCCGTGCGCGTCGCGGACGATCGGATCGGGAGCGGCGGGATCCGATCCGAGCTCGATCGCCGGCGACTGCGGGGGCGCGACGCCGTCGCGCACCCACCGCGTCAGCGCGGCGAGCGCCGCCTTCACGACTGCGTGGTGCGGCGCGCTGTTCACCGGATCCTTGCACCCCTGTCCCATGTCGAGCGGCGGCGGCACTTCGGCGACCCAGCGCGGCGTCTCCGCGTGCGCGGCGCCGGCGATCTCCCAGCGGCGGTAGCGCGCGAACCCCGGCTGATGAGTGAGGTGCGCGCGCAGCGCGACCATGTCGCCTTCCGTCTGCAGATCGAGGACCGGCACGTCGATGTCGGTGCGGATGTGCGCGCCCAGCGGCACCGCGTTCTCCGCATCGCGCGCCAGCCCTTCGGCTTTGAAGCCCGACGCGTTCGCGCCGCGGCTGTGCACGAGATAGCCGTCGAACAGGTGCGTGAGCGGATGGACGGCGTTGATGTACGTCACGAGCCGGAACGCCGACTGCGAGCGGCCGGTCGCGAGCACCTTGCTGATGGTCAGACCCGCCAGAGGATTCGGCCCTTTCGGGTGGCGCAGCGCGTCGGCCGCCTGCGAGAAGATGTCGTACGAATAGGCGTCGCCGGGATGCACGAGCGATCCGTAGCGCGTCTTGTCCCAGTCCTTGAGCCCGGAGCGCGGCGAATTCACGCCCGCCGCCTGCGCGCCGACGCCAACCCACGCGTAGCCGTGGCGCAGCAGTTCCTCCTGCATCTGCATGAAGTCGGCGGCCCCCTCCGCGTTCGCCGTCACGTTCAGCCACTCGACGACGACGATGCCGTTGAACCGCTTCGCGTCGGCCGGCCGGCGGACCAGCATCCGCACTTTGTAGTCGGCTGTGGTGTCCGGCGAAACCTTCCAGGCGCCGTCGATTGCCAGCGGTCCGGTCGGCTTGTATGCCGACGCCGTACCGCTGACGAAAAACTCCGCTTCGGTGTAGGCCGACTGCGTGAGGTCGGCAGGCGGCATGGCTGAAAACGCCCGACCACGATCGCCGCCGGCGATCGGACCGGTGACGACGGCGACCGCGAGCACGAACGGCAGAAATCCCATGGGTCGATGTCTCCTCTATTTCGGCGCCAGAATGCGCGCGGCTGTTTCGAAGCG
>Ga0105248_10007173_pt1 | contig 12226 bp, 7 predicted proteins | sample KBSS34metaG_FD_81524 | JGI IMG/M metagenome (GOLD analysis project Ga0105248, IMG submission 81524) | Switchgrass rhizosphere microbial communities from Kellogg Biological Station, Michigan, USA - KBS S3-4 metaG | ecosystem: Host-associated > Plants > Roots > Rhizosphere > Soil | place... | reverse complement strand
TCGCACGCCAGCCACAAATCGTCGCGTTAACCGAAGGCTCCATCATCGGTATCGACGCAAAGAACGGCAAGGAACTCTGGTCAACGCCGTTTCCCGACGAGTGGCACGAGAACATCTCGACGCCGTTGTGGACCGGCACACATCTAATCGTCTCCGGCACGCGACAGGGCACGCACGCTTACACGCTCGCGCAGCAAGACGGAAAGTGGCAGGCGACCGAGGCGTGGAAGAATCCTGACGTCGCGATGTACATGAGCTCGCCGGTGTTCGGCGACGGTTTGATCTATGCACATTCCTCGAAGAAGAAAGGCCAGTTTGTAGCCCTCGACGCGAAGACCGGCGCGGTGCGCTGGGTCACCGAAGGACGCGAAGGCGAGCATGCTTCACTATTGCTAACACCACGGCACGTCGTCATTCTCACGAACGGCGCGGACCTAATCGTGGCTAAACGCGACACACCGGCGTTCACGGTCGAACGCCGTTACGAAGTCGCCGAGAAGTCCACATTTTCGATGCCCGTGTTGTTGGGTTCAAATATCCTCGTACGCGACGCGACGGGGTTGATGTTGCTCACCGGCAAGTAACAACTAATCTGCGTAATCTGCTCAATTTTCATTTGGAGAAGGAATCCCCAATTCTGTTAAAGCGCCTGCTCGACGCCAGCGTCGATGGCCTCTTCGCGTTTGATCGCGATTGCCGGATCGTCGCGTGGAACCGCGCGATGCAGCAGATTTCCGGACTGACGCGGGAAGAAGTGCTGGGCCGAAAAGCAGACGAAATCTTTCCGTTCCTGCGCGGTGAACGTTGCTTGTCGAGCACGCTCACGGGCGCGGAATCAGTTTCCGAAACGCATCCTTACGGACCCTCAGGCACCGGCGTTTTCGAGAGTCGCTACTCAGCGCTGCTCGACGACGAGCAAAACATCGTCGGCGGCATCGCAGTCGTCAGCGACATCACCGCGCGTCGCCAGGCAGAGCACGCCGCGCACACCGCTTATCACCAGTTATCGTTTCACGTCGAGAGCTCGCCGCTCGCGGTCATCGAATGGGACAGCGATTTTCGCGTCTCGCGCTGGTCGAAATCCGCCGAGCGTTTGTTTGGCTGGAAGGCTGACGAAGTGATCGGCAAACACGTCAACGAGTGGCAGTTTGTGTTTGCTGACGACGTCGACGCGGTGGCGCTGGTGACGAACCGGCAGCGCGAAGGCGTCGAAGTTCAAGGTGTGCAACGCAATCGCAACTACACGCGCGATGGTTCGGTGCTTTACTGCGAGTGGTACAACTCGGTGCTGCGAGACGATCGCGACAAGCTCGTGTCAGTCCTGTCGCTCGTGCTCGACGTCACGGCGCGAAAAGAAGCGGAAGAAGAACGCGCTGCGTCACTCATTCGCGAGCGCGACGCGCGCCAGCACGCGGAAGAAGCCGACCGTTTGAAAGATGAATTTCTCGCCACGCTCTCTCACGAGCTGCGCACGCCTTTGACGTCGATTCTCGGTTGGGCCTCGATGATTCGCAACGGCGAAGTCGATGGAACCGCCGCCACCCGGGCTATCGAAACGATCGAGCGCAACGCGCGTTCGCAGGCGCGTCTGATCGACGACCTGCTCGACGTTTCGCGCATCATCACCGGCAATCTGCGTCTCGATCTGCATCCCTTGAACCTCGCTCCGATCGTCGAAGCGGCGATCGATGCGTTGCGGCCGACCGCCGACGTGAAGGGGATCCAGCTGCGCATAGACTCGTTGAGCGCAGACTGTTTGGTTAAGGGCGATCCGAATCGCTTGCGGCAGGTGATCTGGAACCTGCTGTCGAACGCGATCAAATTCACGCAACGCGGTGGTGTGGTAGCGATTAGACTCAAATGCGCCGGCGGGGCGGTGCGTTTGTCTGTAGCCGACACCGGCGACGGCATCGCCGCGGAGTTCCTGCCGTACGTGTTCGATCGTTTCAGGCAAGCCGAAGCTTCGATATCGCGAAAGCAAGGCGGGTTGGGACTGGGATTAGCCGTCGTGAGACATTTAGTTGAATTACACGGTGGCGGCATCAGCGCGGAGAGCGGCGGCCTGGGGCAAGGTTCGCTTTTCACAGTTGAATTGCCGCTCGCGCAGGAGCGCCGCGATCCGGCGCGCGCGGAGGAGAGACGGCGCGAGGTCGAACGGCGTCGCAGCCGCCGCGGCTCTGTCCGGCTCGACGGTGTGCACGTGTTGCTGGTTGAAGACGACGAGGATTCGCGCAAGCTTCTCGGCACGATGCTGAAGCGTTACGGCGCGCGTGTAACTCCGACAAAATCAGCAGCGGAAGCACTCCACGCGTTTGCCGCTGACGTGCCCGATCTTTTGATCAGCGACATCGGCATGCCGGATGAAGACGGCTACGAGTTTATTCGCAAGCTGCGTGCTTTACCGCCGGACAAAGGCGGGCTGACGCCGGCGATTGCGCTGACGGGCTACGCCTCGCGCAAGGATCGCGAGCGAGCACTCGCAGCGGGTTATCAGCAACATATCGCGAAGCCGATCGAACAGGCTGACATGATTGCCGCGATTGCGGCGTTAGTTGGGAGAGGGGATTGATCCGTGAGACGTAGAGTTCAAACAATAGTCGTTCTGTTTCTGTTGGTAATTCCTGTTTTCGCGCAGCAGTCGGATCCGTCGCTGCTGACCGTGGATTCGATTTTCACGTACCGGACGCGCTCGCTTGGACCGGTGCGTTGGCAGGAAGATGGCAGCGGTTATCTCGCGCTCGAACCGTCGCCGACAAAGCGCGGCGCGCTTGACCTCGTTCGTTACGATGCCGCCGGCGGTCAGCGCACCGTCAAAGTAGCAGCCGAAAAGCTCACGCCTTCGGGCGCGAATGCGCCGTTGCTAATAGAGGAATTCGCAATGACGAGCGACGAACAGAAGCTGCTCATCTTCACGAACTCGCAACGCGTTTGGCGCAGCAACACGCGCGGCGATTACTGGGTGCTCGACTTCGCCAGCGGCGCGCTGAGAAAACTCGGTGGCTCTGACGCCAAACCGTCGACGTTGATGTTTGCAAAGTTTTCTCCCGACGGTCAGCGAGTCGGTTACGTACGCGAAAACAACGTTTACGTGGAAAACCTCTCCGGCGATAACAAGATCACCAAACTCACCACCGACGGCTCGCGCTACACAGTCAACGGAACCTTCGATTGGGTTTACGAAGAGGAACTGTTTTGCCGCGACGGCTTTCGCTGGAGTCCCGACAGCAAACAGATCGCCTACTGGCAACTCAACTCCGAAGGCGTGAAGGAGATGCAGCTCATCGACAACACGAGCAATCTCTATCCGACAATCATCTCCTTTCCTTATCCGAAAGCCGGCGAGACAAACTCCGCCGCGCGTGTCGGCGTGGTGAGTGCTGATGGTGGTCCAACACGCTGGTTCGAGGTTCCCGGCGACCCGCGCAACAACTATCTCCCGCGCATGGAATGGGCCGGCGCGAACGAAGTCGTGATTCAACAACTCAACCGCCGCCAGGACACCAACATCGTCATGCTCGGCGACGTGAGCTCCGGTAAAACTCATCCGATACTTACCGAAAAGGACGAAGCGTGGGTGGACATCTCGTGGGGCGATATCGACTGGGACACCACGGGCATTGCGCGCGGCGACGTTGAGTGGATCGACGACGGCAAACGTTTTCTGTGGGCCAGCGAACGCGACGGCTGGCGGCATATCTATTCAATCTCGCGCGATGGCCGCGACGTGAAAACGATCACACCCGGAAATTACGATGTGATCACCGTCGTGCGCGTGGACGCGAAAAACGGTTACATCTACTTTCTCGCGTCGCCGGAAAACGCCACGCAACGTTACCTGTATCGCGTGCACATCGACGGCAGCGGGAAGGAAGAACGATTGACGCCTGCGAGCTCGCCCGGCGTTCATGGTTACGACGTTTCGCCGCGCGGCGACTTTGCCATCCATTTTTATTCGACCTTCAACACCGTTCCGACCACCGAGATGGTGCGTTTGCCGCAACACGAAGTGGCGCGCACGATGATCGACAATCGCGCGGTCCAGGAGCGTTTGGCGAAACTGAAACCAACCGCGACCGAGTTTTTCAAAGTCGATATCGGCGAGGGCGTGCAGCTCGACGGCTGGATGATCAAGCCGCCCGACTTTGATCCGCAGAAGAAGTATCCGGTGCTGTTTCATGTTTACGGTGAGCCGTGGGGCCAGACCGTGCTCGATCGTTGGGGCGGCCGCGATCGCCTGTGGCACACGATGCTGGCGCAACAGGGTTACGTCGTGATGAGCGTCGATAACCGCGGCACGCCGGCGCCGCGCGGGCGCGCATGGCGCAAGATCATCTATCGCAAAATGGGCATCGTTAACTCCGGCGATCAGGCCGCGGCTGCGCGTGCGATCGCGAAGTGGCCGTTTGTCGATCCGGCGCGCATCGGTATCTGGGGTTGGAGTGGCGGCGGTTCCTCGACGCTGAACGCGCTGTTTCGTTATCCGGACGTTTACAAGACCGGGGTGTCGGTGGCGCCGGTGCCTGATCTTCATTACTACGACACGATCTACCAGGAGCGTTACGGCGGCCTGCCGCAGGATCATCCCGAAGAGTGGAAACAGAGCTCGCCGATCACTTTCGCCGGGCAGTTGAAAGGGAACCTGTTGATCATTCACGGCACCGGCGACGACAACGTGCACTACCAGGGCACCGAAGCGCTGATAAACGCGATGATTGCGGCGAACAAGCAGTTTTCGATGATGTCCTACCCGAATCGTTCACACGGCATCTTCGAGGGACCGGGCACGCAGCGGCACCTGTTTGGCCTGATGACGAAGTACATCACCGAACGCCTGTAGCCACACAAACCACGGAGTAACACGGGGCAGACCGACCGCCATAGATTTTTCTGTGGAGATCAGTTTGGTCTGTGTTAATCTGTGGTCCGGGTTGACGGCCAGCCCTTCTTGCCTACTCACCTTCTCTCGGACAACTCATCATGACTTTCGACAGCTTTCAAAGCCGCCTCGACGGAGCACTGCGACGTTTCATCGATACCAACCTGATCGGCGTTTTGTTCACCGATCTCGCGGGCAAAATCGTCGGCGCGGACGAGAGTTTTCTCAATCTCCTCGGCTACACGAGCGATAATCTGCCGCCGTCTCTCAGCGAGCTCACGGCACCCGAACACCATCGTCTCGACGAAGAAGCGTTTGAGAAACTGATGGCCTTCGGCGCTTGCGCTCCGTTTGAAAAAGACCTGATTCGTCACGACGGATCATCGATCACGGTGCTGTTTGGCGCGGCTTTGCACGACGAGGAGATCGCGTGCTTTGTCGTCGATCTCTCCCAAAACACACAGGCGCGGGAGAAGCTGAATCACCTCGCTTATCACGACGCGCTCACCGATCTGCCCAACCAGGCGCTCTTTAAAGATCGACTCAAACAGGCGATCGCTTACTCGCGCCGCAGCGATCAAATGCACGCCGTTCTTTTGCTCAATCTCGATCGCTTCAAAACCATCAACGACTCGCTCGGCTACACCGCCGGCGATCGTTTGTTGCAGTCAGTAGCCCAACGACTCACGAGCTGCGTTCGCGAGAGCGACACCGTGGCGCGTTTCGGCAGTGACGAGTTCGCGATCCTGTTGACGCAGATCTCGCGCGCGCAGGACGCGGCCAACGCTGCTCGGGCCATCAAGGAAGTTCTCGATCAGGCGTTTATCTTCGACGAGCAGGAAGTATTCATCTCGACGAGCATCGGCATCAGTCTTTATCCGACCGACGATCGCGACACTGCGGGTCTCTTGAAGAACGCGGGCGCCGCACTCGATCGGGCCAAGGTTCAGGGCGGCAACAGCTACGAGTTTTATACCGCGGGCGGCACCACGCGCGCGCTCAAACAGCTCGTGCTGGAAAGCAACCTGCGCGGCGCGCTCGAGCGTACGGAGTTTGTCGTTCACTACCAGCCACAGGTCACGATTCCCGACTTTCATCTCATCGGCATGGAAGCCTTGGTGCGCTGGCGTCACCCGAGTTTGGGCATGCTCTATCCGAATGACTTTGTGCCGCTCGCAGAAGACAGCGGGTTGATAATCGCGCTTGGTGATTGGGTGATGCGCAACGCGTGTTCGCAAAACAAGGAGTGGCAGGACAAAGGACTCGCGCCGATGCGTTTGTCGGTCAACTTCTCGGCGCGACAGTTTCAACAGCCGGCGTTCATTGCGACGGTGGCGGAGATCTTGAAGGAGACGAACCTCGATCCGCGCTGGCTGGAGCTGGAGTTGACTGAGAGCTCGATCATGAAAGAGCCGGAACAGGCGATTGAGAAGTTGCACGAGCTGAAGCTGATGGGGATCAGGGTGGCGATCGACGACTTCGGCACGGGTTATTCGTCGCTGAATTATCTGAAGCGTTTTCCGATCGACACGTTGAAGATCGATAAGACGTTTGTGGCTGACGTTTGTAAAGATCCGCATGACACGGCGATCGTGCGAGCGATTATTACTCTCGGCCACGCGCTGGATTTGACCGTGGTGGCGGAGGGCGTTGAGACGCAGGAGCAGCTTCAGTATTTGAGTTCGCTGGGGTGCGATGTGGTTCAGGGATTTTTGTTTAGCAAGTCATTGCCGGCGGCGGTGTTTGAGGAGTTGTTGTTGGAGCAGAGACGTGCGGCTGCTTTATCGACGAGCCAGGACACGGCGCCACTGGTTGGCGAGATTGCCTGAGCGGGATAAAGATTTGTTTGTCTGGTTGAAGTAATTACCTCCCTTAAAATCTCCGCCTTTGACTCTCCCGTGACAAGAAAAACCACGGACTTTCCGTTGTTCAGCACCGGCAGCGTCATCGTGATCCTGCAGGCCTTCAACTTCTCAACGTACGGCGCTACAACCAGTCGTTCTGTTTCGTTAAGAGCAGATGAGTGTGGGAAGAGCGAGGCTGTGTGTCCGTCCTCGCCGAGGCCAAGAAGGATCACATCAAAAGACGGGATACCCGCGCCAAGCGAGCGACGCAGATCGGATTCGTACGCCTGTGCTGCGTCGTTCGCATCCGATCGTTCTGCGGGGATGCGATGGATGTTGCCGGGATGAACCGGCACGCGTGAGAACAGCGCTTCGTTCACCATGCGATAATTACTGTCCGGATGATCCGGTGGAACGTGCCGTTCGTCAGTGAAGAAGAAGTGCGTCTCATCCCACGCGATTTGCGCACGAAACGGCTCAGACGGATCCGCCAACAACTCATACAACACGCGCGGCGTTGACCCACCCGAAAGCGCCACACTTTTCGGTTGTAGCGAAACGAAGTGTTCCGCCGCCGCACGCGCCACCGCCGCCGGATCGGCAAATACTTTTGTGTTCATCCGTGTTACCTGAACGCCACGATCCGCAACGGGCCGCCACTCCCACCCTTGATCTTCATCGGCAACGCAATCACCGAAAAACCCTTCACCGGCAACTGCTCCAGGTTCGCGACGTTCTCAAACGCGGGAATGTTCTTGTCAAACAGAATGCGATGACTCTCAAACAGCGTCGACTGCCCGTAGTCGATGCTGGCGGTGTCGAGCCCGATCGCGCTGATCGATCTGTTCTGCGTCAACCAGCGCGCGGCCGCGGGATCGAGTCCCGGAAAGTGAAGCTTCGCGACTGCCTCCGCGCCGCGTTCATCCGTGCCGAGATACGACTTGCGATCCGGATAACGTTTGCCAAAGCCGGTGTGCAAAAAGACGATCACATCGGGCGGGATTCTTCCGTTTCGTCGTTCCCAATTCTGAAAGTCGGCAACCGTCACCAGGTAATCGCGATTCGCGGCGCACTGTTTGGTCACGTCGATCACGATTCCGCTGCCCATGAGTTGTTTCAAAGGAATCTGATCGACGGTGTGGCGTCCCTTCGCGAAGTGAACGGGAGCGTCGAGATGCGTGCCGCCGTGTTCCGCCGCGGAGTATTTGTAAGCCGAGTAGAAGTAACCTTTGTCGGTGATGCCTTCGAAGTCGGTGCTGAGCTTGAATCCTTCGGCCGTGGGCCAATAAACTGTTGTCTCGTCGAATGGATGTGAGAGATCGACGATTTCACCCACGAGCAGAACCTTTGACCGTTGCGCCATCACCGGCGCCGCTAAAACAAGGAATAAAAGCAAACTCAGGTGTCTCATCTGGAGGGCTCCTTATGCTTTCTGTAGAATCAACTCACAGATTAACCCGGATCGGAGTTGCTAATGCAAATTGGAATGATCGGATTGGGACGCATGGGCGCGAACATGGTGAAGCGTCTGTTGCGCGCGAAGCATCAGTGTGTTGTTTACGATCGAAACGCGGCGGCGGTGCAGGGCCTTGTGACTGAAGGCGCCGTTGGCGCGGAGTCGTTACAAGACTTTGTCGCGAAGCTGGAGCAGCCGCGCGCGATCTGGTTGATGATCCCGGCGGCGCTGGTCGACTCGTTGCTCGCGGAGCTCGCTACGCTCGTGAGTGCAGATGACATCATTATCGATGGTGGTAACTCGTATTACATTGACGACATTCGCCGCGCCGCCGAGCTGAAGAGCAAAGGCATTCATTACGTCGACGTCGGTACGAGCGGCGGCGTGTGGGGACTCGAGCGCGGCTACTGCCAGATGATCGGCGGCGAGAAGGAAGTCGTGACTCATCTCGATCCGATCTTCAAAGCGCTCGCACCGGGCAATGGCAGCATCGAGCCGACGCCCGGACGCGAAGCGAGTGCGAGCACCGCTTCTGAAGGCTACTTGCATTGCGGAGCGGCCGGCGCAGGGCATTTCGTCAAGATGGTCCACAACGGCATCGAGTATGGCTTGATGGCGGCGTATGCTGAAGGGCTCAACATCCTGCATCACGCAAATGAAGGAAGCGCCGAGCGAACCGCCGACGCCGAGACCTCGCCGCTGCGTAATCCCGAACACTACGTTTATGATTTCAACATCGCCGACATCACTGAGCTATGGCGGCGCGGTAGTGTGATCGCGTCGTGGCTGCTCGATCTGACGGCGATCGCATTTGCCCAGCATCCAACGCTCGAAGGTTATTCGGGGCGCGTGTCGGATTCCGGCGAAGGACGCTGGACCATCAACGCCGCGGTCGAGGAAGGCGTGCCCGCGCCGGTATTGAGCGCGGCGCTCTTTCAACGTTTCGATTCGCGAGGCGAAGCGGAGTTTGCGAACAAGGTTCTCTCGGCGATGCGCTTTCAGTTTGGCGGGCACGTCGAGCGCGGTGCGAAGTAGGAAATCATTATGTCAACGATATTGATCGAACCAAACCCGACCCGGATGGAAGCGCCGGCATTGCCGGAGGCGGAACCGTGTGTGATGGTGATCTTCGGCGCGACCGGCGATCTCACGAAACGCAAGTTGATGCCGGCGTTGTGGAACCTGAAAGCCGAAGGCTGTCTCGAGGGCATGCGGATTCTCGCCGTCGGTAGAACGCCGATGAGTGATGACGAGTATCGGGCCATGATTCACGACACGTTGAAGGAGTCGGAAAAGTTCGACGAACACGATGAGGAAGAGTGGTGCAAGGCTGCGGAGCGGATTTCCTACATCGCGGGCGAGCTCACCGACCAGAGCACGTATCAAACTACCGCGCAGCGTTTGGCAGAGATGACGAAAGACGGCGCGAGCAGCAATCATCTGTTTTATTTGTCTACGCCCCCCTCGCTCGCGCCGGCGATCGTCGACGGGCTCGGGAAGGCAAAACTCTCGCAACAGGACGAGCAACACTGGAGCCGCATCGTGGTTGAGAAGCCATTCGGAACCGATCTCGAATCAGCGCGAGTGCTGAATGCGAAGATCGCCGAGGTGTTTGCCGAGAACCAGGTTTTTCGCATCGATCATTACCTCGGCAAAGACACGGTGCAGAACATACTTGTCTTTCGCTTCGGCAACTCGATGTTTGAGCCGATCTGGAATCGCAACTACGTTGATTTCGTCGAGATCACGGCGGCGGAAACGGCGGGCGTCGGGAGTCGGGCCGGTTATTACGAGGAGTCGGGCGCGCTGCGCGACATGGTTGCGAATCATTTGCTGCAACTGCTCACCCTGACGGCGATGGAACCGCCGGTGGCGTTCGACGCTGATTCGGTTCGCGAGGAGAAGGTGCAGGTGTTGCGATCGATTCGGCGTTTGAAGCCGGAGGAAGTCGCCGAGCGCACGGTGCGCGCGCGCTATGGCCCAGGTGAGCTCAACGACGAGCACGTGAAGGGTTATCGCGAGGAGCAAGGCGTCAAGCCCGACTCGCAGACAGAAACGTACGTGGCGATCGAGTTTCGGATTTCAAACTGGCGCTGGTCGGACGTGCCGTTTTACGTGCGTACCGGCAAGGGGCTCGGGCGTCACCTGACGGAGATCGCGATTCACTTGAAACGCACCCCGCAGGCGCTCTTCGCGCGCACGCCTGCCGACATGATCGAGCCGAACGTGATCGTGTTGCGCATTCAGCCAAACGAGGGAATCGCGGTCAATTTCGTGGCGAAGCGGCCGGGGTTTGAGATGCAAACCACGACCGTGCACATGGATTTTTGTTACCAGGCTGCGTTTGGCGTGGAGCCGCCCGCGGCGTATGAGACGTTACTGCTCGACGTGATGAGCGGCGACGCGACGTTGTTCACGCGCGGCGATGAGGTTGAGGCGCAGTGGCGTTTGATAACACCGATCGAAGAAGCGTGGGCCAACGAGAAACTGCCGCCGTTAGCCGAATATCCGGCCGGGGCCGATGGCCCCTCTGAAGCGAACGATCTTCTCTCGCGCAACGGCCATCACTGGCGACGCCTCCGTGAAAGCATCGGCGGCTGCGACTGAGGCGGTGGGCAGGCTTAACTCCAAGTGCGAACTGTTACTTCGCCTGGCAGAGGTTGCCGACAATCGTGGCGAGTTCGAGGCGGTCCACGGGTTTTGCGAGGTGGACCTGGTAACCTTCCGAGAGGGCGCGAATCCGATCTTCGGTGCGCGCGTACGCGGTGAGAGCAAGCGCGGGCGTTAGTCCGCCGCTATCGCTCGGCAGCGCACGCACTTTCCTGATCAAGCTGTAACCATCCTCGACCGGCATGCCGATGTCGGCGATCAGCACGTCCGGTTTCCACGTCTGCATCGATTCCAGCGCTTCGCGCGTTGACGATACCGCGAGCACTTGCGCGCCCGAACGCTCCAGCATCGTCGTCACCAGCGCCCGCGCGTCAAACTCATCGTCAACCACCAGCGCGCGCAGCCCGTGCAACGTCCGTTTTCGATCGCGCGACTCAACCACGGCCACAAGCTGCGGTTCCAACTGCGGCTCAAGCTGCTGCTCCGGCGCGAGCATCGACGGGAAGCGAACGGTAAAAATCGATCCCTGATCCTGGCCCGCACTCTCCGCGTAAACAGTGCCGCCGTGCAGCTCAACGAGATGGCGCACGATCGCAAGCCCGAGTCCCAGTCCACCGTAGTGCCTCGTGGTCGAGCCGTCCGCCTGACGAAAACGCTCGAACACGTGCGGCAGAAAATCGGGTTTGATTCCCACGCCCGTGTCGGTCACGACGATCTCGACGTGCGCGTTGATCCGTTGCAGCTTCACCTGGACCAGACCGCCGTTGCGCGTGAACTTCACACCGTTCGACAACAGGTTCCAGACGATCTGCTGCAGGCGCTCGCGGTCGCCGAAGACTGGACCAGCATCCGGTTCGAGCAACACCTGCATCCGGACGCCTTTCGCTTCCGCGGTGGGACGAATGCTTTCGGCGGCTGCCCGAATCACCGACTCCAACTCGCAGGCGGCGAACTCCAGCCGCAACTTGCCGGTAATGATGCGTGAAACTTCGAGCAGGTCGTTGATCAGTTGACACTGCGAGTTAGCGTTGCGAGCGATCGTTTCGATCGCATGGCGGCGTTTGCGCGGCACGACTTCATTGTGAAGCAGGAGATCCGACCAGCCCATGATCGCCGTCAGCGGCGTGCGCAGCTCGTGTGACAAGGTGGAAAGAAACTCATCCTTCACGCGATTCGCTGCTTCCGCTTCGAGTCGCGCTTCTTTCTCGCGTTGCAACGCCTGCCGCCGTTCGGTGGCGTCGTGGGCCATGCCGCGCACGATCGGCGTCTCCACGCCTTCCGTGCGCAGCGTGTTGTAATACTCCCAAAGCCTGATCTCGCCCGTCGCCGTGCGCACCTTCATCGTGCCGCGCGCCGAGCCTTCAGTCTTGACCGTGTGGAGATACTCATCAAACTTGTCGCGATACTCAGGCAACAACCCGTCGCGAATATTCATTCCCG
>Ga0105248_10007169_pt1 | contig 12229 bp, 4 predicted proteins | sample KBSS34metaG_FD_81524 | JGI IMG/M metagenome (GOLD analysis project Ga0105248, IMG submission 81524) | Switchgrass rhizosphere microbial communities from Kellogg Biological Station, Michigan, USA - KBS S3-4 metaG | ecosystem: Host-associated > Plants > Roots > Rhizosphere > Soil | place... | reverse complement strand
TTTACGTGAGGAGTTTCGCGCACGCTTGCGCTACTATCATTAGCCATGATTGTCATCCTTTCTTTGGAAGGTTGATAGTCAAGGGTCGGCGTTGTGTTCAGAGCACAATGTCGGCCCGCTTCGTTTTTTTGAGGGGTTGGCGGCACTATAGCACATCTGTCTTCGCTCTTGTGCGTTTCTTTTGAAATCAATTAGCATTCACACGCTCACTCGTTCCAGCAACCTCTAACGTGAAATGACGCCTGGCCCAACCGAACTCAAAGCCGCACTGCAACGCCTCATCGACGGCAACGCCGGCGAAGCTGATAAGAATGCAGTGCGCACGGCGTTGAATACCGGCGTGCTGGTCACTGGCGAAAGTGCGGTGGCTATCAATGGCAACGCTTCAGACGCGATCATCATTACAGGCGATCAGAACATCGTGTTCCCTGACGCGGCCACTGTCCTGACTGCCCTCGGCTCGATTGCTCCAACACGACTTCACGAAGCGCCGCGACCACCGGCTGACTTTACCGGCCGCGAAGATGAGCTTAAAGAGTTGCTGTCCGCAATCGAAGCCGGCGGCGTTACCATCTCCGGTTTGCAGGGGATGGGCGGCATCGGCAAAACCGCCCTTGCGCTCAAACTCGTCGAACGGCTCAAGCCACGCTATCCCGACGCCCAGTTCTTTCTCGATCTCAAAGGTGCGAGCACCCAACCGCTCACCGTGGCTGAGGCCCTGGCCCACGTCGTTCGCGCTTACCATCCCGCCGCCAAACTCCCTGAGAGTGAAAACGAGTTGCGTGGCCTCTATCTCTCCGTGCTCGATGGCCAACGCGCGCTGCTACTGATGGACAACGCCGCCGACGCCGCGCAAGTTGAGCCGTTGATTCCACCTGCTGGTTGCCTGCTGCTGGTTACTTCGCGCCATCATTTCACCCTGCCCGGACTGGCTGCGAAAAACCTCGACACGTTGAGTGCCGCAGATGCGCGCAACCTGTTGCTGACCATTGCGCCACGGATTGAAACGCAGGCTGACGAGATCGCCGCACTGTGCGGGCATCTGCCGCTGGCATTGCGACTGGCGGCCACAGCAATGGCGAAGTACAGAAATCTTTCAGCCGCGGATTACGTTCGGCGTTTGCGTGATCGGCAACAACGGTTGAAATTGATCGATGCTTCGCTCAGTTTGAGTTATGAGTTGTTGAGTGAAGCGCTGCGTGAGCGGTGGCGCTGGCTCACGGTTTTCCCTGACACGTTTGCGGACGATGCGGCAGCCTCGGTGTGGGAAGTTGAAATAGACCCGGCGCAGGACATCCTGGGTGAACTAATGGCCACCAGCATGGTGGAGTGGAACGAGACCAGCGATCGGTATCATCTGCACGACCTTGCGCGGCTGTTCGCGGACGCAAAGTTGAGCGCAGAAGAGCGCATGGTTTGTCAGAAACGTTTTGCAACCCATTACAGGAATGTGCTAGCCGCCGCAACCGAGCTATATCTCAAAGGCGGCGAGTCGGTGCTACGTGGTCTGGCGCTCCTTGATCTCGAGTGGGGCAATATTCAAGCAGGACATGCATTTGTGGCCGCACAGGCTGATGGGGCAGATGCAGATGTGACTCAGTTGGGCATGACTTATCCTCATGCCGGTGTGTACGTGCTAAGTCTGCGGCAGCACTCACGCGAGCGGCTTCGTTGGCTGGAAATCGCCTTGGCCGCCGCCCGGCGATTGAAGGATCGAGCTGGCGAATGCGCTGCGCTGGGTAACCTGGGAATTACGTATGCCGCCATAGGCGAAACTTACCGAGCCATCGAGTTCTATGAACAACAATTAGCAATTGCTCGCGAGATTGGCGACCGTCAAGGCGAAGGTAATGCGCTGGGCAACTTGGGTCTTGCCTACGGAGCGATGGGCAAGACGCGCGGAGCCATTGAGTTCTATGAGCAACAGTTAGCAATCGATCGGGAGATTGGCGACCGCAGAGGCGAAGGCCATGCGCTGAGCAATCTTGGAATGGCCTACAAAAACCTGGGCGAGACTCAGCGCGCCATCCAGTTCCTTGAACAAGCTTTGCTCATTGCTCGCGAGATTGGCGACCGCAGAGGCGAAGGCGCTGATCTGGGCAACCTAGGCCTTGCCTATAAAAACCTGGGTGAGACTCACCGCGCGATCCAGTTCTTTGAACAATCCTTGGTTATCGCCCGCGAGATTCGCGACCGCCGAGGTGAAGGCAATGCGGTGGGCAGTCTCGGCATTGCCTATGTCGTCTTGGACGACACCTGCCGCGCCATCCAGTTCTTTGAACAACAGTTAGTAATTGATCGCGAGATTGGTGACCGAAGAGGCGAAGGCATTACGCTGTGGAATATGAGTCTGGTGTTGGATCTACTCGGCGAGCGTGCTCAAGCCATCCAACACGCCGAACAGTCACTCACCATTCGAGAGCAGATCGACGATCCCAACGCCGTGCAAGTGCGCGCGCAACTTGCCGAGTGGCGCGAGCAAACAAACACATGAAATACTGCCACCCAGCGCGAACGAACCTATCTCTTTGCGACCTCGAGCTCAGCCTTGTCCAATGAAGACCCAATTGAGACTCACTCCAATGCTCACACTGAATAAATACCCACTCTGCTTACTTTTGACGAGTTGCCTCCTTGCCTATAGCTGTAGTACGGCTAAAGAACTTGGCAAGACACTGGGCGACCTCGCAACCGTTCGCGCTGAGCTCATAAAGAAGTTTGGTGAGCAAGATGTCAATCTACGCGTAAACACCTTCAAGAATCAGACGAATATTCTTGTTACATACGTCAACTCACCTTTGAACCAAAAGTCTTCGGAAGACCGTGCAAAGCGCGCACAGGAAACCGCAGACGTGGTCAAGCTGCATTATCCTTCTATTAAGAACATCAACCAGATCATGGTTGGATTTATGCGGGCTACAACTCGTCTGGTGATATTCCACTGGTCTGAGGTGATCGAGATCTACGGCTTTGACAATGAAGCGCGAGCACTACGTGATCCGAGTATCGCTCCTTTGGATTCAAGTAAGCCTTCAGTTCATTACTCGGCAACTCAAAATGAAACAGAGATCTCAAGCCGTGGCATCCAGCTCGAAGGCACGACCGAAAACGGCGTGCTTTTTGTTGCACATTTCTCGGTAGTCGGAAACGTCAATAAGATCACGCCGAAGCCCCCTCACGAAGTGTTGCTGGACTTTGCCGCGTTTTCTGACAAACCCAGGTTTCCGAATGTCACGAAAATCAGTTTTCTTTCAGATAACAAGGTTGTCTATCTAACCGACGGTCAATTCTCGACGTCGAAAGTGACGGCTGACAAGTACTGTGAATTTTTGTATCTCAAGGTTCCCACGCCAGCGTTTCTTAAGATTACTTCGGGCAGCACAGTCAAGCTTAGGCTCAACGAAACCGAGTACACGCTAACGGATAATCAACTCCTGCAAATCCAACGGATGTCTGATTACCTCAGGGAATGAGAAGAGATGTCGTATGCACGTCTCTGTGCAACCTCTGTGTCCTCCTGTGCCTCTGTGGTTGATGAATTCCGAGTAAAAACCGCACCACAGAGACACAGAGGACACAGAGGTCGCACAGAAATCCAGAACAAGATTTTTGTGCAACGCCATGCCTCAGAAATTGTCCAACCGTCCAATTCTTCCTCGTTGACATCTTTCCGCAGTATAGAGAAAATGAACCCCAGTTTGGCCCCAGATCCCAACGTTCTACTCGATATTAGACACCGTCCCATTTCAAAACTTTTGCTGAATAGCCAGAGCTCTTCTTCACTATGAATCTACATATTTACCCCCTCCCGAGCACCAATCGAATTGTGCTCACGCTTGGATTTGTCTGCCTGCTTGCAGTTTCGGTAGGCGTGATTCTGGTTGGCGCACAAAAAGACGAGGCGGCCGGGCCGCTTAACGCGCCCGACAAAACCAGCATCGCCAGGCACTTTGGTCAGTTACCGCTCAGCTTTGAGATCAATAAAGGCCAGTTGGATGAAGCCGTGAAGTTCATGTCACATGGCGCTGGTTACGATCTCTTTCTGACTGCAAATGAGACTGTTCTCAGAGTGCACAAGCTGAACGATCTCCCTCGAACGAACGTGCGCGAAGGTACGGTGTTGCGTTTGAAACTGCTCGGCGCCAACTCCGCGCCGCAAGTGACAGGACAAGACGAGCTACCCGGGAAGGCAAATTATTTCACCGGCAACGATCCGGCAAAGTGGCGACGCAATGTCCCGACTTATCGAAAAGCGTATTTCAAGGATATCTATCCCGGCATCGACGTGGTCTATTACGGCCAACAGCGAGAGCTCGAGTACGACTTCGTGGTGGCTGCCGGGGCGAATCCGAAACTCATAAGATTCAGTGTCGAGGGAGCGGACCAGATTCGTCTCGACAAGTCGGGAAAACTATTGCTTGGGCTAAAGCACGGAGACGTTAGTTTGCATAAGCCCGTGATCTACCAGCTCGACGATAACGGTAGTCGCCGCGAAGTCAAAGGCGCTTACGTCATCAGCGGAAACGAAATTAGGTTCAAACTCCAGCGCTTCGACTCGAGCAAGCCGCTGGTAATCGATCCAGTACTGTCATACTCAACGCTGCTCGGATCCAGTGGCATCGACACTGCTTTCGGAATCGCCGTCGATTCTCAAGGAAGCGCATACGTCACCGGCGCTACAGCCGGAACGACTTTCCCAACTACATCTGGAGCCTTCAAGTCGACCTCTACTATTAGCGGCGCATTCGTTACAAAACTCGACGCGACCGGGAGCTCGCTGATCTACTCGACGTATCTCAACGGTGTTGATGGCGCCACGAACGGATTAGGCATCGCGGTGGACTCAACGGGAAATGCTCACGTAACCGGAACCACGTCCGCGTCCGACTTTCCCATCGTCAACGGCTTAAAGACAACCAGCAACTTTTTTAAGACCACTGATGCGGCGGCAAACTGGAGCAATCAGAATTCCGGCCTCGGCGGCAATGTATTTTCGCTCGCAGTCGCTCCCAGCGCGCCCAACACAATCTACGCGGGAACCTCGACCGGGTTCTATCGCAGCACTGACGGCGGAACGAACTGGGCCAAGATACAGACCAACGGCGTGACGAGTTTTAGCTTTAGCACGCTGGCGGTGGATCCATCGAACTCTTCAGTTGTTTACCTCGGTCAATTCGGTCTCTTCAAGACCACTGACGGCGGTAGCAACTGGACTTCCATCGATATAGGCACCGGCTCGTCTATATTCACGATCGTGTTCGATCCTTCGACGCCTTCGACAATGTATCTTGGTACGGCCAGTGGCGTATTAAAGAGTACGAACAGTGGCGGCGCGTGGATACCTCAAAACAACTTTAGCGTTCCCGGCATTCCCAGTGTTCGCGCCCTCGCCATTGATCCAACAACGCCGTTGACGATCTATGCCGGCACCACCAGCAATGGTCTTTTTAAGTCGACAAACGGCGCCGGAGTTTGGACGGCGATGAACAACGGGATGGGTGGTAGTAATCCGACAAACGTGGGCTCCATCGTTATCGATCCCGCCAATCCGGCGACGATTTATACGGGCCATGGTTCCACATTTGCATCAGGAGGCATCAATCAGAGTACTAATGGTGGAACTTCCTGGACTCCTTTGACGAACGGTGTACCGGACGTCGGGATCGCTGCAATGGTGGCGACTTCTTCCGCCGTTTACGCAGCACCCAACAATCGCGGGATTATCAAAACCACAAATGGAGGTAGTAGTTGGACCAGCACCGAAACTGGTCTATGGAGCCCGAATGTTTCCAGTCTCGTCAAGGATCCGAATAATGCTTCGGTTCTATATGCCGGGACGAGTGGGAATGGCTTATCCGATGCCTTTGTGACGAAACTGAACCCGTCAGGTTCCGGCTTGTTGTTTTCGACTCTTCTCGGAGGAAGTAAGGAGGAGAGTGGGAACGGCATTGCAGTCGACGCAAGCGGAAACATCACGGTTGTAGGTCAAACGAACTCGTTGAACTTCCCTTTTGCGAATGCCATCCGCTCGACCGTGACTTTCAATGGCAACTGCACCACCGGGTTCGTGACGAAGTTGAATCCCGCTGTTCCGTCCTACACCTTTTCGACGTATTTAGGCGGCGGCCAGTGCGATGTGGCGAATGGCGTCGCTACTGATAGTTCCGGCAATATTTATGTGACCGGCAGAACAGGTTCCCCCGACTTTCCGATTGCCAATGCGTTTCAAGCGACCTTCGCCGGATCACAGTTCAGTGATGCTTTCGATGCGTTCGTTTCTAAACTCACGCCTGGGGGCTCACTGATTTATTCGACTTTTCTCGGCGGTGCGAGTGGCGCCGATACTGGTTTCGGAATTGCCGCAGATTCTTCCGGCAACGCTTACGTCACCGGCAACACTGGTTCAACGAACTTCCCAACCGTCAATCCGATTCAGGCATGTACTGGCTCTGACGTTTTCGTCACTAAATTCACCAGCGACGGGTCAGCTCTGGCTTACTCCACGTGTTTGGGTGGAGGAGGATCGGACACGGGTCGCAGCATAGCCGTTGACTCAGCAAACAACGCCTACGTAACCGGATTCACCGACTCTGGTAATTTCCCACTGGTGGCCGGCGCCCTGCGCACCCGTAGTGGGATATACAAGAGCGTCGATGGCGCCGCGAACTGGAGCAATGACAATTATGGCTTACTACCCGTTGTCTCGCCTGTGAGTTTCCCTTTCCCTGCAGCTTCGGCGTTGGCTATCCATCCCACGGATACTTCAATAGTTTACGCGGCCACTGCGCTCGGCGTTTTCAAAAGCACCAACGGTGGCAGAACGTGGTCCGCAATGAACAGCGGTCTCCCCAATGGTGCGTTTGCCCTCGTTATCGATCCTCTGACACCTTCTACGCTCTACGCGGCAATTGGTAGTCTCAGCGGTGACAGAGGGATCTATAAGAGCATTGATGGCGGCGCCACCTGGAACCTCCGCAGCAACGGAATCGTCGGCATTGAACTTCATAGGTTCGCAATCGATCCAGTTACGCCGACTACGCTATACGTGGGTATGGGCTGTTGTCTCGGTGGTAGCAAGATCTTCAAGACTACCGATGGAGGAGATAATTGGGCGCCGGTAGGAAATACAACGCCTGCGGTTGTCACGGCACTGGCTGTCGACCCGCTGAATCACACGACCCTCTATGCATCGGACGCAGCTACACCGGGAGCAGTTTTCAAAAGCACCGATGCCGGAGCGACATGGCAGATTCTTGGGTCAATCACTTTGGTTCGCTCCTTCGCCATCAGTCCGCATACAGCGGGAGTGGTCTACGCCAGCACTGACCAGGGCATATTTAAGAGTACCGATGGCGGTAATAGCTGGTCCTCATTTACTTCCAAAACAGGAAAAATCGTTTTCGATCCCGTAAGTTCGTCAACCCTCTATTTGTTAACTATCCAAACTGGCTCCGTTCCCGAGGGTCTTCTCAAAAGCACTGACAACGGGCAAACATTTATTCCGGTGAACAAGGGACTCAACACGCCGCAGGCAGTGGCGCTTGCGATTGATCCACTGAGACCTTCAACATTGTATCTCGCGTCTGCGGCGCCCGGCGGTATCGAGGGGTTTGTCACCAAAATTAATCCAGCCGGCAGCGCCTTGATTTACTCGACCTATATTGGTGGTTCTTTCAATTCGCAAAGTTTCTTCAACGTCACTGCTCAAAGCAATGGAATAGCGGTCGACGCTTCAGGTAACGCCTATATCACGGGGACGACTACGGCGACCGGCTTTCCGGTCAGTCCTGATTCATTCCAACCCTTCAATCGTGGACAGAGTGACGTGTTCATCACGAAGCTGATGATGTCTCACATCATCAGTGGCCACGTCCTGGATGGAGGTGGCTTACCCGTAGGCGGCGCCGAGATCGTTCTAAACGATGGGACGTCACTAATGACGGTTTTGACTGAGAGCGACGGCTCTTATCAATTCTCACGACTGCGTCAGGGAGGCACTTTCACGATAGTTGCCACTAAACCTCATTTCACCACAGCGCCGGTGAGCCAGACCTTCAACAATCTGAACAGCGATCAGGTTTTGGACTTTACGGCCACGGCGAGCAATGCGGCGTTCCACACGATCACTGGCCAGGTAACGGAAAATGGCGTTGCGTTAGCCGGCGTGACGGTGACGCTTAGCGGTTCTCAGCCGGGGTTAAGAACTACCGACAGCAACGGAAACTATTCATTTGAAGTTGTCGCTGGTGGTGACTACACCGTTACCCCTTCGGTGCTTGGTTTCAATTTTGGTCCACCCAGTCAGACCTTCAACGCCCTGAGCGCGAATCAAACTGCAAATTTCGCCGCCACGCGACAGAGTTTTATGGTGACGAACGCTAACAATCACGGCGCCGGATCGTTGCGCGATGCAATCGTTAACGCGAACGCTACTCTCGGAAAAGACACGATCGTCTTCAACATTCCTGGACCAGGCGTGAAGACGATTACCCTCGTGACTGCCTTGCCGGAGATTACAGACCCGGTGGTTATCGATGCGACGACTCAGCCAGGATACGCGGGCGCGCCGCTCGTCGAGATCGATGGATTGGCGACTGACTCCGTTAATGGTTTGGTCATCAAAGCCGGCGGCAGCACAGTGCGTGGCCTGGCCATTGGTAACTTCCGAAATAGCGCGGGGATCTTGTTGACTGACTGCAACAATAATCTGCTGCAGGGGAATTACATTGGGGTCGATGCAGACGGAACTACGCAGCGGCAAAATAACCGTGGCATTGTGCTGTTCAACTCATCCAACAACGTGATCGGAGGGACCGACGCTGCCGCGCGCAACGTCGTCTCCGGAAATTCAAGCACTGCGATCGATATCATCACCAGCAGCGGCAACACTATCCAGGGAAACTTCATAGGAACTAATGCAGCCGGAACTGCACAGCTTTCCAACTCCGGCGGCGGAGTGCAGATCCAGTTCCTACCATCTGCCAATAACCTCATCGGCGGAACGGCGGCTGGGGCAGGTAACCTCATCTCGGGTAATCAATTTGGAGTTTCGACTCAAGCTCCGGGCACCACGATTCAAGGTAACCTGATCGGAACAGATATCACCGGGACAAAAAAGATCCCCAACAATATCCGGGGAGTCATGGCCGTCGGTGAGAACATGCTGATCGGTGGTCTCACACCGGGCGCGCGGAACGTCATCTCAGGAAATAACGAAGGTGTATTTGTCCGTGGTGCGGGTAGTAAGGTACAAGGCAATTACATCGGAACAGACATCACGGGCACTCAGGCTTTAGGAAACAGTGGCAATGGTGTGACTGCTGGCGACAGTGCATTAATCGGCGGCATCGAGCCTGAGGCGCGAAACATCATCTCTGCAAACGGCAGTTTTGGAAACGTTGCCCTTGGCATCAACGGCTCCGGTGCGGCGGCGATTGTGCGGGGTAATTATATCGGCACAGACGTCACCGGCACTCGTTCGCTCGGTAACCCCGGCAACGGAATCACCATCTTTAGTAACAACAACATAATCGGTGGTCTGGTTGCTGGTTCGGGAAACGTCATTTCGGGAAATGCGGCCGGCATCGTAATCTCAGGCTTCTCGAGCGCAGTAGGAAATGTCATTCAGGCAAATTTCATCGGCACCAACGCAGCGGGAACTGGTCCAGTGCCAAATATTCAGCAGGGCATTGTAGTTACAAGCGGAGTGAATAACACCATCGGCGGCACGCAAAGTGAAGCGGCCAACAAGATCGCCTACAACGGTGGGCCCGGAGTCTCAGTCAATAACAGCACCGGCATCGCCATCCGCGGCAATTCCATTTTCTCCAATAACGGTTTGGGAATAGATCTTGGTGCAAATGGCGTCACCGCAAATGACAATATCGACGCTGATGTTGGTCCAAATACTCTTCAGAACTTTCCGGTCGTGACAACAGTGATGTCCACGAACAACAGCACGACCATTCAGGGAAGCTTGAACTCTCTGCCGAACACTACCTTTGACATTGATTTTTATTCGAGTGCGGCGGTGGATCCTTCAGGAAATGGCGAAGGAGCTCAGTTCTTCGGGACAGCCCCGGTCACTACTAATGGCAACGGCAACGCCACGATCAATGTGACGTTCCCGGTTCCATTGGCTACCGGGCGCGTCATCACGGCGACAGCGAGTGATCCTAATGGAAACACGTCAGAGTTCTCGGCTGCGGACCCAACCACGACGCACGGCAGCGTGCAATTCACAGTGAGCTCAATTCAGGTAATCGAAGATATCGGTACGCTGACACTGACAGTTCAGCGCACTGGCGGCGCCGTAGGTGATCTGAGTGTTGATTATGTGACTACTGATGGCACAGCGATAGCAGGGCAGGATTATACCGCCGCTTCAGGTACGTTGAATTTCAGTGCTGGTGAGACAAGCAAGACCATTCAAATTCCAATCCTTGATGATTCAACTACCGAATCCAGTGAAACCTTTACCGTGGTGTTGCGCAACACCACGAGTCCTGAGACTGTGGGCGCTCCCAGTACCGTCCTGGTAACGGTGCAGGATCACTCCACCACACTACTGCTGACGATCGCCAATGTCTCCGTTGTCGAGGGCGCTAGCGGCGCCACGACAGACGCTGTATTTACAATCAATCTTTCGGCGGCGACGGGCCGCTCGGTCACTGGTAACTTTGCGACCGGTAACTTCAGCGCATCTGGCGGTGCGAGTTGTGCTAATCAGGGAGTTGACTACGAAAGCCGCACTGGCACATTCTCGTTCAATCCCGGCTCCACGACGTTTACGATCCCGATCAAGATTTGCGGCGACACTAGCGCAGAAGCGGATGAAACCTTCCGCGTGCAACTAACAAATGCTTCCGGCGCCGTGTTCCAGGTTAGTCAGGGCGTTGGCTCGATCGTTAATGACGACGTACTCGAGTTAGTGCTTGAAGAGTCTGGTCCAGCTCCGGATCAGGCGGCGGCTCTGGACTCGATTTTTGCGTTTAGAGATCCGTTCCGCATCGTTGGTATTCCAGAGTGGTGGTCCACGCCTGGAAACGATCGGAACACGCGGGTGGTGCTATTCGCACGGAACCTGCAATTGAATCCTGGCGAGTTGCCAGGAGCCGTGATTGTTCGGTTCACATCTAGCACTAATCAGATCTTCGAAGTACCGGCGCAGGACTTACGCCCGGTCGCGAATTCTGATTTGACTCAAGTGGTGGCGAGGCTGCCGGACAACCTGGCGCCAGGCGTCTGTTCGGTCTTCATCCGTGCGCACACTAGAACGAGCAATACCGGCACAATTCGAATCGCGCCGTAGTTAGGGCGGTTAATTGGCCCACCAGGTTACGGATTGCGACGGCGCGGCAACAAGCTGATTCAAGGCTTCGGTGACCATGTCCACCTTTATTTTTTCCATCGACCCCTCAGCCTGAATCATAATATGTGGCCCAATGTAGAAGCCGAACTCCTTCGCATTAGTAGGGCCAAACAACCCCACGCCAGGAACGCGCGCCATGTCGGCCACATGCAGCATGCACGAATCAATGCCGATGAAGAGGTCAGATTCCGCCACTAAGCAGCAAGACGAAGGTAGTGACAAACCGTAGCACGGTATTACTCGGCCAGCATTACGCCACTGCTCCGTATCTACCGGGCGTTTACCGACCAGCAATACGACGAAATCCGGATGCTGATCGAGGAATGCATCGAGCGATTCGACCCAGCGACTTTCATCCCAATTCTTGTTCATTCGAGTATCCATGTGAACGGAAAGAGTCTTCGCGCCTGGCTCCAGCATCGAAAAGATTTCTTGTACGTCCTGTTGTCGCTCGGTTGGATAGCGTAGCGGCTCGAGGAAATCATGTAGCTGGTAATCAGGCCTGAGGCTTCGGACGATATCGAACGCGAGATCAGCAGATGGCTTGTCGTAATCGAGGCGAAGGCGACGTGTATAATTTTCAAAGAAGCCTATCGACACGACGCCATTCCACGCCTCGAGCAAATTACTCAACGACGAGGACCTCCACGGAACTAGTGAAAGGAAAAGGTCGCACTGGCCGATTTCGGCTGCGGCAGCGACGGCGTCGAACTGGTAATCCTTTCCATTGAACCGCGCGTCGAGCGTGATCCTTCGGTTAACCCCAAGATCGTCGAAGCAAAAAAGATCAGGACCTTGCCGGCAGACGAGTGTGAGCCGCCTCTCAAACAACCGGCAGAGCGCGCGTAGGGCCGGAAG
>Ga0105248_10007166_pt1 | contig 12233 bp, 13 predicted proteins | sample KBSS34metaG_FD_81524 | JGI IMG/M metagenome (GOLD analysis project Ga0105248, IMG submission 81524) | Switchgrass rhizosphere microbial communities from Kellogg Biological Station, Michigan, USA - KBS S3-4 metaG | ecosystem: Host-associated > Plants > Roots > Rhizosphere > Soil | place... | reverse complement strand
GGGGAGCATTACCTGAGGAAGCATCATTGAGACGAGGGGCTCAAGGAGAAACGACTACTCGAACCGCAAAGAATCACGGCCGGATTGATCACCGGCACGAAGAAACCGCAGGCGCCGAAGACGCTGGTTTCCGTTGCGCCCGCTGACACCGTTACGGTCGCGCTTCAGCAAATGGATGAGCTCGGACTCTCGCAGATTCCCGTTTTGGATGAAGGACGCTGCGTGGGATCGTTACGCGAGAATCGTGTGCTTGCGAAAGTCGTGCGTGATCGCGAGCTACTCAACGCGCCGGTGCGTGAAGTGATGGAAACGGGTTTTCCGAGCGTCGATGTCGATGCAAGTTCGAATGAAGTAACGCGACGACTACAGACCAGTCCCGCGGTGCTGGTGGAAGAGTACGGCCGGATCGTCGGCATCATAACTCGTCACGATGTACTCGATTTGAAGCTGAACAACGTTGCCCAGTAAAGACGAAAAAGTGTTGGCGGCAAATCGCGCTGCGTTTTACAACTACCACATCTCCGATAAGTACGAAGCCGGCATTGCGTTGACCGGCACGGAGGTGAAGAGCGCGATGGACGGCCGGGTGCAACTGAAAGAGGCTTACGTTTCTGTCCGCGACGGCGAAGCGTGGTTGTTTAATGCCCACATTTCGCCGTATTCTCATGGCAATCGTGAGAACCACGATCCGCTGAGAACCCGCAAGCTGTTGCTCCACAAGCGAGAAATATCGAAGTTGGACGAAGCGACGGCGAAGCAGGGAATGACTCTCGTCCCGACACAGCTTTACCTCAAGAATCGCCGGATCAAAATCGAAGTTGGCGTTGCTCGCGGCAAGAAGATGTACGACAAGCGCGAAGCCGAGCTGAAGCGCACGGTGGAGCGAGAGACACGGGCGCAATTAAAGGAGCGCAACAGATAGGAGCTATAAAAAGTTTTCTGCAATTCATATCCCAGGAGAACTCACCCACATGCAAGTTGAAGCCAACCGAGGTCCGATCGAAGAGCTTGACGTGCAGGCTCTCGCGGTTGCTGTTTTTAAGGATGAAAAGGCCGGCGAGGGCTTTCTGAAAGAGCTCGACGAGCTTTCCGGTGGATTCGTCAGCTCCGCGATCGAAGCGGAAGAGTTTTCCGGCAAGGAAGGCGAAACTGCCTATTTCCATCTTGTCGGAAACAACAAGTTGAAGTCGCGGCGCTTGCTGCTCGTCGGCGTTGGCGAAGAGAAGGATTATCGGAGTCCGCAAGTTTCACAGATGGCGGGAACTGCGGTTCGTTCGTTGCGCAGCAAGAACGCGAAAACGATTGCGGTAGTGCCGCGCGTCTCCGGAAATGATGAAGAGACTGCGGCACGCGCCGTCGAAGGCGCGTTCATCGCCCTGTTCGATCCGGACAAATACAGAACGGTTGAGAAAGAGCAGAAGACAGTCGATCGTCTGGTTCTCGCCATCCACGGCGGTGACCTGGAAGCGCTCGAGCGCGGCGTCACAGCGGGAAAGGTCGTCGGTGAAGCGATTAACTTTACCCGCGATCTCGCAAACGAACCCGGCGCGTACATGACGCCGACCGACATGGCCGAACGAGCGCGCGATATCGCGAACGAGTTTGGACTGAACATCGACGTTCTCGACGAAGCGCGCATGGAACAGGAAGGCATGGGCTCGTTGCTCAGTGTCGCCCACGGTTCGGAACAACCCGCCAAACTGATCATCCTGAAGTACACGCCCGCGAACGTCGAAGGCGATAGCAAAGAGTTGCTCGCGTTCGTCGGCAAAGGTGTGACGTTTGACTCCGGCGGCATTTCACTCAAGCCCGGCGAGAACATGGAGTTGATGAAATACGACATGACCGGCGCGGCTACCGTGATGGGCGCGATGCGCGCGATCGCGCAGCTCAAGCCGCCGATTCCGATTCTGGGCGTCGCTCCCTGTACCGAGAATCTTCCGTCGGGCAAAGCAACCAAGCCTGGCGATGTCGTCAAAGCCATGACCGGAAAGACGATCGAAATCATCAACACCGACGCTGAAGGACGCCTGATCCTCGCGGACGCGATCGCCTACGCCAAAAAACTCGGCGCCACGACAATCATCGACATGGCGACGCTTACCGGCGCGGTTTCCATTGCCCTCGGTGACGTGAACACCGCAGTACTCGGAACCGATCAGCCGCTTATAGACGAGATCATTTCGGCGGGCAGGGAAGTCGGCGAGAAGTTCTGGCAGTTGCCGCTCGACAAGGAATACTCGAAACAGATCAAGTCAGACATCGCGGACATCAAGAACGTCGGCGGGCGCAAAGCCGGCACCATTACAGCGGCGGCGTTTATCAAGGAGTTTGCCGACGGCGTGGCCTGGGCGCATCTGGACATCGCCGGGACGGCCTGGGGGGACGAGGCGAAGCCGTATCGCTCGAAGGGACCGACCGGGATCGCGGTACGAACTCTGCTGCGGATCGTGGACCGGGCGAGCGCGAAGTAGGCAAGGTGTAAATAGTCGTAGACAGTCGTGTCGCCGGTTGTTCACACTTGTTCGCTCTCGTGCGGGGCGTGCTTCGATTTTCGGGCGGTTTTTGAAGGTTTAGGAGATGGCATAGCGGTTGTAATGGCAGAGAGCAATCGCCAAAGGGTGCGAGTCGCCTTATTCACACGTCCTCGCCCCCTCGAATGCCGCTCGAGGTTATTATCCCGGCTCCCCTTTGGCACCCCCCTTTCGCCGCCACCGAACCTTTTCGCCGAGCCGAAACATCTCAGCAAGCGCGCCGTATATTTGGCGACGATTTTAAGACTTGCGTAAGGTGCTATAATTTCCCGGCCGAGCGCTTTCTCCTCAGGCAGCCCTGGCTACTAATCGCTGGCTTTCAGGAGTCCACAGAAGCACAGTGATCGACTACTACAAAGTTCTGGGCGTTAAGACCAATGCCACGCAAGCCGAAATCAAATCGGCTTACCGGAAACTTGCGCGTAAAAGTCACCCCGACCTGAATCAAAATTCAGAAGCCGGACGCCAGTTTGCTCTGCTGTCGAAGGCGTATCACACGCTGATCGATCCGCAGGAACGCGCGTACTACGACGACCAGTTAAAAGCACTAAAGAACCGCAGCTACTCGATTCTCGACTCCAATAACCCACACGCGAAGCGCGCGCGCAATCTGGCCGTGCAGGCGAAGTGGGATCGACTCGTCGACCAGGTTTTGGAACGCGATCGGTTGGAGAATCGCGAACGGCAGCGCGCGGTCTTCACGACTGTTTCACTGTTTCTCTCAACGTTTTTTCTCGCGATGATGCGGCCGCAGCTCTGGGAAGTGTTCTCGACCTGGGGCAAGGTGATCGTGCTGACGTTGTTTGTGATGGGCGTGTGGCATCTCGCGAATCGCTTGCGCGAATACCTGGCTCACTACACTTACGTGCCAAACTGGATTCAGGGTTCGATCATGCGCGGTGAGAACGCGCCGGAACAGCCGTTCACGCGTTTCTCAGCCTACACATTTTTGCTCGTCGGGTACGCGCTCAGCGTCGGTATCGGGCTCTACATCGGTTGGCACACGCAGGATTTCTTTGCCGACATAACGCTGCTGTTTCGCGATCGAGTGAGCGTCGTGCAGTCGAGCATGCTCGCGTACACCTGGGCTGCTATTCTGATTCCTGACCTTATTGTTTATCCGCCGATTGCGGTGCTGATCGTCGATACCGTGCACGGGATCGCTTCGCGGATCGACTAGTTTCCCCTGTTTTATTGGCCGAAATTGTTGCTTCCCCGGTTTTTAGTCGTGTATATTGCTGCCCCGTCGCAGAAAATCGTCGCCCCGAAAGGAGCACGGAAATGGGCAGGACAGGTAACCAGCGCCAGAATCTCGTTCAGAAACTCGAGACGCTAAATGATGCCGAAGTGCGCGAGGTTTTAGACTATATTTCGGCGATGGAAACGACGCGCCGTTCGAGAACCGTTTCATCCGCATGGGATGACGAAGTGTTGACGGTTTTGGCAGACGCCCACGAAAACCAGCGTGCGCGCCAGGCATTCGAATGGGAAGCAGTGCGCCGCAAAGCAGAGAAGCGAGCGGCTGCGCGTGTGGGCGCTCAGTTCTGAATGCGCAAACGGCGGAAGATCAATTTTACTTTTCTACCGGTGATGCTCGCCGGTGCAGTTCTGCTTTCATTTATAAACCTCACTCACGCGCAATCGACTCGAAATCTCACTCCTGCTCAAATCGCCATCGAAAAGCAGCAGCAACGTTTGAGTTCCGGCGATGAAGAGGAACGCCGCGACGCGCTGATGCGGCTCGGAGCAATGCGTTCGGAAGCGGCGTCGCGCGTCGCACTGTCTGGTCTTTCCGATCTCTCGCCGATTGTTCGAGTGACGGCTGCGAAAGCGATCCTCTCACTCGATCCCGCGCAGAGTGCGGCGGCGTTGTTGCCGTTGCTGCAGGACAAAGATGAGTTTGTGCGCCGTGAAGTCGCGTATGCCCTCGGCGGAACGCGCAGCCGAACCGCGACTGAGGGGCTCAGCGAACGATTGTTAAATGATAAAGAGGCCGGCGTGCGTGGCGCGGCCGCGGTTGCGCTCGGACAGATCGGCGACGAGTCGGCAGTAATCGCTTTGGCGAGCACGCTGGCGCCGCAGTTGTCGGCGCCGGCGAAGAGCAAACGCAAACGGGAAGAGAATCCGTTTGTCCTGCGCGCGGCCGCGGTGGCGCTGGGCCAAATAAAAACCAGAGCCGGTGTTCCGGCCCTGGTCTCAGCAGTTAACGATGATAAGGTGGCTTACGATGTGCGGCGCGAGGCCGCTCGTTCTTTGGGACTAATCGGGGATCCCAGTGCTATTCCAGCGCTCCAATCCGCTTCCCTCAGCGGAGATCCGTTTCTCTCTCAACTTGCGCATGAATCATTGCGCAAACTGAAACGCGTCGCTACGCCTTAGCTATCGGTCTTGTCGCTGCGGCCCTGACCTTTCTTTGCGGCCTTCGAAGCCTGGGGAATCGGTAGTCCAACGCCGCCTGACAAACTCTCACTCGAACCTTCCGAAGCCGACTCGCCCTGTGTCATCTCGTGAATCAAGGCGCCGCCGGAGCTCTTCGAGAAGATCATTTTGTTGCGCACGTTATCGACGTCTACGTGCACCAGATCTCCCAATCCGATCTGGCCGGTCGCGACGAGATTCGACAACGGATAGACCAGGAATCTTTCAACCGCACGCTTCAAGTGGCGCGCGCCGTATTTGTAATCCAGGCCTTCCTTCATCAGCATGTCTTTCGCAGTTTCTGAACACTGAAAGACAAACTTGGTTCCCGCCGACTGCATGATGCGATCCTGAACCGCCTGCAGTTCGAGATCGAGAATCTGTCGCAGGTGATGCTCTTTCAACGAACGGAAGACCACCACTTTATCGATGCGGTTCATGAACTCAGGCGAAAACTTGCGCCGTGCCGCTTCGACTGCCGTGCGATAAATCTTTTGATCGACTTCCGTGTCGTTCGGCGTCTTGGCGCCTTTGGCCGGTGCGAAGCCGATGCCGCCGGAAATTAGTTCCGACATCTCGCGCGCGCCCAGGTTCGACGTCATGATCACCATCGACTTCGAGAAATCGACGCGACGATTATCGCCGAGCGTCAACGTGGCTTTGTCGAGAATGCCGAGCAGGAGCTGCCACAGGCTGTCCGAAGCTTTTTCGATCTCGTCAAACAGCACAAGGGAGACTTTCATGTCGTCCGTGTGCATGCGATCGAGGTTTTCCTGGGTCAGCATCGGCGACGTTTCGCGATGGCCGAGGTAACCCGGAGGCGAACCGATCAGCTTGGCGATTTCGTGTGAATGTTGAAACTCGGCGCAATCGATCTTCACGACGGCGTTTGTGTCGCCGTAGAGAACTTCGGCGGCCGCTTCAATCACGCGAGTTTTTCCTGAACCGGTCGGTCCAAGAAACAACATCGTCCCGATTGGCCGGTTTGGCGGATTCATGCCCGCCAGGAAAATCTGGTAAAGGCCGCTCATGCGCCTGACGGCGCGTTCTTGACCCACGATGCGAGCAGTAAGGCGCTCTTCAAAATCCTGAGCGCGGGGGCTCTTTTGATCGGGGTCGAGGAAAATCGTACCCGGGTTGTTCGTCGCTTTTGTCATCTCCATCTCAGCTAACATCGGCTTGCTCCTTGCCGTTACAGTCGGGTCATTTTCCGAATCAACCAGCCAACCGTTTGTTGGCCTGCTGTGTCACAAGCAAAGAACGAGCCGCACGTTAAATTGATGCACCTGAAAGAATTGAAGTTTGCCGGTTGAGAGGTTTCAGCGCCGAAACCGCGCCCGGCTTCGGAAGCTATATATACAAGTCTGCCGCGATTGTCACCAGAAATATTGTATGCGGGCTGCAAGTCAAACCGTTTTGCAAGGCATTTGTTGAGGGTTGCCTGACATTTCGTGTCAAGAGATTACTGACAAATAATGTACTAGTGCGAACTCGCAGCAGCGAGTTGCACGTTTTGGTCAGCAGCCTGAATCAAAAGGTCTTTAATCATAATACTCGAGACCGAGGTGCGTGATCAGATCCTCGCCACGGAGGTGACGCAGCGTGTTTTTTAGTTTCATCAACTGGATGAAGATGTCGTGCTCGGGATACAACCCGGGCGCGGTTTGCGGAGATTTGAAGTAAAACGACAGCCACTCCTGCACGCCTTTCATGCCCGCTCGTTGGGCGAGGTCCAGAAAAAGAGCCAGGTCCAGAACGATTGGAGCCGCCAGGATCGAGTCGCGGCAGAGGAAGTCGATCTTGATCTGCATCGGGTAACCGAGCCAGCCGAAGATATCGATGTTGTCCCAGCCTTCCTTGTTGTCGCCGCGCGGCGGGTAATAGTTGATCCGGACGACGTGCGAGAAGTCTTTGTAGAGCTCCGGATAGACGTCCGGCTGGAGAATGTACTCGAGCACCGAGAGCTTCGACTCCTCCTTCGTCTTGAACGAATCCGGATCGTCGAGCACTTCGCCGTCGCGATTACCGAGAATGTTGGTCGAGTACCAGCCATGCAAACCAAGCATTCGCGACTTCAAACCCGGCGCGAGGATCGTCTTCATCAACGTTTGTCCGGTCTTGAAGTCCTTGCCGCAGATCGCGAGCTTGTTCTTGTCGGCGAGAGCCATCATCGCGGGTATATCGACAGTCAGGTTCGGCGCGCCGTTGGCAAAAGGAATACCCGACTTCAACGCGGCATACGCGTAGATCATTGAAGGCGCGATCGCCTTGTGGTTTTCCTTCATCGCCTTTTCGAACGTGTCGAGCGTTTTGTGGACCGCGTGTTGTTTCAGGAAGATTTCAGTCGAGGCGGCCCAGATCATCACGACCCGCGAGCACTTGTTCTTCTTTTTCCAGTCGGCGATCTCAGCGATGAGTTGTTGGGCCAGGTCAAACTTCGTCTTGCCTGTCTTGACGTTGGTACCGCTGAGCCGTTTCACATACGTTTGATCGAACACGGCTTTCATCGGTTTGATTTTCCGTAGCGGCCCTTTGAGCTGGCCCAGTAACTCTTTCTCGAGCACGCCGGCGTTGAGCGCCGCATCGTAGGCCGAGTCGGGAAAGATATCCCACGCCCCGAAGACGAGATCCGTCAACTGCGCGAGCGGTACGAAGTCTTTGATCAACGGAACGCGATTGTCTGTTCTCTTGCCGAGACGGATCGTGCCCATCTGCGTGAGGCTGCCGATCGGTTGCGCGAAACCTTTCTTGATCGCTTCTACACCGGCAATGAAAGTGGTGCTGACGGCGCCGAGGCCGACGAGTAACACCCCGAGTTTTCCCTCGGCCGGACTAATCTCCGCTTGTTTGGCAACAGGCATTCGCGTTTCTCCTTGAACGATGTCGATGAATTTCTTGAGCGATGATACGCGTGCGGGCGCGAGCGTATGCGACGGATCTTGCGGTTTATTAGCGCTCGTTTGCGGAGCTGTCGTTCGAGGAGATGAGTGCTTTGCGAAACTCGCGCGGCGTTGTTCCCGTCGCGAGGCGAAATGCTTTAGTGAAGTGACTCGCACTGAGATAACCGACGCGAGCGCCGACTTCGGTCACGGAGAGCTCCGTTTCCGCAAGCAAAAGTTGCGCGCGCCCGGCGCGAATGCCGGCGAGATAGTTGTGCGGCGTCGAGCCGGTGAGCTTCTTGAACAAGCGCGCGAAGTGAAACGGTGACAGATACGACGCGGCCGCGAGTGCCTTGAGCGTCAGGTCTTGATCGAGTTGCGTGTGCATCAACTCGACCGAGCGGCGAATCCGTCGATCGACGAGACCCACGCGCGAGAGCTCGAGCGCTTCCGAACGTCGCGGTTGTGCGTAGTTACGCAGCACCTGGACCAGTAGCTGCTCGACGAGGGCGTGCAACACGATCTCTTTCCCGGGTTGTTCGTCAGTCAGCTCCGCGACAAATTGAGCGAACAAACCGCCGAGTTTTCGATCGTTGTCGATGTGTTCGGAACGAAACGTGACGGTCGCTTTCGACGGAATCAGATTCATCGCGGACGCGTGTTGCATCACGAGTGACGCTGAAAACGTGATGAACAGAGCTTCTGCCTGCTTCGCGTTCGCCGCGACGCTGACGTTTGGTTCGAAGAGCACAAACTGCGAAGCGTCGAGAGCTACAGGTTCGTTGTCGAGTGTGTAAGTAAGCCGGCCCTTTAAAACGGCGAGCAGCGAATAACCCGGCGTTGCCTGGCTCTGCCACTGAACTTGTTTGGCCCGGCGGAAGGAAACTGAGAAATCGTTTGAAACAAAGAACCGGTTGAGCTGGGCGAGGGGACGCGTCATCGCGATTCAACTCTACGCGATACGATCTGCGGCTTCAATCATCATCGCGGGATCGTTCGTGATCAACGCCTCAACGCCGAGCTCGCGCGCGCGCGTTATCCACGCAGGATCGTCCACGGTCCAAACGACAACTGTCAGTCCCACGAGTACTGCTTGTTCCATCAGCGGCGCCTTCGCCAGCCGGTGATGCAGCGCGAGCACCGACGCGCCCACCGCCAACGCCCGATCCACGATGTGCTTGTCCGTGTAAATCCGTGGCTCAAACAACGCGGCCGTATGAATCCCTCTGATTTTCTCTATCACCGCGAGGTCAAAGCACTCGACGATCGTGCGCTGCTCAAACGAAAACTTCCTTACCAACTCGCAACACCTTTCGGCCAGCTCAGCGGAACTACCTTTAATCTCCAAACACAGCAACAACTCGTTGCCGCGCATCAACTCAAACAACTCGCGCAAACTCGGAACGCCAAGCTCGTCCAACTCCCGCCCGGTCAAATCTGCAACGCGCCGCCGCAAACCATGCGTGCGATACAAATTGTCGTCGTGAATAACCACCGGCACACCGTCAGCGCTGAGACGCACGTCAAACTCGATCCCGTCCGCGCCCGCAAGAATCGCGGAGGTAAACGCCGCGATCGTGTTCTCCGGCGCAACGGCAGACGCACCACGATGACCAATGATTAATGGCTCGCGCATAGCTGAACTGTTTGATCGGAAGCTACTTTACGGCAGGAGGCTTGGTTATGAAACGCTTCAGCTTGATGTCGAAAGTTCCGTAATCGGTTTTGACGTGGCCGCCGATGGGGATATGCCGCGCGTCGTCCGTGACCCAGATCGAGAACTCACCTTTTTCGTCATCGATCAAACGCTCTGGTCCAAACAACTCGGCGCTGACCCGCAGCGCGTCGACGCGCCCGAGCACGGTCTTCATTCGCTTCTTCTCCAGCACCTTCACGGGAATCGTGTAGACGCGGCCGCCGTCGCCGATGAAGATGTCGAACGACTTTCCGACTTCGAGTTGTTGCGTGCGAATGAAGTAGATCGCCGAAAGGACGTCCTGCAGTTGTCCGGAGAACTCGGTGATCGCCTGGCGCGGCTCGCTTTCCGGGTTGTTTGGATCGCGCAAGGTCCAAGTCATCTGGCCTTTCGATCTGTCAAACGTTGCCTGGGTCTCACGAACGCGTTTGCCTTGTTCGTCGAGAATGGTCGTCTTTTGGACAGTGAAGGTGAGCGGTTCGACGATCGATTCGACGACCTCGCGAAACTTGAGGTTGAACAAGCGCGCGAAGAAGCCTTTGCTTGTGACTTCGGCTTTGAAGGTCAGGGTGTAAGACTGGTCGTCGGGAGCCGGCGCGGAGGAAGCGTGAAACTTGATGTCTGCAACGTCTAACCGGCGCAGCAAAGCTCTGGAAAATTCGGCTTCGAAATGGAGCTCTTCAAGCGATTCGAAGGGGCGCGTGCTGGTGGCGGAAGTAGCCTTCTGCGCGAAACTCGAGATGGGAATAAACGCGAGAATCGCTAGTGCGACCGGCAGAATTAAGCGGATTGGTATTCGTGTTTTCAAACTAGTATTTAAAGTAAAGACTTAATGAGCAATAGTCCCCAGGCAATCACCAAACCCAACGCCGCACGATACTCTCGATAACGCAAATAAAGCGAGCCGTCGAACTTTACTCGCTCCCGATCGCTTTGCCGAAAAGGCGTCAGGCGCGGGAAAAAGAGCGGCACCGACTCCTTGTAGACCTCGTATTCCTTGCCAAATAGCTGCCCGAGCGTAGAGGCTTCGACGCGCATCACCGGAAAATAGATGCCAAGGAACAGGGCCGCAAACAAGAAGCCGAGGACCAACTGGCCCGACGCAATGGTAAACCCAAGCCCAAGCAAAAAACTACCTAAATAAAGCGGATTGCGGGTGAACGCGTACGGACCGGACGTTGCGAGCTGCGTGTTTTTACGAATGTGGCCGGCGGCCCAGGCGCGAATCGCGAGCCCGACGAGCGAAACGCATGCGCCTGCGAGTAAAGCCGTGCGCGTCGGTTTCGCCAGGAGTAAAAATACGGCGGCGCATAAAAAACCGAGCGGCACGCGCCAGCGCTGTATCCACGTTCCACCTCGTCGCATATCAATCGCCGATTCTACGCCGCACCGCCTCGAACACCCTTTCCACTTCGATGTCCATGCAAATCCATTTTGAGCACGAGCGGCGATGACAATCAACGCGGCAGCCGATGTCGGTTCGGTCGACGCAGATGTCTTCTTGATAAGGACTGCCGTTGCGCCACCACTCGGTTGGTCCAAACAGGCCGACGATCGGAGCACCCGCGGCGACCGCGATGTGCGTCGGGCCGGTGTCGCCACCGACGTAGACGCGAGCGCGCTTCGCGAGTGAATAAAATCCTTTCAGCGAGAGGTTGACCGGAGTTGCGCTTCCGGACTGCGACGATTCTTGCACCGCTTGCGCCAACGCCAGCTCGCCCGGGCCGTAGGTCACGAGCGAACGAATACCATAGTTGGACCAGATTCGATCCGCCAGTCCGCCAAATCTGGCGGCGCTCCACAATTTGGTCGGCCATCCGCCACCGGGATTCAGGACAGCGTAATTTCCGCCAGTGCCTTCCGCGGCTCGTTCCGCCTCGGCTTCGGCCGCGGGCGTAATGCCGATCGGAAACGAAAGATCCGCGGGCGCAGGAATGGACAAGGCGCCCTGGAGTAAGAGGAGGCCTTTGCGAATGACGTGTGTATGTGGTGGAATCGAGATGCGTTTCGAAAGAAGGACAGTGCTGGCCGGCTCGCGCAGCGCTGGGCGCGAGTAGCCAAAAACACGTCGCGCGCCCGAGAGGCGCGCTATCGAAGCCGATTTAATTAAGCCTTGGAAATCTAGAGCGACATCGAAGGCTGAGGCGCGTAACCGACGTAACTGCTGGCGCGGTGCCCGCAGCGTCTCCCCAGACATCAGCCCGCGCCTCAACGCCTTCGTGTCGACTTCGATGAGGCGATCCAAAACCGGGTTGTCTTTCAAAATTTCCGAGCAGGAGGATTCTGCGACCCAGGAAATCTCGGCGTGCGGCAGCCCCGCGCGCAGTGCGGCGAGCGCCGGCAGAGTGTGAACTATGTCGCCGATGCTTCCTAACTTGACGATAAGAACTCTCACAAAACGTTAGCGAACCCTTTCAGGGTTTACCTTAGTCTCTTCTAAGTTGACCCAGGGTTGAAACAACCCTGGGCTGGAATTAGAAAACGCCTTTGGCGTTATCCGCGCTTACCTGTCTCACAGGAACTCAACGCCTCAGGTGCCACCACCAACGCCTCAGGTGCCACAACCAAAGCCTCAGGTGCCACAATCAACGCCTCACGTGCCACGACCAACGCCTCAGGTACCACAATCAACGCCTCAGGTGCCACGACCAACGCCTCAGGTACCGCCGAAGTAACTGAACTTCAGCTTCGCTTCAGCCACTTTCT
>Ga0105248_10007163_pt1 | contig 12236 bp, 13 predicted proteins | sample KBSS34metaG_FD_81524 | JGI IMG/M metagenome (GOLD analysis project Ga0105248, IMG submission 81524) | Switchgrass rhizosphere microbial communities from Kellogg Biological Station, Michigan, USA - KBS S3-4 metaG | ecosystem: Host-associated > Plants > Roots > Rhizosphere > Soil | place... | reverse complement strand
GTGAAGCCGTGCTCGAAGTCCATCTGCGGCCACCACTGACCCTGGCAAGTGGGGAAGTCCGTGCAGGCGAGCACGGCATAGTTCGTGCTCACCCAGCCGCCCAGCGCAATCTGCAGCGTGGCGATGGTGAGCACCGCGATCACGCCGGCGCGCATCGCGCCCGACAGGCGCACGCTGCCGCGCTCGGGCGCATAAGCCTGCACCGCCAGCAGCGCAAGCAGCACCAGGCCGCCCAGCAGGTGCGCGGTCACGACGGCTGGGTACAGCTTCATCGTGACCGTGAGCGCACCGAATGCGCCCTGCAGGCATACCCATGCGAGCGTGATGCAGGCCCACCATGGGGAAGGCCGATGCGGCGCCTCGGGTTGGCGGCTGCGCAGCCAGAAGCTTGCAAAGGCGAGGACGCAGATGAGCACCCCCACGCCGGTGGCGAGGTAGCGATGCACCATCTCGATCCAGGCCTTCGAGTGCGTCACCGGCCCGCTGGGCATGGCCTGTTGCGCGGCCCCGATGTGCTCCTGTGCACCGATCGGGCTGGCACTGCCGTAGCAGCCGGGCCAGTCCGGGCAGCCGAGGCCGGAATCGGTGAGGCGGGTGAAGGCGCCGAAGAGCACGAGGTCAAAGGTGAGGAAGAGCGTGAGCAGCGTGAGCGCATGCACGCGGCGTGCGGTGTCGGCGCCGCGATGCCGCGCCCAGATCCAGCCGAGCGGCCCGGTGGCGAGCGCCACGCCCGCCAGCGCGACGTGCGCCACGGGCTCCCAGTTCACGAGAGCGAGTCCGTCCATTCAGCGTCCCGGGGTGTCCCACGAAGCGGAGGCGCGCAGCAGCCGATCGATGTCGCGCTTCACGCGCGAGGGATCGGGGTTCGCGGGGAACCGCATCATCCAGTTGCCCATCGGATCGACCAGGTAGAAGTGCGCCTCGAGGGGCTGCCCCTCTTCCGGACGCAGCCAACGCGCGAGCGCGTCCTTCGGCGCGCGCAACACCGTGGCCTCGCGCAGAGCGGGCACGAGTTCGGCGCGCACGGGCTGCGTGTCGTCGATGACCCAGACGCGATCGACGCGGTCACGCTCCTTCCCGAGCGCCTCGCGCAACTGGCGCTGCAGGTACAGATGCCGCTCGCAGGTCTCGTCGCACGCGCCGCCACCGGCGACCACGATCAGCCACTGACCCTTGAGCGTGGTCGGGTCGACGGCATGGCCCTGCAGGTCGGTCAAGGGCAGCGACGCCGCATCGGGCAGCGGCTTCGGCTCGACCAGGGTGCCGTAGTTGGCGCGCGCACCCGGGCGGACCACGTAGTAGGTGAAGTACGAGGCGATGACGGGGGCTGCGCAGACGAGCAGCACCAGCAGCATCTTGGTGCGGCCCAGGCGTGTGCGCCGATCCACCGGAAGCGCGGGGTCGGGCAGGCTGTGAACCGACAGGGTCAGCGGCTGCGCGCCGGCCACGGCGCCCGAGGCATCAGGCGGCATCGCGTCGGATTCGTGGGCGAACGACTTGGAACCAGGCATAGAGGACGAGTGTCAGGGCCGCAAGCGCGAACCACTGGAAGGCATAGCCGTAGTGCGTCTGCACGTTGATGGCCGGCGGTGGCCAGTCGCGCAGAAGGCCGTCGGGCGGCTGCGGGTCGGAAGTCTGCAGCAGCGTGAAGGGACGCAGCGGCAGGCCCGTCTCGCGTGCAAATTCGGCGAGGTCGAGATTTTGCCGGAGCGTCCCGCCGGCTTCGGGGCCGAACGCATAAAGCTTGGGCGGGGAAGAGGCCATGACGCCGCTGATCTCGATCGTTCCCCGGGGCGACGGCGGCGTCGGCACGCGCGTGCGATCGCGAGGGTCCCGCGGCCCCCAGCCACGCTGCACGAGCACGACGTCGTGCGGGGACAGCTCCAGCGGCGTGAGCACGAAGAAACCAGGCTGGCCGTGCATCTGGCGGTTCTCCAGGTACACGGTGCGGTCGAGCCAGCGGCCCTCGACGCGTGCGTGCCGATAGAACTGGTTCTCCGCCTGTGCCGCGGTCCGCGCAAGCTCGTCGGCATGCAGTTCGGGAAGCTGTGCGCGGCGCTCGAGCATCGACTGCAGCGCCTCCTTCTGCGAGGCGCGCGCGAGCTGCCAGAGACCCAATCGCGCCGTGAGCGCCACGGTGAGGAGCGCGGCGACGAGGACGACCCAGCGGCGCGTCGACACGCTCATGCGGGCACCCTCGCGGTGCACCGGGCGAGCGGTGTGCGAGCCGGATAATTCGCAGGCATGAAAGTCGTCATCATCATCGCGTTCATCGCGATCCTGCTCGCGCTCTTCTCGGCCGGTCGCGCCATGCTGCGCGACGGTCGCGACGGCGCCCCGAAGACCAACCGGATGTGGCGCGCCCTGGCCTTGAGAGTGGCGCTGTCGGTGGGCCTGTTCATCTTCATCCTGGTGAGCTATCGGCTCGGCTGGATTCACCCGACCGGGCTGCCGGTGGGGCGTTGAGCGAGGAAAGCGCGGACCGGCAGACCAAAGCAAAGAGCGCCCGAGGGCGCTCTTTTCGCTGCACGCGCGCGCTACGCCGTCGGATCACATCCAGTAGACGACGATGTAGAGGCCCAGCCACACGACGTCGACGAAGTGCCAGTACCACGCCGCGCCCTCGAAGCCGAAGTGGCGATCGGGCGTGAAGTGCCCGCGCATCAGGCGGATCGTGATGAACAGCAGCATCAGCATGCCCACGAACACGTGGAAGCCGTGGAAGCCGGTCAGCATGAAGAAGGTCGAACCGTAGATGCCGGAGCTGAGCTTCAGGTTCAGCTCGGTGTAGGCATGGTGGTATTCGAAGGCCTGGAAGCCGAGGAACACGATGCCCAGCAGCACGGTGAGCCACATCCAGGCGATCGTCATGCCGCGATGGCCCTCGCGCAGCGCATGGTGCGCAAGCGTGAGCGTGACGCCGGAGGTCAGCAGGATCGCCGTGTTGATGGTCGGAATCGGCCACGGGCCCATGGTGGTGAAAGGCTCCACCGTGCCGGCCGGCGAGGCGGTGATGCCCGCCTGCATGCTCGGCCACAGGGCCTTGAAGTCAGGCCACAGCAGCGCGTTCTCCAGGTTGCCGAGCGTGGGCACGGAGAAGGTGCGGGCCCAGAACAGCGCGCCGAAGAAGGCGGCGAAGAACATCACTTCCGAGAAGATGAACCAGCTCATGCTCCAGCGGAAGGACACGTCGATGCGGTCGCTGTAGAGGCCGCCTTCGCTCTCGTGGATGGCCTCGCGGAACCATTGCTGGAGCACGAACGCCCACCACAGCAGACCGAACACCAGCGAGTACGCGCCCCACTGATGCCCGTTGACCCATTGGCCGGCGCCGAGGATCACGAAGAACAGGCCGATCGCGGCCATCACCGGGTGCCGCGACGGCCCTGGCACGAAGTAGTAGGGCGTTTGCCCATGGCTTGCTGCCGACATGCTTTCTCCTGCCTAGCGTTTCTTGAAACCGTTGTTTGCCTGAACCTGTACCGCCTGCCGATCAACCCGCTGCGATGCCGCTGCCGATGACCCACCTCACGAGCACCACCAGCACCGCCACGAAGACCGCCGCAACAGCCACGCCCACCACGACCACGTGCAGCGGGTTCAGGTCGGACAGGTCGCGCTCCTGATCGGCCGACTTGCGCACACCGAAGAACGACCACGCGACCGCGCGCAGCGTGCGGCCCCAGGAGCCCTTGCGCTGCACGGCCGAGCGCAGGTCCTCGCTCATCCCGGTGCTCCCACCTTGACCGCCACGGGCGCCTGCTTCGCGGTGTCGGCCGCGGCGAGCGGCTGACGGCCCACCACCTCGAAGAAGGTGTAGGACAGCGTGATCGTCTTGACGTCCTTCGGCAGCTTGGGGTCGATGTAGAACACGACCGGCCACTGCTTGCTCTCGCCCGGCTTGAGCGTGTATTCGTTGAAGCAGAAGCACTCGAGCTTGTTGAAGTACGACATGGCCTGCTTGGGCGCATAGCTCGGAATGGCCTGCGCGGCCATGGTCCGGTCCTGCACATTGCGGAACTCGTACATCACCGTGGTCAGCTCGCCAGGATGCACCTCGAGCGAGCGCACCGCAGGCTTGAAGTCCCACGGACCGCGCGAGTTGGTGTCGAACTCAACGCTGATGAGCCGGCTGCGATCGACCTGTGTGTTGCCGCCGCTGGCGCGCTGGCCCGGAATGAGCAGCTCGGACAGCGAAAGCACGTTGATGCCCAGGCGTTCGCAGATGGCCTTGTAGATCGGCACGAGCGCATATCCGAAGCCGAACATCATCGCCACGATGACGACGAGCTTCACCACCATGCGCCGGTTGTCGGACCGCAGGGGGGAATCGGATTCGGGGCGCGCTCGCATGGACGGTCTTTCGGGGAATGCGGAAGTCGGTGCGGCGCCCTTCAGGCGCCGAAGAGCACGACCTTCGCGACGAAGCCGATGAAGAAGACGAGCGCAACCGACGCCAGGATCAGGGCGAGGCGGCGGTTGTTCTTGCGCTGTTCAGGGCTCGATGCCATTTGCATTGCCATGCGATGAGGCGAAGCGGGGGCGGTGCGCGAAGTGCAGTGCGCTTGGAGCGGCCGCCCGGATCTCGTGAAGCGTCAGCCCAGCACGCGGTTGGCCGCGGCATTGAGCTTCGGCGGGTTCTCGAAGGTGTGGAACGGCGCCGGCGACGGCACTTCCCATTCCAGACCCTGTGCACCTTCCCAGGGACGCTGCACCGCGCGCTCGCCCTTGCCGCGCATCACCGGCACCACGATGAACAGGAAGAAGTACACCTGCATCAGGCCGAAGGCGAAGGCGCCGATCGAGGCGACCATGTTGAAGTCCGCGAACTGCATCGGGTAGTCGGCATAGCGACGGGGCATGCCGGCCAGACCCAGGAAGTGCATCGGGAAGAAGGTGACGTTGAAGGCGATGAGCGAGCCCCAGAAGTGGAACTTGCCGCGCCATTCGTTGTACATGACGCCCGTCCACTTCGGCGACCAGTAGTAGAAGCCGGCGAAGAGCGCGTAGAGCGAGCCGGCCACCAGCACGTAGTGGAAGTGCGCCACCACGTAGTAGGTGTCCTGCAGCTGGATGTCGACCGGCGCGACCGAGAGGATGAGGCCGGTGAAGCCGCCCATCGTGAACACGAAGATGAAGCCCACCGCGAAGAGCATGGGCGTCTCGAAGGTCATCGAGCCGCGCCACATGGTGGCGATCCAGTTGAAGATCTTCACGCCCGTGGGCACCGCGATCAGCATCGTCGCGTACATGAAGAACAACTGGCCGGTCACGGGCATGCCGGTCGTGAACATGTGGTGGGCCCACACGATGAACGACAGGATGGCGATCGAGGCGGTCGCGTAGACCATCGAGGTGTAGCCGAACAGGCGCTTGCGGGCGAAGGCCGGCACGATGTGGCTGATGATCCCGAAGGCCGGCAGGATCATGATGTAGACCTCGGGGTGACCGAAGAACCAGAAGATGTGCTGGTACATCACCGGGTCACCGCCGCCGGCGGGGCTGAAGAAGCTGGTGCCGAAGTGACGGTCGGTCAGCGTCATCGTGATGGCGCCGGCGAGCACGGGCATCACGGCGATCAGCAGGTAGGCGGTGATGAGCCAGGTCCAGCAGAACATCGGCATCTTCATCAGCGTCATGCCGGGGGCGCGCATGTTGAGGATGGTGACGATGATGTTGATGGAGCCCATGATCGAGCTCGCGCCCATGATGTGCATCGCGAAGATGCCGGCGTCCATCGAGGGACCCATCTGCAGTGTGAGCGGCGCGTAGAGCGTCCAGCCTGCGGCCGGTGCGCCGCCGGGCATGAAGAACGAGGCCACCAGCATGACGGCTGCGGGGATCAGCAGCCAGAAGCTGAAGTTGTTCATGCGCGCGAACGCCATGTCGGAGGCGCCGATCTGCAGCGGCACCATCCAGTTCGCGAAGCCCACGAAGGCCGGCATGATCGCGCCGAACACCATGATGAGGCCATGCATGGTGGTGAACTGGTTGAACAGCTCCGGGTTCACCAGTTGCAGGCCGGGCTTGAACAGTTCGGCGCGGATCAGCAGGGCCAGGATGCCGCCGACCATGAGCATGGCGAAGCTGAACAGCAGGTACAGCGTGCCGATGTCCTTGTGGTTGGTGGCGAACACCCAGCGGCGCCAGCCGTGCGGGTGATCGTGCGCTTCGTCATGCGCGTGCGCGCCGGGGTGATCGAGGACTGCACTCATGGGTCGACCTTTTTCTCAGATGCTGGGGCGCAGGACGTGTACGTCGGCAGGCGCGGATTCCTGGATTACTTGCGGGCGGCGAGCACTTCGGCCGGCTGCACCGTCTGACCGGTCTGGTTGGACCAGTGGTTCTTGGTGTAGGTGATGACCGCGGCGATGTCAGTGTCGGAAAGCTGACGCCACGGCGGCATGGCGCCGTTGTTCTGCCCGTTCAGCACCACGTGGATCTGCTTGCCCTTGTCGGCGTCGACCACGACGGGCGAAGCGTCGAGCGGCTTCACCGGGCCGCCGCCCTTGCCGTTGGCCTGGTGGCAGGCGGCGCAGTTGGCCGAATAGACCTTCTCGCCGCGCGCGATCAGCGCGACCTGGTCCCACACCTTGTTCGGATCGTCGGCCTTGGCGGCCATTTCCTTCTTGCGCGCCTCGACCCACTTCGCGTAATCAGGCTGCGAAAGCACCTTGACGTGGATGGGCATGTACGCGTGTTCCTTGCCGCACAGCTCGGCGCACTGACCGTAGTAGTCGCCCGTCTTCTCGGCGCGGAACCAGGTGTCGCGCACGAAGCCGGGGATGGCGTCCTGCTTCACGCCGAAGGCCGGCACCATCCAGGCGTGGATGACATCGTTGGCGGTGGTGATGATGCGGATCTTGCGGTCGACCGGCACGACGAGCGGGTTGTCGACCTTGAGCAGGTAGTTGTCGCCTTCGGGCTTGCCGAGGTCGGACATGACGCGCTGGGTGGTGTCGAGGGTGGACACGAAGCTCACACCCTCGCCGTCACCCTTGATGTAGTCGTAGCCCCACTTCCACTGATAGCCGGTGGCCTTGATCGTGATGTCGGAGTTGGTGGTGTCCTTCATCGCGACGACGACCTTGGTGGCGGGCAGCGCCATGCCGATCACGATGACGAAGGGGACGATGGTCCAGATCACCTCGACGGTGGTGGACTCGTGGAAGTTGGCCGGCTTGGCGCCCTTGGATTTGCGGTGCTTCAGGATGGAATAGAACATCACCCCGAACACGCCAAGGAAGATGACACCGCAGATCGCGAGCATCAGGTAGTGCAGACCCCGCTGCTCCGCGGCGATGCGCGTGACGGCCGGGTGAAGGTCGAGCTGGCGAACCGCCGGTCCACCGGGCAGGTCGTTGACGGCCAGGGCGAGCGTGGTGGTCAGCATCGCTGCGGCACCGAGGCCGATCCGCGCAACTTGCCGGCGGCCGGCACTCCACAGGGTGTTGATCGATTTCATCGTGCTCATCACTTCCAACTCAGATCCGTTCAGCCGGGCCGCCCCGTGAGGGCCGCCGGCCTGCCGCGCAACACTGCGCGAAATTCTTCGGCGAGCTGCCTGCGCAATTCGGGCCGCACGTAGCGGCCCACGCAGACACTTCGCCCCTGCCCCGACAGCTCGATCAACGACAGGTCGTCGTGCTGCGGCTCCACCCGAACGCGGTCGGATTGGAACTCGGCATGCTCGACACGCCCGCCGAAGCGGTTCTCGACCGTGAGTCGCCCTTGTTGCAGTGCGATGCGCTCGCGATCCGCGGCGTGACGGCCATAGGCCACCAATGCCACGCCCACGGCCAGCAACTCGACCCAGGTGAAAGGCATCACCAACGTGGCGCCATGGACCCAGAAGAACGAAGCGATGCCGAGAGACACGACGCACAGCGATGCATAGAACGCCATCAACTGCCGCGGTGAAATGGAACAGTTGCGCTTGAGCACCCACTCGACCACCCAGACCCCGCTCTCGGCATCGCGGGCTCCGGCGTCTTGCCGGATGCACCCGAACCGCAGCCCTTGCGGACTGGTGTTGGATGCCTCGGGTGCAGCGGGCGCTGACATGCCGCAACAGCTCCTATTCACCTTGTGCACCCCGCGTTTCGAGCACCAGCTTGAAGACACGGAGCACAGCCGAAAGATTTTATCTTAGGCGTAAGCATCGGCTCAACGTTCACGCCCGGGTGGCGGCTTGCGGCGCGCCATCATGCGCATGTCCTCAACCGAAACGCGTGTCTGCGCCGCCACACGCGCGCGCGGCACGGGCCTGAACGCGTGGCCGAAGACGATCTCGAATTCCATCGACACGCGACCCTCTCCCGTGCCCAGCCGCACCTCGATGTCCGATTCCAGCTTGCGTCGCCAGCCGGACGTGCGCAGCCCAGAGGCGCGCGTGTGCGCCGCGTTGACGCCGAGGGTGCGCAGCTCGGCCAGCATTGCACCGGCATCGGGCCAGGTCAGCACGAGCTTTTCCATGTCCATGACCGGATCCGCAAACCCTGCATGAACCATCGCGTCGCCCAGGTCGTGCATGTCGATGAAGCGCTGCGAGGGCGCACCCAGGCCTCGTTCGGCGTAGAGCTCGCGCAGCCCGCGCAGTGTGTCGGGGCCGAAGCAGGAGAACATGACGAAGCCGTCGACCGCAAGCGCGCGGTGCCAGCGCGCGAAGGTTTGCGCAGGGTCGGTGGACCAGTGCAGCATCATGTTCGCCCACACCAGCCCGGCCGACGTGTCGCCCGGCAGCTGCGACTCCAGGTGTGCCGCATGCCCGGTCCGCCCGAGCCAGCGCCGCGCCTGCCACCAGGCGGGCGCAGAAGAGGCCGCTCGCGCGGCGAAGGCGGGAACCGGCTCGACCCGCTCGATCTCGGCCTTGGGGTAGTGCTCGCGCAACAGCGCGCCGGAGCCGCCGAGCGCGGACCACCAGTCCAGCACCTTCGCGGGCTGGGCCTTGACGATGGACAGTCGCGTAGCCATGCGGCGCGCCACTTCCGCATGGAGCCAGGGCGCAGCTTCCAGGGCGGACGCGCGCCGCAGCCAGCGTGCGACGGCGGCGGCGTCCGGCAAGGCGTCGGAGGCCGCGCTGGGCGTTGTGGGAGGCGGTGTCATGGGGGGAGTTCGGCTTGGCTCGCGAGGCACGCACGAGACCCTCGCGGCCGGGGGGGCGCCAGTATATTGACCGCCCCTTTTCCCCGTGCCTCCCGGTGCCGGCGCGCCCGCTTCGCATGCCCTTCATCCGCCGCGCCGTGCATTGGCTGGCCAATCAGCTCCCCAACCTCTGCGCCGTCTGCCGATGCGCCACGTGCGGCGTCGATGAAGGCGTGTGTCGCGATTGCGTCGAGCGCTTCGCGCCCCGGGTCACGCGTTGCCCGACCTGCGCGCTGCGCTCGCCGCGCGACGACCTGCCTTGCGGCGCCTGCCAGCGCTTGCCCGCGCGCTGGCACCGAGCCATCGCCGCCTTCGACTACGACTTCCCCTGGGACCGCCTCATCCGCGAGCTGAAGTTCGGCGAGTCGATGGCCCACGTGCATCCGCTGACACGGTGCTTGTGCAATGCCGTCCGCGCCGCGCACGCGCGCGTGCCGCTGCCCACGCGCGTGGTGCCCGTGCCGCTCTCGCGCGCGCGGCTGCGCGAGCGCGGCTTCAACCCTTCGTGGGAGATCGCGCGCCGGCTCGCCCGGGCGCTTGACCTGGACTGCTCGCAGACGCTGCAGCGCGTGCGCGAGACGCCACCGCAAAGCAGCCTGCCCCGCCTGGAGCGCGCGAAGAACGTGTTGGGCGCATTCCGTGCCGTGGGCGCAGCACGCATCGAGGGCGAGCACCTCGCACTCGTCGACGACGTGATGACCACCGGCGCCACGCTCGCGGCCGCCACGTGCGCGCTGCTCGACGCCGGTGCGGCCCGCGTGGATGTGTGGGTGCTCGCGCGCACCGGCATCGACTGACAATCGACGCCATGTTCCGAATCGTGCTCGTTCACCCAGAGATTCCGCCGAACACCGGCAACGTGATCCGGCTGGCCGCGAACACCGGCTGCGAGCTGCATCTGGTCGAGCCGCTCGGCTTCTCGATGGACGACAGGCTGCTGCAGCGCGCGGGGCTCGACTATCACGAGTACGCGCGCGTGCATCGCCACGCTTCGTGGGAGGCGCTGCTGCAGGCGCAATCACCGGATGCGGGGCGCATGTTCGCATTCACGACGCATGGCTCGAACTCGCTCTCGCGGGTGAAGTGGCAGCCGGGCGACTGGCTCGTCTTCGGTTGCGAGACACGCGGCCTGCCCCCCGATCTGCGCGAGACCTTCCCTCCGCGGCAGCGCGTGCGCCTGCCCATGCTCGCCGGGCAGCGCAGCCTCAATCTGAGCAATGCGGTCGCGGTCGCGGTCTTCGATGCGTGGCGCCAGCAGGACTACGCCGGCGGTGCATGAGTCCCGGCGGATCAGTGACCACAACGAAGAAGGGGCCCGAGGGCCCCTTCTTCTTTTTGGCGTCCGCCTGCGCGGCGCCCTGCTCAGTCGATCACCGCGTGCGCAGCGTAGTGCCCGATCAGCGCGAGCAGTTCCTCTTCGCTGTAAGGCTTGCCGAGATAGTGGTTCACGCCCAGCTCGGCCGCGTAGTCGCGGTGCTTCTGCGCGATGCGCGAGGTGATCATGATCACCGGCAGCTGACCCAGGTTCACGTCCGCGCGGATGTTGCGGACGAGGTCGAAGCCGTCCATGCGCGGCATCTCGATGTCCGACAGCACCACCGCCGGCCGCTCCTCGGCCAGTCGCTCCAGCGCTTCCAGGCCGTCCTTCGCGAGCGCGACGCGGTAGCCCTCGCGCGCCAGCAGGCGCTGCGTGACGCGGCGCACCGTGAGCGAGTCGTCCACGACAAGCACCAGCGGCACGGTCGGCACCGCGGCCGAGGGCAGCTGCAGCGCGGGAGCCTGCAGCACCGAGCCGTTGCTGGAACGCGCCGCACGCATCGCCTCGCGGGCTGCGTCGCCGTACACCGTGGCCAGGGCGACCGGGTTGTAGATGAGCGAAACGGCACCCGAGGCAAGCAGCGTCATGCCGGCAAGTCCGGGCAGGCGTGAGAGCTGCGCGCCCAGGTTCTTCACCACGACTTCCTGGTTGCCCAGCACTTCGTCCACATGCAGGGCGATGCGCTGCTGCGCCGAGCGCACGACGATGACCGGCAGCGTCCGGGCAGTCGACTCGGCAGGGCGCGTCCCCGACTGCAGGAGGGATCCCAGCCAGAAGAACGGCAGCGAGTGTTCGCCGTAGCTGTAGTGGCCGTGCTCGTAGGCGCCTTCGATCTCCGGCGGCGCGGCGCGACGCACGATCTCCACCAGGTTGGCGGGCACCGCGATGGTCGACTCGCCCGCGCGCAGCATCACGACCTGCGTGACGGCCGTGGTCAGCGGCAGCACCAGCTTGAACGCGGTGCCCTGACCCGCCGCCGTCGCGGTCTCGATGCGGCCGCCCATCGCGTTCGTCTCCGAACGCACGACGTCCATGCCGATGCCACGACCCGCAAGCTCGGTCACCGACTCTGCGGTGGAGAACCCGGGCATGAAGATGAGGTTGGCCAGTTCGGCATCGCTGGGCTTCGCGTCCGCGGGGAGCAGGCCCTGGGCCACGCCCTTCGCGCGGATGCGCGCCAGGTTCAGGCCCGCGCCGTCGTCGCGGAACTCGACGCTGACTTCGTTGCCCTCCTGGTGCAGCGACACGACGATGGTGCCGGTGGCGTCCTTGCCCGCAGCCACGCGCTGCTGCGGCGACTCGATCCCGTGCGTCACGCAGTTGCGCAGCAGGTGCTCGAACGAGCCGGTCATCCGGTCCAGCACGCCGCGGTCGACTTCGATGGAGCCGCCCACGATGTCCAGTCGGACCTGCTTGCCGGTTTCCTTCGCGGCAAGACGCACCACGCGATACAGGCGCTCCGACAAGCCCTCGAACTCCACCATGCGCGTGCGCAGGAGGTCGTCCTGCAGATCGCGCGTGAGGCGCGCCTGCGCGGCGAGTTCGTCCTCGGCGGTCTCGAGCGTTCGCTGCAGCGAGCGCTGCACGGTGGCCACGTCGTTCACCGACTCGGCCATCATCCGCGTGAGTTCCTGGAAGCGCGTGAAGCGGTCGAACTCCAGCGGGTCGAAGGACTGCGACGCGGCCTTCGCGGCCTCGAGGCGCGAGGTCATCTGCGTCTCGGCCTGCAGCTCGATGTCGCGCAATTGCTGGCGCAGGCGCTCGAGGTTGTCGG
>Ga0105248_10007161_pt1 | contig 12236 bp, 12 predicted proteins | sample KBSS34metaG_FD_81524 | JGI IMG/M metagenome (GOLD analysis project Ga0105248, IMG submission 81524) | Switchgrass rhizosphere microbial communities from Kellogg Biological Station, Michigan, USA - KBS S3-4 metaG | ecosystem: Host-associated > Plants > Roots > Rhizosphere > Soil | place... | reverse complement strand
TGAGCTTGTCCCGAATCCAGGCGATGGGCGACAACATGTCCAACGGGGCCGGGTCGCACCAGCGCTCGCGGAAGACGGTGTCCAGGGCGTCGACGATAGGGCCACGCAACTGCAGTTGGACGTCATGCCACGGCGGGCGGTCGCCGTACTGCGACGACATCTGCACCGCCTGCGGGTCACCGAGGTGCTCCTCGTCGTCGCGCCGGGAGTGACACAGATCGATCCCGCCGGCGAAGGCCACGTCCCGCTCCGGCGCCGCCGGGTGCCGGATGACCACCAGCTTCTGATGATGCGATCCCCCGAACCGGACCCGCTGATCGAGCAACACCTCGCCGCCGGCACGCTCGATGGCGTCACCCAGGTGGCGATTCTCCTGCTCGCTGTACTGAAGCTTGTCGAGGTGTGAACGCCATATCAGCCCCTTGACCACCACGCCGCGCTGCGCTGCCGCACACAACACGTCGGCGATCGTCGCCCCACCGTCCTGCACCATCTGGTCTGGGTCGCCACGCCAGTCGGTGAAGAACACGTAGTCCCCGGGACCGCACGCCTCGACCTCGGCGGCAAGCACGGGGAAATAGCTCTGGCCGTGGATTAGCGGCTCTGCCCGGTTGCCATCGCACCAGGCAGGCAGGTCGGTGTGCGGGTTGCCGCGTTCCGCTGCAGTCAGAAACCAATCGGTCAGCTCCACGTCACCATTCCTCGCCGGTCGGCTGTCGGACGACCATCGACACGTGTACCCAATGCGTGCGCTACCCAAAGCGTCGTCCGCGCATGCCAGGCTCTGTCAAGATCGGGCATGGCCTTCCGTCGCTTGCTCGCCGTGGTCAGCGCCTTCGTCGTGCTGACCGCCTGCGCGCTACCGACGGAGCGGCCCTCGCCGCCGCCGCCCACCACGGACACCGCCAAGTCGGACGCCGTCGTGCGGATCGTCACCGACACGATGGCGAAGGAGCACCTGAAGGCCGTCGTCCTGCGGGTCAGCGTGGAGGGCCGGGAACTGCTGACCCGCGCCTTCGGCGACTCCATGACGGGAGTGCCCGCCACCACCGCGATGCACTTCCGCAACGGCGCCGTGGCCATCTCGTACGTGGCGACCCTGCTGCTGCGCCTCGTCGACCGCGGCAAGGTCAGCCTGGACGACAAGCTGTCGAAGTGGCTGCCCGACGTGCCGAACTCCGACCGCGTCACATTGGGGCAACTCGCCCAGATGACCTCCGGCTACGTCGATTACGTCATCGACAACACCGAGTTCGACTAGGCGCTCTATGAGGATCCGTTTCGCCAATGGGAACCCGATCAGCTGCTGGGCGACGCGCCGTCCCGTCCGCTGCAGTACGAGCCTGGGACCAACTGGAACTACGCCCACACCAACTACGTCCTACTCGGCAAGGCGCTCGAAAAGGCGACGGGCGAGGACATGCCCACCCTGCTGAGCGACGAGGTGCTGCTGCCGCTCGGGCTCACCAACACCGCCAACTCGTTCACCCCGGAGGTTCCCGCTCCCGTTCTGCATTCGTTCACCAGCGAACGCCGCGAGGCGCTCGGAATCCCCAGTGGCACAGCATTTTACGAGGATTCAACCTACTGGAACCCGTCGTGGACCATCACCCGTGGGGCCATCCAGACGACCAACGTCTACGACGTGGAAGCCTCGGCGGTAGGGCTCGGCTCCGGCAAGCTGCTGTCCAAGGAGTCCTACGAGAAGATGGTTTCGACCAGCCTGCGCGGAAAGACCCACGCGCAGCCCGGCTGCACCACCTGCGCAGAGCAGACCGACGTCTACACCTACGGCATGGGCATCGTGATCTCCGGGGACTGGCTGCTGCAGAACCCGCTGTTCGCAGGCGAGTCCGGGGTGATGGCGTACCTGCCGTCGAAGAAGATCGCGATCGCGATCGCCGTGACGTATGAGCCCGAGGCGTTCGATGAGCAGGGCAACTACGTCAACGCCGCCGACATGCTCTTCCGCAACATCGCCCGCGAGCTGGCGCCCGACAGTGCCCTTCCGGTCCCTCCCACCCCACCCAAGTAACGCGGACTGCCTAAGGTTGCCTGGTGGCGCCCCGAGTCCTCTTCATCGTCAACGACCCCATCGCACCGCCGGCCATGCTCGGCGACGTGTTCGCCGAATTCGGCTACGACGTCGACACGTTCGCCGTCGTGGCGCAGGAGCAGGTCGATGAACCCGCGATCGCCGTGCGGTTTCCCGATCCGCTGGACTACGACGTCGTCGTACCCCTCGGGGCCCGCTGGGCCGTCTACGACGACCAACTGACGCAGAGTTGGGTGGCCGACGAGCTGGCCTTGGTGCGCGCCGCGGACGCCGCCGGGATCGGGGTGCTCGGGGTGTGCTTCGGCGGACAGTTGGTCGCGCAGGCCTTCGGGGGCACGGTCCAGCGTTCGACCGATCCCGAGATCGGCTGGCACGACGTCATCACTGACGCACCCGACCTGATCCCCGCGGGACCGTGGTTCCAGTGGCACTTCGACCGCTTCGACGTCCCGCCTGGCGCGGTCGAACTGGCCCGCAACGGCCGTGCGACACAGGCTTTCGTGGTCGGCCACAGCGTGGGCCTACAGTTCCATCCGGAGCTCGACGGCCCGCTAGTGGAGGTATGGCTCGACAACGACGAGGCCGAGGCCGTCGCGCTCGGGCTGAGCCCCGACGAATTGCGTTCGGAGACAGCGCAGTTGCAGCCCGACGCCCGTCGTCGGTTACGCGTCCTGGTGCGCGGCTTCCTGGACCGGGTCGCGCGTCAGCCGTGACCCAGCTGATGGGCAAGCGCGTCCTGGACCAGCGGCTGACGGAACCTGTGTCCGAGCATGTCGAGCTTCACCGGTAGCACCCGCTGATCGGCCTCGGCCAACTCGCGAGCACCCTGCTCCCCCAATAGAAGTCGCGGCCCGAACGCCGGTACGGGCAGTATCGCGGGTCGATGCATCACGCCGGCCAGCGCCTTCGTGTAGTCGGAGTTGCGTACCGGGTTCGGTGACACCGCGTTGACGGGTCCGCTGAGCCGCTCGTCGTAGATCGAGCGGTAGTAGACGTCGAGCAGATCGTCGAGTCCGATCCACGACAACCACTGTCGTCCACTGCCGAGGCGGCCCCCCACGCCCGCCGCGAACAGCGGACGCATCAGTTTGAGCGTGCCACCCGCCGCGGCCTGAACGATGCCGGTGCGCACTGCGACGGTGCGCAACCCCGCCTCGGCGGCGGGTGCGGTGGCGGCCTCCCAGTCGGCGACGACGTCCGCCAGGAACCCGTTGCCGCGGGCGCTCTCCTCGCACAGCAGCGCGTCCCCACGGTCGTAGCCGTAGTAACCGATGGCGGATGCGCTCACGAACACCCGTGGCCCGTTGGCCGCCCGCCCGGCGACCTCGGCCAACGCCCGGGTGGGCCCGATGCGGCTGGCCCGGATCGCGGTCCGGTGCGCGGCGGTGAACCGGCCCGCAATGGACGTGCCCGCGAGATGCACGACCGCGTCGACGCCGTCGAGCAGGTCCGGCGCGGGGCGCTCGGGGTCCCACTGCCGTTCGCCCGGCCCTTCCGGCGAACGCCTGACTAGGCGAATCACCTCGCAGCCACCGCTGCTGAGCAGCGCAGTCAGCTGAGCTCCGACCAACCCGGACGCGCCGGTGACCGCGATGACGAGCGGTCGAGGTCCGCACCGTGCGGCGTCGGCGTGGGCCGCCAGGTCGTCGGCGAGTTGGCGGTGCCGGTAGACGAACGTCGACCGCAGCGCAGCGGCAGGCACGGGGGCGTCGACCCGGTCGTGGACGCGGGTACGACCACCGGGCGCCTCGTCGAAATCGTGGGTGTGGCGCCAGTGCCCGACCAACCGCGGCGGCCATGACCTCGGCCCGGCCGACGACAGCTCGTCGACGAAGCGATGCGGTGGCGCGTACTCGGAGCCGACGTGGCGGGCCACCCAGCGCAGACCACCCGGCAATCCGAGCACTGCCTGCCCGTCGGCCAACGATTTCGTCTCGGCGACCACCGACATCGGCTGCCACGGCGGCACCAACCGGGGCATGGCGCCGGGGCGAGTGTGCCAGGCGAACACCTCGTCCAACGGATGGTCGACGATGCTCTCGTAGTCAATTCCCACGTACGTGCATTCGTAACCGACCGCCCGCCGGATGGCAATCCACGCCGCGACGTGCTCCGAATCACCGTGGTGGCACGTGTTCGCATCACGGGCGGCGCGCTCGTCCTCCCCGGCGGCCAGCCCTCCAGCCTGCAACGATCCTGGCCCTGGCAGCTGGTGCACCTTCGGGTCGCGCTGCTCGCCGCTCGCTGCGCCGACGAATCGGTCCGCGGGTTTCGTGAGGCGCACCACGCGGAGCGCTCCGCGTCCTAGGCTTGACGGCATAGCAAGTTCAGCTGTCCACCGGACCTTCCGGGACCGCCGCGAGGCGGGCCGTGTCCTGGCTGGACGGTTGTCGGCCTACCGCGGCCGCACCGACGTCGTGGTGCTCGGACTCGCACGTGGTGGCGTTCCGGTGGGCTGGGAGGTCGCCGCGGGGCTCGGTGCGCCACTGGACGTCTTCCTGGTCCGCAAGCTGGGAGTTCCACAGTGGCCCGAGCTGGCGATGGGCGCGATCGCCTCGGGCGGTGCCGTCGTGATCAACGAGTCGGTGGTGCAGAGCCTGCACATCTCCGAGAGTCAGCTGCAGGAGGTGATGCAGCGCGAGACGGCGGAACTCCAGCGGCGTGAGGTCGCCTACCGCAGCGGCCGGGACGCGGTGAACCTTCGCGGGAAGGTGGTGATCGTGGTCGACGACGGCATCGCCACCGGGGCGAGCATGCGCTGTGCGCTGCAGGCGGTCCGGGGATCTGCGCCCAGCGAGGTCGTCGTCGCGGTGCCGGTAGGACCGCGATCGGAGTGTCAACGGCTGCGGGGCGACGCGGACGACGTGGTGTGTGCCATCAGCCCTGCCCGCTTCGAAGCCGTCGGGCAGGTATTCGGCGACTTCCATCAAGTCAGTGACGAGGAAGTGCGCGCGCTGCTGCAGACCCCGACGACCGTCAGCTCACCGTGAAAGGGGTTGCGCCGCTGGTGATCTAGTCGTGCTTCGTGGTGTCAGCGTCGGCGTCGTCGGTAGACACCGCGACAGTGTCCTCCGGCTCGGCCTCGGTCACCTCGGTCGCGGGCTCGTCGGGATAGTCCTCGGCGGGCTCGATGACGGTGATTCCTTCGTCGTGCTCGGACTCTTCGGCAGTGTCGTCACTGCGAGAGCGCTCCCGCACCGCATCGACGATGAGCAGCAGGACGCCGATCACGCTGGCGCCGATGCACACCCAGGCGATCAACGCATTGCTGGTGACGACAGCCGTCACCAGCGCGGCCAGCCCGATTACGGCAAGGACGAGCGCAAAGATCAGCATCAATCAGCCGGTCAGTTGTTTCCCCGGTTGAATTGATTGAATCCGCCGCCGTCGTTGTTGGCGGTCGAATCCACCGGAGCCGCGGAGCCGCGTTGCCCGAGTTCCTCGAGCTGCGACTCCAAGTACGTCTTGAGCCTGGTGCGGTACTCGCGCTCGAACGTCCGCAGCTGCTCGAGCCGGCCCTCCAGGACCGTGCGCTGCTGGTTGATGGTGCCCATGATCTCGGAGTGCTTGCGCTCGGCGTCGGCCTGCAACGCGTCGGCCTTCTCCTGCGCCTGCCGCAGCTGTGTCGACGAACGGGTCTCGGCGTCGGCCAGCAGGGCGTCGGACCGCTGCTTGGCTTCGGCGAGCGTGGTCTCCGCGGACTGCTTGGCCTCGCTCACCAAGGCGTCGGCCTGGGCGCGTGCGTCGGCGAGCAGCTTGTCGGACTCCCGCTTGGCATCGCCCGTCAGGCGGTCTGCGGTTTCCTGCGCGAGGCCGAGCACCTTGGCCGCTCTGACGTGCGACTCTTCGCTGACAGGCGCCGCAGCCTGCGCCGGTGCCTCGTAGACGGGCGCGGCCGCCGGCACGCTCACCGGCTCCGGCTCGGGCTGGTACGGCGGAATCGTCTGCGTGGGCTGAGCGCCACCATCCGCACGGGCGCTGCCCAGCTCCTGATCCAGTTCGGACACCCGCTGACGAAGATCGGCGTTCTCTTCGATCAGTCGTTGCAGCTCGTTCTCGACGAGATCGAGGAACGCGTCTACTTCGTCTTCGTTGTAGCCACGCTTACCGATCGGTGGCTTACTGAACGCAACGTTGTGGACGTCGGCAGGTGTAAGCGGCATTGTCTGCCCCCTTGAAGTCTGGACCGTCAACCGGTCTCAAATTGTAGAGCCATGGTGGTAGTAACTGCCGTCCATCCTGTCACAGTAGACCCGGCGGTTGCAGGAGAGGTCGAGAATTAAGGGCGAATTTCAAACTTCAGAGCTCACTCAGAGTCCCGAATACCGCCCCGGCAAACCGTGAAAGGCTGCCTCAGCCGGCGGCCTGGAACGCCAGCTGCATACCGATGAATGCAGCCAGCAGCAGCACCATGATCGACAGGTCGAAACGCACGGCCCCGATGCTCAGCGGCGGAATCAGCCTGCGTAGCAGCTTCACTGGCGGGTCGGTGAGGGTGAGCATGACCTCCAGGACCATCACCGTGAAGCCCTTGGGCTGCCAGTCGCGCGAGAACGAACGGATGAACTCGACCACGACCCGAGCGATGAGGAGCAGCCAGAACACGAACAGCGCGAAGCCAAGGATTTCGAAGAACAGCGCCAACTGGGCGACCTCACTCCAGGCAGTTGTCAGATGGGAAGTACAGGTGCGACGTCGATGGCCGCGGTCCTGTCAGCCTACCCGTCTCAGAGAACCGGCCCGGAGCTACTGATAGGCGTAGAAGCCCGCTTCGGCGATACGCCTGCGCTCCTCGGCCGTGACGTCGATGTCCGCGGGCGACAGCAGGAAGACCTTCGTCGCCACCTTGTCGAACGATCCACGCAATGCGAACGCCAGGCCCGCGGCGAAGTCGACGATGCGCTTGGCATCGGCATTGTCCATCGTCACCAGGTCCATGATCACCGGCGTCCCTTCACGGAACCGCTCCCCGATGGTGCGCGCCTCGCTGTAGTCCTTGGGCCGCAGCGTGGTGATCTTGGCCAGCGGGCTGCCCGCTTCGAACAGTTCGGCCATGCGACGCGGCTCCATCGCGACGGCACCTCGCGTGGCACCGCGCAGCGTGTTGAAGCGAGGCCGCTCGAAGTCGCGTCGGGGACGGAAGCCTGCATCGTCGTAGCCGCTGCGGTAGCCGGCGGGCACGGGCTCGAACTCGCGCTCCCCCTCCCGGCCTGCGGCTCGGTCCTCGTAGCCACGGCCGTAGCCTTCTTCCTCGAAACGCTCCTCGCGCCCTCGGCGTGCGTAGGAGCGCGCCGGGCGCTCCTCTTCTTCGAAGTACTCGTCGTCGTAATCGTCCATCGGTGCCATACCGAAGTAGGCCTTGACCTTATGCAGTGTGCTCATCGGATGACCCTTCTGATGACTGGTGTGCCCTGTTGTCTGTGATGAAGATGTGACTGGAGTGACTGCTCAGGGAGACGTTAACGGTCGATGTCCCATGAGCGCGGTTCCGACACGCACACACGTGGATCCATGTTTGACCGCCGCCTCGAGGTCGCTGGACATGCCCGCCGAGAGACCGAGGCGCTGCTGGTAACGGTGTTGTACCCGCTCGCGCTCGGCGGCCAAACGTGCGAACGCCTCGTCCGGATCGGCGCCCAGCGGTGCGATCGCCATGAGGCCGACGAGGTCGAGCCCGGCGGCGGCGGAAACCGCGTCGCACAGCTCATCCACGAGGTCCGGTCGCCCGATGTCCACTCCGCCCCTGGCCGGGTCGCCGTCGAGGCTGATCTGGACGTAGGCCTCGAGCCGGGTCGTACGCCTTCCCTCGTCCAGTGCGCGTTGCGCGCCACGGTCAAGCGCAGCGGCCAGCGCCGCGCCGTCGACGGCGTGCACGGCGTGCGCCCACCCCGCGACCGCACGCGCCTTGTTGCGTTGCACCCGGCCGATCATGTGCCAGCGAATTGTCGCCGAAGGCAAGGCGGCCGCCACTTCGGCGACCTTATTCGACGCTTCCTGTTCGCGCGATTCACCAAATGCGGCGCATCCCATTTCGTGTAATTCAATGATGTCGGATGCGGGAAAGAATTTGGTTACGGGTAACAATTCAATTTCGCCGGAAGCGCGCCCGGCGGCGCTGGCCGCGGCGTCCAACCGGGCCCGCAGCGCGGCCAACGCGTCAGCGAGTTCATCTGCGCGCGACGTGGTCATTCCATCCACACCAAGGACGCCAGCCGTCCAGTGGGTGCGCCCCGCCGATGGCTGAACAGGTTACGATCGTCGACGGTGCAACGCGGGTCGACGTCGATCGCCCGGACCCCCAAATCCCTTAGCTGCCGGACGATTCCGGACCGCAGATCGAGTCCGGCGGTGCCCCGGACGGTGGTGGTGCGACTGCCGGGCAGGGCAGCCTCCACCTCCGCCGCCATCGCATCGGGCACTTCGTAGTTGCGCCCGCTCACCGCGGGGCCGAGCAGCACCGAGACATCGGCCACCCGCGCCCCGTGGCGCACCATCGTCTCGAGCGCCCTCACCACGATCCCGCGCTGCGCGCCGACCCGACCGGCATGAACTGCGGCGATCACACCGGCGTTGGCATCGGCCATTAATACCGGCACGCAATCGGCGGTTACGACGGCTAGCGCCAAACGCCGTTTCGTGGTCACCAATCCGTCTGTTTTGTCGACGGTGGAACTCGGTCCGTCCACCACCACCACGTTGTCGCCGTGGACTTGGTTCATCCACACCACTCCGTCGACGCCGAGGCCGGTCGCCGTCGCGAGCCGCTTGCGGTTGGCCGCGACGGCGGCGGGGTCGTCGCCGACGTGGTCACCAAGGTTGAACGTGTCGTACGGGGGCACCGAGGCACCGCCCGCACGGGTGGTGGTCACGCGTCGAATGCGAAGGCTCACGCACTCAGTATTTCCGCCGCGGGTGCGGGAGGCGGACTTGGACATTCCCGGGTCGCTTCGCTCCTGCCCTCCGAACAGCTTTCCCGGGTCGCTTCGTTCACCCCGCACGCGGGGGCACCCCAGCTCGAAACGCCTCAGTGCCGCATGAAGGGCGGTACGTCGACGTCGTCATCGTCATCGCCGCCTCCGCCGATGCTGACGGTCGCTCCGTTGGTGTGCACCGGGACGCTCGCCGGGTCGACGGGCTCGAACACCGGCGAGGTCAGCTTGCCGGATCGGCCGGGGGTGATCGCCGCGCCCGCTCCAACGACCGGCTTGCGGCTCGGCCCGGCCGCGTCGAAGCCGGCCGCGATGACCGTCACTCTGACTTCGTCACCGAGCGAGTCGTCGATGACGGTGCCGAAGATGATGTTGGCCTCCGGATGCGCGGCGTCCTGCACCAGCGAAGCCGCTTCGTTGATCTCGAAGAGGCCGAGGTCGCTGCCGCCTGCCACCGACATCAGCACGCCCTGCGCGCCTTCCATCGAGGCTTCGAGCAGCGGCGAGTTGATGGCGATCTCGGCGGCCTTGAGCGCCCGACCGTCGCCGCGCGCCGCACCGATGCCCATCAGTGCCGTCCCCGCCCCGGACATGATGCCCTTGACGTCGGCGAAGTCGACGTTGATCAGGCCTGGGGTGGTGATCAGGTCGGTGATGCCCTGAACGCCGTTGAGCAGCACTTCGTCGGCGCTACGGAACGCATCCATCAGCGATACCGCGGCGTCGCCCATCTGCAGCAGCCGGTCGTTGGGGATCACGATGAGCGTGTCGCAACTCTCGCGCAGCGCCCCGATGCCGGTCTCGGCCTGGTTGGAACGACGCTTGCCCTCGAAGGAGAACGGACGCGTCACGACGCCGACGGTCAGGGCGCCGAGCTTGCGGGCGATGGTCGCGACGACGGGTGCGCCGCCGGTGCCGGTCCCACCGCCCTCACCAGCGGTGACGAACACCATGTCGGCGCCGCGGAGCAGCTCCTCGATGTCGTCCTTCGCATCTTCGGCGGCCTTGCGGCCCACCTCGGGATCGGCGCCGGCGCCAAGGCCACGCGTCGAGTCACGGCCGACATCAAGCTTGACGTCGGCATCGCTCATCAACAACGCCTGAGCGTCGGTGTTGATCGCGATGAACTCCACGCCCTTGAGGCCTTGCTCGATCATGCGGTTGACGGCGTTGACGCCGCCACCGCCTATGCCGACCACTTTGATGACAGCGAGATAGTTGTGCGGGGGCGTCATCGGTCGTCTTCCTCCCAGGTATTCATTCGTGGTGCGGGATCCTGCAAAACCCTCAACCTCAACCATAGGCTTAGAGTTATGTCAAGTAGTTCCGCGCAAACAGAACGGTAGGGCCACGTCGAGCGCTTGCCGGGCAGGCGCGCCGATGGCGACGCAACGAATTATTGAGTGCCGTGGCCGCGGCGCGCGCGAACGACCGCGATGCGGCGGGCTCTTCTTACTTGACTGTCGGCAGGTCGGGGCTCGACACGTCGTACGTGCGGCCTGGCTGCGTGAGCAGGGCGCCCAGCTTCAGCGCCTTCTCGTCCGTTCGGTCGGTGGTCCCCCAGATCACTTCACGACCGTCGGCCAACGTCAGCGTGATGGAGGCGACCGAGGGTGCGGCGATCCGGGCCACCTGTCCGGCCACCTCCGGACGCAATGCCGTCAGCACCTGCAGCGCGGCCTTGGTCGGAAGGTCGCTGGGGCCCGGTTTGTCGGCGTCCAGGTAGGGCAGCCCCGGCGGCGGCGGCGCGGTGGCGAAATCGACGCCGTCGCGGTCGAACAGATGTGGGCCATCGGGATAGTCCTTGACCACGACGGGCACCCGCTCGACGATCGTGATGCGCAGTGTGGATGGATACTCGCGCTGTACCCGGGCGCTCGCGACGCGGCGAATGGTCGCCACCCGCTCGGCGACGGAATCGGTGTTGATCTGCAGGAGCGGCGTGCCCGGCTTCACCGCGGCCGCCTGCTCCACTTCCTCCTGCGTGACCGCGCCGAGCCCGACGATCACCGTGGAGCGGGCCGCCATGATCGGAGTGAAGTAGAGCAGCAGTCCGAGTCCGACCACGACGATGCTCAGCCCGGCGGTCCACAGCAGCACCTTCAACCCGCGAATCAGGCCGCGCGCAGGCGTTTTCGGCGTGTCGGCCGCACGGCCCTCCACTTTGCGCTTGGCCGCCCGGCGGGCATCCTCGATCGCGGTGGCCCTGGCCTGGGCGGCGCGCCGCTCCTCGCGTTCCCGGCGCGCCCGGCGACGCGGTCCCTCGAAGTCGGTCGGCGACCCGGCGTCGGGCTCGCCTTCGGTCGCGGCTTCCGTGGTGGCTTCTGGTTCGGCGTTCGGCGCCTCCGGCTCGGCGTCCGCCTCGCCCGCGACCTCACCAGGGACGGGTTCCGGCGCGTCGTCGGTGTCCGTCGGTTCGGTCATGTCCGACCCGTCCCGGCCGCCCTGGCCTGCAGCGCGGCGAGGATCTCCTGGCCAAGCATGGTGACGTCGCCCGCACCCATCGTCACGATCACGTCGCCGGGACGGGCCGTCGCGGCGACCTTCTCGGCGACCGCCGAGAAGTTGGGCATGTAGTGCACCGGCACCTCGACGTGCTCGGCGACACTCGCCCCACTCACCCCGGCGATCGGCTGCTCGCGCGCGGCGTAGACGTCGAGCACGAAGACCACGTCCGCTCCGCCCAGCGCCTGGCCGAACTCGCGGGCGAAGGTCTGCGTGCGGGTGTACAAGTGGGGCTGGAACACCACGATCGACCTGGCCTCGCCCGCAACCGCGCGCAGTGCCTCCAGGGTCGCCCTGACCTCGGTCGGGTGATGGGCGTAGTCGTCGAAAACGCGAACGCCGGCCGCAGTCCCGACGGCCTCGAACCGGCGCCGCACGCCTTCGAAGCCGGCGAGCCCGTCAAGCACCGAGTCCACGTCCGCGCCGGCCTCGATGGCCGCCAGCACCGCACCCAACGCGTTGAGCGCCATGTGACGACCCGGCACCGAGAGCCGCAATCCACGGGAATGCGACTCACCCGAGAGCCGGACCTCGGCTACCCCGCCGGTGCCTTGCTGCTCCCAATTCAACAGCACGCCAGCGAGACTGGGGTCGACGCCGCTGCCGTAGCGCAGCACCCGCACCCCGCGCTCGGCCGAACGCGCGGCGAGTGCCGCAGCCCCCTCGTCGTCCGCGCAGACCACCAGTGCACCCCCTGGGCGCAGCCGGGCGACGAAGTCGTCGAACATCGCCGCGTACGCCTCGGC
>Ga0105248_10007160_pt1 | contig 12237 bp, 12 predicted proteins | sample KBSS34metaG_FD_81524 | JGI IMG/M metagenome (GOLD analysis project Ga0105248, IMG submission 81524) | Switchgrass rhizosphere microbial communities from Kellogg Biological Station, Michigan, USA - KBS S3-4 metaG | ecosystem: Host-associated > Plants > Roots > Rhizosphere > Soil | place... | reverse complement strand
TCGGCCTGCGGGTCGACCGGCAGACCACCGAGCGAACCGGCGGGCAAACCATCTCGCTCACCCAGCAAGCTGTCGCGCGCCGTTTTGATCCGTCGCTCTACCCTGATCCGTCGCTCCACCCTGCCGGGCCGTGGCTGTTTCGCTGTCTCTTGGACCATAGGATTGCCTCCAAAGCCAAAACGGGTGTCGGCCCACGATGGTTGCTTCTGTCACTCCCCCCGCCATGCCGCCCAGACGCGCGCCAGTCGTCCCCTGCCCTTCCGCTCCGCCTCGGCCTGGGCCAGCGCTACGATTTGCACCAGACGAGCACGGCGACGTAACTCGCGGCGAGCGTCGTCCGGGGCGTGGGCACGCCGTGATAGTCGTCCGCTCATTCGCCGCGCAGCCGCCGGGCCATCGCGTCCCGCATTCGCTTGTAGTCGTCGCCATCGCGCTCGACCGGCTTGCGGGTTAGCGGCAGGTCTACTGCCGGCACCGGGCGGGGCGGTTTCTCCTTTGCGGTGACGATGGCCGAGCGGCGCGGGCCGCCGTCGGTGGCGGGCGCTGGCGCTTTCGGCTGTGGTGACGACAGGATCACGCCGGCGCTCGGGTGCCGTGCTTGGCTGCTGCTGATCCGCTCTCTCCAAGCGGGTTGATTGCCCGGCAGCCGTCGCCCCCTGACCATCTCCCTGGTCGTCCCGGCGGCGGCTGCCCCTTCTCGGGTCGACCGAGGTGACGACCGCCGGGCCGGTGATCTCCGCCAGCTTCCGCCCCTTCCGCTTCGGCAACGGCTTGTAGCGATAGGTCGTGGTGACGATGCGCGTCATTGGCTGGCTAGGGGTCGGCAGGCGCGGTCCCGGTCGGCTCCGGGGCGCCTAGTGCACCAGCCACCCGGTGAGCTCCCCGACTGCCAGCATCGTGGCCATCGCCGGCGGGAACCAGCGGCCGAAGCGGTCGCGCAGCATGGTCGGCTCGATTATCCAGCAGATCGCCCAGCTGCCTAACAGCAGCGCCAGCGGCGGAATGCTCGCGACCAGTGCCAGTCTCATGCCGCCTCACTTTTGGTCCGACGATGCCTCAGCCTCCTTCGCCCGGAGGGTTGGCGGCACTGCCAAAGGCGGGGCGTATTTAGCTCGCTGAGGAGAAACGCTTGGCGCGGGTCGTCCGTCATAGCGGCGGCAAGACAGAAAAATTCGCCGGCGCCGTCGTCACCTTCCCGGGCATTAGAATGTCCGATGGCGCCCAGCTGCTGCCCGGGCCACGAGACGAGCCCTATGCCACACTTCGACGGCGGTGGCCTCGCCGACATGCTCGTGGACGCGCTCCCGTACGTTTTCGTCCCCGTCGGCAATGAGGCAGTCTGCATCGATGATGTGGTCCTCGTGGTCCAGCCAATAGATTCGATAGGCCGGCATCGTTTCCCCCTGATTTCGGCCTTCACCAGGGCAGACGTTTGCTATATCGATACATTCCTGCCGTTCCCCAATAAATTAGGGCTGCAAGCATCGGGACGCGGCGGGCGGGCGTTACCGGCCCTTCGGACACGTCGCGGCGTGCGCCCCAGCGCCCTCTCACGGGAGCTAATTTACGGTACGGTATCCACTATGATGCCGGCCATCCCGCCAGCATCGGCAACCGCGCCGTGACCGGGCAAGCGGGAAATTCCACCAGGCGCGATAACCGCCCTTATCGCGCGCAATCCGCCACCGCGACAGAAGCCGAGGCTCTCCTCATAGAAGCCAGTTCTATACGTAAGTGCGTATGCAAACGCTCTTAGGCACCGAATTCACCGCCCTGCTGGCCCGCGCCGGCGTCAGCCAGGCGGCCTTCGCCCGTCTCACAGACACCACCGCCCGCCAGGTCAATAACTGGTGCCGTGGCCGTGCCCCCGTGCCGTCCTGGGCAGCCGCCCTCGCGATCCTCATGCAGGGCAACTCGCCCGAGGCCATCCAGATCTTGCTCGAGGAGGTCCAGTTCAGCTGGCACGAAACGCTCGGCGTGCCGCCCAATGCAGATGCCGGCAAAATTCGCCATGCCTGGGCCAGGCTTGCCCATGCCCACCATCCAGACAAGGGCGGCACCCAGGCGCAGATGGCCCGCATCAATGAAGCCCACGAGCAAGCCAAGCCGATCCTGAGCGACCAGCCCGCACCGGGACCTGAGTGACCCCTACCCTCCCCTACTCGTCCCGGCCTTCGCTGAAGGGCCAAAGGACCAATTGACGTGGCGGCGTCCGGCGATCGTGTCGCCGCAGCTCGCGCGCAAAACCATCCCAGATCGCCGGTGCGACGACGCGAGGGCCAGTCACAACGGCAGCCACAATCGCCGATCGAACGCGAACCGGCGCCGCGCGATGATGGCGGCACGCGCCGCATCCGGGTGGGCAGGATTGAACAGAAGATTGGGGCTCTCCGGCACGATCAGCGAGGGAACCTGCAGCACGGCACTGCGCTGGTCCCCCAGCCAGGCATCGCCAAATGCGGCCGGATCGGCCGGCAGGGCGACGACCTGCTCGGTCGCCAGGTCGCGCAGGTCGATCGTCAACAGCAGATAGTCATCTGGCAGCAGCTCCGGCGGCAGATCGAGATGCACACGGACCTCGAGCACCGCCAAGGCTGCGCTCGACGACGCATAGACGATCGGGCGGCCCGGTCGATTCCAGCGTCCACCGTAGCGCCGCGCCCCCTCCCCGGTGAGGTCGGCAAACGGCGCGCGGCACAGTCGCCAGGCCAGCACCGCCAGCGCGCTCCAACCTCAGTCGGTCACGCAGCGATTCCGTGGGCGATCCTGCCCAGCAGGGTCTCGACCTCGCGGGCACCCTCATCCGTATCAAGCAAATCAAGTGGGCTTTCGCCAGCCAGTGTGGACGTTGGGCGGCGGAGCCATTTGCCGGCCTTCTCGCGGCTGCCGAAGGTATCTTCGGCAGCCGCGATCACCCGGGCAACCCGCACCAGCCGATCCGATTGCTCCGGCGTGAGCGTACCCAGTTTCCGGCGGTTCGCCAGTGTCTTACGAGGCAACACGATCCTATCCAGCTCGGCCGGGGTCAGGGACCCGCTGTCGAGCATAAACTGCACGGCGCCAATCGGCAGTCCGCGGCGCACTAGCCTGATCAATTCCACGCCGGCTGCGGCGTTCCCGCCAACGATGCCGGCGCCGCCGACGATATCAAGAGCGGTCGGGTGTGCACTCATGACAGCCCCCGGCCATTCGCACGGTATAGATGGGCATTTTGCCGCGCCACGCAAGGCGAGAATTCCGACGGTGCGTAGCCCGGGAGGGTCATGATACAATCTGGAATAGTGGCCAGGCTATCCCACCTCTCAGGCCATGTGTGGGAACATGGCGCCTACGCGGCGTGCGCCAGTCGTCCGGCTCTCGAAGGCTTGCCGTTGTTAGGATCCCGGATCGAGCCGCCGGTCCAAACGGACGGGCTCTGCAGCTCCAGACCCTATACGATCGTTTTGCCGCATTGCGATGCCCGCCGGCGGGGTCTTCCAGCCAGACGATGCGACCACAAACCAAGCTCGCGCAGTCGAAGATGTTCAGCACGAGGCCCCTGATCATCCACGGGCCGTCTACCAGGGGGGCCGCCTCCAGCCCGCCCACCATACAACCACCGCCAAAAACATCCCACAAGCGATCTCCCGATCCTCATCCTCGGCACCCTGCTCAGGAGCAAGCGCATTAACACGCATTGGTCGCGCGAGCTCAGTCCCTGGACTTTTTGGCCGAGCATCTGAGCGATCTTGCCGCTAGCGCTCTGTGCCAGCCCAGGACGGCCAACGGCGTCCGTTGATTCTTTGCCCAGCCTCATCGACGCTCGTGCGAGGAGTGCGACGGGCAAAAAGGAGCGCATTGAAAAGCGCCGCGAGCGGAGAGGAACCCGCGGAGGGTCACCAACTCGCCCCAACAGCCCCGACCGACGTACCAGCCCGTGTCAGCACTGAGCGCCAAACGCCTCCACGACCCGCCAGATCACCAAGAGTTCTGGCCGCACGCGATCTGAACACTCCCACGGGCAGTCCGCCGAGTAGACTTCAGCAAATTCTCCCGGTCCATTCATGCGATGCCGCCGCGTCGGAGGACATTTTCGGCATGCGCCCCTCCTGACCTATCTTCGCATCCCGATCGGCCGGCCCGCTGGTCTAACCCCTAAACTAGCATGCTGATCAAGCAGTTAGACCCGAGTTGCAGACCTGCAACTGCGATGGGGGCCGGCCCAGGTGCCGATGATAACGGTACGCCCCTATGGCAAGCCGATGCTGTCAGTACGCATGACCGCTGACGCCGGTACGCATCCACCGAGTCGGACCGATGCCGTCGGTACGTGTCGTGAACCCACGACCGATGAGATGCGTACCCGTTCCTAAAGTTCTTTTACCTAAGAAATCCCGAAGGAGCCGCAAAGGCCCGTACTATTTTCATCGGCAGACTTTTGCAAATCAGCCACATCCCAGCCGATTTGTGAAAGTCGGGTGGCGCAGGAGATTGATTAGCATATTATCCACAGCCATGAATCACCTCGCGAGTCGCACGGAGCGTGCATGTTGGCCCCTCGCCCACCTCTTGGACAACGGATCCATTTCACCCTTGTTCACAACGGTCGCGACGCTGCTCTAGCCCTCGCGCGCGAGGCCGGCCAACCCGATCTCTTCGACCGGGTGAGCGCAGTTGCCAGCGAAGCACCGTCCCCAAGCTTTCTGCACTCCGCGCTTTGCGCCATGTCGCTGCCCGTGCGGCGTCCGGCGGACGAACACGCACCCATCATCCGCCAGGACGGACAATACACCCTGGTGATCAATCCAAAGCCGATCGTCGACGGCCGTGGTGGCCAGCAGTCGCTCCGCAGCCTGGGGGTCCCGTACGGATCCCTACCACGGCTGGTGCTTATCCACATCATGACTGAAGCAGTCCGGACCAGGTCGCGCCACATCAAGCTCGGGGAAACCTTCACCGACTGGATGCGGCGGATGGGGTTTCGCACCATCAGCTATGGCCCGCGCGGCTCGGCGACCCTGATCAAGGACCAACTCGACCGACTGCTGGCCTGTGAATGGATGATCCGCTGGGACCACGCTACGGACCAGGGAGATCATGAGTTCGGCATCAAAGAAATCAAGCTTACCAACGAGTATGTCGGGGTCGATCGTCGCAATGGAGGCTTCCTGCGCGAGATCATAATGACGGAACCGTTTTTCGAGCATCTCCAGCAGCATGCCGTGCCGCTGAACGAGACTGCAATCCGCCAGATTCGCGATTCGGCGACAGCGCTCGATCTCTACACTTGGCTGGCTTACCGGCTGCCCCGTCTCAACCCCAAGCGTCCCGCCACGCTTAGCTGGCAGCAGCTCGCCGTGCACTTTGGCAATGACGGTCGGCATATCCGCAAGTTCCGTCAGACAGTGCGGGACGCCTGGGAGCGGCAGGTTTCTGCCGTCTATCCGGAAGCACGCGCGGATTTCGACACGACGGTCGTGCGGCTCCACGCCTCCCCTCCTCCCCTGCAGCAGAAGTCGGTGCAGGGCGCCCGTCTCAGAGTGGTGACCGATGATACGCGTACGCCTGAGACGCCGGCTGATATCGCTGGCGGCGCTGCCGATCTTGGGGTGCGTTTCATGGCGGCGTTGGCTGACGTGATCGGAACCGTCGCAGCGCGTCCCTGGCTCAAGGACGCCACCCTGCAGGATGTCGAAGGGGCGTGGGTTCTGATTACCGCGACCCGTTTCACCGCCGACTGGATCAGGGCACACTTCGACCAGGCTCTGCGGCAGGCGGCGCAGACGGTAGGCCTCACAGCGCCGCCCCTTGTCCGCGCCCGAAACCCTCCTGCCCCACCCCGATGACGCCGGAAATTCGGAGGTACCGTGGACGCCGAAACCTCGCCATCCATTGTAGCTGATCTCTACACGCGGTCGCTCGGCGTACTGGAGTCCATGCGCTCGCGTGGCTCGGCGGATAATCTCATCATACGGCACTCGCCGCGCTTTCCGATCTCCCGTGCAGCCGAACTGGTCGGGCGGACCAGCGCGGCCATACGGGACGCCGAAAAAGATAGACGTTTGCCCGAGGTCGAGCGAACGGCGACAGGCCGGCGCGTGGCCTACACCCTCGCCGAGATCAATCAAATGCGAGATGTCTTCGGCACCCGACCATGGCGGGCGGCCGACGACCCGCTGGCAGTAATCGCAGTGCAGAATTTCAAGGGTGGGGTCGGCAAGTCCACGGTGGCAAGTCACCTGGCCCAGTATCTCGCCATCAAGGGATACCGGGTTTGCTTGATCGATTGTGACAGCCAGGGGTCCAGCACTGCACTGTTTGGCTACGTGCCGGACCTCGATATTCAGGAAGCGGACACGCTTTATCGGTTCTTCCGCCATCCCGAGATGGAAAGTCTCGCTTACGCGGTGCGGGAGACCCACTGGGACGGACTCTACCTAGTACCCGCCAACCTGCACCTTTATTCCGCCGAATACGAACTTGCAGCGCGCGTCGCCCGAGCGGAACCCAATCTGCTGAACCGGCTCGCTGAAGGGATCGCGTCGATTGGCGATCACTTCGATGTCGTCATCCTCGACCCCCCACCAGCCTTGGGGACGATTTCGCTGTCGGTCATGCGCGCGGCCAATGCGCTGCTCGTGCCGATCCCACCGACTGTGATCGACTTTGCCTCGACCACCTCCTTTTTCGCCATGCTGCACGAGACCATGCAGACCCTGGAGGAACGCCAGCTGCCGATTGATCTGCGTTGGCTGCGGTTGCTGGTCACGCGCGCCGACGAACAGAAGTCCATGCAACGGGAGCTGCTTGGGCTGATGCGCGGCCTGTTCGGCGACCTGCTATTGCGGACTGTGCTCAAAGACAGTGCGGAGATCGACAATGCGTCAGCGCGGCTGATGACGGTGTATGAGCTTGAGGGTCCGGTGACGTCGCGCGAAACCTATCAGCGTTGTCTGACCTATCTGAATGCCGTCAACGTGGAGATCGAAACGCAGATCCGCCTGACATGGCCGAGCCAGGCCGGGCGTCTGCGCGCAGAGGGGGTACTGTGACGGGCAGGGAGGGGATGCAGGATAGAGTTGCAGACCTGCAACTCTTCTCTAATTCACTGAACCGACAGGGGAAATCTCGTATGGCGATGGGAAATCGGGGCTTCGCGCAGGGTCTCACCGGGGGGATCCCGCCGCCGGCCAGGGGCGCTCGCCTGCCGCCACGAACAGGCTTGCTAGCTGATCGTGAGAACCGCCTCTCGCAGCTCGCTGCCGGGAACTCCATCACCCGCTTCCAAGAATTGGTGGATCCGGCGCGGTGCCGGATTTGGGAGGGGCACAACCGCGATTACGCGGCGCTGAATGAAGGCAATTGCGCCGACCTGATCGAGAGCTTCAAGGCTGAAAAACGCCAGAACTTCCCGGCTATCGTGCGGCGGGTCGAGGATGATCCCGAGCATGACTGGGAGGTCATTTGTGGCGCCCGGCGGCACTGGTCAGTGTCCTGGATGCGGACGCATCAGCAGCCGGACTTCAGATTCCTCATTGAGGCGCGGGAACTCACCGACGAAGAGGCCTTCCGGCTCGCCGATCTCGAGAACCGCAGCCGCCGTGACCTGTCAGATTACGAGCGAGCCCGAGACTACGAGCGCGCGGTCAAACGGTACTACGGCGGCAGTCAACAGAAGATGGCCGAGCGCTTGGAGGTCAGCAAGAGTTGGCTCAGCCGCTACCTGGAGTTGGCGCGATTGCCGACCGACATTGTGGCCGCCTTCGCCTCACCCCATGCGATCGGCATCAGCCATGCTGCCATCTTGGCGCCGTTGCTCCGCGCAGATGGTCAGAGAGAGCGGATTGCCACTGAGGCCAAGCGTCTGGCCACCGAGCAGGGGGAGTTGGTCGCGCGCGGAGCACCTCCGCTGTCCCCTGCGAGCATCATGCAGCGGCTGACAAACGCGGGGGGCGCCCAGACCGTGACGCGTCGGTCGGGCGTGCTTCGCGAGCATATCGTTCGGTCATCGGAAGGCAGCATCGTAGCGCGTGGGCAGAGCAGGGGAGGGGGGGTGGCGATCAGTCTTCCGACCCCGGCTAAGCACGCACGCGCCGCGCTGGTCTCGGCAGTCGAGGAAATCCTTGATCAGATGGCCCAAACGGGGCGGACAGCGCGCCGCGCCGACCGATGATAAGCGTACGGTGCAGCCGTGTGCCCGCAGCATGTGGGCCAAGTGGTCGCGTTGTTCGCCGCGCCGCCGCGGTAGGCGGCTCACCGATGCCGAGGCTACCGCGCGGACAAACCCGAGTTTGGAGCGCGGCGTGATCAGCCGGTCCACGATCATCGCCACCGCCAGATCGCAATGACGCCGCAACGCCGTGTCCTTCGCTGTGCTCAGGATCAGCCGGTCCAGCGCGATCTTGCGCAGCATGCCGAGCGCCGCCGCGACGTGGCCATGCGGCAGCGAGCGCTCGATCTGCATCTCTCCGGTGCCGATCACCGCGCCGCCCTTCAGCAGCGCACGCAGGCCATCAATCACCTCGGCCGGCAGCTTGCTCAGGTTGGCCAGCATGCGCTTCTGTGCCCGACCCTGCTTGTCGCGGTAGCTCTCCCGCAACAGCACGCTGACGGCGACCTCCGATTGGGCACCGTCTTGATGAAGATGCCCAAATCGAATCACATCCAGGCCGGCTTGGGAAAACCTACATGGACACAAAATGAAGCAAACGCCAGCCCAACCGGCTGATACGACTTAGCCCTCAGGTCACGACAAGCGCACAGGCAACATGGATGGCTCGGGTTCAGTGCCCCAGCATGTCCGCGCCCTGGTACCAAGCCTGCACGAACGGTAGGAACCACGGCTTGCCATAGTAGAACGGCGATGTCGGGTGTCCCAGTTCCGCGAATGCGCTGTCGCCCTCCTGCTCTCCGAGGAGCCGCAGCGCCGCCTTGCGGCCGAGCCACGTCGACATCACCACGCCCGAGCCGCAGTAGCCCATCGCATAGTGCATCCCGTCGCGCTCACCGACATGCGGCAGGCGGTCAAAGGTATAGGCGATGAAGCCGAACCACGAATGTGTCAGCTCGACGCCATCGAGTTCGGGGAAGATCCGCGTCATGTAGCGCGTAAGGCGTTCCGCGGCGAGCTGCGCGCCGATCTCGGTATAGGCGGGGCGGCCGCCGAACAGCACGCGCGTGTTGTCCGGCGACGGCCGGAAGTAGCACAGCAGGCGGTTGCTGTCGGACAGCATACGGCCCTTGGGCATAAGCGTCGCCATCAGGTTCGGCGACAGCGGCGCGGTGGCGATCATATAGCTGGTTACCGGAATGACCCGGCGGCGCAGCCCCGGCGTCATCGAGCCGGTATAGCCGTTCGTGGCTACGACCACGTTGCGCGCCTGCAGCGATGTGCGCGGGGTGGTCACGGTGAAGTCGCTGCTGTTGCGTTGGATCGCGGTGACCGGGCTGTTGCCGGCGACGGTCACGTCGGCTTGTCGCACACGCGCGATCAGGCCGGCATGATATTTTGCCGGATGCAGCCCTGCGCGCCGCGGCGTCACCTTTCCGCCGCAATAGATGTCGGTGCCGATCTCGCTGCGCACCTCGGACTTCGGCACCATATGCGCCTCGAGACCGGTGGTGCGCGCAAGCTGCTCGGTCTCGCGCGCCAGCGCTTCGTACTGTGCCGGTTTTACGATACCGGTGAAGCCGCCCGTCTCGGCGTAGTCGCACTCGATGTTCTCTTCGCCGAGGAAGTGCGGCAGGAAGTCGTACGCCTCCTTTGCTTCGGCGAGCACCGACAAAGCCTGAGCGCGACCATAGCGGCGCGTCAGCGTATCCAGCGACGGCTTCAACGCGCTACTGAGCATCCCGCCATTGCGCGAGCTCGCACCGATGCCTGGTGTCCCGGCATCGAACACGGTGACGGAGCGGCCAGCACGGGCCAGCGTCAACGCGGCTGATAGTCCGGTATAGCCGGCGCCGATGACCGCAACGTCCGCGTGTGCCGGCAGCGCCGGCGTTTCCACATCGCTGGGACATGCATGCTCCCACCAATACGGCACGTCCTTCATGATCGACTCCTGAGCCGCAACAAAGGTTGCGGCCATGGATACGGCTTGGCAAGATACCTCGCCGACAAGGGGGCAGCGGCACTTGGACGTGACACCTGCGCATATCAGGAACACCGAGCCGCTCGTCAAATTCCTCGACGTCGAGAAGAGCTATGACGGGCGCACGCTCGCGGTGCGCGATCTCACGCTCGAGGTTGCCCGGGCAGAATTCCTGACGCTGCTTGGGCCGTCCGGCTCTGGCAAGACCACGACGCTCAACATGCTCGCCGGCTTTGAACGGCCGACGCGCGGCGAGATTCTACTTGGCGGCAGGCCGGTGGATCGGCTGCCACCCTACGAACGCAACATCGGCATGGTGTTCCAGAACTACGCGCTGTTCCCGCATATGACAGTGGGCGAGAACGTGGCTTTTCCGCTCAGCGTACGCCGCATCCGGCGCGCCGAGATAGCCGAACGCGTGCGCCGCGCACTGGCAATGGTCCGGCTGGAGACATTCGCGGATCGGCGCCCCGCACAGCTCTCGGGTGGACAGCAGCAGCGCATCGCCCTGGCCCGCGCACTCGTGTTCGAGCCGAGCCTGGTGCTGATGGACGAGCCGCTGGGTGCGCTCGACAAGAAACTGCGCGAGCAGATGCAGATCGAGATCAAGCTGCTGCACGAGCGGTTCGGTCTGACCGTGGTCTATGTCACGCACGATCAGAGCGAAGCGCTGACGATGTCCGACCGCATCGCGGTGTTCCATGATGGCCGCGTGGTGCAGCAGGGCACGCCGGACCTGTTGTACAACGACCCGTCCGATGCGTTCGTCGCGGGCTTCATCGGCGAGAACAATCTGCTGGCCGGTACCGTCGATGCGATCGCCAATGGATGTGTACGCGTCGCGCTCGATGCCGGCTTCCAGGTAACAGCAACCGCAGTGGGCGAACTGCACGACCGCGCGCGCATCGTCGTCGCAATTCGACCGGAAAGCGTTCGGGTCTCTGCCGGTTCAGATGGCGAGGAAAATACCAGTCGTGCCCAGGTGACCAGCCGGATCTATCTCGGCGACCATCAGCGGCTGCTGACCGATGTCGGCAACGGCCACACCATCACCGTGAAGGTTGCCGTGGGCACCGATGTGGCTGCGGGAGCGTCGATCCTGCTGTCCTGGAAGACCGCAGACTGTCGTGCCTTTCCAGCCTCCGCGGCAGCGACGCGGGCGCTGCAGCAAGCAAGTCCGGAATAAGCCATGGAGAAGACAATGAAATCCCTTGGGGGCTTGGGGTTGATCGCGTTCACTGCCACGGCCATTGCGGCGTGGCCGGCCGGCGCCCAGGAGCAATTCACAATTGCCTCTGCGGGCGGTGCCTGGCAGCAGGCGCAGCGCAACGCCTGGTACACGCCGTTCGCGCAGAAGATGGCTCTCAAGTTCAATGAGGAAGAGACCTCGGCCGGAATGGCGCGCGTCCAGGCGATGGTGCAGGCGCATAATGTGACGAACGACGTGGTCACCGTCGACACCGCGCAGGTACTGTCCGCCTGCGACTCAGGGATCCTGGTGCGGCTGGATTGGAGCAAGATCGCGCCGCGCGACGGCTTCCTGCCGGGTGCCGCGCGCGACTGCGGCATGGGCCTCGACGTTTACGGCGACGTTCTCGCCTACAACACCGACGTGACCAAGAGCGACCCGCCGACCACCGTGCTCGCGCTGTTCGATACCAAGCGCTGGCCCGGCAAGCGCGGCATGCAGAAGATCGCGCCCAACAATCTGGAATGGGCACTGGAAGCCGACGGCGTGCCGGTCGATCAGATCTACAAGGTGCTGGCAACGCCGCAGGGCGTCGCGCGTGCCTTCGCCAAGCTCGACACGATCAAGCCGGACATCGTCTGGTGGCAGGCCGGCGCGCAGCCGCCGCAGTTGCTCGCGTCGCGCGAAGTGGTGATGACGACTGCCTGGAACGGCCGCATCCAGAACCCGATCGACCACGAGCACGCGCCGTTCAAGATCGTCTGGGCTAACCAGATGATCGAGTACGACATGATCTCGATCCCAAAGGGCTCGCCGCACCTCGATCTCGCTTACAAGTACCTTGCCTTCGTGGCGCAGCCCGAGAACAACGCACGTCTCGGCCAGTTCATCCCGTACGGGCCGGTGGTGAAGGACGCGACGAAGTATGTGCCGGAGGATGTCCTTCCCAAGCTGCCGACGGCGCCCGACCACATG
>Ga0105248_10007159_pt1 | contig 12238 bp, 8 predicted proteins | sample KBSS34metaG_FD_81524 | JGI IMG/M metagenome (GOLD analysis project Ga0105248, IMG submission 81524) | Switchgrass rhizosphere microbial communities from Kellogg Biological Station, Michigan, USA - KBS S3-4 metaG | ecosystem: Host-associated > Plants > Roots > Rhizosphere > Soil | place... | reverse complement strand
TCACCTTCAGCAACGAGAGCGAAGGCTCGCCGCGATTCAGTCCCGACGGCAAGTATCTGTCGTTCACTTCGGGACGTCCGGGCAAGACGCGCGGCAACCAGGTCTGGCTGCTCGATCGCAACGGCGGCGAGGCCATGCAGCTCACCGAGATCAAAGGCCGTTTGCAGGGCCACGAATGGTCTCCCGACTCGAAGCGTCTCGCGCTCCTCGTCGGTGATCCCGATCCGGAAGTGGACGCTGCCCCATCACCGCAACCCGGCGCCACTCCGCGCGTGCCGAAACCCATCGTCATCGATCGTTATCGCTATAAACAGGACGGCGCGGGTTACCTGCTCAGCGGGCGTCACACGTACATCTATCTCTACGACATCGCCACTAAGAAACTCGAGCGACTCACGAAGAGCAAGTGGGACGAGAGCGCGCCGGTGTGGTCGCCTGACGGCACTCGCATCGCGTTCCTGAGCAATCACGGTGACGATCCCGATCGCGATCCGTCGGCGCGACTCTACGTCGCGGACGCTACTCCGGGCGCGACCGAAAAACAGCTCACGCCCGACAACATCCGCGCGAATCGCGGGCGCGTGGAATGGAGTCCTGACTCGAAGTGGATTGCGTACACCGAAACTGACGAAAGGCAGTACGGCGCTTACAGCATGGACCACCTTTCGCTCGTCGCGGCCGACGGCAGCAATGCGCCCGCTCGCTTCAAAGCATCGGAGGATCTCGATCGCGGCGTGTCGTCGCCTCGTTTCAATCCAGACGGCAAAACGATTCAGTTTCTCGTGACTGATGATCGCTCGGTTTACCCGATGAAGGCGAACCTCTCGGGCGGCGCCGCGCAACGGCTGCTCAGTCCGCCAGTCGTGATCGGAAATTGGGACTTCGAGGGTGGCCGCGCCGTGGCTATTTCCGGCGCTGACACGAAGGCCGGCGAGATTTACGCCTGGGAAGGAAACTCGCTGCGCCAGCTCACACACCAGAACGACGCACTCATGGCTGAGCTCGATCTCGGCGCCACGGAAGAAGTTAACTTCCAGAGTAAAGACGGAACCAACGTTGGCGGACTGCTCACGTACCCGGTTGGTTACGTGAAAGGAACGAAGGTTCCGCTCCTGCTTAGAATTCACGGTGGTCGCCATACCATTAACAAGCAAAAGTTAAGCACCGATCGACAGTTCTTTGCGGCGAACGGATACGCAGTGCTCGCGGTGAACTATCGCGGCAGCTCCGGCCGCGGGCAAAAGTTCTCGCGTTCGATCTTCGCCGATTGGGGCAATTATGAAGTGCAGGATTTACTCGCGGGCGTCGATCACGTGATCAAGATGGGTGTCGCGGATCCGGATCGACTCGGCGTCGGCGGCTGGAGCTACGGCGGCATCCTGACTGACTACCTGATCGCGAGTGATACGCGCTTCAAAGCGGCGACGAGTGGCGCCGGTACGGCGTTTACCGTCGCTTTCTACGGCACGGATCAGTACATCATTCAGTACGACTACGAAATTGGACCACCGTGGAACCCGAAGGCGTGGGAAACGTACGTGAAGATCTCTTATCCGTTCCTACACGCCGATCGCATTCAAACGCCAACGCTGTTCATGGGCGGCGAGCGCGATTTCAACGTGCCGGTGCAGGGCAGCCAGCAGATGTACCAGGCGCTGCGCAGCCTCGGGATTGATACGCAGTTGATTATCTATCCGAACGAGAACCACGGCATTCAGCGGCCGAGTTACCAGCGCGATCGCATGGAGCGATATTTGGCGTGGTATGACAAGTACGTAAAGAAGGCTGCGGGGCCGTCAAGTACGTCGACCGCGCAATAATCCGTGTCATCGGTGGCTAATGAACGTTGATTTGTTATAGTCGGTGTGCATGCGTGTTTTTGCGACGTCGGATTTGCACACCGACTATAAAGAAAACTTCCGCTGGCTCGCGGAACTATCCGACACCGAATATCGTGACGACGCCCTCATCGTCGCCGGCGACATCTCCGATCGTTTAGAAGTCATTCGCGAGACGTTGCTGCTGCTGCGTTCGAAGTTTCGTCATTTACTCTTCACGCCCGGCAATCACGAGCTGTGGGTCCGCAATGGCGAATTCGATTCGATCGAGAAATTCAATCAAATCCTGCAGCTGTGCGACGAGCTCGGCGTAATCACAAAACCACTTCATCTCGATGACTTCTGGATCGTGCCGCTCTTCTCCTGGTACGACGGCGTCTATGCCCCAGAGATGCAAGCGTGGGCTGACTTCCACTTTTGCAAATGGCCGGACGAAGCGCGGCCACTGCCTGACTACTTTCTTCGTCTCAACGAACCGCACCTGAAACCGTACGACGGGCAGGTAATAACGTTCTCACACTTTATCCCGCGTGCGGAGCTGCTGCCGCCGAAGGAATACCTGAGAATCAGTTGGCTGGCCCATGTCTCGATCTGCAAAGCGCTCGACGCACAGATCAGAAGACTCGAATCGCGCGTGCACGTCTGCGGACACACCCACACCACCGTTGATACCGTGATCGATAATGTCAGGTACGTGCAGAACGCCGTTCGCTATCCGAAGGAACGCCGCATCGAAAGCTTTCCGATCAAATTGATCTGGGAAGGCATTACCTCAAAAGTGAGCAGTTAAACTTGGAAGAGGTCAGTACCACCCGCAGTAGCGGGTGGCTTAGCCCATTCGGACTTAAATCAATAGCAATTTTGCACGCTGATCACTCATCCACCCGCTACTGCGGGTGGTACTGACTTCAGGCAACGCCATTTGGAAATAACTGTAGGGCCCGCCCCTGCAGTCGCTCTAAGCATTTTTCCATGAGCCGCTCTGGTAAGTTCCAGCCTCGAATGACGCCGGCTTCGGAATGATTTGGGTCACTCGATGCTTCTCTTTCAACGCTCGCGAAAGCTCGTCTACTACAGTTACAAGGAAGGTCGTAAGGGCCATGTAGGCAATGCTGGTGTAGGTGAGTCGAAGCGCAAACGCGATCACAGCCGCAAAAATCGAAAGCTTTAAGGCTGCTTTGAAAACGAAGACCGGCATAAACTTCATCGGCCCAGGCTCGCTCGTGATCTCAGGAAAGACAGGCGTGGAAATCCACTTGAGAGACGGCGGCGACGGCAGGAACGACACGCTCTGATACATCCATGCCTGCACACGCTGCTGGAGCGAGTCGATCGCACGTCGCGCTTTCAACACAGAGCTTTCCCCGGTTGCGACAAAGTGCAGCGTCTTCGTCGGCCCGGTTGAATAATCTTTCCAACGGATGAATAGACTCTTTTCCGGGAGCCACTCAGGCGTGGTGTCTCGAGAGTAAACTTCGTGCATCTGGTCACGTTCAAGCGCGAACTCACACTGTTCACCGATATAAAAGAGCTTTTCCTTCGTCAGCCACAGCACGCCAATGTCCCAGAAGTGATAGCGTTCAAAAAAGCGCGTCTCGCCGGCGGGCGCGAGACCGACGAGCGTGCCTTGACGCGCAGCGTCCCCAAATCCGCGTTTGTCGAGTTTCATCTTCAGGCGACGACCAAGACCGCCGTAACCCCAGGAGCCGAGCCAGTTTCGGACCACGAGTGAGAGTCCGAATGACCAGATAAACCCGGCGATAGCGAGACCCATCATCCCGAGGGCTGAGACATCTTCGCGCGCGAGTGCCGTTGCGAACGGCACGGGCGAGAGGAGTATCACACCAAGAAGCGAGAACGCGATACGCACGCGATACCTGTTTTTGAACTCGGTCGAGAAAACAGTCGCATCCGGTTCATCGTCAATCGCCGTGTATTGATCTTGCGGTGGCGATGTGTCGGTAACGAGTTCATGCAAACGGCTCTCGGAGATTCCGTGCGCTTTTGCAATCTCTTCAAAGCGACGCATCGTAGCGGGATGAGTATCGAGAGACTGGCCCCAACCGCCTGCGTGCAGCGGCATGAGATTCAGTCGCGCCATTCGTGCGAGTCCGGAAATGAACGCCTCCGGATCACGCGTGAGACTGACACCAATCGCATCGGCTTGTCGTTCATTGCGGCGCGAACGGAAGAACACGACGAGGTTGGCGACACCAACAGCAGCCGCAAAGACGAGCGGTGTTGCGTTTTGCAGGTTTGCCAATTTGACGATGAAGGTTCCGACGACGTTCGCGGCGACGATCACGGCAACAGTGGTCGTGACTTTCCCTTTCAGATGCTGCGCCTGAAGATGTCCGATCTCGTGGGCCATGATGCCATCCACTTCACGGCGGCTGAGATTTTTGAGCAGTGAGTTGGTGATCATCACGCTGTTGTCACTGCGAGCAAAGGCGTTCGACATCTGTGCGCTCGTCTCGGGTAACACGTAAACCTGCCGCAGCTTCACCCCGGCAACGTGGGCCAGGTCGAAGATTCGATTGCGCAAGTCGCCGGAAGTGAGCGCGTGTAAACGCGAGCCAAGCAGCCGGGCCAGGTTCTTGCTCAGCACGACGAAACCGATGTAACCGACGATTACATACAGCGCCGCCAGACGCGCGCTCGTTGCGAACGTGTACATGCCCACGATCACGAGAAACAACGGTATGAGAGACAAAGCGTTGGCGACGATTACCTGTCGCACAACCTGGCGCGGTGACCAGTCAACCGGCAGGACCTGCTCGTACACTCTGCGCGACGTGAGGTGACAAAGGAACATCGCGATGACGGGCGGGATGAAATAAAACGCGACGTTCACGATCTGGCCCGCACCGCGGAGGTCGTTCCCGAACAGAAACGCGATGATCTCACTCACGCCTGAGAAGAAGTAGATCGGCAGCCAGATCAGCCATACGACGTTGAGTAACCGGTACAGGAAGCGCAGGTGACGGCCCCACAACTCTTCCGGACTCGCACTGCGCCTGCGCGCGGACAGCCCCGTCCCTAACGCAGGTAGCAACAGAAACAGAAGCAGCGGCCACAATTTCTTCGAAAGATCTCGGGCGTCGTAACCCAGCGAGAACTCCATGACTTGAGACGTGCCCCGGCGCACGTCGATGTTGGCTTCATAGTGGTCGACGTTTGCGGTTCCAACTGCAGTTCGTTCCGCTCCTTCAATCTCAAATTCACGAGTTCCGTTTCGGAATACTGTTCTGACGGTCAGGTTATTGATCTGGAGTTGTTGCAGTGGGGGCAGCAGCGGTTGCACATCGATCTGGCAGGTCTTTTGAAGTATGCCGCCCGCAAAAGCTTTAGCGCTCGTGGCTGAGATGACGGTCAGGGATTCGTTTTCAGCTTCGTCAGAGTCCATCAGGTTACGGAACTGGAGCGGAAAACTGAAAGACTCTGCGAGGGCACGTTTTAGTTGTTCCCGATCGTGAGCTTGAGCTTGAACCTCGAGCGTAACCGTCGCAGCACCGTATGGGTCGATGTAGACAGTAAGCCAGGCTCTGTCTCGATCGAGATCGTCCTCCGATTCCGGGTCCTGGGCGTGAAGCGGCGTGACGATGAAAAGCAGGCAAGCGACCAGCAGGAGGAAGCGGTTGGGGGAAATAGAGTTGCGCATAAATCGATCCGAAGAGTGGTGCTGATTTGTGAAGTGAGGTGAAGGAACTTCGGGGCCAAAAGGCAGTTACATCTTGCCACGGATCCCTACGGACGAGCACGGATTTTTTTTAATCCGCATGTATCTGTGAAATCCGTGGCACTTGTTGCAGCAACATCGCGAGCCGCTGAATGTCGAAGGGCTTGGTGAGGTGCGCGTAGAAGCCGTTGTCGCGGGCGCGCTGAACGTCTTCGGGACGCCCGAAACCCGTCAACGCCACTGCAGGCAAGTCCTCTTTGCCCGGAATTTGGCGCAGCCGGTTCAGAAACTCGAACCCATCCATCTCGGGCATTGAGATATCCGATAACACGACGTCAAACTCTTTTTCGCGCGCGATCCGCAACGCCTCGAATCCACTCGTCGCGGCACAAACGGACGCGCCGCCAATCTCGAGCAGGTGTCGGACCATCTCCGTCGTGTCTTCTGAATCATCTACGACGAGCACCGACATTCCATCCAACGAGCCAATGCCCAGATCCTGCGCGGCTGAAGAAAGCGACTTTGAGTTTCCACTACGCGGCAACCTGATCGTGAACTTCGCACCCTTGCCTGCTCCAGCGGAGTACGCGCTCACCGAGCCCCCGTGTAATTCGACGAGCTGTTGGACCACCGCGAGGCCGATACCCATGCCCTGCTGTGCGCGGCTGGTGCCCGAATCAGCCTGTCGAAAGATCTCGAAGATGTGCGGGAGAAACGACGAATCGATTCCCTGCCCGTTGTCGCTCACCGTCAAAACAACCTCATCGTTCTCTTCTTCGAGTCGAACAGTGATAACGCCGCCACGCGGTGTGAACTTCACCGAGTTGTTCAGCAGGTTCCAGATAATTTGCTCGAGCCTGACCGGATCGGCCTTAACAAACAACAACTCGTCAGGCGGCTCGACTCTGATCTCGACGCCTTTGTCCGCCGCTTCCATACGCACCGTCTCGATCGCATTTTCGATCGAAGCGACGGGCGAAACAGTCTCGCGATTCAATTCGAGTTTCCCACTGCGCAGCCGCGACAGATCGAGCAGATCGCGGATCAGTTTCGACTGGGCCACCGCATTGCGCTTGACCGCATCCGCCATGCGATTGAGCTGAGGAGACCGCTTGATTTCGTCCATCCGCAGCAACAACTCCGCGTAACCGAGCATCACGTTGAGCGGGTTGCGCAGCTCGTGCGACAAGATCGCCAAAAACTCATCCTTCAAACGGTTCGCTTCTTCAGCCGTTTGTCGCAACCCATGTTCGCGTGACAGTAACTCTTCTCGCTCTTTTTCCACTCGCTTGCGCTCGAGATAATCGGCCGCTTGCCGCGCGAGCAGATCCATAAGTCGCAACTCCTGCTCGGCCGGTCGATGCGCGTTACTGAAGTGAGTGGAAATAATTCCGAGCACGGTTCCAGTGCTGCTCACGAGAGGAATCGATTGCACCGCAAGCACGTCTGCCTCGCGCAGGATCGAGAGTGAAGACTTTCCCGCGAAGATCTCGCTTTCGGTGATGTTTTCCACGACCACGCGCTGTTTCGATTTCAGTGCCATTCGACACGCTGAATTTGCGTCGATCAGTTCGTCGAAGAAATCCACAAACCACGGGTCGAAGCCGCTTTGGACCACCATCCCGAGGACGCCCGATTTTTCATCGACCAGTTGAATGTTTCCTTTATCAGCGCCACTGATCTCGATACCCACGTCGAGAATTTCTTTGAGACAGGCCGTCTCATCGTTGTCGTCCTTAGCGCAAACGGCGCCAATCTCATTCAGGCGCCGCATGGCTTTAAGGTCGGCCGCACTGTGCTCGAGCAGTTTGAACAAGCGTGCCTCACTCTCACGCAATTCCTTCGTGCGCTCGGCAACCTGCTCTTCGAGATTGTTTTTGGCGTAGCGCAGTTTTTCTTCGAGAGCTTTTTGCGCCGTCAGGTCGGTGATGACGATGCTGATCGAGTTTGTTTGTGGTTGCAGCTTCGCAAACGACAAGAGCACCGGAACTTCCCTGCCCTCACCGGGACTGAGCACATACTCCCGCTTGACCGCCTGCTCACACGCTCGCTCCAAATCTTCGAGAAACTGATCGCGCATCTGAGGAACGATGAAGTCGCCGAACGGAATTCCACTCGCCTTGCTTTCAGTCAATCCGAGAATACTCGCGAAATTTCGATTGCCGTAAAGGATGTACGAATCGGGTGAAACACTCACCGCGCCTTCGTTCATCTCGTCGATCATCAAACGATACGGATAATCGGCGCTGGTCAGCGTGTAAATCACTTCCCCCTTGGGGCCGTCGATCACGAGCGCATCGACTTCGCCCTCCCGGATGGCACGCAGTGTGTCTTCCGCCTCGTCGAGACGACGCTGCAAATCATCTATTTCATTAACGTCTGCTGCCGTGTCTAATCGTTTTGCCATGTTCGTTAATAATCAGTGGACTCTTCGGCTCACCTTAGTTGATCTTCAACTTCTGGCGCTTGTAAACGTCCAATCCGACTAAAATCTTCTGCGTGTTCGATAAATCACCCACAAACTTTCTGATCGGCTGCGGCAATTTCTTCACCAGAGTCGGCGCGGCAATGATCTGTGCTTCACGCGCGGCCTCCGGGTCCTTGTAAATATCGATTACTTCCAAATCGTAATCGTTCGAAAGGTGCTCATCGCACAGTTTCTTCAAATTACGAACCGCTCTCAAAGATCTGCCGCTCGACCCCGTAACGTACAGTCGCAGGATGTACTTCGCTCTGTTGAGCGCCTTTCGTTTCAGTTCTCGTTCAAAAGCTCCCGTTGCATCACGGAATGTCGTTTTCAATCGGCCTGCGCCGTCTTCTTTTTCATCTTCATTTTTTGGCTTTGCCATCAATACACACTTTCATACTGATCACTCAACGAGGTTGGATATCCAGCCCGACCAGAACACGCTCAGTATTAGACAAGTCGCCGATGATCTTTCTGATCGGCTGCGGCAACTTACGCACCAGCGTCGGCACCGCAAGAATCTGATCGCCGCGCGCGAGTGTCGGGTTTTCCATCAAATCAACAACTTCAATGTGATACTGCCCCTTCAGGTACTCTTCGCAAATCTCCTTGAGGTTCCTAAAAGCCGTGAGCGATCGTGGAGTCTGACCAGCTACATAAAGACGCAGGTTCCAGCGATTCGCATCTTCGTTTAGTGACTGTGATACACGTCCGTTGCTCGGTTTTCGTCGTGACTTCTTCATGGGGGTATCTTTCATCCAGCAACTCCTTTCCGCGCTCTTCTCGCACCGTTTTTATCAATTTGCATTCCACTGTTATCAGCTTTACGCAATCGGGCGATCTCGAGTCGCTGGTCGGCTACTGATTTGACCCGCGTCTGTTCTTCATCCAGCTCCTTGAGGATTGCGTCGCGCTCACTTTCAAATTGCCCTTTCAACGCCTGTAACTGCGCTTCGTAGAGTTGCTCCTTGCGTCGCAGTTCGCCTTGTTTGCGCGCGGTTATCTGCTGGCGTTCGACTTCCGCGGCCTTTTCGCGCGCGAGTTGACTCGAACGCGCCGAGCCCATCAACACTCCTTCCGAGCCGATATAAGCATCGAGCAGCTCGATACCATGATCCGTCAGCAGAAACTCGCGGACCTGGTTAGAGTGGGCGATACCGCGCGCTTTTAGAATGTAGAGGCCGCGATTTCGTTCTCCATTCGACTCGATCGTCCTGACCAGCAACCAGGCATCTATGAGCGATGAGACTTCGACTTGCGAGTCTTCGATCGCACTCTCTGCCGACGTCAGGCTCGTGAACATCCCCGTGATCTGGCGCATCTTGAGAAAATCGATGAGCCGCGTCAGCATCGATTTTGTCTCGGGTCGATCTCCAACCGCGAGAAAATTGGTTATCGGATCTACAACCACGACCGCCGGATCAAATTCAGTGATCGTTTTATGAATGAGCGCAAGGTGGATCTCCAAGCCCCAGGACGAGGGCCTCGCGTTCGAAAACTTCAACAGCCCTTTTCTCACATGTCTCTCGAGATCGATACCAATGGAACGCATGTTCCGTATGATCTGGTCCTGCGACTCTTCAAACGCGAAGATGAGCGCGCGCTCTCCACGCAGGCAAGCGGCCTCGACGAAGTGGGCGGCGATAGTGCTCTTTCCGGTTCCGGCTGTTCCTGAGACCAGGATCGAGCTACCGCGATAAAAACCGCGACCGTTGAGCATCGTGTCAAGACGTTTAATGCCGGTTGACACGTATTCAGTCGGCGCCTTGTGCGATAGACCAAGCGAAGTGATTGGAAGAACGGAGAACCCCTTGTCGTCGATGAAGAACGGATACTCGTTCGTGCCGTGCGAGGTGCCGCGATACTTCACGATACGCAAGCGCCGCGTAGAGATCTGATTTTGCACGCGATGATCGAGGAGGATGACGCAGTCAGCAACGTATTCTTCGAGACCATACCGCGTGAGCTTGCCTTCGCCGCGCTCCCCCGTGATGACCGCCGTCACGCCTTTCTCTTTGAGCCAGCGGAAGAGCCGGCGCAGTTCGGCGCGGACGATCGCTTCGTTGGGCAGCGCTGAGAAGAGTGCTTCGAGAGTATCGAGCACCACGCGCCTCGCGCCGATGGAGTCGATGGCGTGGCCCAGCCTGAGAAAGAGGGCTTCGAGATCGTATTCTCCGGTCTCCTCGATCTCGGAGCGCTCGATGAATACGTAATCAAGTCGTAATTTCTGATCGGCGACTAGCTGATCCAGGTCGAAGCCGAGCGAAGCGACGTTTGTAGCGAGTTCCTGGTCCGACTCTTCGAACGACACGAACACGCCCGGCTCGTTGAAACGCATCGCGCCGCGAACGAGGAATTCCATGGCAAAGAGCGTTTTGCCGGCGCCCGCGCTGCCGCAAACCAGTGTGGGCCGTCCCGCGGGCAAGCCGCCGCAGGTTATTTCGTCGAAGCCGGGAATTCCGGTGGGTTCTTTTTGCAAACCTTTAAGGGGCTTGGAATTACGACGGTTCTGTCTCGTACTCATGCTCCTCCACAGCAAATAGAGACTTCGGCTTAAAAGGGGATTGTTTGTACAGAAGGGAACAAAGGGGAAGGCATTTATACCATAAGTGCCTTTATTGTGGGTAGATGCGTCCACGAGAGCGTGAGGAGCTAACCGATTTGCAAGTTGAGACTGCTTAGACGCAATCACGTCAAAGTGCGGCTAAAACTTCCGTGCTCAAGCGCGATCAAGGTGTGCTCTGTCGCAGGCAACCCTGTTTGAAGTCGTATCGACAACGCTCACGTCATTCTCCCCGCGATTCTCACCTGGCCCGGCATACATCCGCACGTTCATCCCAACGTAGGGCGTGCCAGCGATGTAATTCGCCTCAAGCCCTTTAGCATCCTCGCAAAGGTTCTGGTGCGGGATATAACGAGACCCGTGCGCGGCGAGAACGCGGACGGCTGCCAGTCTTTCGCGCCCGGGGCCACGGGACAGATCTCACGCACGACTTTGCCGACCTCCGGCTTTTTCTCTTCGTTCTCGATCAACTTGCCGCTCGCGAGATCGACGCCTTTCGACGACGTGATGTACCCGAACGGATTCGCGGAAAGCACCTGACCATTCGTGCGGTCCATCACGTAGAAGTTGTGGCGGCGAGCTCGATCGTATTGTTGTCGAGTGTGTTGAAAAAAATCCGGCCGTCGGAGTAGACGAGGCCACGATTGACAACATCACAACAGGCAACGCCCTGGGACGACGACGACGGGTTCGATTCATATTTCCATTTGACTGGACCAGCCGGCTGCGTTAGGTCGATCGCGTACACAATGTTTGGATAAGGCGTGACGATATACATCGTGTTGTTGGCGATGATGGGTGCGGCTTCGTGACCGCGTACCACGCCGGTCGAGAACGACCACGCGAGCTTCAGGCCCGCGATGTTTCCCGTGTTGATGTCCTGAAGACCACTGAAACGCGTGCTGGCGTAGTTTTTAGCGGGCATTGTCCATTGCCCGTCTTCGGGTTCGACGGCGATACTTGCTCCGGTGGGCGCCGTCAGCACTTGATTGTTAGCGCTCTGCGATGGTGGTGGGTTGTTTTTGGTGCAGGCAGCGGCGAGTAGCAGTCCACAAGCGAAGATCGCCGCGCCGCGGAAACCGATTGAGAGATTGTTTTTCACTTCCCCGCCCCGGTTCGTATGTGTAAAGCCGGACAACTACATACAAACATCGTGCAATTCGATCACGAGTTGGTCCTACGCGCGGGTGCGTGGGTATTATCATTGCTGGAACTAGAGATCAGTCAGGCGGGCCTTGATCGCAGTAGTGAGAAATAGAACAACATCAGCACGTTCGTGTATGAGAAGACAACGCCTGGCATTCGCGTTGGTACTGACCGCGATCAGTTTCGTCACCGTTCTGGCCCAGCAGAAATCTCTTGAGATTCACGGTACGGTTACTGATCCAAACAACGACGCGATCCAACATGCTTCAATTGAATTTGAAGCGGACGGACAGACCACACGCACGCTCACTGATGCCTCCGGGAATTTTACAGTGTTGAGTCCGAGAGCGTACGGAACACTCTCGATCAGCTCGCCGGGTTTCAGCACGGCTCGTATTAAAGTCGCGGCCCCAAACTCTTCGTTAGTCGTACGACTTTATCCGGCAACGATAAACGAACGCATCATCGTCAGCGCGCCGGTCACTTACGAGGAGCGTGTTCCGGAAACCTCGGTGAGTCAGTTCAATGTTGGGCCACGCGAAATC
>Ga0105248_10007158_pt1 | contig 12238 bp, 12 predicted proteins | sample KBSS34metaG_FD_81524 | JGI IMG/M metagenome (GOLD analysis project Ga0105248, IMG submission 81524) | Switchgrass rhizosphere microbial communities from Kellogg Biological Station, Michigan, USA - KBS S3-4 metaG | ecosystem: Host-associated > Plants > Roots > Rhizosphere > Soil | place... | reverse complement strand
GGCTGTGACCAGCATAAATCGCGTGCGGCTGACTCCCATGGCACAGGCGCAGGCTGCCAGCGCCTTAAGGGGCAAGAACGGGATGGGCAGCAGCGCGGCGATGAACACAGTCATCATTCCATAGCGGTGAAACCACGCGCGGAAACGCGCCCCGCGGCCGATCGCGGTATAACGATCCAGGAATTTCTCGCCGCCCGTCCGGATGATCTGGTAAAACACCAGGCTCCCCAGCAGCGACCCCAGGATTCCCAAGCTCGCGCACAGGAAAGCGTACTCAGGTTTGGCGATCACTACCAACAGCAGCAATACATCGGTACCGCTAGGATTGGGCACGCCAGCCGAATCGATAAACGCGAGAACGAAAACGCCGAGGGGTCCCCAGGCGATCAGCGTCTGCATGAAATGCTTCATGCGCCGCCCTTTACGAGCGACTGCAACGCGTCTTCATCGATCACCTTCACTCCCAAAGCAGTCGCTTTATCGAGCTTCGATCCCGCCTCGGCCCCGGCGACGACGTAACTGGTCTTCTTACTCACTGAGCCGGACACTTTTCCGCCCGCGTCTTCGATAAGACTGGTGGCGTCCTCGCGCGACATGTTCGGAAGTGTCCCCGTTAACACAAACGTCATTCCCGCTAGCGGCCCTCCTAGTTTACGCTTGGCTTCGTACTTGAAGGGAAGCCCCTCCTCGCGCAGCCGTTCGATAAGGTCCCGGTTGCGCTTTTCGTGAAAGAAACGCCGGATACTTTGAGAGACCTTGGGCCCGACTTCTTCCGCCCTCTGCAGCTCTTCTTCATCTGCTTGGGCGATTTTGTCCAGATCACCGAACGCATCAGCGAGAAACTGCGCGGTCCGTTCGCCGACAAAAGGAATCCCCAGGCCGTTCAGGATCCGCGGCAGCGGCCGCGTTCGCGACGTTTCAATATTCGCCAACAGCTTCTCGGCGGATTTCTTACCCATCCGCTCCAGCTCGACCAGGTCCTTGAGCGTCAACCGGTACAGATCGGCCACGTTCTTCACCAGCCCGCTATCGACCAATTGAGAGATCAGAGCTTCACCCAGCCCGTCGATATCCATGACGCCGCGCGCCGAGAAATGGATTACCGATTCCTTCAGCCGCGCGGGGCAATTCGTATTAATACAGCGGCTGATGGCCTCGCCTTCGGCCCGCACGATCTCGCCCCCGCAAACCGGGCAGTGCCTGGGCATGCTGAATGGCTTACGATGGTCCCCCTCCTTCACGACGCGGACCACCTTGGGGATCACGTCACCCGCGCGCTCCACCAGAACCCGATCGCCGCCTTGCACGCCGAGCCTCTCGATCTCATCCTCATTGTGCAGGGTCGCTTTAGATACCGTCACCCCGCCGATGTTGACCGGCTTCAGCCTGGCCCAGGGCGTGACCGCGCCGGTGCGGCCCACGTTCACCTCGATGCTTTCGAGCACCGTTTCTTCCTGCCGTGCCGCGAACTTATAGGCGATGGCCCACCGTGGAGCTTTGGCCGTCCAGCCCAGCCGGTTCTGCTGCTCCACCGAATCCACCTTGACCACCACCCCGTCGATTTCAAACGGTAACGAATCGCGCTTCTCCTCCCATTGTTTGCAGAATTCCACAAGATGTTCGATATCCTCGAAGCGCTTGCTGTGGGGATTTACCTTGAGCCCCAGCTTCTTCAGAGCTTCCAGCGCTTCCCATTGCGTTGCACAAACCGGTACGCCATCCGAAAACAAGAAATACGTAAAGTAGTCGAGCTGCCGGGATGCCGTAATCGACGGATCCAGCACGCGCAGCGCCCCTGCCGCCGCGTTCCGTGGATTCGCGAACAGCCGCAAACCCTTTGCTTCCTGTTCCGCGTTCAGTTTTTCGAATGCCTTGCGATTCAGCACCACCTCCCCGCGAGCCTCGCGTCCCCCGCGCAGTCCTTTGATCTGAAGCGGAATGCTTCGAATGGTTCGCGCGTTCTCCGTAACATCCTCGCCGATCGATCCATCGCCGCGCGTGACCGCCTGCGTGAATTGTCCGTCGCGATAATGCACCGCCATGGACAGGCCGTCCATCTTCAGCTCAGCGACATAGGCGTAAGATTCGCCATCCTTGAGCAGACCCCGCACGCGCCGATCGAAATCCCGCAGTTCATCCTCGCCCAGCGCATTGTCCAGGCTCAGCATGGGGCTGGAATGCGGAACCTTGACGAAGCCTTCGCGAGGCTTCCCACCCACGCGCTGCGTGGGAGAATCCGGCGTCACCAGCTCGGGGTGTGCCTGCTCCAGAGCCTTGAGCTCGCGCATCATCGCGTCGTATTCGGCGTCCGTAATCTCGGGCGCATCGAGGACGTGATAAAGATGCTCGTGGTGGCGCAGTTTCTCGCGCAGGGCCTCAATCTTTTGGGCGATGCTGGTCATTTATCACGTATAATAATCGGATTGTTTCGCCAGCCGGTCTTGATCTACAATCCCGCCGCTGGCGTGTCTCGGCGCAATCCCCAAGTTATTCTCCAACGTACCATTGCGGCTCTTGCCCGCGTGGATCTCGCTCCTCGCCTCCTTCCCACCTCCGCGCCCGGAGAAGCAGGCTCGCTAGTTCAGGAAGCCATACGCCAGGGAGCCGATCTGATCCTCGTTCTCGGGGGCGATGGCACGGTAAATGAAGTGGTCCAGGGATTGGCCCATTCGAACGTCCCACTGGGCGTTTTACCGGGCGGAACGGCCAATGTCCTGGCGATGGAGTTAGGACTCGGTTCACGCTCGGAACCAGCCGCGCGGACGCTGGCCGGCTTCGAACCTCGTCCAGTGGCACTCGGCCGGATTTCAGGCAGCTTCGGCTCGCGCTACTTTCTCCTCATGGCGGGTGCAGGCCTGGATGCCAACATTGTGTACGAAGTAAGCGCGGGTCTTAAGAACGCCGCGGGAAAGCTGGCCTACTGGGCCGCTGGATCGGCCGCGTTTTTCAAGCGCGTGGAGCAGCTTGAAGTGCGGGTGGATGATCGGATTTACCAGTGTGGGTTCGCACTGATCAGCCGCGTCCGGAACTACGGAGGCGACCTGGAGATCGCCAGCGGCGCATCGCTTCACGACGACCATTTCGAGGTCGTTCTGTTCGAGGGATCGAATCCCTTGCGATACGCTTGGTACATGCTGAACGTAGCCGTCAAACGGGTGCAGCGCATCGCTGGTGTCACTGTTTTGCGCGCGCAGCACGTCGAGATCCTGACCGCCACACCGGTCCAGATCGACGGCGAATACCTGGGCCGCCAGACCGTCACGATCGAAATCGTGCCGGGAGCACTTCAGCTTCTCCTTCCGCGCAAACATGGATAACATCACGCATACGCTGGTCGGGCTGATGCTGTCCCGCGCAGGCCTCGACAGAGGCGAAAAGGGCACGCCCCTGATGATCATGCTGGCCGCCAACGCGCCGGACATGGACACGTACAATTTTTTCATCGATAACCTCGAATATTTGCAAGTCCACCGCGGTTATACTCATTCGCTAGTGTTCGCGCCGCTAGTGGCGCTGATTCCACTGCTGCTGGTGAAGGCTTTTACGCGCACGCGATTCACGCTAGTGACGCTGGCTACCTATTTCGGCTGTGTGATCGCTGTATTGAGCCATCTACTGCTCGATTGGACCAATGTTTATGGGGTGCGCCTGCTGATGCCGTTCTCGGCGAAATGGTACCGGCTCGATATCACCGATATCATCGATCCCGTGATCCTGGGCGTGCTGATTCTGGCTGTGGCCGCACCTGCGCTTAGCGGACTGATTAGTTCGGAAATGAGCGGTCGTAAGAAAGTGGGCCCACGGCGCGGATGGGCCTGGTTCGCGCTGATAGCGGTCTTTTTGTACGACGCCGGACGTGGGATCGCTCACGACCGGGCCATCAGCCTGATCGACGCGCACAATTACAAGGGAGCTCCGGCCGAACGGATCAGCGTATTTCCGGTACGATTTACCGTGATGCGCTGGCGCGGCATCGTGGAAGGCGACGGCTTCATCTACGAAGTCCCAGTGGATCTGAGCACCGACTTCGATGCTGCCGGCGGCCATACCGAGTATCCTGCAATCTCTTCGCCCGCCATTGACGGCGCCCGCACCACCCGCACGTTCCAGGTGTTCGAACGCTTCAATCAACTTCCCTTCTGGACTTTGCTGCCAGTGGACGATACAGTGCGGGTTGAGCTGCTGGATCTGCGCTTCGGATCCGTGCAGCGTCCCGGATTCGAAGCCGTCGCGTTTGTCGAGCCCGGCGGCCGCGTCGCCCGAGCCTATTTCAGCTTCGGCACACCCCGATGAAGAGTTCATCTTAAGAATGGGCCTCGCAGAATAGGAGAAGATAGAAGCGGCAGCCGTGAAAACCCTAAGAGAGCCCGCCGCCTCCGAACTGTCCGGTGAAAAGACCACTGGGAAGTCTCTGGTCAAACTGCAAGCCGTGGATGTGAACTTTTTCTACGGTTCGTTTCAGGCTCTGCATGGGATCTCACTGGACATCCATGAGCGGCGGATCACCGCCCTTATCGGCCCTTCGGGCTGCGGCAAGTCTACCTTCCTGCGCACCCTGAACCGCATTTCGGAAACCATCCGCCAGACACGGATCGAGGGCCAGGTTACCCTCGACGGCGAGAATATCCAATTGCTGGACGTCACCAATCTCCGGCGCCGGGTGGGCATGGTCTTTCAACGGCCCAATCCATTTCCCAAGTCGATCTTCGATAACGTCGCCTATGGGGTGCGTATCAACGGACTGCACCACGATCGCCCGCTAAAAGAAATCGTCGAGCACAGCCTGCACCGCGCAGCCTTGTGGGAGGAAGTCAAAGACAAGCTGCACGATTCTGCGCTGGCTCTTTCGGGCGGACAGCAGCAGCGCTTGTGCATCGCCCGCGCTTTGGCCGTGGATCCCGAAGTTCTGTTGCTGGACGAGCCTTGCTCCTCGCTCGATCCCATCGCCACCGCCAAGATCGAAGACCTTTTGTTTAACTTGAAGGATCAGTGTACGATTGTGATCGTGACCCATAACATGCAGCAGGCCGCTCGCATCGCTGATGAGACCGGCTTCTTCCTGATGGGTAGACTCATCGAATTCGACAGAACCGATGTGATGTTCAAGAAGCCCTCCAAGCAGGAAACCGAAGACTACATCACAGGCCGCTTCGGATAGAGGAGGATCGAACCGTGCGACATTTTGCCGTCGAACTCGAAGAGCTGAACCAGGCGTTGCTCGGGATGGGCGCGCTGGTGGAATCCTCCATACACTGCAGCGTCCAGGCGCTGGTGAATCGCGACGAACGGATGGCTCGCCGGGTCATCGAAGACGAAGTCCGCATCAATCAAATGGAGCTGGATATCGATGCGCGCGTCACGCGTTTGCTGGCATTGAACCAGCCTGTCGCGGGAGATCTGCGCCTGTTGATCATCGCGCTCAAGATCAACACCGACCTGGAACGCATGGGCGACCTGGCAGTCAATATCGCCGAGCGGGCCATCTCGCTCGCCAAAGTCCCCCTGGTCAAACCCCTGATCGACACGCCTCGCATGGCCTCCCTGGTGGAAGATATGCTGCACAGCAGCCTGGACGCGTTCGTTAAACGCGATGCCGATCTGGCCGAAAAGGTTCTTCCCGCCGACGATGAAGTCGATTCCATCCGCGACAACATCTACTCGGAGCTGCTGGAGGTCATGCAGAGCAATCCCAGCGTGGTCCCTTCCGCGATTCACTTGATGTTCGTGGCGCGCAACCTCGAGCGTATCGCTGATCACACCACCAACATCGCCGAAGATGTTATTTTCCTGGTGCGGGGCGTGGACATCCGGCACCATACCGCCCAAGAGAAACTCTGGACGTAGCCGGCCGCACCGTTTAAAAAGCTTTCGCGATCTTCGGGGTGATGATCCACTTCAATACGCCGCGCGGAGGACCCAGCCTGGATTGTGTGGTGATACGCACCAACGCGCCTTTCTTCAGATCCACCATCAGGGCGGCTTCAAGAAGCAGCGCCATCAAACTCCCCAAATGCGGATTATGGCCCGCGATCAGGATGCTGTGCACCTTTTGCTGCGCGCCAATTTCTTTCCACACAAGTTCCGGACTGGCCCCTGGGACGAGACTCTTTGTCTCCACCACGTGCTTCGAATGCAGGATCTCTGCGGCGATCTTCGCCGTCTCCTGAGCACGCCGCAACGGACTGGTAAGGATAACCTGCGGCGCCACGCCCAGCTTGCGGGCGATTTTCAGGACCGCTTTCAAATCCCGCTTGCCGTAGGCGGTCAGCTTCCGGTCGCCGTCCGCGTGGCCAGTCTCGCGCATCTCGGCTTCACCGTGCCGCAGAATGTAAATTTCCATCGAGCTCCTTCTGTTCACTGATTCTTCTGCGAGCGCGCGGACGTCGCGGAAGTGGCTCGCCTAATATCGCTTCCCACTGTCCTTGTACCTTTGGGCCGAAATGCCGCTTCCAATACGTTCGAAACTCCAATTCTCTCTCACGAGCCAGACGGCTGACGGCCGCGGATGCACCCCGATTCCTGGCAACCATAACCAGCGTCGCCGCGCAGTCATTGATGGCTCCGAGTCTTTCCTGCAATCCTTTGAGCGACTCCATGATCTCAGCCGTCGCGATCCCGTATACAGGATCGAAGGCTTCCAATGTGTACCGCACGCGCTTGGCCATCAACCGGAACCGATGCATCTGGTGGTGCGTGGATCCCGCCTTGGCCGCCTCGCCGCCCGCGCGAAACAGCTCCTCCGTCATCCCCGGCAATATTCCGCGAGCGATCTCCGCCGCATTGCCCGAATCTTCTTCGTCGGCCGCGAGCGCAAGCCTGTCGCGCCATCGCTGTGCGCGATGGCTGTGATGCCATTTTTGAAGCGTCTTGTGCAGTTTCTTGTGTGTGTAGGTGCGTTCTTTTTCCAGACCTTGGGATACCGCCTCGTCCTGCCATTCCGCTGCTTTTAACACTTCCATCGCGATATCGCAGTTTCGCACAGCGCCGCACCGTTCCATCAGTTTCTTGAGACGGCCCCGGAATTTCTTCACTCGACGCGCATCGAACCAGGCGCTGAAGACACGCAAACTTTGGTTCAGCCTGCGGATCGCAACCCGCAAATCATGGATTGCATCGGGATCTTCCGGCAGGCCGAAGGCAGTCTTCAGCTCTGATTCCAGCTTCTTGAGCCGCTCCGAAGTCTGGAGTTGCACGAACTGTCTCATGTCGCGCATGATCATTTTTTGGTGCGCACCGTAAGCGGCAGTCCGTATACTTCGCGAAAAATCCCCGCCACCTGCTCTGCCTGCCATTGTTCGATATCTATATCGCGGTCTGAAAACAGGCGCAATTCCACGGTATTCGCCTGCACGGCGGCTTCCACTCGCTCAACGCGCTGTTCCTGACTCTGATCCAGGGCCACTGCCAGACGCAGAAGAGGCGTCAGCAAAGACACGCTATTTCTATCCTCCGGAACCAACGCCTGAAACGTCTGGTGCGACGCTTGCGGCATCGACTTGCGGTGGTAGCGGCATAGCGTCGCGATCACCTGCCGCTCGCGGTCCTCGAACCCCGGCAGATCCGAGTTCGCCACCAGATACATCGAGTGGCGATGGTGCCGCGATTCATTTACAAAGTGCCCGATATTGTACAGGTGCGCCGCTGCCTCCAGTAGCCGGCCCTTCGCCAGGGGCAGTCGGTGCAACGGGCGCAGACCCTGAAACAGCATGCCCGCAAGCTCGGCGACTTTGCGGACGTGCGGCGCGGATATCCCGTAATGCCGGCCCAGCGCACGTACCGCCCGGCGCTCGTCGGCATTCAGGCGAGCCTGCTCCATGCCCACCTGGCGATGCGTCAAATCCGCGATAATTCCTTCGCGCACGCCCGCCATCGAGTAATACAGCCGGTTGAGCTGCAGCTCCTGCACCACTTGATTTAGGACTGCCAGGCCGGCCACGATAATCTCCGCGCGCCTGGGTCCGATGCCGGTAATCTTGGCCCGTCCGGCGGAATCACGGGAACACATCTCGCGAAACAACTGCCTTAGTTGGGGCGCGGTCGCCGCCAGCCGATCCGCATGGTCCCGCCGGGATCGGCGCACGTTATTCACCGCACAGACTGCCGCCGCCGCTGTGGCCGATGTCGCAATCATTCGGTCTACGCGCGCTGTTCCCAGCTGCGCCACGGGACCGGCTATTCGCTCCTGGATGTATTTCTGCATGCGTGCCAGCTCGCGTTGGTTGGGCGGATCGCTCTTGAGAAAAACCTCCGTCAGCCGCAGCGCCCCTAGCGGTTTGGAGAAAGCTTCCACCAGCCGCCCGCCTTCACTCAGGATCAGCTCTGCGCTCCCGCCGCCGATATCCATCATCAGTACGCGCTGCTTGGGATGCGGCCACTGTGTTTGCACTCCTAAATGAATCAGCCGGGCTTCCTCCAGCCCTGAGATGACTTCCACTCGATGCCCAATAATGGCCGCCGCGCGCGCCAGGAATTCGTCGCGATTCGAGGCGTCCCGCAAGGCCGCCGTGCCTACCGCGCGCACGCTGACCACGTCCAGCTTGCGGAATTGCTCAACCATTCGCCCCAATGTCTGGCACGCCAGTTCGATTTCCGCCGCTCCCAGCTTCCCCTCGCGGAATACAGTCTTACCCAGGCGTACTACCTGCCGGTCCGCCGCTAGAACCTGCATCCCCTCCTTCGGGCGCACCTCCGCCGCGATCATACGGATGGAATTGCTACCTATATCGATGGCTGCGTAACGGGACATGTGTCTGGAGCATCCAACAGCTGTAACGCGTTTTTAACACAACGCGCAGAGCCCTGTCGTTATAATAGGAGACCTTCGTGCAGTTCTTCCTGCCAAATCGCGGACCGGGCCGATTAATTGTGGTCGAAGGGATCGACGGATCCGGTAAATCGACCCAAATCGCCCTGCTGTCCCAATGGCTGAGATTGCGCGGATACGCTGTCGCCTTCAGCGAATGGAACTCCTCTCCGCTGGTGCATGATACTACCCGGCGCGGCAAGCGGAAGGAAATGTTCACGCCTACTTCCTTCAGCCTGATTCACGCCACCGATTTTGCGGATCGCATGGAGCGCTACATCATCCCGCTTCTCAAAGCCGGCGCCGTGGTGTGTGCCGATCGCTACGCCTACACCGCTTTCGCTCGCGACATGGTTCGCGGCGTGGATCGGGCGTGGGTACGCAATATTTATCGCTTCGCGCTCAAGCCGGATCTGGCGTTCTATTTCAAAGTTCCGCTGGAAGTAGCGCTGGGCCGCATTCTAGGCGGACGCAATGCGCTCAAATACTACGAAGCCGGAATGGACTTAGGTTTGAGCCGCAATATCGAAGAAAGTTTCCGGATTTTTCAGGGCCGCATCCTGGCCGAGTATGAATCGATGATCGAAGAGATGGGCTTTCACGTCATCGACGCCACCAAGTCCATCGAATCGCAACAAAAAGAAATGCGCCGCGTCGTGCTGCGCGAGTTTGGAGTAACGCGGCCTCCCGGTGTTCTCGGCGTGGAGCTCAACGCGGCCCGTTTGCATGCCTGATTACAAAGACAGACAGCCGCTGTCGTATTACAGCACCGCACTTCCCGGCGTCGATTACTCTGAGCTGCAGGGCAAGCTGATCGTGATCGAGGGTCCCGATGCCGTCGGTCGCAGCACCCAGATCCGCGGTCTGAAGCCCTGGCTCGAAGAGGCTGGCCATGCCGTACTGGATACCGGCATGGCGCGTTCCGCGCTGGCCGGCAAAGGGATCAAGGAAGCCAAGGAGGGCAATACCTTGGGTTCCATCACCATGACCCTGTATTACCTCACCGATTTCGCCGACCGTCTGGAAAACGAAATCATCCCTGCGTTGCGCGCCGGCGTGGTAGTGCTCACCGACCGTTATATCTACTCCGTGATGGCCCGCGCCATTGCCCGCGGCGAGAATCGGGCGTGGATCGAAAAAACCGCGGGATTCGCCCTGGTTCCCCATGCCGTGTTGTACCTTCGCGCGGACGTTCCCGATCTCATCTCGCGTGTCGTCGTCGGCCGCGGCGCCTTCGATTTTTGGGAAAGCGGAATGGATCTGCGCTTCGGCCGGAATATGTTCGATAGCTTTGTCCGCTATCAGTCCCGCCTGATCCGTGTTTTCGACAGCCTGGCCGCGCCGTATAACTTCCAGGTCATCGATGCCAGCCGCCCGCCGGTCGAAGTTTTCGAATCGCTCAAAGCCTCGGTCGCACGAATCTTCGATGGCGATGACAAGCCCGTCGCCGCCGACCGCCGCAAATCCGTTCGCCCCGCCCACCCATCCGGATCATTCCGGGCAGCCGCCGCACGCCGCAAGCCCTAAGCCGCAAGCCGCGACAATTCATCAGCCTGTAGCCTTGCCGGTGACATAATGAAGGCTTGACCGCGCGTATCTTTAGCAAGCTCATTCTGAGTCTGATAGCGATTCTCGCCCTTGCGCTGATCGCCGTCGACTACCTGGTCACCCAGCGCGTTCAGAACACCTTCTTCGAGCAGCTCAACCAGGACCTAGCCGAGAAAGCTCGCACTGTGGCGCTCATGCTTCCCGATCGCCAGCCGGGCGATTTCGCCCAGCTCGCTAAAGCCAGCGCCACGCGCATCACCTGGGTGGACGCCACCGGACAGGTTCTGGGCGATTCCGATAGCGACTCATCACGGATGGAGAATCACCGCGCCCGGCCCGAGATCGCCGCAGCCCTGCGAGGAGAGGTCGGCTCCAGTCTGCGCCTCAGTCCCACGCTCGGCGTCCGGCTATTCTATGTCGCCATTCCTTTTCGCGGGGGTGCGTTGCGCCTGGCTGTGCCCGCAACCGCCATTGATGCCCAGGTCCGCGCGATTCGCAATGATGTGATGTTGTCCACCGCCCTGGCCTTCCTGCCTTTCGTGATTCTGGCTGCGCTTTTCGCACGCTACATTTCCGGGCGCTTGGGAGCCATCATTGAATTCACCCAAAAGCTTGCCGACGGGGATTTCCGCGCACGACTGCCGGTCTCCTCCCGCGGAGAGCTTGGGCTTCTCTCGACCAAACTCAACGAAACCAGCGAGAAGCTCGAGTTCATGCTCGATCGCCTCGAGACCGAACATGCCGAGCTCGAAAAACTGGAGCGCATCCGCAAGGATTTCGTGATCAACGTTTCACACGAGCTGCGCACTCCGCTCGCTTCCATTCAGGGCTACACCGAAACTCTCCTCGACGGAGCCATCAACGACTCCGATAACAACCTGAAGTTTCTGCACATCATCCGCCAGAATGCCGAGCGTCTGGCGCGACTCGCCTCCGATCTGCTGACCCTCTCGCGTGTCGAGCTCAGCCAGCAGGAGTTTAAGTTCGCTTCTTACAATGTCAACCGTCTGCTGGCCGACAATCTGGACGGCATGCGGCCCATCGCCCAGCGCCGCGGAATCCAGCTGGTTCTGCAAAACACTCCCGAGCCCGCGGAGGTTTTCTGCGATGGCGAAGCCGTGCACCAGATCCTGACCAATCTACTGGATAACGCCATCAAGTACACGCCCGATGCCGGTACCGTGACCGTCGGCGCAAAACCCCTGAACACCCCTGGCGACCCTGCGGGCCGGGTGGAATTCTTCGTTCGCGATACCGGGCCGGGCATTCCCCCGGATGAGTTGCCGCGCCTGTTCGAACGCTTCTACCGCGTCGATAAAGCCCGCTCGCGCGCGCTCGGCGGCACCGGACTCGGCTTGGCGATTGTCAAACATTTAGCCCATTCGCAAGGTGGCGATGTTCGTGTGGAAAGCCAAGTAGATAAAGGATCTACGTTCTTCTTTACACTTCCGATTCACGACCTGGGGCTGGCGGATGCACCCATTGTTCAAAGAGAGTTAACACCCTCGTAATCAATTTGTAATAGGTTGTAGGTTACTTTGGGATAAGGCCAATGAAAAAGATCGTACTCATTGAGGATGACGCCGACCTCTACTCCCTGATTCAGTACAACCTCGAGAAGGAAGGCTTCGTTTTCGCCGGCTCCCGAACCGGGAAAGGCGCGATCGAGCTGTGCCGCCGCGAGAAACCCGACCTGATCATTCTGGACATCATGCTGCCGGATTCCGACGGTCTGGAGATTTGCAAATCCATCCGCGCGCATCCTGAGCTTTCGCACACTCCGGTGATCTTCCTGACCGCCCGCGCTTCGGAAACCGATCGCATTGTCGGCCTGGAGCTGGGCGCCAACGACTATATCGTCAAACCCTTTTTCGTCCGCGAACTGGT
>Ga0105248_10007154_pt1 | contig 12239 bp, 5 predicted proteins | sample KBSS34metaG_FD_81524 | JGI IMG/M metagenome (GOLD analysis project Ga0105248, IMG submission 81524) | Switchgrass rhizosphere microbial communities from Kellogg Biological Station, Michigan, USA - KBS S3-4 metaG | ecosystem: Host-associated > Plants > Roots > Rhizosphere > Soil | place... | reverse complement strand
GGCGTCGACGCCGCGGCCAACAGCATGCTGCACACCGGCCAGATGCTCATCAACCTGAAGCCGGGGCACGGCTCCCAGGACGCGGTGATGCGCCGGCTGCGCGAGCAGGCCGCCCATGTGCCGGGCGTCACCCTCTACCTGCAGCCAACCCAGGACCTGACCATCGACGCCGAGACCGGGCCCACCCAGTACCGCCTGTCGGTGGAGGGGGCCAGCACCCAGCAGGTCCAGGACTGGACCGCCAGGCTGGTCGCCAAGCTCGCCACGGTGAAGCAGCTGCGCAACGTCTCGACGGATTCCGGCGCGACCTCGCCGGCCATCTACGTCGACCTCGACCGCGACACCGCCGCCCGGCTGGGGGTCAGCAGCTCCTCGGTGGACGACGCCCTCTACTCGGCCTTCGGTCAGCGGATCGTCTCGACCATCTTCACCGAGACCAACCAGTACCGGGTGATCCTGGAGGCCCAGCCGGGGCTGGCGGCGACGCCGCAGGGCCTTGGCCAGCTGCAGATCCCGACCTCGAGCGGGACCACGCCGCTGTCGGCGATCGCCACCATCCGCGAGGCGCCCGCGCAGCTGCAGGTGACCCACGTGGCCCAGTTCCCGGCCGCCACCGTCAACTTCGACACCGCGCCAGGCGTGGCGCTGGGCGCGGCGGTGGGGGCGGTGCGCAAGGCGGCCGAGCAGGTGGGCATGCCGACCGCCGTGCGCCTCAACATGCTGGGGGCGGCGGGCGCCTACGAGACCTCGCTCGGCAACACTCTGTGGCTGATCCTGGCGGCGGTGGTCTGCGTCTACATCGTGCTGGGGGTGCTCTACGAGAGCTACATCCACCCGCTGACCATCCTCTCGACCCTGCCGTCCGCAGGGGTGGGCGCGCTGCTGGCCCTGCTGCTGACCCGCCATGACCTGGGGGTGATCGCCATCATCGGCCTGATCCTGCTGATCGGCATCGTCAAGAAGAACGCGATCATGATGATCGACTTCGCCATCGACGCCGAGCGGACCCAGGGCAAGACCCCGCGCGAGGCCATCCACCAGGCCGCCCTGCTGCGGTTCCGGCCGATCCTGATGACCACCATGGCGGCGCTGTTCGCCGCGGTGCCGCTGATGATCGGCTTCGGCGAGGGGGCGGAGCTGCGCCGGCCGCTGGGGATCGCCATCTTCGGCGGGCTGATCGTCAGCCAGCTGCTGACCGTCTTCACCACCCCGGTGATCTACCTGGCCTTCGACCGGCTGGCGCCGCTGCGGCGGCGGACCGGGGCGGCGGAAGGCGAGCCGGATCCGGAGCCGGCCACGTGAACCTCTCAGCGCCGTTCATCCGCCGGCCGATCGCCACCGTCCTGCTGACGATCGGCCTGGCGCTGGCGGGGGTGGCGGCCTTCTTCGTCCTGCCGGTCGCGCCGTTGCCGAACGTCGACTATCCGGCGATATCGGTCAGCGCCAGCCTGGCCGGGGCCAGTCCGGCGACCATGGCCACCAGCGTGGCGACGCCGCTGGAGCGTCGGCTGGCGGTGATCTCCGGCGTCAACGAGATCACCTCCCAGAGCTCGACCGGCTCCAGCCGCATCAGCCTGCAGTTCGACCTGGCCAAGAACATCGACGTGGCCGCGCGCGAGGTGCAGGCGGCGATCAACGCCGCGCGGGTCGACCTGCCCTCGACGCTCCGCGCCAACCCGACCTATCGCAAGCGCAGCGCCGCGGCCCAGCCGGTGATCATCCTGGCGCTGACTTCGGTGACCCGCACGCCGGGGCAGATCTACGACGCCGCCAGCAACATCCTGCAGCAGCGGCTGAGCCAGGTGGACGGGGTCGGCGAGGTCGAGATCGGCGGCTCCTCGCTGCCGGCGGTGCGGGTGGAGCTGCTGCCGTTCGCGCTCAATTCCTACGGCCTGTCGGGCGAGGACGTGCGCGCGGCGGTGCAGGCGGCCAGCGCCAACCGGCCGAAGGGCGCCGTCGACGAAGGCGCCCGGCGGCTGCAGATCTACACCCCGACGCCCGGGCGGCATGCGGCGGAGTACCGGGACCTGGTGATCGCCTGGCGCAACGGCGCGCCGGTGCGGCTGAAGGACGTGGCGCAGGTCTCCGACGGGGTGCAGGACGTCCGCACGCTCGGCCTGTTCAACGGCAAGCCGGCGATCGTCGTGCTGGTCACCCAGCAGGCTGGGGCCAACGTCATCAAGACCGTGGACAAGGTCCGGGCCGAGCTGCCGCTGCTGAAGACCGACCTGCCGGCCGACGTCACCCTGCAGGTCGCCTCCGACGCCACCTCCTCGATCCGCGCCTCGCTGCACGAGATCGAGATGACCCTGCTGATCTCCATCGTCCTGGTGGTGCTGGTGGTCAGCGCCTTCCTGCGCAGCGGCCGGGCGACGATCATTCCCGCGGTCGCCACCATCGTCTCGCTGCTGGGGACCTTCGGGGCGATGTACCTGCTGGGCTTTTCGCTGAACAACCTCAGCCTGATGGCGCTGACGGTCGCCACCGGCTTTGTCGTCGACGACGCCATCGTCGTGCTGGAGAACACCAGCCGCCACATCGAAGCCGGCATGGACCGTGCCAAGGCCGCCCTGCTGGGCGCTCGAGAGGTGGGGTTCACCGTGCTGTCGATCAGCGTCAGCCTGGTTGCGGTCTTCATCCCGCTGCTGTTCATGGGCGGCCAGGTCGGACGGCTGTTCCGCGAATTCGCCGTGACCCTCTCGGCGGCGGTGATGATCTCGCTGGTGATCTCGCTGACCACCACGCCGATGATGTGCGCCTGGTTGTTGCGCCCGCAGGCCGGGCAGCGTCCGCCCGGCCGCTTCGCGCGCGCCTTCGAGGCCGGCTGGGAGCGGATCCTGCGCACCTACGCCGCCAGCCTCGACTGGGCCCTGGGCGCCAAGCCGCTCATCCTGCTGGTGCTGGCGGTGGTGATCGGCCTCAACGTCTTCCTCTACATCGCCGCGCCGAAGGGCTTCTTCCCGCAGCAGGACAGCCGCCGGCTGAACGGCGGCCTGCGCGCCGACGAGAGCATCTCGGCCGAGGCCATGGGCCAGAAGCTGCGGCAGATCGAGCGGATCATCCGCCGCGACCCGGCGGTCGACACGGTCGTCGGCTTCACCGGCGGCGGCCGCGCCGGCGGCGGCTTCATGGCCGTGCAGCTGAAGCCGCCCGCCGACCGCAAGGGGGTGAAGGGCCAGGACGTGATCCAGCGCCTGCGGCCCCAGCTCAGCCACGTCACTGGCGTCGGCGTCTTCCTCAATCCGCAGCAGGACGTGCGGATGGGCGGGCGGATGAGCAACGCGACCTACCAGTACACGCTGAAGGCCGACAACGACGCCGACCTCACCACCTGGACCGTCAAGCTGGCCGACGCGCTGAAATCGGATCCGCGGCTCACCGACATCGACAACGACGTGCAGGACAACGGGGTCGAGGCCTTCGTCAACGTCGACCGCGACACCGCCTCGCGCCTGGGGATCACGCCGCGCGACGTCGACAACGCCCTCTACGACAGCTTCGGCCAGCGGCAGATCGCGACCATCTACGAGGACATCAACCAGTACAGCGTGGTGCTGGAGAACGCCGGCCTCTACAGCCAGGGGCCCGAGGCGCTGGCGGCGGTCAATGTGCCGAGCGACGGGACCACGACGACTTCGCGCCAGGTCAGCCAGGCGCCGCCGGCCAAGGTGTTCCAGCCGATCACCCGCGCCACGATGCTGGCCAGCCCCAGCGGGGCGATCGCCAGCGCCTTCCCGCAGATCGGCGCGAGCAGCGCCAGGAGCGGCGCGACGTCGACGAATTCAGGCTCCACCAGTTCGACGTCGACCAGCTCGACCGCGACGACTTCGGCCTCGACCAGTTCGACGAGTTCGACGGGGTCCCCCACGGTGACCGCCAACCCGGGCCTGCGCGACTCGGCGAGCGGGCAGGGGGTCAGCACGAGGGCGGCGACCATGGTCCCGCTGCCGGCGCTGGCCAGCTTCTCGGAGCGGGCGAGCCCGGCCAGCGTCAACCACCAGGACGCCCAACTGGCCGCCACCATCTCCTTCAACCTCGCCCCGGGCAAATCGCTGAGCGACGCCGAGGCCGCCTTCGCCGAGGCCGAGGCGGCGATCGCCATGCCCTCCAACGTCCGCGGCGGCTTCCAGGGAACGGCGCTCAGCTTCCAGACCCAGATGGGCGAGCAGCCGGTGCTGATCCTGGCGGCGCTGGTCGCGATCTACATCGTGCTGGGGATTCTCTACGAGAGCCTGGTCCACCCGCTGACCGTGCTCTCGACCCTGCCGTCGGCCGGCGTCGGCGCGGTGTTCGCCCTTTTGCTGTTCCAGATGGAGTTCTCGATCATCGCCCTGATCGGGATCTTCCTGCTGATCGGCATCGTCAAGAAGAACGCCATCCTGATCATTGACTTCGCGCTGGAGGCGCAGCGCGCGCGCGGCCTCACCGCGACCGAGGCGGTGCGCGAGGCCTGCCTGCTGCGGTTCCGGCCGATCCTGATGACCACCCTGGCGGCCGGCCTGGGCGCCCTGCCGCTGGCGATCGGCTTTGGCGAGGGCTCGGAGCTGCGCCAGCCGCTGGGGGTGGCGATCATCGGCGGGCTGATCGCCAGCCAGCTGCTGACCCTGCTGACCACCCCGGTCGTCTACATCTACCTCGACCGTCTGCGCCCGCGTCGGCGCGACGAGCGATTCCTGAGCCGCAGCGGCGGGCCGACCCCCGCCCCCACGCCGGCCAAGGGGTGACCTCATGCCGAACCGTCTCGTCCGCAGCCTGATCGCCAGCGCCGCCGCCGCCCTCTGCGGGTGCGCCGTCGGCCCCGACTACGTCCGTCCGACCGCGCCGGTCGCGCCACGCTACAAGGAGGCCGGCGCCGCCAAGGAACAGGGCTGGACCCCGGCCCAGCCGGCCGATCTGGCGCCGCGCGGCGACTGGTGGGCGGTGTTCGACGACCCGGCGCTGAACGGGCTCGAGGCGCGGGTGGCCATCTCCAACCAGAATGTCGCCGCCGCCGAGGCGGCCTATCGCCAGGCCGAGGCCCTGGTGCGCGAGCAACGCGCGGCGCTCTTGCCGACGGTGGACCTGACCGGCGGCGGGACCCGCTCCGGCGGCGGCTCCGGCAGCGGCGGCACCGTCGTCTCCTCGGGCGGCGGCACGGTGGTGACCAGCGGCGGCGGCTCCAAGAGCACCTATCGCGCCGCGGTCGGGGCCTCGTGGGAGGCCGATGTCTGGGGCGGCATCCGCCGCTCGATCGAGAACGCCCGCGGCTCGGCCCAGGCCAGCGAGGCCGACCTCGCCGCAGCCAGGCTTTCGGCCCAGGCGACGCTGGCGGCCGACTATTTCGACCTGCGCCAGACGGACCTGCAGATCGCCCTGCTGGGGCAGGTGACGAACGGCTACCAGCGGGCCCTGAAGATCGCCCAGAACCGCTTCAACGCCGGGATCGCGCCGCACAGCGACGTGCTGCAGGCGCAGAGCCAGCTGGCCTCGACCCAGGCCGATCTCGCCGACCTGTCGAGCAGCCGGGCCGCCTTCGAGCACGCCATCGCCGTCCTGGTCGGCGAGACGCCGGAGAGCTTCAGCCTGGCCGCCGACCCGAGCTGGAGCGCCGCCACCCCCGAGATCCCCGCCGGGGTGCCCTCGACCCTGCTGCAGCGCCGGCCCGACATCGCCGCGGCGGAGCGCCGGGCGGCCGCGGCCAGCGCCCGGATCGGCGTCGAGACCGCCGCCTGGTTCCCGAGCCTGACGCTGACCGGCTCCTACGGCTTCTCGGCGAGCGAGCTTGGCAAGCTGTTCGCCGCCTCGACCAGCATCTGGTCCTATGGCGCCTCGGTGGCCCAGACCCTGTTCGACGCCGGCGCCACCCGCGCCCGCGTCTCGGGCGCCCGCGCGGCCTACGACCAGGCGGCGGCCCAGTACCGGCAGACCGTGCTGGCCGCCTTCCAGGACGTCGAGGACCAGCTGGCGGCGCAACGCGCCCTGGCTGCCGAGCACGAGTTGCGTCGCCAGGCGGCCGACGCCTCCGAACGGGCCGCGACCATGGTGCTCAATCAGTACAAGGAGGGCCAGGTGGCCTATACCGACGTGGTCACCGCCCAGGCGACAGCGCTGACCGCGCGGCGCACGCTGGTGCAGACGACCGCCGCGCGGCAGACGACGGCGGTGGCGCTGGTGCAGGCGCTCGGCGGCGGCTGGAAAGCGCCGTTCTGAGCGAAAACAGATGCTCCCCAAAAGGGCGGGATCCGGCGTCGGGCCATCTCGCCTCGCGCCGCGTCGCCATGTTAAGCGGGGGCGTGACTCCAGCAATCCTCTTCGACGCCGACGGCTACGTGCTCGACGGCCCCAAGCTGATGGGGCGCCAGGCCGCCGGCCATGGCTTCCTGCGCGCCGCCGTGCGCGGCCACGCCGGCCAGCCGATCCATGCGGTGACGCCGCATCGGGCGGGGGCCGAGAAATTCCGCGACGTGGTGCTCGGGCTCGATCCCAAGGCGCAGCCGCGCTGGCTGCCCGCCTCGCGGCTGGGCGCCCTCGCCGAGCGCGGCGTGCTCTACCGGCCCGACGCCAACATCATCACCCATGCCCGCGAGCGCCTGCGGGTCGGGGCGGCGCGCTACAGCGTCTGCGGCGTGACGCACACCCTGTCGACCCATGGGCCGGCCGAATGCCTGGCGGAGATGGTCGCCGGGCCGGTGATGCCATGGGACGCGCTGATCTGCACCTCGACCGTGGCGCGGACCTTTGTCGAGAACCTGCTCGCCGAGCAGGAGGATTATCTCGGCTGGCGGTTCGGCCAGCGGCTGGCGACGCCCAGGCCGCAGCTGCCGGTGATCCCGCTGGGCGTCCATTGCGCGGATTTCGCCTTCACCGAGGAGGGTCGGGCGGCGGCGCGAGCCCGCCTCGACCTGGCGCCGGACGAGGTCGCCGCCCTGTTCGCCGGTCGCCTGACCTTCAACGCCAAGGCCCATCCCTTCCAGATGTACGCCGCCATGGAGCGGGCGGCGCGCGCCACCGGCCGCAAGCTGGCGCTGATCCACGCCGGGCGCTTTCCGAGCCCGGCGATCGAGGCGGCGTTCAAGAGCGCGGTCGCCCAGTGGTGTCCCGGGGTGCGGGTGCTGTTCGTCGACGGGGGCGACTTCCCGCTGTTCGCCGCCGCCTGGCGGGCCTCGGACATCTTCATCTCGCTGTCGGACAACATCCAGGAGACCTTCGGCATCACCCCGCTGGAGGCCATGGCCGGCGGTCTGCCGGTGCTGGTCAGCGACTGGAACGGCTACAAGGACACGGTGCGCGACGGGGTCGACGGCTTCCGCATTCCGACCTGGGCGCCGGCGCCCGGCGCTGGCGCGGAGATGGCGCTCGACTTCGAGACCTACACCCACAACTACGACTACTTCCTGTCGCGCACGAGCACGGCGACCTCGGTGGCGGCCGGCCCGCTGGTCGAGCGGCTGACCGCCCTGGTCGAGAACCCCGAACTGCGCCGGAGCCTTGGCGAGGCCGGGCGCGCCCGGGCGCGGAGCGAGTTCGACTGGGCGGTGATCTATCGGCGCTACGAGGAGATGTGGCGCGAGCTTGGCGAGATCCGCGCGCGCGGCGCGGCCGACCCCGCCCTGCGGCTGCACGCTGCGCCCAAAGCCTCGCCGGTCCGGCCCGATCCGTTCACCGCCTTCGGCCACTATCCGACCCATCACATCGGCCCGGCCACCCGCGTGCGCGCCGCGGCGCGGGCGAACGGCAAGACCTATGCGGCGCTGGTCGCGCACCCGATGCACAGCACCTGGCGTTGTGAGCCGGAGGTGGCCGGCCGCACGCTGGCGGCCTGCGGCGGCGCGGGAACCACCGTCCAGCATCTCGCCAACCAGCTGCGCGAACCGCTGCTGGCTGTGCTCGAACGGGTGGCGCGGCTGGCGAAGATGGAGCTGGTGATCCTCGACGCCGGCGAAGCGGAGGGCTGACCATGGCGCGGCGGCTGTCCATCTTCCACCCGCCCGGGCGGGTTGGTTTCGGGGCCAATCCGTTCGGCAAGGACGTCGCCAACCTGCAGCTCTACCGCGCGCTCGCCCTGCACGGCGGCCTCGAGCAGCTCGATCTGCTGAGCCTGACGCCGGCGGCCGAGGCGGACGTGCGTCGCGACCTGCTCGGGGAGGCGCCCGCCGCCGTGCAGCTGCGGACCGAATCGATCTTCAACCAGGCCGCGCCCGCCGCGGCCGGCGCCATGCTCCGCGGCCAGCCCTATCTGCACGAGCTGGCCTGGCTGCGGCGGCGCGGGCCGGGCGACAAGGCCTACAGCCTGATGGGCCTGGTCCACACCATCGCGCCGCCGACGATCCGCGAGCTGATCTCGATGACGCTGACCAGCCCTGTGCAGCCCTGGGACGCGGTGATCTGCACCTCGCCGTCGGTGCGCGAGGCCCTGGCGCGGATGTTCGACGAGTACGGCGACTTCCTCGGCGAGCGGGCGCGCGGCGTCCGCCCGCCGCAGCCGCAGCTGCCGGTCGTGCCGCTGGGCGTCGATGGCGAGAGCTTCGCCGCGCGCGCCGATCGGCCCGAGGCGCGGGCGCGGATGCGGGCGGAGCTAGGGCTGGCGGACGACGATGTCCTGGTGCTGTGGGTCGGACGGCTGTCCTACTACGAGAAGGCCTTCCCGCAGCCGATGTTCCGCGCCGTGCAGCAGGCGGCCAAGGCCACGGGCGCCAGGGTCGCCTTCGCCATGGCCGGCTGGTTCCCCGGCGAGCCGGACCGGGGCGCCTACCAGCAGGCCGCCGCTGTCCATGCGCCGGACGTGGCGGTGCACTTCATGGACGGCAACCGCGCCGAACAGGTGGCGGACCTGTGGTCGGCGAGCGACATCTTCCTGTCGCTGGTGGACAACATCCAGGAGACCTTCGGCCTGACGCCGCTGGAGGCCATGGCCGCGGGCCGGCCGGTGGTGGTCAGCGACTGGGACGGCTATCGCTTCACCGTGCGTGACGGGATCGAAGGCTTCTTGATCCCGACCCTGATCGGTCAGGCCGGGGGCGTAGGCGCCTCGATCGGCCTGCAGCACGTGCTCGAGGCCCAGAGCTATCAGGCCTATGTCGGCACGGTCGCCCAGCATACCGCCGTGCACACCGGCCGGGCCGCCGAGGCGCTGACGCGGCTGATCGCCGATCCGCAGCTGCGCCGGCGGATGGGCGCGGCCGGCCGCGAGCGGGTGCGCCAGGCGTTCGACTGGAAGGTGGTGGCCGGACAAATGAACGCCCTGGTCGACGATCTCGCCGCCCGGCGCGCAGCGGCGACCCAGCCGGCCACCCGCCATCGCGCCCATCCGGTGAAGGGCGATCCCTTCCGCGATTTCGCCGGCTTCGCCAGCGCCGTGCTCGGGCTCGACACCCCGCTCTCCGCCGCGCCCGGCGCCAGTCCGGACAAGGTGCAGGCCGCCGGCGCGGTCACCCTCGACATCGCCTTCCCGGGCTGGCGGGCGGACCTCGCGGAATGCGCCCGCGCCCTGCAGCTGATCGCAAGCGGCGAGGCACGCACCGTTCGCGAGGTGTTGTCGGCGTTTCCGACGCCGCGCCGCCGCGCCGTCGAGCTAGGCCTGCTGTGGCTGGCCAAGCACGGCTTCGTCGACTGGCCGACCTGAGGCACGCTGCGAGTTCGCGTTGCCGGGGCCGTCCGCGCCAGGCATCCAAAGGCGCGACCCGCACGTTCTCCCCGGCGGGCCTCATCGCGTGAGGCCGCCCGCCGCGGAAGAGGCAGAGCCGGATGCGCGCGCCCTATTTCATCGCAGCCCTGGCCCTGACGACGCTGGCCGTCGCGGCCTGCAGCAACCCCGACGCGGGCGCCGGGCCGCGGATCTGCACGCCCTTCGCTGACGCCAGCGCCAAGGTCGACGCCGCCGCCAGTCCCCCGGGCGCAGCCCAGCCCTTCCAGGCTCCCGTCGATCCGGCCGCGGCGCTCGACGACTGCCTGCATCGCTGGAGCTATACGCTGGCGGCCGCGTCGGACCGCGCCCAGGACGTGGCGCAGGCGGCGGTCGCGGCCTGTACGCCGGCGCTGACCCGCTGGAACCAGCAGACCCTGGCGCCTCCTGGCGCCCGCGGGCGAGGCGCCGCCGAAGCGGCGCCCAGCCTTCTCACCGGCCAGGCCACGACCCCGATCGCCGAGCACTACAACTACGCCCAGGCGCGCGCCCTGTTCTATGTCGTCCAGGGCCGCGCGGGGAAATGCCCGCCGCCGGCCGCAAGCGCGAAGTAGTCGCCCCCGCGCTTCCGCGTCGCAGGGGAGGCCGCGCGCCAGGGTGGACCGGACGCGCGACGCATGGTTGAAGGCTTTATGCCCTTGATAAGCGTCGCGAAGGCGCCTCTGAAAAACCTGCTCTATCGGTTGGTGATGAGCATTCGCGAACTCGTGCTGGAGCGGCCGCACCTGCGCGCCGTGCTGCGGACCCTGGGCCGTCCGTTGATCCTGCTGATGCTATGGGCCGGTCGCGGCCCGCCGGGCTCGGTGTTGGAGCCAGTGCTGCGGCTGCCGCTGGACTACGAGCCGGTCGCCCCGCCGCTGTCCGCCGCGGTGCTGCTGCACGCCTACCATGTCGAGGTGCTGCCGGAGATGGCCGCGCTGCTGCGGCGGCTGCCGTTCCCGGCCGATCTGGTGATCACCACCGACACCGAGGCCAAGCGCGCGGCGATCCAGAAGGCCTTCGGCGGCTGGACGCTGGGCGGGCTGGAGGTGCGGGTGACGCCCAACCGGGGCCGCAACGTCGCCCCCCAGCTGATCGCCTGCCGCGACGTGATCGACGCCCACGAGCTGGTGCTGATCCTGCACACCAAGGTCTCCAGCCATACCGACGCCCTGGCCGGCTGGCGCGAGTTCCTGCTGCGCGACCTGATCGGCTCGGCCGATGTGGCGCGCGGCGTCATGGAGGCCTTCGTCCGCCTGCCGAAGCTGGGCGTGCTGGCGCCGCGCAACTTCCCGGTGATCCGCCGCTTCATGACCTGGGGCGAAAACTACCGGGTCTGCCGCCAGTTGGCCGAGCGGCTGGGCTTCGCCCTGTTTCCGGACAGTCCGCTCGACTTCCCGGCCGGCTTCATGTTCTGGGCCCGCCGCGCCGCCCTGCAGCCGCTGCTCGACCTCGACCTCGACTGGGCCGATTTCCCCGACGAGGCCGGACAGAAGGACGGCACCCTCGCCCACGCCCTGGAGCGGCTGATCTTCCACGCCTGCGAACTGGCCGGCTATCGCTGGGCGCGCGCCGGTGCGGCGCGCGAGCCGACCTCGCCCGAGACCTTCCATGTCGCCGCCTCCCCCCGGACCCTGGCCACGATCTTGACCGTCCATGGCCGCACCGTGCTGGTCCCCGGCCGCGCGCCGGAGCCAACCGCGGGAACCGACGCCCCGAGGCTGATCTCCGGCCCCGACCCCAAGGCCGCCTTCCGCGACGCCTGCCGCGCCGAGCTGGTCGACTTTCTCGACAGCGGCGAGCGGCTTCGCCTGCCCACCTCCGAGGCCCCCGTCGTCTCCATCCTGCTGGTGCTGTTCAACCAGGCCGAACTGACCTTCGAGGGCCTGCGGGCGCTGCGGCTGGCGCTGGACGTTCCCTCCGAGGTGATCCTGGTCGACAACGCCTCCTCCGACCGGACGGCCGAGTTGCTGGAGCGGATCGACGGGGCGCGGATCCTCCGCAATGGCGAAAACCTGCACTTCCTGCGCGGGGTGAACCTGGGCGCGGAGCTGGCGCGCGGCCGCCACCTGCTGCTGCTCAACAACGACGCCCGCCTTGTCCGAGGCTCCATCGCCGCGGCGGTCGAGCGGCTGGACGCCGAGCCGGACCTTGGCGCGGTCGGCGGCCGCATCGTCCTGCTCGACGGGACCCTGCAGGAGGCCGGCAGCATCATCTGGAGCGACGGCAGCTGCCTGGGCTACGGCCGCGGGCAGGACCCCTGGGCGTTTGAGTTCCAGTTCCGCCGCGACGTCGACTATTGCTCGGGCGCCTTCCTGATGCTGCCCCGCGCGCTGTTCGAGCGGCTCGGCCGCTTCGACCTGGCCTTCGCGCCGGCCTATTACGAAGAGACCGACCTGTGCATGCGGATCCGCCAGGCCGGCCTGCGCATCGGCTATGATCCGCGCATCCTGCTGTCGCACTTCGAGTTTGGCAGTTCGTCCAGCTCGGAGGCGGCGCTGGCCCTGCAGGCGGATCACTACAAGCTGTTCCAGGCGCGCCACGCCGCGGTTCTGCAGGCGGAGCACCGGCCGCCGGGAAGCGCCCCGCTCGAGGCGCG
>Ga0105248_10007153_pt1 | contig 12239 bp, 16 predicted proteins | sample KBSS34metaG_FD_81524 | JGI IMG/M metagenome (GOLD analysis project Ga0105248, IMG submission 81524) | Switchgrass rhizosphere microbial communities from Kellogg Biological Station, Michigan, USA - KBS S3-4 metaG | ecosystem: Host-associated > Plants > Roots > Rhizosphere > Soil | place... | reverse complement strand
CTCCAATATCAGGGGGCGGCTTTACTCAAAAAGCTTGGATGGCCGCCACCATCGTATGACTCCGAGCTAGACTGCTAACTGCTAAATCAAACGCCCGATTGGACCGAGATCGAGATTGAGATCTTCGTCGCTTAATCCGAACTGAGTTTTCAATTCCTGGAGCCTCGCCTCCAACTTCATAAGCGCCAGCCCCAATTCTTCGATCTGTTCAGGTGAGAGATCCCCGCCCTCCATGCGGCGAACCGCCTGTTTTTCCAACAGACGGCGGATGAACTCAATCAAAGTAAGTACAAGCTTGGCCAAACCCTGTTCCACGCTTTGCGCATCGATATTAATGCGCGACGGTAAAGTGTCGGTGACGCAACGAAGCTGTTCGACAAACTCCTCCGCGTGCGCCGTTTCGATTTCCGGCTCAGCCGTTAGGGGATTTTCGGGGGAAAGCTCCATCAGCTTACTCCGAACTGTGTTTTAAACTCAAGCTCAATGTTTGCAAAACTATACGGCGGCCACGGCCCGCTGAAAAGGAAGTGCAGTTCACGTCGATTTTTACGGGCCGCGGTCATTTTCTCTCTATACTGTGGAATTTTGTCACGTTCGACGAGATGAGCCGCGGCGAGCACGAGCTTTTCGGATGGACGCATTGTGACCTGTTCGTCGCGAACCAGGCCGTCAACCTGCTCGCGCAACCAGGTTTCGATTTTACTGGCTTCGATTGTCTTTTGCTTAGTGCCTAGCAGTTCTCGTCGCTTCTCCTCCAGAAATGAGGTTCCGCTCGTGATTTCATCGCGGACCTCAGTTTTGTCCTCGTCCGATACTTCCCGGATGATCTTCACGCTCATTTCGACGCAGCCGCGAACGTGCGCGAATCTTGTCTGCAACGCCGGCTTGCGGGCGGATATGTAACTTCTGAGTTGTTGCTCGGTGACGAGTGTGCCAAATCGAAATGGCAAAGGCGTCGTGCGATCGAGAACACTGCGCACGACAGCGGCATGATCGAGAGCGTTTTCACGCGTCACTGCCACCGTATCCGCGTTGAAATCAGTCACGAGAACGGCAAGTTCGTCTATTTGCAGCGATCGCACCGCGGCGCCTGAAATGCCACGCGTGGTCGCGTCAAACGCATCGAGATCCTCGACCAGGCAGTAGGTGTATAACTTCATTCGGTTTGCCGCTTGCGCAAGACTTCATGGGCCGTCTCTACTGAACTGACAAGTACGTTCAAGCCGATAAAGATCAGATCGATATCAGCCACGGAGATCGTGATTTCGCCGGCGATAACGAGGCCGCGACTGAGTACGTGATCGAGTGTTTCGAGCAGGGAGAGCTCGTTGCTTTCCCATTCTTCGCTGACGATTATTTGGTCGAATGACGAACTCATAACTGTATGAAGTTGTAGACCGGCCAGGGACCAGTTAGCTCTAAACGAACACCTGCCGCTTGATGCTCGCGCGCCAGTTGTTCCGCCGCATCACGAAACTCTTCAAACCCGGATCGCTGCACGAGAAAAGCAAACTTCGCTTTCAGTTCGCCGTGCTCTGTTGTTTCGACTTTAAGAATGCGCAAGCGACGTGCTTCATCAGTTTGCGCTTTCAGTTTCTCTTCAACTTGATCGACGATGCGATTCACTGCCGCGCGTGCTTCGTCAACTTTGAGTGTCTCAATCTTTTTCTGCATTAGATACGACTGGCCCGGCGGCGCTTGTTGGGCACGCTCGACCAGATCTCTTAATACCGGACTCACGGAGGTGATGCTCGACAGTAACACAGCGCGATCGCAGTAAACGTTGACACCCCATTCTTCGCGCCCGCGCAGGTGTTCGATGATCTCTTCAAACTCCCTGCCCTTTTCGGTGAGCATGTGCTCGATACGACTGCGCTCGAGATAGATCGTTCCGAAACGCAAGGGAATGACGCTCGCGCGTTTCGCAACGTATTCAACGACCGTCTCGTGACGCATCGCGCGAATGGCGGTCCAGGTCGCGTCGGTCAGGTGTTCGGCGAGACTCTCTTCGCTGTACGTTTCCTGCGGCACCTGGCTGACGAGGGCTGCCAGTTTATTTACTACGACCCACTCGAGCTTCGCATCTTCCTCAATGGCGGCGGGCAGCGAGTCAACGGGCAGTTGTGTGACCGCAGCAGTTTCCGCGATGCAATAAACGTAAAAGCTCATTTGAACCTATTTTTCACGCAAAGCGCGCAAAGAGCAAAACAAGCGGCGCAAAGTTTTTCTTAGCGGGCTTTTCTTTGCATCTTTGCGCCTTTGCGTGAAACCTCTTCCCACGCGTCAAAATGTTCTCGTAACCCCTCCGCTCCCCTGATCTCGTGCGGTTGTTGCGGCGCCATAAATAACTCCGCCGATCGACGTCGAAACTTCGTCTGAAACTCTCCAATCACCTCGTCCTGCATCGCGCGTCTCGCTTTGCAGAACCGGCACTTCTCAACCGGCACAACCCCATTGATCAAAAGTTTACGCAACGGCACGTTCAATTTCTCAAGCGACTTCGCAAGATCCACCGTCTCTTCGAGACTCATGCGCTCCGGAATCGCCACCCCGACAAACTCACAACGCTCCACATCCGTCAGCAGCGCCAGCACCTTCTTGATACTCTTCGACAACGCCACTAGCTCTTCCGCAACCTGGTCGGCACGCATTACATCTTTGTACTTCAACAACAACTTCATGAACGTCCGGATCCAGGAGAGCGCAACCTGCGGTAACTCCAGGAACCGGATCAGATGGCCCGTAGGCGCCGTGTCGAGAACGATCGTGTGATAGCGTTCGGAGTCGAGCAAGTCGCTGATTGTTCCGAGCGCTGCGATCTCGTCAATCCCCGGCGGCGTGAGTTCAACCAACTCGCGCATCGCTTCACGATCAAACTTGATCTCCATTCGCGATCCGCCCGACAACGATGCGAAGAGCTCATCGGTCCACGTTCGATAGCGCGTCTTTAAATCTTCAAACCACTTGCCCGGATCGATCTCCATCCCATCGAGATTCTCAATACCGGCAATGCCGTGCTTCGACTCTCCGATCTCTTCGTCGAAACTATCGGACAGCGAGTGCGCCGGATCAGTCGAGAACACCAAAACTTTTTGCTTTGGATTCGCCTGCGCGAATGCGAGCGCGAACGCCGCGGCGGCAGTAGTCTTACCAACCCCGCCTTTGCCACCAAAAATCACGATCTTTCGCGATTCAATTCTGATTGTCATCCCAAATCAACTTCCCGATCTTCTTAAGCTCATCGGCGCCTCGCACTTCCTTCGCCATCAACGGCACATAATGAAACTCAAGCTCGCGAAACTCACTCTCAATCTCCTTCAACCACGGCTGCTGACTCCGCACGCGCGCATGACAATACGGACAACCCTCATGCTCCTGCTCAACCCGATTCACGATTAGATCGCGCACGGGGACGCCCTGCTCGCGCAACAACTCTAGATACCGCTGCGTCTCGCGCACAGCCATCGCTTCCGGAATCGTCACGAGCGTGAAACTGGTCTGCTCCGAATCGTGAAGCAGCTTCCGCACGGCTGCGATGCGCTCGTTCAGATCGCGCAGGAAAATATCAACCTCATCAGCAACCGGCTTGCGTCGTGCAAAGTGGGCCACAATGTAACGATGCTTGTCGCCCATCAAATCGAGCGTCTTCACGATGCGTGCAAAAACTTCCGGCAGTCGCAGCAAACGCGACGTGTGCCCGGACGGCGCGGTGTCCACAATGATATGAGCGTACTTACCCTCGCGGTCCAACTCACTCAACTCAAACAACGACATCACTTCATCGAGTCCAGGCAAAGAAAGACTCAACAACTGATTGATGTCCTCTTCGTCGAGGAGCGTGCCGCGCTCCGCAATTTCCGCAAGCACTTTGCCGTGAGCTTCACGAAACCTCTCCAAAGCAAGACTCGCATCCATCTCGTAAGCAAACAACCGCGCCCCGCGAAGTTGTTTCACTTCCACGAGACGATTGCCGATCTTCACTTCGAGACTATCCGACAGCGAGTGCGCCGGATCGGTCGAAAACAGAAGAATCGATTCGTTGTGCTTTAGTTTGTTGAGAAGAAAGAGAGCAGTCGCCGATGCAGCGGTCGTCTTTCCGACGCCACCTTTACCACCGAAGAAAATGTAGCGCAGCAAAGACATTTCTCACGCAAAGGCGCAAAGACGCAAAGAAAGATTTGTATACCTTTGCGTCTTTGCGCCTTTGCGTGAGAAATCCTGTTCAGCTATCGTGCTCGTCGCCGCCGACCTCGATTACGAAACTCGACGAGTCAGCAGTGTGAATCGCCTCATGCATCAGACCAAGCTGTCGCTTCTTTATTTCACGCAGACGAGCAAACAGCTCCGCTTCCCGTTCCTGAAATTCCTCTTCGGAAATCTCGTCGAGCTCGCGACGCATCTCCAGCTCGAGCAACTGCTCTTTGATGACCGTGTCGTCGTTTAGTTCCTGATCGGCCAGCTTCTGAATCTGCCCGAGTATGAACTTGAAACCGTTGACCGGCGCCAGGAGTAGATCGTCAATTAGAAACATTTGATAACTGTCGTACCGGCTCAGTCACGCCTTCGCCACGCTCGATAGCCGGACCCTCGCCGCGGTCTTCACCACGCTCCAGCTTCAAGCGAATGTGAACAAAATTATACGGCGGCCATGGCCCGGTGTACTTGAAGGCAAGTTTGCCTTCGTACTTCGAAGCAATCTCTTTCACTTTCTGATCAAACTCCGCTTCTCGATCGCGTTCAATCAAAAACGCGGCGTTCATGATCATGCGATCGCCGATCGGCTTGTTTGCGCGTGAAGCGACCGCCGTGTCGCGCAGTTGCGAATAGACTTCACGAATATAAGCGTCAGCCTGGTCGGTCAACGCCGTTTCAATCAGACGTCCGAGTTGCATGCGGGCAAAGTACGTAGAACCGGTAGTGCGCGAAGTGATCTGTTCTTTGAGGTGACGAATCTCGTCGTCTTTCTCTTCCAACTCGGCCGTCACCTTGTCGCGATCCCAGTTCACCTTCAAACCAAACTCGACCTTGCCCTCCATTTTGGCCAACACGTCGCGCAAAGCATCGTAGGTTCCGCGTATCAATTCGACGATGTCCTCTTCCGTGCGGAACAAGGCGCCGAACGCCATCGGCAGCACCGTAAACTCACGCATCACGGTTTCGTTCACCTGCTCGTGTGTGAACACGTTCTCGCGTGTGGGGTCGTAGACGACGAGCGGGCTGTTTGAAACAACTGCGGCGAGTCCTTTGTGATGGACTGTATAAACTTCATCCTTGCGACCTCCGATACCCATCGGGCCAAACGAACGGGGTTCGGAAGTCTCAATGATGCAGTAGACATACTTGCCTTCAGGGACAGATTCTACAGGGGGTTGTTCTGCTTCTCGAGTCATAATGTTGAGATTGGACGGACGCGGACGGGATCGACTTACGCCGCGAATGATAATCAGTTTATCCGGGCTATACAAGCCTGATTGACTGAATTCAAAACATTAGTTATTAAGGGAATGGAAAAGCGGATGGTTGTGATGCAGGAGGTAAGTAAATCCTGCGCATTTTTGTGAGCTTACGTGATTCGCGGGTTGGCATAGACGTTGCTCATCTTCAAGTTGTCTCAAGGTAGGCTTAGAAGAAGGAGATTTCGAACATGTTGTGGACAATTCTGGTGATTTTGTTGGTTTTGTGGTTGATCGGCGTGCTTTCACACGTGGGCGGCGGCCTTATCCACTTGTTGCTCGTGGTGGCTGTGGTTGTATTGATTATCAACCTGGTTACCGGACGGCGAGCGGTTTAGAGTTTCACGCAAAGGCGCCAAGCTTTCCGCAAAGGCGCAAAGGAAAACCTTTAAACTCAGATTTACTTTAAAGGCTTTCCTTTGCGCCTTTGCGTTTACCTTAGCGTCCCTGCGTGAAAATTACTTCAGACGAGTTTCACGCCACTACGCATCTGAGATGCGGACAGACCTCTGACAGCTTGTGCACTCTGCCCGTGCGATCGCGATGAACTGCGACCTTCGAAATACCGTCGCGCATGATCGCTCCCCCACCAGGGCTTTACCTCCGACTCCGACTTGATATCGCCCGCGGTAACGTAATCAGCGTACTGCCCCGCTACATTGATGTTCTCCGACGCATACTCAGGCAGCGACTTTAACCGCACGCGCCCCCCGGATCGTACAAGTCTTCCCACTGATTCTCACGACCCTGAATCAAATCAGTCATCTTTCATCGCCGCTACTTCGACGGTGAGCCTATGTTGACATCGATCCTCTTGTCGCCGCCAAACCACCGTCCACCAAATACAAATAATGCGCCTACGACAAGGATCACGAAGATTACGAGAACTGCCACGATGCCGGTGCTTGCTGTGCTACCATTGTCTGCCATCTCTTTTCCTCCTCTGTTTGAGCGCAATCTCTTCCGGCTTCACGCGCGAAGAGCACGGCGACCGCACGGCCGATGCCGGAATCACCACCAGTAATAAGCGCGACTTTCTCCTTCAGTTTTCCGGCGCCCGTGTACAACGGGGCTTCGTATTTCGGCCGGGGTTTTAGTTTTGCTTCCTCACCGGGCTTGCGCTGGTGCTGTGGCGGCATTGGCGACTTTGGTTGTTCGACTTTTTTTACTTCGCGACTTCGCTTTGTAGTTTTCGCCTTTGAGCCGTTTCTACTCGCCATGTCGTGACACTTTTGCAAATCACGATCCGCTGGCATCGTGCTTGCGCAGTTAGTACAGAGGTTTGATTTATTGCTTTTAGTGCCCCGGAACTAAACAACTACGGGGTTCTGCTGTACAGGAAGGCTACACTTTTTACGGGAGGGTGATAGATGGCGAAGAAAGCGACGAAGAGTCATCGTGAGTTGATCGATACCGGTACAGACAAACGTTTCGTACGGCGTGATGAGAAGGGACGATTCGATGAGGTTGCCGATGTAGGTCGTTCGCTTGCGCAAGATCGGAAACAACAAGCGAAGACAAAAGTTCCACCGGGGCAAGGTGACCGTGGCGATCAAAAACGGAAATAGCCACGGATTACACGGATGAACGCGGATAATGAAAGAGATTCTTATCCGCGTCTATTCGCGTAATCCGCGGCTCTCTTTTCGCAGACGCTGGAAATAATCGTTGAGCATGCGGGCATGACAAATCAAACACATCTGTTCCGGCAATTCCATCGTGGTCGATCTAATCACCGCACCACACCACGAACATGCGACGTGATACATGACAGGCTTGTCCTGACCGTGCTTCTGAGGATTAATACGTGTACTCAATTTAACCTTCCTGACTGACCAATCTCTCTTTACGGATGCACAAACAAATTTCGTTCCGATGACAAAGCTTGAACGTCTGCAAAATATCGGCATACGCCGGCTCGGCACTCCCAAACGCGGCTTTCGCTATGAGCCGGCAAGTGGGCGACTCACTAACGAAGATCTGAAAAGGATCTACGACTTGAAAATTCCGCCGGCATGGACTGATGTCTTTATCAACCCGGCTGCGAAAGGAAGAGTGCAGGCGATTGGAAAAGATGCCGCAGGACGTTGGCAGTACCTCTACCACGAAAGCCACACGCGCGCGCAGGAGTTGCGCAAGTTTCAGCGCATCACAAAATTCGCCCAGTCGATTCCGAAGATGCGCGCCACCGTCGCGCGTCACTTACGCCGACCCGGCTTGACGCGGGAACGCGTGCTGGCGAGCATCCTGCGAATTCTTTCCACCTGTTACATGCGTCCGGGCAGCGAGGTCTACGCAAGTGAAAATGGCAGTTACGGCATCGCCACGCTACGTCGCAAACACGTCAACGTCAAGGGCGAGCTAATTGAGTTTGATTTTCCCGGGAAGTCAGGCGTGCGACAGCGTCGAGAGCTGCGAGACAAACAAGTCGCGCGCGTGATTCGCGCCACGATGAAACTGCCCGGATACAACGTTTTCAAGTATGTAAATGGCGATGGAACACCGGTAAAGGTGACGAGGCGTCACGTCAATGACTACATCAAAGAAGTGATGGGCAGTAATTTCAGCGCGAAAGATTTTCGTACCTGGGCAGGCACGCTCGTGTGCGCGTGTGCACTCGCGCGCGAAGGCAATGAAATTCCAACACGCAAGACAGCGCGGAACAAAAAGATCGTCGCGGCGATCAAAGAGACGGCGGAGGTGTTGGGTAACACTCCCGCGGTCTGTCGCGGCTCGTATGTTTGCCCGGAGATCATCAATGCATTTGAAAAGGGACGCGTGATCGATAATTACGCTCAGAAACTGGACGATCTGATTGCGTATCGCGGGCGCGGCCTGCATAAAGCTGAACAAGCGTTACTAAAGTTTCTCAAACGTGGTGTGAAGTGACTCAGTGACTAGTTGTTTGGCACTGAGCTTGCCGAACGCGATGGTGAACGAGTTAGTGTCTCAATATCACCCATGGAGGATGTGTGAATGCAAGGTCCATTAAGAGGAATACTCGCAGGCGCGGCAGCGTGGAAGTTTGGTGGTGGATGTATCTCGACGATTCTGATCTTTATTATCGTCTTCTGGGCGCTCGGCTACGTTCGCTGTTAAAAACTCAGCGGCCCTCTGCGTATCTCTGCGATCTCGGCGTTGAAAGGATTTCTTAAACGCAGAGGTCGCAGAGATACGCAGAGGGCCGCTGAGATCACCAACTGACGACGAGTTCTTCCGCCTCTTGCCACACCGGCAGGTTCGGACGTATCGCACACCGATGCAAATGCTCAGGCGCATCGAGTAGTATTCCGGCGCCACGCACCACGGTACTGATCGGATCCTCCGGCATCATCGCCCGAAGCTGTAACTCACTTTGCAAGCGTTGCTTGAGTCCCTTTAACAATGAACCACCACCCGTGAGAATCATTCCCGAGTAGTAGATGTCCGCCACTGCTTCCGGTTGCGCCTCTTCGATCACTCGTTTGACGCCCGTCACGATCTCATTGATAACCGGATCGAGCGCCTCGCGCACTTCTTCCGCAGTGATCTGCACCGCGCACGCACCCCCGTCACTCAATTGCTTGCCGACGAGCTGAAGTTTACGCGCGTCGCTCGGAATCTCTTCGTCGTTGAGCGCACCCAACTCTCGCTTGAGTGCTTCAGCAGTGTATTCACCGATCTGCAGACAATAATTCGAACGCACATAATCGCGAATGGTCTCGTCCATCGCATTGCCGGCCGCAGTCAAACTCGTCGACGTCACCACGCCACCCGAAGCGACGATCGCGATGTTTGTGGTTCCGCCGCCGATATCGATCACGAGATGCGCGCGTTCGTCGTCGAAAGAAAGCCCGGCGCCGAGTCCGGCTGCAAGTCCCTCATCAACTAAATCAATACGACGCCCGCCGGCATCATGCGCTGCGTCGCGCACCGAACGTTGCTCGACAGCGGTCGCGGAGCCAGGGATACCGACGACAAAATGGCCCCAGCGAACTCCGTCGGTAACTTTGCCGATGAACGTCCGCAACATCTTTTGCGCGACTTCGAAATTGAAAATCGTGCCGCTGCGGATTGGGCGATGCACTTCGATGCCGCGCGGCTCGCGGCCCAGTAGTTTCTGCGCTTTGTGTCCAACGGAAACTACCTCGCCGTTGTAACGATCGAGCGCCACTACGGAAGGCTCGTTCAAGAGAATTCCTCTGTCGGGTTGGTAGATGAGAGTGTTGACAGTACCCAGATCGATAGCGAGTTCGTTCTTAAAAAACTTCTCGATGAACTTCACGGCGACGGTTCCTCCTCCAAATTGGCAGGGTCCAAGGAAGCGAGTAGCTACTTCCGAGCGGCAACTCGTATGCCTGAACGAAAGAGCGATTGTCTGCTGGGGGGATGTCTTGGAAGTTACAAAGAATCAATGCGGGCGGATTTCCAGTGCCGTATGACAATTGTGCGCTGCGTGAGAAATTCGTACGACTTCCACGCGTTCAGATTGACCTCTGTGCTCTCTGCGGTCCTTAGCGTTCTCTGCGTTAAAGAGCGCGAATCAACGCAGAGAACGCGGAGGGCCGCTGAGGGCCGCAGAGATACTGTCCAGAGCGCCGAGGGTATCGTCTCCAAGGTTAATGGCGATCACACGGCGGCCGCGTTTAGCGAGCGCGCGGAAGTCGCCGAGGGCCTGGGCCTGTTTGAGAATGCTGAATGTGTAAGGCTCACCGGGAATCGCAAAGTCCTCTTGATCGTTTGCGATGATCTGAAAGAACACACCCGTGTCCGGACCACCTTTGTGAAGCTGTCCCGTCGAATGTAGAAAACGTGGGCCATAACCAATCGTCACTGCGCACTTCGTAGTATCACGCAACGCAGTTCTGATCTCCTGAAACTTCTGATCAATCGCCGGTGTTTCTTCGATGTAATTCAGGAACGCAATGTAATCACCCGGCTTCACGGTAGAGAGATGTGCGCGAATGGCGTCGAGATCAGCAGCAGCGATTGTGTCGCGTTCATCAAGACGACCACGTCGCTCAAACGAGGTCAAGAGTTCCTTAGTCGCATCTTTCGCTTCCTGAACGTTGGGTTGATCGAATGGATTGATTCCGAGGCGCCAGCCGGCAACCGCAGTGGCAAACTCCCACGCAAAAAACTCCGCACCGAGATCATAGAGGTTCTCGACCTGGCGATACACGATCGGATGTCCGGCTGTCGCCAGCGCTTCGAGCTTCGACTTCGTTTCGTTTGCAAGCGCGCCTAACGTGATCGACACGAACAACCTGTCGTCACCATAAACTTCCGGACCACCGAGCGATTCACCATTGACCGGAAGGATGCCTTTGCCCTCCTTGCCCGTACTCTCAGCAATCAGTTGTTCAATCCACAACCCGAGCGTAGCGAGTAATGGATCGAGCACCAGCGTGAGCTTGTCGCGTCCGTCATTCGCGCATTCACCCATCATCATGCCGAGCTGCAACGCATCGTCTTGTGAAGTCTCTGCCTGGCGAGCGCGATCTAGCAACCGGCGCACGTCAAGTCCCATCAACGCGGCCGGTACCATGCCGAAGTAAGAAAGCGCGGAATAGCGACCGCCGATGTCAGGTTGGTTCAGAAACGTGCGCTGGAATTTCAGTTCTGAAGCAGTATCGACTAACGGTGAACCCGGATCTGTAATCGCGACGAAGTTGTCGCCCGGATTCTCGCTGTGCTTGCGCACCTCTTCGTACCAGAATTTTTGAAAGACATTAGGCTCGGTAGTGCTGCCGGATTTCGAAGCGATGATGAAAAGGCAACGCTCGACATCGATCCGCTCTTTAAACGCGGCGATCACGTCGGGATCTGTCGAATCAAGCACAAGCAATTCCGGATATCCCGCTTGCCGGCCGAAGGTTCGCGCCAACACTTCGGGACAAAGCGACGAACCACCCATACCGCAAACCATCATGTGCTGAAACCCCTGCGCGCGAATCGATTCGGCAAACTCAGTCAGTTGATCCGCGACGCCGATCATCTCGGCAGCGACAGTTAACCAGCCCAGCGAGTTGTTGATGTTTTTTACGCTCTCCGCGTCTGATTTCCACAAAGACGCATCCCTGGCCCAGATGCGTTCAGCAACCTTAGTATTCATGATGCAGGCAGTGTAACATTCCCAGTAGCTATCCACAGATTACGCAGATTAAATTGTCTAATCTGCGTAATCTGTGGACTCTTTTTATGGGAAGTGTCTGATGAAGGACCGGGAGGAGATATTGAAGAGAGTATGACTATGAAGGAACTGGTTTCTCCGGAAGAGTGGCAGGTCCGCGTCGATCTCGCGGCTGCGTATCGACTGGTAGCGGATTATGGTTGGGACGATCTCGTCTTCACGCATATCTCTGCGCGTGTGCCGGGACCGGAGCATCATTTTCTGATCAATCCGTACGGGATGATGTTTGACGAGATAACTGCATCGAGTCTCGTGAAGGTGGATCTGAACGGCAAGATCGTGATGGACTCGGAGTACACAATCAACCCGGCAGGCTTCACGATTCACAGCGCCGTTCACGCTGCACGCGAAGATGCGCTGTGTGTGATGCACCTGCACACAGACTGCGGCATCGCCGTCTCAGCACAGGAGCAGGGACTGCTTCCGATCTCGCAACAGTCGCTCTTTGTGCTGGCGTCGCTGGGTTATCACGACTACGAAGGTCTCGCGTTGAATGACGAAGAGAAGCCGCGTCTCGTTGCGGATCTTGGCAAGAAGACTTTTCTGATCTTGCGAAACCACGGATTGTTGACTGTTGGTCCAACAGTCGCAGACGCATTTCTCTCGATGTTTCT
>Ga0105248_10007152_pt1 | contig 12240 bp, 10 predicted proteins | sample KBSS34metaG_FD_81524 | JGI IMG/M metagenome (GOLD analysis project Ga0105248, IMG submission 81524) | Switchgrass rhizosphere microbial communities from Kellogg Biological Station, Michigan, USA - KBS S3-4 metaG | ecosystem: Host-associated > Plants > Roots > Rhizosphere > Soil | place... | reverse complement strand
TGCACGGAGCGCGGACTTTTTGCCCGCCGATGTCAAGTTCTCCACGCGCATAGGCGCGAACGGTCAGGATCTGCGGATCGGAGTCGAGTATCAGGCGCATGCTCGTTACGATACCACCGTGTCGCAACTCATCCTTGTCCTCTCCGATTTGTATCCGGCCCCGTTAAGCGATGCCGCGCGCGACTCACTCCCGCGCCTGCCGCTCCTGGAGCAATGGCTGGCGCGTGGTGCGAAGCATCCTATGGAGGATGGCTGGCGCGATTGGCTGCAGCGTCACAGCGATGATCCTACGGTGCAGCGTGCTCCGCCTGCCGTGATCGCGGCCGCAGCAGCACCGCAGGCAGCTGGAGCGGGATCGGTGTGGTTGGCGACTCCGGTGCACCTGGTGGCCGGCCTCGATACGGTGCGGGTGCACCCGGCCGGGGTACTGACGCTCGAGAGTGGGGAGCAACAGGGGTTGGCGCATGACTTTGCACGGACGTTCGCAGGTTCAGGCTATGCGTTGCATGCCACCGGCCGTCGCGAGTTGTTGCTGAGTGGCGCGCCGATGCCGATGGTAGGTACGCTGACCAGCCACGATCCTGCCGCGTGGGCCGGGCGAGATCCGCGCCACGGGCTCGTGGCGGGCGAATCCGCCGGTGAGCTTCGCCGGCTTGGCGCGGAAGTCGAGATGTGGCTGTACGAGCACCCGATCAATCTCGCGCGCCAGGCGCGCGGCTTGCTGAGTGTCAGCGGCCTGTGGCTCTGGGGAGGAGGAACCGCTCCAATGGTGCGCGTTGCGAGCGTGTTGCCGGAGGGCAAACCTCCTGCGGTAGCATGGGCGAATGATCTGTTCATGGACGGTCTTGCCATCGTGAGCGGCCTTACGCTGCAACCGCTGCCGCCGCGCTGGCCACCGGCGGACTGGCAGAGGCAATCGGGCGCCAGCGAATGGCTCGCCGTTTGCAGCCTCGGCACGGATCCTGGCGGCGCCGCGCTCGAGCGCCTGGAGCGCGAGTGGATTGGCCCGGCCTTCGAGCAGTGGCGCAGCGGCGAGATTGCGCGTGCGACCTTGCTGGCCGGGGATGTGGCCGTGACTCTCAAGGCGGCGCCGCTACGCCGCTGGTGGCCTGCGCTGCGGCGCAAGCCGCATCCCTGGTGGGAGAGCTGGCCCGCGTGCTGACCGTGGTGCGGCGCGTGGTGCCGGGCGGCGCTGAGGCGCTGGGCGCGGATTTGCATCCGGTGCTGCGGCGCGTGTATGCCGCGCGCGGACTGCGCAGTAGCGAGGAGCTCAAGCTCACGCTCGAGCGGCTCGCGCCCGTGGGTAGCCTGGGCGGCGCGGAGGCGGCCGCGCAGCTGCTGATACGCCACCGGCAGGGGCGGGTGCTGGTGGTCGGCGATTTCGATGCTGACGGGGCGACCAGCACCGCGCTCATGTTGCGAGCGCTGCGGGGCTTTGGCTTCAGTGCCGTCGATTTTCTGGTGCCGAACCGCTTTGAGTACGGCTACGGGCTGACGCCCGAAATCGTCGCAGTGGCCGCCGAGCGTGCGCCGACGCTGATCATCACCGTAGACAACGGGATCTCGAGCCATGCCGGCGTGCTGGCCGCACGCTCGCGCGGGATCGATGTGCTGATCACCGACCATCACCTGCCCGCTGCGCAACTGCCCGATGCCAATGCCATCGTCAATCCCAACGTGCCGGGCAATGGGTTTGCGAGCGGTGCGCTCGCCGGAGTGGGCGTGGCCTTCTACGTGTGCGCGGCGCTGCGCCGTGCGTTGGAGAGCGCCGGCTTACTATCCGCCGGCGCGCCACCGATCGCATCGTTTCTGGACCTGGTGGCGCTCGGCACCGTGGCCGATGTGGTACCGCTCGATGCCAATAACCGCGTGCTGGTGGCGCAAGGCGTGGCGCGCATTCGCGCCGGACGCTGCGTGGCGGGCATCAGCGCGCTGCTGCAGGTGGCGCGCCGCTCGCAGGCGGATCTGGTCAGCAGCGATCTGGGGTTCGCCGTCGCACCGCGCCTCAACGCCGCCGGCCGTCTGAGCGACATGTCCGTGGGGATCCGCTGCCTGCTTAGTGATGATCCTGCCGAGGCGCGCGCGCTGGCGATTGAACTGGATGGCCTGAATGCGCAGCGCCGCGAGATCGAGGCCGAGATGCAGCTCAAGGCTCTGGCGGCGGTGCGCACCTTGCGCGAGGAGTCGGGTGATCAAAGGCGCAGCGGCGTATGCCTGTTCGATGCCGAATGGCACCAGGGTGTGGTGGGTCTGGTGGCAGGTCGCGTCAAGGAACAGCTGCGCCGCCCGGTTGTTGCCTTTGCGCTGGTCGATGAGCGGACGCTGCGAGGATCAGCGCGTTCCGTGGCCGGCGTGCACATTCGCGACGTGCTCGAGGCGGTGGCGACAACGCATCCCGGGATGCTGGAGAAATTCGGCGGTCACGCGATGGCCGCGGGCCTGAGCCTGCCGCGCGCGCAGCTGGATCGCTTTGCGCGCGCCTTCGATCAGGAAGTGGCGCGCGTCATGGCGCTCGGCGCCGCCAGCGATGTGGTAGAGACCGACGGTGAACTTAAGCCTGATGAAATTGCTCTGCCGCTGGCCACGGCTCTGCGCGCTGGCGGGCCGTGGGGCGCGGCATTCGCCGAACCGCTTTTCGATGGCGTGTTCGAGGTGCGCGGCACGCCACGCGTGCTGGCGGAGCGGCATCTGAAATTCCAGGTGAGCGCGCAGGAGGGGCGGGGCGGATTTGAGGCCATCGCTTTCAACAACGTGGATCCGCAGCGTCCTGCACCGCTCCCCTCAGGTCGGGTGCGCCTGATTTATCGGCTGGGCACCAACGAGTACCAGGGCGAACAGCGCCTGCAGCTGGTCGTCGAGCACCTGCTGGCACCCTGATCTTCGGCAGTGCGCGCGTGCTACCATGCACGTCCTGCCAATGCGGATCGGGCCATGGAAGTCACACAGCTCAAACGAACCCTGAAAGATCTCGAGGAGCGCGCGCTGTCCTTGAGGGGGTTTCTTTGAGTACGACCGTAAGCGCGAGCGCCTAGAGGAAGTCAGCCTGGAGCTGGAAGACCAGGCCGTGTGGAGCCAGCCCGACCGTGCCCAGGAGCTGGGCCGCGAGCGCGCCCGTCTGGGAGCCGAACTCGGCGAAATGGACCGCGTGGCCGGCTCGGTGCGCTCGGCACTGGAGCTTTTGGAGCTGGCCGAAACCGAGAACGACGAATCCACCGCCCACGACATCGAGCGCGAGCGGCCGCAGTTTGAGGCCAGCGTGCGCGCGCTCGAGTTCAAGCGCATGTTTCGAGGCGAGATGGACGCCCACAATGCCTTTCTGGACATCCAGGCGGGGGCGGGCGGTACCGAGGCGCAGGATTGGGCGCAAATGCTGCTGCGCATGTACCTCAAATGGGCGGTGTCGCGCGGCTTTTCGGCCGAAGTGATCGACTCCAATCCGGGGGAAGTGGCGGGATTGAAGTCCGCGACCGTCGCGATCCAGGGTGAATATGCCTACGGGTGGCTGCGCACCGAGACCGGCGTGCACCGCCTGGTGCGCAAGTCCCCATTTGACTCCGGCAATCGCCGCCACACTTCGTTTGCTTCCGTGTTCGTCTCTCCCGAGATCGACGATGACATCGCGATCGAGATCAACCCCGCCGATCTGCGCATGGACACTTATCGCTCCAGCGGCGCCGGCGGCCAGCACGTCAACAAGACCGAATCGGCGGTGCGCATTACGCACTTGCCCAGCGGCATCATCGTCGCTTGCCAGAACGAGCGCAGCCAGCACAAGAACCGCGCCACCGCCATGAAGATGCTCAAGGCCAAGCTCTACGAGCTCGAGGTCAACAAGCGCAATGCCGCGGCCAAGGTGCTCGAGGATTCCAAGTCGGACGTCAGCTGGGGCAACCAGATCCGCTCCTACGTGCTCGATCAGTCGCGCATCAAGGATCTGCGCACCGGGGTCGAGGTCGGCAATACCGGATCGGTGCTCGATGGGGCGCTGGATCAGTTCATGGAAGCAAGTCTCAAGGCGGGCCTGTGAACGAACCAAAGCCACCTGCTGTCAGCACCGCGCCCGAGACGGTCGATGAAAACCGTCTGATCGCCGAACGGCGCGCCAAGCTCACGGCACTGCGCGCACAAGGGTGCGCCTATCCGAATGAGTTCCGGCGCGACGCGCTGGCGGCCGATCTGCACAGCACCTACGGCGAGTATGACGCGGCCTGGTTCGAGGCCAACCCCGTGCAGGTGCGGGTGGGCGGGCGCATGATGTTCAAGCGTGTCATGGGTAAGGCGAGCTTCGCGACACTCGCCGACCGCAGCGGAGCGATACAGCTGTTCCTGCAGGAGAGCGCGCTCGGGACCGGCTATCAGGCCTTCAAGGACTACGACGTCGGCGACATACTCGGTGCCCGCGGCCAGCTGTTTCGGACCAAGACCGGCGAGCTGTCGGTGCGCGTCATTGGCCTAAAGCTCCTGGCCAAGGCGCTGCGGCCGCTGCCGGACAAGTGGCACGGGCTCAGCGACACCGAAACGCGCTATCGCATGCGCTATGTCGATCTGGTGATGAACGAGGCCAGCCGCGCGGTGTTCCGCACCCGCAGCGCGATCATCCGCTTCCTGCGCGATGCGCTCAACGCGCTCGACTTCCTCGAAGTCGAGACGCCGATGATGCAGCCAATCCCCGGGGGCGCAGCCGCACGCCCGTTCGTCTCGCACCATAACGCGCTCGATCTGCGCGTGTACCTGCGCATTGCCCCCGAGCTGTACCTGAAGCGGCTGATCGTCGGCGGCCTCGAGCGGGTCTATGAGATTAACCGCAATTTCCGCAACGAGGGCCTCTCGCCGCAGCACAATCCCGAGTTTACGATGCTCGAGCTGTACTGGGCCTATAGCGACTACCGGGAGCTGATGGAACTCGTCGAGCGCTTGATGCATGGGCTCGTCGACTCGCTCCTGGGCAAGCGCGTGGTGAGCTACCAGGGGCGCGACTACGATCTGGGCAAGCCCTTCCGGCGCGTGACGGTCGAGGCGCTGATCCTGGAGCACAATCCCGAACTGGATCGCTCGCGCTTGCGCGACGTGGCCTATCTGCGCTCGGCCTGCGAGCGGCTCTCGATCCCCTTCAAGCCCGGCGATGGAGCGGGGAAACTGCAGATCGAGATCTTCGAGAAGACCTGCGAGCGCCACCTGCTGGAGCCGACCTTTGTGTATGCGCATCCGGCGGAGGTATCGCCGCTTTCCCGTGCTAATGACCTGGACCCGTTCCTCACCGACCGCTTCGAGTTCTACGTGGCCGGGCGCGAGCTCGCCAACGGCTTTTCTGAGTTGAACGATCCTGAGGATCAGGCCGCGCGCTTCCGCGCGCAGGTGGCCCGCCACGAGGCCGGTGATGACGAGGCCATGCATTACGACGCGGACTACATCCGCGCGCTCGAGTACGGCATGCCGCCCACCGCCGGATTGGGGGTGGGCGTCGATCGGCTCGTGATGTTCCTCACTGACTCGGCGTCGATTCGCGACGTGCTGCTGTTCCCGCAGCTGCGGCCGGAGAGCTAGGCCGCCGCACGTGAGCGCAGCTGCATCCAGTCCCGATTCCGGGCGGCCCATTGGCGTGTTTGATTCCGGCGTCGGCGGCCTGACGGTGCTGCGGGCGCTGCGATCGGGCCTGCCCGCCGAATCGTTCGTGTACCTGGGCGACACCGCGCGGCTCCCCTACGGCACCAAGAGTGCGCATACCGTGGAGCGCTACGCGCTGCAGGCTGCCGATCTGCTGGTGGCGCGGGACATCAAGTGCCTGGTGGTGGCCTGCAACACGGCCTCCGCGGCCGCGCTGCCGGCAATGCGCGCACGCTACCAGCAGATTCCGGTCATCGGCGTGATCGAGCCGGGTGCCCGCGCGGCCTGCGCCGCCTCGCGCAGCGGCCGCATGGCAGTGCTGGCCACCGAGAGCACCGTGCGCGGCGGCGCCTATCAGCAGGCCATCGGTCGCATCCGGCCCGAGGCCCGGGTCTGGGCGGTAGCCTGCGGGTTGTTCGTGGCGCTGGCCGAAGAGGGCTGGGTCGAGGGTCCGATCGCCGCGGCCGTGGCCGCGCGCTACCTCGAGCCGTTCCGGGCTGACGATGAGCACAAGATCGACACGGTGGTGCTCGGCTGCACCCATTTCCCGGTGCTCGGTGGGCTCATCGCCGCCGCGGCCGGGAGCGGCGTGCAGATCGTCGATTCGGCGGCCACCACGGCCGCTACCGTGCGCGAGGAACTGGCCCGACGTTCACTGCTGCAGGCAGGAAATGCCACCGGCGCGAAGCTCAAGCTTTTGGCCACGGACGGGGTCGAGCGCTTTGCCAGCGTCGGCGGGCGGTTCCTGGGCACGACGCTGCGCGCCGCGGACGTCGAGCTGGTCGATTTCTAGGCGCGCGCCGTGCGCAGCAGCTCAACCGCCCACGCACCGCCCCTGATCGTGCGCTTCGCCGCCTTCGGCGATGTGGTGCTTATCACCACGATGATCGAAGTGCTCCACCAACGCTACAAGAGCAAGGTTGACCTGCTCAGTTCCGGTTCCTGGACGCGCTCGATCCTGGCCGATGATCCCAGGGTCGGCACCGTCCAGCTGCTGACCAGCCGCAAGACTCCGTATCCGCTGCGGCCCAGCCAATGGCAGGCCGTGCGATGGATGCGCCGCCGCGGCATTGGGCCGGTGTACCAGTGCGATCCGGAACCCAAGGCCCAGTGGTTGGTGGAACACGCCGGCGTGCCTCGTGGCTGGATCATCCGCGCGCACGATTTTCCAGCCCCGCAGCCCATGCATTGGACCGAGTGGTGGCTGGCGGTTGCACTGCTCACGCCCCCGGCGATGCAGCCACCGCCACCGCCCATCGACGAGTCAGCGTTCGATGCGGTGCCGCGCCTGTATATCGGTGCGCAGGCACGCGCCGATTGCGAGCAATGGCTCGCTGCGCGCGGCTGGCTGAATGATCCGCTGGTGCTGATCCAGGCGGGCAACAAGCGCACCCTCAAGCGCGGCCATCGCGTGGGCGCAAGCGATGCGAAGTACTGGCCGGCGGAGCGCTGGGGGGAACTCGCGCGCGGCGTGCTCGAATTGTGGCCGCAGGCGCGCGTGCTGCTGACCGGTGCGCCCGTCGAGCACGCGGTGGTTGAGGCGATCCGGACGGCGGCCGCTTCAAATCGCGTGCACAACCTCGCCACCGACATGACCGTGCCGCGCCTGCTGGCATTGCTCGAGCGCGCCGATAGTATGATCTCGGTCGACACGGGACCTGCACATGCGGCGGCCGCGCTCGACTGCCCGCTGACTGTGATGTTCGCGCACGCCGACCAGCGCTGGTGGTATCCGCGTTCGCGGCTCGGCCACGTGCGCGCGGTCGGCGGCGCCGCAGGCGAGGCCAGCCGTCTCATGGACATATCTGTTGCGCAGGTGCTGCAATCCTGGAGCGCCCTGGGCGGGCGGTGCGGCCGCGGCGGGCGCTTGATTGCTTAAACTGGTGAAGTCGGGCAGGATTTTGCGATCCGTGGGGCCCGCTCGTTAAGGCCCGTCCGAAGTCATCACCGGTACATCCATGAGCAGCAAGTTTCAGCAGAACCTGGACGAGCATCGCGCCCTATTCGCGGGTCTGGAAGCACTTGCGGGGCCGGTGACGCGGGCCGCCGAACTGATGGCGCAGGTGTTGCAGTCCAATCGCAAGTTGATGCTGTGCGGGAACGGCGGATCGGCCGCCGATTCCCAGCACCTGGCAGCCGAGTTCACCGGACGGTTTATCGACGATCGCAGGCCCCTGGCCGCCATGGCCCTGTCGACCGACACCTCGGCGCTGACCTGCATTGCCAACGACTATTCCTTTGATGAGGTGTTCTACCGCCAGGTGTTGGGGCTCGGCGTGGCCGGGGACTGCCTGGTGGCGATTTCCACTTCCGGCAATTCGAAGAACGTCCTGCGCGCGGTTGAAGCGGCGCGAAGCCTGAAGATGCACACCATCGGCCTGCTCGGTCGCGATGGTGGCAAGCTTGCCCCGCTGTGCGAGGTGGCGATCGTGGTGCCCAGCGCCACCACCGCCCGCATCCAGGAAGCGCACATCTTGATCGGCCACACGCTGTGCGGCATGGTCGAAGAATCGCTCCAGCTGGCCTAGAAGGTCGCGCCCCGCCCATGACGGACATGAAAGCGAAATTCCAGCGCGCGCGCGTGCTTGTGGTGGGCGATGCGATGCTGGACCGCTACTGGTTCGGGAGCGTAGAGCGCATCTCGCCCGAAGCGCCGGTGCCGATCGTGCGCGTGGGTCGCGAGGAAGAGAGGCTCGGTGGCGCGGCCAACGTGGCCCTCAACATCAAGTCGCTCGGCGCGCAGGCCTCGCTCATGACCGTGGTCGGGACCGATGAGCCGGCGGGCAAGCTCCGCAAGCTGCTGGCCGAGCACGGCGTAAAGTCGCTCCTCGGCAACGACGCCAAGCTCAACACCATCGTTAAATTGCGCGTGATCGGCCGCTCGCAGCAGTTGATCAGGCTGGATTTCGAGAGCCAGCCCGATCACGAGGTGCTGGCGCTGATGCTCAACGACTATCAGCGCGTCTTGCCCGAGCACGACGCCGTCCTGTTTTCCGACTACGGCAAGGGCGGGCTGACGCACATCCCGCGCATGATCGCGCTCGCGCGCGAGGCCGGAAAGCCGGTGCTGATCGATCCGAAGGGCAATGACTACGGGCGCTACGCCGGGGCGACGGTCATCACGCCCAACCGCGAAGAGCTCGCGCAGGTGATCGGCCCCTGGTCGAGCGAGGCGCAGCTCCATGAACGGGCGCAGCAATTGCGCCAGGCTCAGGGCTTCACCGCCATCCTGCTGACCCGGAGCGGCGAGGGCATATCGCTGTTCGATGCGCAGGGCCACGTTCAGGTGCCGGCGATGGCCCGCGAGGTGTTCGACGTCACCGGCGCGGGCGATACGGTGATCGCCGTGCTCGCTGTGCTTTTGGCCTGCGGCGTGCCGCTTCGTGAGGCGCTGCCGGTGGTCAATCGCGCCGGCGGCGTGGTGGTCGCGAAGTTCGGCGCGGCGAGCCTTAGCTACGAGGAGCTGTTTCCATGACGGTGCGGGCATCATGAGGGTGGTTGTCACCGGCGCGGCCGGAATGATCGGCAGCAACCTGGTCCATGGTCTGAATGCCAAGGGCGTCGATGATGTCATCGCGGTCGATGACTTGAGCGATGGTTCCAAGTACCGCAATCTGCTGGGCGCGCGGATCAGCGACTATTTCGACAAGGAAGATTTCTACGGCCGCTTCGTGCGCCGCGAATTTGGCCGCGTGGACGTGGTGATGCACCAGGGCGCCTGCTCGGACACCATGGAGCACAACGGGCGGCTGATGCTCGAGAGCAACTATCGGTGCTCGCGCAACCTGCTGGAAGCCTGTCAGGCGCAGGGCACGCGCCTGCTGTACGCCTCCTCGGCGGCCGTGTACGGCGATACCACGACATTCCGCGAGCAGCCCGATTCCGAGCGGCCGCTCAATGTCTACGGGTACTCGAAGCTGCTGTTCGATAACGTGGTGCGCGCCCGCTTGAGCGCTCTGAGCACCCAGGTGGCGGGCTTCAGGTACTTCAATGTCTACGGCCCGCGCGAGCAGCACAAGGGCCGCATGGCTTCGGTCGCGCTGCATAACTTCGATGAGTTCTCCAAGTCCGGCGCGGTGCGTCTGTTCGGTGCCTACGGTGGTTATGGTCCGGGAGAGCAGCTGCGCGACTTCGTGTACGTCGATGATGTCGTGGCCGTCAATCTCTGGTTCCTCGAGCACCCGGAACGCTCCGGCGTGTTCAACCTGGGCACGGGGCGCGCGCAGCCGTTCAATGATGTGGCACTCGCGACCGTCAATGCCTGCCGCGCGCTGCGCGGCGAGCGCGCGCTTAACCTCGAGCAGCTGGTGGCCGGCAAGCTGATTCAGTACGTCGAGTTTCCGCAGGCCCTGGTGGGCAAGTACCAGTGCCGTACCCAGGCCGACCTGGCAGCGTTGCGTGCCACGGGCTGCGAGCTTGAGTTCGCCGACGTCGCCAGCGGCGTTAAGCGCTATGTCGAGTGGCTGGCGGCGTCGAGCTCTTGAGCACCTCCGATTCGTTACGCCAGAAGATCGTGCCGGCCGCGGCGCTGGCCGGGCGTCTGACGCAGCGACCGCTGGTGTTTACCAACGGCGTGTTCGACGTGCTGCACAGTGGGCACGTCGTGTATCTGGAGGCCGCGCGGCGACTGGGCGCAGTGCTGATGGTGGCGGTCAACACCGATGCCTCGGCGCGCAGGCTCGGCAAGGGCCCGGACCGCCCGCTCAATCGGGAGGCCGATCGCGCGCTGGTCGTGGCGGCGCTGGCCAGCGTAAGCCTGGTGACCCTGTTTGATGAGGACACGCCCTGCGAGCTGATGGAGCGCTGCCGCCCCGATGTGTACGTCAAGGGCGGGGACTACGACATGGAGAAGTTGCGCGAAACCGAGCTGGTGCGCAGCTGGGGCGGAAAGTCCCTGGCGATCCCGTTCCTCGAGGGCTACTCGACCAGCGCGCTGCTTGAGCGCATGCGCGGAGCGCGGTGAGTTGCGGCCATTGGGCCGAGCGCGGGCGACATGAAAGGCGCATTCATTGATCGCGACGGGGTGATCATCGAGGAGCGCGGCTACGCCTACCGCATTGATGACTTTGCGCCACTCCCGGGCGCCATCGCAGCGCTGCGCAAACTTGCTGCCGCCGGCTACAAGCTCATTGTCGTCACCAACCAGTCGGGCATCGCCCGCGGCCTGTACACCGAGGCGGACTACCTGGCATTCACATCGCACATGCAAGAGCAGCTCGCGGCGCAGGGGGTGCGGCTGGATGCGGTGGAATACTGTCCGCACCTTCCGGAGGCCCCGATCCTTGAGTATCGGCGGCAATGCGATTGCCGCAAGCCCAAACCGGCCATGATTGAGCGCTCGGCGGCGAGGCTCGGGGTGGATCTCAGTCGCTCGGTGCTCATCGGCGATCGTGGCACAGATATTGGGGCCGGGCGTGCGGCCGGAGTCGGCCGCTGCTTCCTGGTGCGTAGCGGTGAGCGACTGAGTGTGGACGATGAGGCGCTCGCCGATGGCGTCTACGCCGATCTCGCCGAGTGCGTCGGTGCGTTGCTGCTTAGCGAGGCTTCCTAAGGTTTTCAGGCCGGATTTTCCAGCGTGAAGCGCGCGCTCTCGTCCTCGTAAGCGAATACCTCTGCGTAACGGCCCCAGTGAATGATGGCGCGCAGCGTCTGCTCTGCGGCCTCCTCGGTCATGAAATCCTCCAACTCATCGATAAACCGGCTCTTGCGCGCGACATGCGAAGTGCGCTCGTCCAGCACCCGGCGCACGTGCGCGGCCAAGGGCACGAAGGCCAGCAATTGGCGCGCAAAGATGCGCTTGCGCTCGTCCTGCTCAGCATTCCAGAACGCGATGCCGGCTTCCGTAAGCGTCAGGTCGCCGCCGGCCAGCTCTGCAAAGCGCAGCATCTGCAGCGTTTCGGCCACCGGAAAGAGCTCATCGATCTCCATCTGCAGCTCGGTGGCGATTTTTGGCAGGTCGGCGGTGCCGTTATACGGGGCGGCTGCCACCGCCTCGAGCAGGCCCGAGAGCTCGTTGGACGAGACTGGCGGCAGGATGCTGCCGATGCCCTGGCCCGGAAAGTACTCAGGTCGGGCGCCGGCAGCGGGCGCGGGCGCCCGCGCAGTCATTTCGACGTAAATGCGCTCGACCAACTCGCGAAACTGCGGATCCAGACGGTCGCGCGGCTGGGCGAGGCTCACGTCGATTTCCGAGAGCACGCGTCCGGGGTTGCTGCCGAACACCAGGATCCGATCGCACATCAGCACCGCTTCCTCAATGTTGTGCGTGACCAGAATGACGCCCTTGATCGGCATGCGCCCCTCGGACCACAGGTCCAGAAAATCCGTGCGCAGGGTTTCGGCGGTCAGCACATCGAGCGCCGAGAACGGCTCGTCCATCAAAAGGATGTTGGGATGCACTACCAGCGCGCGCGCGAATCCCACGCGCTGGCGCATGCCGCCTGAAAGTTCGCGCGGATAAGCCGATTCGAACCCGTCGAGACCAATCAGGTCGATAGCCGCGAGCGTGCGCTGGCGAATCTCGGCGCGGGGCAGTCGCTGGGCCTCAAGGCCGAGTGCGACGTTTTCGTACACCGTGAGCCAGGGAAACAGCGCGAAGCTCTGGAACACCATGGAAATGCCCGCGGCCGGGCCGGC
>Ga0105248_10007150_pt1 | contig 12241 bp, 12 predicted proteins | sample KBSS34metaG_FD_81524 | JGI IMG/M metagenome (GOLD analysis project Ga0105248, IMG submission 81524) | Switchgrass rhizosphere microbial communities from Kellogg Biological Station, Michigan, USA - KBS S3-4 metaG | ecosystem: Host-associated > Plants > Roots > Rhizosphere > Soil | place... | reverse complement strand
CTTAGGAAAACCAGAGAAAGTCTCCTCATTTAAAGTAGGTTCCGATCTTGTAGAAGTGCTGTGGTATAAATCAGCGTCAGCGTCTGGTTTAAAACCAATTTATATTAAAAATGGCAAGTACGGTGGGCAAAAAATTGGCTTCATCACATTACCCAGCACCGGCTCATAACCATCCGCAGCAATCGCAGCCGTTGGCTGCTGGGACTGTAAAACCCTGCGGGTTTTCCAGCCCCTGTGCGCAGCGTTAAAACATGCGCGTACTCCTAAGCTTTTCTTATTTAATACTGCTCTGCGGTTGTGCGATGGGTGGCTATGTAACGGTTAGCAAGCCCAATCTGGTGCCTGGAAGTCGAGCATCCGTAACAGAAGAAGAGATAGGCACATTTCGCATCAATGGCTTGGATATATCCTAAAGCCGAGTAACGCTGATGCTTCACTTCTTTCTGCCGGCATAATTGCGCCAATAATTCCGTTGGGCGCCGGCAACAAAATTCGAGAAGGTAAGCCTTTTCAATTAATAATTCAGTTCGAGCATGACGGCGAGAATTATTTTTATATGCCCGCATCCACAATTTTACATACGCCCACTGGTGATATATCTCCTATCGCTGTTACGGGTCCGCTAACTCGAATTGGAAGCCCGAAAGAGCTGGAGAAAGTATCTTTTGGAATGCCTTGGGTATGCTCCGACCAGGGAGCTCCTTCGCGGCCAGAAATTTCCACTGACATCGCCATTCCTGCAAAAAGCTGCTTAGTATTGGAGTTCGCTTTACCAACCATTGCCCCGAAACATCAGTTTTCTATTGAATTAAGTGGCTTAAGAAAAGATTCAACTAAGCTATCCAAAATAGAAATTCAGTTCAATCCTGCAAAGCGCATTACGGGATCGTGGCTCGGTGGCGAATAGTGTTTTAACAAGTAAAGGCAGCCGACCGCTGCGCGTCGGCTGCTTTGGTCGTTAGAAGCAAAACAGGGATTCGCATGAAGACAATTAAAATTCTATTTATTTCTTTGTTAGCTCAATCGCTGGCCATGGCTGACGAAAGCTTACCGAGTGTCGAAGAAATAACTCAAAAAATACTTGAGGTATCGTCAAAATATGCCGAGACAGTAAGTTGTGGAGGAGAGGAGCCAATCCCAATCACGGCGAATGATATTGCCGCCCTATCCCCATGGAAAGATGTAGATATGCCTGATGATGCGGAGTATCTCGTATTCTGGAATGCCGATATGGGCTGTAGCGGTGGCACAGCAACTTTCGGAATTAACATTGCATCAGTAAAGGTTAGCCAGCTTGGAAAATTCTATGTAGATGCCTCTGAGTCATCACCAAACAAATTCGTTTCGGGCAGCTCATTGTTGTCTTACCAAAAAGTTATTGGCGCATCCAAAAATTCCGTCACCATTAAGGCGGTATGTGGATCGCCATCTAATATAAGTGAAGCGCCGGAAATATGCAGCAAGGAAGATGGCTTTGTGGTTAAGCTTCAAAAACAAACAGAAGCTCAAAAACGGTGCGCGTAAAATGAAATATGGGTTCCCTCTGGCAAGGCAATAAAGCAACTTGGCTTCTAACAAGCAAAGGCAGCCGATCGCTGCGCGCCGGCGGCTTTGAGCGTTAGGCTTATATGAAAGTCATTCCGTACCAATCTGTGAATGCGATTGAATTCCTTGCGACTAAATCCAGCGTGCTGTCGCGTTTAGGCCAGCCTCCAAAACAGGGTCTCTCCCGCACAGGAAACATGGAACTGAATTACAAGCACATTACGTTTAGGTTCTCTCAAGAAACATTAGAATTTATTGAGGCCACCGCAAATGCTCCAGTAATCTTTCTGGAAAACGTGGCGGTGGAATTTGAAGTCCTGCAGCGTTTTCTGGAGGCGCACGATCCCACCTCTTTTTCGGTTGTCGGGTTTTATGTCAGCCCGAGGTTTGGAATAGCCTTTGATCCAAATCAACCGAGTTTTGTCACTGCATTTCCTGAGTCGGAGCTGTTCTCATGGCGCAACATTTCAGCCTAACAAACAAAGGCAGCCGACGCGCTAAAGCACGCGCCTGCTTTGGGCGTTAAACGTAATCACATGAAGATCATTTTCACTTCTCCATTTAATCCCTTGTGGTCCAATGGTGTGTCAGAGATAGCATCTCTTCTGGATGCTAAAGTAGTGTCTATTGGTGATTTGTTAAGAGCTGAAGTGAAGAGCAACTCTGTGCTGGGAAAGGAGATCGAAAGTGGCCTTCAAAGCGGCCAACCTTTGGGGCCAAGTTCGGTGAGTGAGCTGCTGTCGCATAGATTTCTCGATGATTCAGCTAGAAAAATATTGGTTAACTACCCATTAAATTCAATGCAGGCTGAATCACTTGCCGAATATGTAAAAAGCAGCGCACATACCATTCGCGCATGTGTGGTCGTCAATGCTAGTAAAGAATCAACCATAAAAAAATTTGAATCACAGTTTCACTGTGTAGACTCGTTCCATCCAAAATTGGAAAGCTCTGAAAGCAATCCTGTGTGTGGGATTTGTGGCAAAGCGATGATTCGTTCCTACGATTTAAAAAATTATAAGGTTGCTCATCTAATTAATTCTTACTTTGATGAGAATGGCGTCTTATCAGCTGTGTCTATTTTAAGTCGAATTCTTGGTGTAGAAGCAGTTTCCTATACAACACCGAAGGAAGTTACAAACAAAATCCTAGGTCTTAGCCATGGAAACGTTTAACAAGGCGCTGTTGTCGCCGCTTCGCGGCTGGGACTGCCGTTGCGCTGCGCTCTACGGCAGCCCCAAAGCGCGGCGTTGAACTTGTAGAAAAACACGTCATTCGAATGCTGTGCCCTGCGTGAACGTCCGCTTCGGCCGAATTGCTGCCATTCAAATTAAGTTCGAAGTCGCCCAGCGCCGACCAACCACTTACTCTTCGGAGTAAGCGGCCATCGAGCGTGCCATAGGCTAATAAATTCAAGCGCTGTTCTTTAGAACCACCACCTTTTTCGGTTAGCCTGGCCTGGTGACACCACGAACTCCGCGTTTCAATTACCTCATTGGCATACGATTATTTCGAGAGGTTTAATAATCTGCTGCGGCGGAATGGTTGTGCTGAGCATCATGTGTCACTGATTGTCGTATCGTCGTCTAGCATCTCACCCGCCTTAAATCCGCAGCGCTCCATGAACATCCAGGCGCCCAACCAATTGTGGATCTCGTTAATCTTTAGTGTCGATCGATCCTCGCCGCTACCTTGGCCCATTGCTTCGCTGGCGTAAAGTTTATCGAGACAACTTACGTAGGCCTCACGCATGATTCCCGTCGGTCGAAATGCGAAGTTATGGGTGAAGACGACCTCTTGACTATCAGTGACTATCGCCCCCCAGTAGGGGACATCGACTTCCGCGATGTAATCGTCGGTAAGGCAGTCTTTTATCGCTCGCTGTGCTAATCGGATCAGGCGTCCATCGAAAGCCAGTTCTGGCGTTTCCAGAAATGACTTACGGGCGCTCTCATCTAGCTGTAATAAGATCGAATTAGCGTGATTTGGCTCCGCGGTACGAAAGGGGTTAAGCGCGCAGATAAAAAGACTATTGCGATAGTGGCGGGGGATCTCACGCCAAGGTTTTCGAATAAAGCAGAATCCGTGAAGCCTATCAGCTTCCATTAGCTGAGCGGCGTAGCCGCTGAGCCCTGATAAGTGCTTCTTGGTCCAATCATTTAGGCCACCCTCTTTCTCATCGCTATCGAACCAACCGTCGAGATCGTCGAAGGAAATCACCACGCAACTCATTGCACGGTGTGATAACAGCTCGTTTGTAAAGTGACGAAAGTCATCATCGTCTGGTAGATAGAGATCGAGCTGTAAACTCTGTAGGTTGCCGTCAGGGAAGCTAGGACGATAAACAATAATGTCTCGCTCGTTGATCAGAAGATCATAAAGAAAAGCTTGCTTGGTGATTTTGTTGTCGAGATTTGCGACCAAGACGTTGGTGATTTCTTGGCTTCCTGATAAAGCGAAAATACCGGCAATGTAGTTACTGTAAGCGAACAGCTCAGAGAATGCGTTGCGCTCTGCAGATCGGTCGACTTTTAGCTCTAGGACGAAGAGACCGTCCTCGTGGGCACCTAAAAGGTCAAGCTCCATTGGCTTGGTGGAATCGGTAGGAAGCTTGATTTTGGATCCAACGAAGGTCCCGTAGCGAATCGTTCCATGAAGCCGCTCCAGCCTTGCAAGAGCACGCTCTTTAATGATTCGCCAGAGCTGAAAGTCAGGCTCTTCAGAATACGACTCAGCCTTCGATATATTCTCAGCTTCAGGCACGTCAAATATAGGGCAGTCGACGATTACGGACTCCAAACCCATAGCGTGGAGATACTTATGAACATCGTATTCAGAAAATTTGGTCATGAAGATTCTCGTGAGGGTAATTTTCAATGCGTTGTGCCATACACTGGGCTACCCCCTTGCCCAGAGATCACTATGCGCAGACAAGTAATATCCCTCGGGGTGGGCTGCAGCCCATTCAAATATTATTTTTTATTACCGGAACTTGGCGCTTCCGCGAATCGACTTAATCTATAGCTTACTTAAATTCTAAAAAATCCAGCGGAGGGTTTTTCTTGCATCTTCACTCATATCGCCTCAGAAATTTTCGACGTCTGAAGGACGTTCACATTGAGCTAGCGGACGACATATCAATATTCGTAGGATCGAATAACAGTGGAAAAACGTCAGCAACCCAGGCCATCCACTCGTTTATCACGGGTGGAAGGGATCGTTTCAGTCTCTATGATTTCAGCTCTTCGTGCTGGAAAGCATTCGATGAAGCTGGAAATATCAATTTAGATGTCCCTATTCCTGAGGGTTTCTCACTTCCAAGCATCGACCTTGATCTCTGGTTCGAAGTAGCAGCGCCGGACCTTTATCTAGTGATTCCTTTGCTTCCGAGTACCGCGTGGGAGGGCACCAAGGTCGGCATACGAGTTTCCCTGACGGTTCGAAACGTCATCAACCTCATTCGGAATTACCAAGAAGCTAAGGCCAGAGGTACGGGGCAGGCTGCTCAACTGCCGCCCGAGTCACAATATGTTCCCTGGCCACGCTCCATGACGGACTATCTTCAGCGCGAGTTTAAGAGCGAATATGAGCTGCGCTACTTCATATTGGACCATACGCAGTTTGACGAGAACTTCTGCGAAGTCGGCGAGTATGCTCCCGACGAATTAGGTGGAGAGCCTGGCGGCGGAGCGATTCTGAAATCGCTTATCCATATCGACAACCTCGGTGCTCAGCGGCATCTTACTGATCCAAATCCGGAAGCTGGGGGCAGATCGGAAGATCTGTCAAAGCGCTTGAGTCGCTTCTACAAACGTAACCTCGATCAAAGACAAGATGATCATACGGCGCTCAGGGCGTTGTTCGATTCCGAACAAGCGCTGAATGTTCACCTAGACGAAGTGTTTGAACCGATGCTCAATCGGCTTGCCGATCTTGGCTACCCGGGCGTCAATAATCCTAGACTGAAGATTATGTCAGCGTTAAACCCCGCTCATGTCATGAGCCAAGACGCGCGGGTTCACTACCAGATCGGAGATGGCGACGATGTGGCCACCCTTCCTGACAGCTACAACGGACTAGGATTCAAGAATCTGATTTATATGGTTGTAGAGATTCTCGACGCTCAAGCCAGATGGGCGACGATGGAGAGCCGCCCACCATTGCATCTGATATTCGTAGAGGAGCCTGAGGCGCATCTACATGCCCAGCTCCAACAGGTCTTCATTCGTAAAGTTCTCGACCTACTGACAATAGAGGGTGACGACGGAAGCATTTTCAGCAGTCAAATGGTCATCACGACCCACTCGCCGCATATCCTTTATGAGCGAGGCTTCAAACCCATACGCTACTTCCGGCGCAAGAAAGTTGGCGCGGAACAGCTGACAGAAGTTCTAAATCTATCGGCCTTTTACCAAACGCAGCCAGATGATCGCGATTTTCTAGAGCGGTATCTGAAGCTAACTCACTGCGATCTGTTCTTCTCAGATGCTGCCATCCTCGTCGAAGGCAATGTTGAGAGGTTGCTACTGCCGGTTATGATTCGAAAGGTTGCGAAGACTCTCCGCTCAGCCTGTCTATGTATTCTGGAAGTCGGGGGCGCCTTCGGACACCGCTTCGAGTCGCTTATCGAATTTCTCGGATTAACAACACTGATTATTACCGACATCGATAGCGTCGCCCTCTTAGCCCCGGCGGCAGACGGTACCGTTGATGACGAAGATGTTGAGGAATTCGAGGTTCCAGCCAACGCGGAAGAGGATGCCGCGGCGAAGGCTCAGGATGAAGGGCAAGCCCTAGTCGGGGAGCCCGTAGCATCACCTAAGAAGAAATACGGCAAGGCTTGTTTACCTAGTGAGCCAGGGGCAGCGACCTCGAATCAAACCCTAATAAAATGGCTTCCTGGCAAGCTAACAGTCGAAGACCTCTGTGCCGCCTCGGAAGCAGACAAAACTCACGAGCTTAAAGACGGTGCGAAAGTTCGCGTGGCCTATCAGACTGCGCGGCCTGTCACTTGGAACGGAGCCACTGAAACCCTCTGTGGGCGAACGCTTGAGGAGGACTTTGGTCTTGAAAACCCGGAATGGTCTCAAGCCGCGGAGAGGAAGCCGCTCGGCTTAATAGTGAAGGGTGGAGCCGCCGACTCTAAGGCTCTTGCCAAAGGTCTTCATGAGAAGGTTTCACGGAAGAGTTTCGATAAAACGAAGTTCGCGCTCGCCGTTCTCACTGAAGACGAGGATGCATGGCATGTCCCAGCTTACATCCGTGATGGGCTTGTTTGGCTGAAGGACGAAGTGCGGATCGAACTTGAGACCGCACTGCCCGACGCTGTTCTCATCGCCGAAGATGTTGCGATAGGGGATGAGCATGAGTAGCCGCGCGAATAAGCCGGACACCCAGGCCGACATTGACCTGCGAACCTGCCTCGGGGACATTCCACCGCGCAGCTTCATAATGAAGGCCGGTGCTGGCTCCGGCAAAACCACTTCTCTCATTAAGGGCCTATCGTCGGTCATCCGAATGCACGGTGATAAGCTGAGGAAGGCCCGTCAGCGCGTTGCCTGCATTACCTACACTGAGATCGCAGCGGGAGAGATCTGGAGGGACGTCGGCAGTGATCCGTTGGTTCACGTCTCGACGATCCACAGCTTCATGTGGCTGCTAGCTAAGCCGTTCCAGAACGACATTCGCGTCTGGGTGGCGGGGCGCATCGCGGAAAAAATTGAGGTGCTTGGAGAGAAGCAGGCAACCTATGGCTCCAGGGTTCAGCAGCGCACGAAGGACAAAGACACCCGAGACTTAGAGCGACTCCGTCGGCAGTCAGGGCGGATCTCCGCAGTCAAAGGCTTCCGATATGGAACAGGTAGCAACTACGCAAAGGGAATTTTGGGCCACGACGACATTCTGAAGCTCGTGCCTTACCTCATTGCCACACGCCCCCTCTTCCGAGCCCTTCTCGCGCGCCAGTTCCCCTTCGTATTTGTGGACGAGAGCCAGGACACGACTACCGAGGTCGTGGAAGCGTTGAAGACTGTCGAGCGTGAACCCGGCGTCCCATTTTGTCTCGGCTTCTTCGGCGATCCGATGCAACGAATTTACGCAACGGGGACCGGATTGGTTGAAGCGGAGCCCACTTGGGCTGACATTCCGAAGCCTGAAAATTTTCGGTGCTCAACAAAGGTTCTGAATCTCGCAAACGCCATACGTCGTGACGGTGATGACCTGGTTCAGGTCCCTGGCCAACGCCTAGGTCCCGAGGGCATCGTTCCGACCCCCGAAGGTTCGGCTCACCTTTTCATTTTGCCTGCGGACAATACGCGGGATACCAATCTGGTTCGAGTACGCGAGTGGATGGCGGTGCGAACCGGTGATGATCGTTGGCGACCCGGTCACGATGACCAGGAGCGGGTAAAGCTTCTCGTCATTGTTCACCAGATGGCCGCAAAGCGCTTAGGGTTCGGAGACCTTTATGCCGCGCTCAACTCCAAAGCCCCGTCAGCATTCAAAGATGGTTTTTTGGACGGCTCTGCATGGCCCATTTCGCCGTGTGTGAAATTCCTGATTCCGATAGCGATTGCCCACACAGATGGCCGACAGGTCGAGGTAATGCGACTGATCCGTGAGTATTCACCCCTTCTCGACAAAGATGCCCTTGCCGGGGTGAGCGTCGCAGTACGCCTTAAAGCACTTAGAGAGCTTGTTGTTTCAATTGCAGAAGGCATAGCAGGGAACTCCAACGTAACAATCGGCGACCTTCTAAAGCAGGTGCATGCCTCAGAGTTACTAATCCTCGACCCCCGGCTGGTATCGTATTTGGACCCGAAAGCAGCTGCGCCAGTCCAACCCGAGCCCAAAGAAGGGACCGACAATGACGACGACGCCCAAGAAGATGATGAGTCCGACAAGGAGCTGGCTTCAATGGATACTTTTCTAGCGTGCCCTGCTAGCCAGCTTCTGGCGTACCAAACCTACATCACGGAACGCTCACCCTTTTGGACTCAGCAAGGTATCAAAGGGGCCGAGTTCGATAGAGTGCTCGTCGTCCTGGACGATGCCGAAAGTGGCCACTTCCAATTCTCCTACGAAAAATACCTTGGCCTCAAAGCGCCCTCGGATAACGACAGAAAACATATAGACGCGGGTGAAGAAACAACTGTGGATCGAACGCGCCGTCTTTTCTATGTGAGCTGCACTAGGGCGTTGAAAGATTTAGCAGTCGTTCTCTTCACGGCTGATCCTGGGCAAGCAGAGGCGCATGTACGCCAACTCGACCTTTTTGAAGATGATGCCATCCACAACGGTGTCATCTTCGAGGAAGCGTAAGTGCTCGCTTTAAAGGAGGTGGAAAGCTAAATGGCGAATGGCTGCTATGGGTCGCAAGCTGTCGTTTATTTACTCTCGCTGGATGATGGCAATGGCCGAATTTGCGATGCACGCGCTTAGTGAAATGGGCTGGCATCGCGAGCTTGTTTGCGCTGGGAGGGTTTCAGTGGAGATGGATTACAACCCTTTAAACAAATCAATTATTTTTACGTTAAGGGCTTTTGCTAAGGCCAATAAAACTTCCAGCGAAGGATTGCATACCCCACGCTCCACTTGGCTGGCATAGGTGCGATCGATATGGGCCGCGAAAGCCAAATCCTCTTGGCTCATGCCCAGCTCTCGCCGCAAATGCCTCACATTTTTTGCAAGCAATTGCTTTTCTTTCTGACCCTTGGGTTTCATGGGGTCAGCTTCAGTCGGTAGAGATTGACAGTCCACGGACTATAGTCTACAAATTGCGGCCGCGACCGAACCGGGAGGCGAGCCAATGCACCGTTGTTCGGAGTGCTTCTTGGCCACGGTCCATGACGATGTGTTTGGTGCGTGTTGTACGCACTGGGCGCCAATTTTTGCAACCAGGTGCAAAGGTCGGCCTCGCAAAACGACGCGAGGTAGTGAACCTTTTTATTTTTTGCGCGGATAAGGCATTACGAATGGATGACAATTACAACGTTCGCCGCCCGGGTGAAACGCTGGATCAACTCACTCTAAAGCCAGCCGAGCATGCCGATATTTCTCGGCCAGAACCGACGCTGATGAAGAACCCCGCCTGGCGCTGGTGGGCATTTTGGCGAGCAACCATGATCAACTTACCCGCGTCGTCTCATACCAATAATGAATCGAAGGGATGACTGGACTTCCCGTCTGAACCGAGCGGTACTGTGGCTGCGCACCGGCAGCTCCGGTGCCGGACGAGGAGGGGATTCATGTCATCTTATCAGTCGATAAAGCGACAGAAGTCTGTCGCGATATTGGCCGCACTTGACGGTTTGGACGAAGCCGCACTGCGGCAACGGTGGACCGATGGCTATGGCCAGCCGCCACCGGCGCGACTCAGTCGCGCGTTACTGCTGCGCGCGGTGGCGTATCACCATCAATCAAAGATGTTGGGCGGCCTCAGTGGTCATTTACGGCGCCGCCTCGCGACCATCGCTAACGATGCCGCGGCGAACACAGCAAACAATAGGGCTGCCGCTCCGCTCATTATTCGCCTGACACCGGGTACGCAACTGGTGCGCGAATGGCAGGGGCGCGTGCATCGCGTGCAGGTCACCGACCGCGGCTTTGAATATCAAAACAACACCTACCGTTCTCTCTCACACATTGCGCGCGTGATTACCGGCACATCGTGGTCCGGCCCTGCCTTTTTTGGATTGCGCCAACGGTCATTAGCGGCGGAGGCAGCGCATGGCTAAGTCGCGGACGTCGAGTGGCGCAATACCGCAAGCACGGGGGTTACGTTGCGCGATTTACACCCGTAAATCATCGGAGGAGGGCCTGGAGCAAGATTTCAATTCCCTGCACGCGCAACGCGAAGCGTGCGAGGCCTATGTATTGAGTCAGCGCCAGGAAGGCTGGCGATTAGTCGATACCGCCTACGATGATGGCGGCTACTCCGGCGGTCATCTCGAACGACCGGCACTGAAGCGCTTACTCGCCGATATCGAGCAGCATAAAATCGATATCGTCGTGGTGTACAAAGTCGATCGCCTCACCCGGGCACTCACTGATTTTGCGCGCATCGTCGAGCAGTTCGATGCGCAGCAAGTGTCGTTCGTGTCGGTTACGCAGCAATTCAATACCACCACCTCGATGGGGCGACTGACGCTCAACGTGTTGCTCAGTTTCGCGCAGTTTGAACGCGAGGTCACCGGCGAGCGCATCCGCGACAAAATTGCGGCCTCCAAACAAAAAGGGATGTGGATGGGTGGCCATGTGCCATTGGGTTACGACGTCGACCAACGCACTCTGATCATCAACGACACCGAAGCGCAGACGGTGCGTACGATCTTCCAGCGTTATCTCGACTTAGGCACGGTCGCACGCGTCAGAGCAGCGATGACGCGGGAAGGTCTCGTCAGCAAAACCCGCCCGTTAAAGTCGGGCGAGATTCGTGGTGGCAAACCGCTTTCGCGCGGCCATATCTATCGGTTACTCAGCAATCCGATTTACCGTGGGCAGATCCGGCACCGCGATCAACGGTACGACGGTCAGCATCCCGCGATTATCGATGAAGCCACCTGGATGGCCGTCCAGCAGCGCTTGAAAGAAAACAGCCACGAACGACGCGTCCAAAACAATGCGACCGATCCCAGTGTGTTGGCCGGTTTGATCACCGATGAAAACGGCACACCGTTGGTGGCGCATCACGCGAACAAACGCGGGCAACGCTATCGCTATTACGTCGATCGCGACACGCTGAAGCGAGCGGACAATCTGCCGCCCACACCGGCGAACACCGTCACTCACGAGCGTCAGCCGGGGTGGCGAATTCCGGCCGCGCTCATCGAGCGGCTGATCCTGCGGGCGGTGTGCGATCTGCTGACCACGCCGACGAAATTGATGAGGCTCTGCGGTGCGGCGCTGCACGCTACTCCGCACCTCGAGGGGGTACTCGCCCGCGCTAAACGATTGGGCGAACAACTATCACAACACAGTGCGGCGGAGCGCCGAACCGTTCTGCTGCAAGTGATTCAAAAAATCGTTGTTGCGTCGACGCAGGTGTCCATTCATCTATCACTGACAGGATTGCACGCGCTCATCGGCGGAGAAATCATGACGCAGAAAGCCGTACCAGAAAAAGAAAGGGGAGACTCGATTCATCCGGAAACGGCAGAGCCCTGGTTGATTCCCTGGCAAATTCGTCGACGCGGTGTCGAAATGAAACTGATCATCCCGGGTACATCTCAGCTGCAACAAAATGCACCCGATCAGGCCTTGATTCGGGCCATCGCGAAAGGCCATCAGTGGTTGGAGCAGATCACATCGGGACAGGTAAAAACGCTGGCGGACATTGCAAGGCGCAATCAGGTTACTGGGCGCTGGGTCAGTCGACTGATCAATCTCGCCTGTCTTGCGCCCGATATTGTCGAACGCATTTTGAATGGCACTCAGCCGGCACATCTCACGTTGCAGAAATTAATTGTACACGAACAATTGCCTGCCGACTGGCAGGCGCAGCGCGAACTGCTGTTGTTGTAATCCTGCCGTAAAAACACCTTTCGAAAAGCAAAATAAATAAACAAAATAAAAACAAGCAGTGAAACCCGTAGACCATTGAAAAATCCGTCGTACTCCTCACGATTTGAAAATCCATTAATAAAAACGCGAAGCCGAGTCATTGGTTTTTTTAGCATGGCATGGCGAAATTTGCGGG
>Ga0105248_10007146_pt1 | contig 12243 bp, 11 predicted proteins | sample KBSS34metaG_FD_81524 | JGI IMG/M metagenome (GOLD analysis project Ga0105248, IMG submission 81524) | Switchgrass rhizosphere microbial communities from Kellogg Biological Station, Michigan, USA - KBS S3-4 metaG | ecosystem: Host-associated > Plants > Roots > Rhizosphere > Soil | place... | reverse complement strand
GCCAACGTATCGAGTGGGCCGGCGGCGAGATGCCGGTGCTCGCGCAGATCAAGGAACGTTTCGAGAAGGAACAGCCGCTGAAGGACATCCGGATCGCGGCGTGCCTGCACGTCACGACCGAGACCGCGAACCTGATGGAGACCCTTGCGGCCGGGGGTGCCGAGGTGTTGCTCGCGGCGTCGAACCCGCTGTCGACCCAGGACGACGTCGCGGCCGCGCTCACCGAGCAGAGCGGGGTCGAGACCTTCGCGATCAAGGGCGAGGACAACGACACCTACTACAAGCACCTGAACGCGGTGCTCGATCTCAAGCCCCAGGTGACGATGGACGACGGCGCGGACCTCGTGAGCGTCGTGCACACCCAGCGCGCCGACCAGCTCACCCACGTCCTCGGCGGGACGGAGGAGACGACCACCGGCGTGATCCGGCTGCGGGCGATGGCGAACGACGGTGCGCTCGGCTATCCGATCGTGTCCGTGAACGACGCCGACACGAAGCATCTGTTCGACAACCGGTTCGGGACCGGGCAATCGACGCTCGACGCCGTGATGCGCGCGACCAACCGGCTGCTCGCCGGCCGGACCGTCGTGATCGCCGGCTACGGGATGTGCGGGCGCGGAGTGGCCTCGCGTGCGCGCGGGATGGGTGCCCACGTCATCGTCACCGAGGTCGACCCGACGGTCGCCCTCGAGGCTGTGATGGAGGGCTTCCGCGTGCTGCCGATGCGCGAAGCGGCCCGGATCGGCGACCTGTTCATCACCGTCACCGGCGACACCAGCGTGATCCGGCGCGAGCACATGGAGCTGATGAAGGACAACGCCATCGTGTGCAACAGCGGGCACTTCGATGTCGAGATCTCCAAGGAGGACCTGCGCGAGCTCGCGACCGGTGGGGTCCGGCGGCTGCGCCAGTCCGTCGATGAGTACACCCTTGCCGACGGCCGCCGGATCAACCTGCTCGGGGAGGGGCGGCTCGTCAACCTCGCCGCGGCCGAGGGTCACCCCGCGGCGGTGATGGACATGTCGTTCGCGAACCAGGCGCTGTCGGTCGAATGGATGGTGCAGAACCACGCCACGCTCGAGAAGCGCGTCTACCCGGTGCCGCCGGAGATCGACAAGGAGGTCGCGCGGCTGAAGCTCCGCGCGATGGACGTCGAGATCGACGAGCTGACGCCCGAGCAGGTGCACTACCTGCATTCGTGGCAGCAGGGCACCTGAGGACGGGCTAGGCTCGCGCGGATGGGTGACCTCGTCGCGATCCGAGCGAAGTTCGAGCGATTCCCGGCGGCGGTGAAGGGCGCGCTCCTGGTGCGCGGGGCCGACGGGATGCCGCATCAGGTCCGGCTCGAGGCGGCCCACGCGGCCGAGCTCAGCGGCGGCACACCGCAGCCGGTCGGCGTGGCGTCCGCGGTGCTCGAGGTTTCGCCGACGCAGGAGACGTTCGTGCCGTTCGAGGTCTCCACGATGGACATGGCCTCCGGCTGGTATCGGCTCGAATGCGACATCGTCGTCGACGGGGACCCCGAGGTGGTCCGTCCCGGCGACCGGTTCGCGATCCCTTGGCCCCGTGCGGCGGTGCGGCGGGGCCGCGTGACGATCGGCGACAAGGTGTCGAGCGTCGCGCTCGAGACCCTCGAGTGTCTGGGTGACACGATGCGGCTCGCGTTCGCCGCCGACGCCGAGCCGACGGTTGCGCTGTCGGTCGACGGCCGGCGCCACACCGTGCTCGACATCGTGTTCGACGAGGAGACCGGCCGCGGTGTGCTGACCGGCTACCCGGCGCTCCGCTCGCAGCGCACGTTGACGATCCAGATCAAGGGCGAGGCGCCGGTCGAGGTCGCGCTGCCCTAGCCGACGGGAACCGGTACCGCCCCGTGTCGGTGTGCGTCGGTAGGGTCGCGCGATGGTGGTCCGGGTGCTCGACGCCCTGTTCCCACGGTCGTGCGCCGGGTGTCGCGCCGGCCCGTGGCCGTTCTGTCCGGACTGCGCGTCGCGGCTGCGGCCGATCGAACCGCCGTGGTGCGAGCGGTGCGGCAATCCGACCGACCGGCCGCAACCGACGTGTGAGGACTGTCCGCCGCCGTCGCTGACGTCCATGCGATCGGCCTTCGTCTACGACGGGCCGGCGCGTCGCGCGGTCCTGCGGTTGAAGTTCTCGGGCTGGCGTGACGTCGCCCCGGCGTTCGCCGACGCGATCGCGAGCGCCGGGCGTGTCCCCGACGTCGACGTCGTCACGTGGGTGCCGCTGGCGCGAGGCCGGCGCGCGGAGCGCGGATACGACCAGGCGCGCGCGCTCGCCGTCGCGCTCGCCCGCGTCACCGAGCGCCCGGCCCGGCGGCAGCTGCGTCGCCCGGTCTCGACCACGCCCCAGGCGAAGCGCTCGGGCGCCGAGCGGCGGATGGCGATGCACGGTGTGTTCCGAGCCAGCCGTCCCGCGCCGCCGCGGGTCCTGCTGGTCGACGACGTGCTGACGACGGGCGCGACGCTGGCCGCTGCCGCCGACGTGCTTCGCGAGGCGGGCGCGACGGAGGTGCACGCGGTCACCGCTGCCCGCTCGATCGCACGCCGGCGGCGGGCGTTGCGCCGTCCGGCACAGCCCGCCTATCCTCAAGCGGGCTCTCGTCCGGGTCTGTGGTTGCCCGGGGATCCTCCCCGGTAGTCGATGCCAGCCGCGGGCGAAACGACCCACGTAAGGCCACCGTTGGTGGCTGAGCATGGCGCGGTTTAGATGTCAGTCCTGCCCCGGGCGACCGGGAGAGGGCGGGAGTTCGGGTGCCGTGGACGTCCAGGCGGCCGGGCGAGCGCCCCCGCAGGCGAGTGTGGGGCAAAAGACCAGGTCAGCCGGACGAGAGCCCATCTCGCGACAGGAGGACCCGGGACATGGACATGACGTTCACGGGACGCGGCCTGCACGTGACCGACCAGATCAGGGGCCTGGCGGAGCAGAAGCTCGCCCCGCTCGCCAGGATCGAGCCCCGAGCCACCACCCTCGACCTCGAGGTGATCAACGAGAACCACCCACGGCCCGGAGGGCTCAAACGGGTCGTGGCTTCTTTGCGGATCCCGCGAAAGACCTTCCGCGCGCATGCCGAAGCTGACGATGTACCCGCGGCGATCGATCTGGTGCGCGACAAGCTCGAGCGGCAGCTCCGTGATCATCACGGCAAGAAGCGGCCGCCCCACCGGAAGGGTGCCTTAGGATACGCCGAGACCGAGGCGCGGTCGGAGGCGTGAGCGACGCCGGAAGGAGCCCGGGGTGACGAAGAGCAACGAAGAGCGACTCCGGGTGATGGTGGTCGACGACCACGCCTTGTTCCGCCGGGGCCTGGAGATGGTCCTCGGCAATGAAGAGGACCTGGAGCTCGTCGGTGAGGCCTCCGACGGCCAGGAGGCCGTCGAGCGGGCCCAGGATCTGATGCCCGATGTCGTGCTGATGGACGTGCGCATGCCGCGCCGCTCCGGGATCGAGGCCACGGCCCAGATCCGCGACCTCCTGCCGCACGTCAAGATCTTGATGCTGACGATCTCCGACGACGAGGCCGACCTGTACGACGCGATCAAGGCCGGCGCCTCCGGGTACCTGCTGAAGGAGATCCCGATCGAAGAGGTCGCCGACGCGATCCGGAGCGTCTGGGCCGGGCAGTCGCGCATCTCGCCGTCGATGGCCTCGAAGCTCTTGACCGAGTTCGCGGCGATGTCGAAGGCGACCGACGAGCGCCCGCAGATGCCCTCACCGCGTCTGACCGACCGCGAGATGGAGGTGCTCAAGCTCGTCGCGCAAGGCCTGAACAACCGCGACATCGCCAAGCAGCTGTTCATCTCCGAGAACACGGTGAAGAACCACATCCGCAACATCCTCGAGAAGCTGCACCTGCACTCGCGCATGGAGGCGGTCGTCTACGCCGTGCGCGAGAAGATGATCGAGATCACCTGACGTGGCCGACGCCACGATCGACGGTATCCGCGAGGTGCTCGAGGAGAGCCTGGGCGAGTTACGGAAGGGCGTTGCGGGACGAAGCGTCGAGCAGCTGAACGCGCGTCCCGCGGGCGGCGACACGAACGCGATCGCGGTGATCGTCACCCATGCGCTCGGGTCGACGCGAGCGTGGCTGAGCCTGGCGATGGGCACACCGATGCCCGATCGGGACCGCCCGGCCGAGTTCCGCGCGGTGGCAGACGACGGGTTCGCCGCGTGGACCGACGACCGGATCTCGGAGTGTCTCTCGCTCCTGGACGGCGCCACTTGGGATCCGGCTCGCGTCGGCACCGCGACCTGGACCGCGTCCCGGGAGACCCGGACGGCCGCGTATGCCGCGGCGCACGCGCTGTCGCATCTCGGCGAGCATGTCGGGCATCTGCACATGACGCTCGAGTTGTTGCGGGACGACGCCTAGCCCTTGTAGGCGACGCGCGCGCGCTCGGGTCTGAGCGCGAGATCGAGGAACCCGATCGCGGCGATCGCGGTCAGCGTCGCGATCACGAGCGAGGCTTGGGCCGGCGGCGCGCCTTGGGCCGAGAGCAGCAACCACGCGATCACCGTGATCAGCACGGCGTTGCCCGCGCGCGCGGCGGTGCCGATCGTGACGAGCTCGGCGGTCGGGTCGGTCGTCACGCGGAGTCGCGTGAGCATCCACCCGATCGCGGCAGCGTCCAGCGCGATCGCGGCGACGACCGGGGCCGGCGGCCGGATCGCCAGCACGATCACGGCGATCCCGACCGCGGCGGCCACGATGCTGATCACACAGGTCGCGTCCTTGCCCAGGCGGAGCAGGAGGGTTCGTTTGCCGTGCGCGGCATCGCCCAGGCGATCGCGGACGTCCTTCAAGATGATCCGGGCGAAGAACAGCACGCACAGCCCCGCGACGAGCGGGAGGTCGGCCGCATCCCAGGCGCCGTGCGCCACGACGATCCCCAGCACGTAGGGGAGCGCGACGTAGGCGACGGTCAGGGCGACGGGGGCGATCGCCCACCGACGTGACAGCCGCGCCGGCGTCGCTGAGTAAGCGACGTCGACGGCAAGACACAAACCGATCACGGCGAGCCCGGATGCCCCGAGGGGCAGCGCGGCGGCGACCGCGATCACGCCCGCGGTCGCGGCAGTCCATCGGATGTCGGCGACCGACGCGGCGCCCGTCGCGAGCGGGCGGCTCGCGTCGCGCAGCCCGTTGGTCCGGTCGATCTGGACGTCGGCGATGTCGTTCATGCTCGCCGCGACCGCGTAGCTCGCGGCTAAGGCGATCGTCGCCCAGACGAGATCGGCGGAGATCGTCGGTCCGGCGTGGCGGGCGAGCCCGATCACGAGGAACGTCCACATCGTGATCGCGGCCCGTGGCCGCACCATCAACCCGAGCAGGCGCAGGCGAGCGCTCATTTCGGCGTCACCGACCTGAACGGCCAGATCGCAACGACGGCCAACAGGAAGACGATCCACAGCACCTGGAACACGAGCAGGAACGCGATGGCCACCCACAGGACCGTGAGGTACATCGACGCCTGTCCGAGCGCCTTGGACCGGACGGCGGTGCCGCGGAACGCCACCGCGACGAGCCCGGCCGCCACGAACAGCGCGAGCGCGATGCCGCTCGCTTCGAGGCCGGTCGTGGCGAAGTCGAGGTACTGGTTCGCCGCCGTCGAGATGAAGATGCTCGTGACGACCGTCCCCCCCACGGCGAAGACGGTCAGCCCGATCACGACCTTGCCGCTGGGCCCGTCGGGCGGCGCGGCCGGCCGGAAGACCACGGCCAGCAGCCAGATCGCGGCGAGGTAGAGCGCCCCGACCACGATCGCGATCAGGACCACCATCCCGCCCGAGCTCGTGCCCGCCAGGTTCTGGATCGGCTCGATCCGGTTCCCCTGGTACAGGGCGGTCGGACCCATGCCGAACTTGGCGAGCGCGATCGCGGCGAACCCACCTGCGAGCGCGATCGCGGCGCGCCACGTCGTGCCCGCGGCGTGCGACGCCATCGCGACCGTCACGATCGCCACGACGCCCATCGCGATCGCCACCGCGGCGAACGTCGATGATGGCGGGACCGTGCCACCGTGGTCTTGGATGTTGAGTACCACGGCGATCGCCAGGATGCCGACCAGGCCTGCGGCCCCGATCCACACGAGTGAGGCGGCGCCGGGCCGCGCGGGCCGTCTGCGAACGTCCGGGCGAGCGGGTTGAGCCGCCATCGGCCGGACGCTACTCCGGGGCCCCGCGGCGGGCAAGGGTAGGCTTCCTCGCATGGCGTCCCGGCACGAGCGCAACGTCGCGCAGCTCCTGGTCGCGTGCCTGGAGAACGAGGGCGTCGAGTACGTGTTCGGCCTGCCGGGGGAGGAGAACCTCCACGTGATCGACGCCTTGGCCGACTCGTCGATCCGGTTCGTGACGACGCGCGACGAGCGAGGCGCGGCCTTCATGGCGGATGTCTACGGCGCGCTGACCGGTCGCGCAGGGGTCTGTCTCGCGACGCTCGGTCCAGGCGCGCTCAACCTCGTCCTCGGGATCGCCGACGCGCAGTTGGACTCCCACCCGCTCGTCGCGCTGATGGCGCAGGCCGGCCTCAACCGGCTCTTCAAGGAGTCCCATCAGGTCGTCGACCTCGTCTCGGTCTACCGCCCGCTCACGAAGTGGGGCGACATGATCACGCTGCGCGACGCCGCACCGGAGATGGTTCGCAAGGCGTTCAAGCAGGCCGAGACGGAGCGGCCCGGCGCGACGTTCATCGTGCTGCCCGAAGACGTCGCGGAGCGCACGACCGACGCCCAGCCGCTCAAGGTCAACGTGCCGCGCGACCCGTCGCCCTCCGAGGACCAGGTGCAACGAGCCGCGCACGCCCTCGCGGCCGCGTCGCACCCCGTCGTGCTCGCGGGGGCCGGCGTCGCACGCGATCGGGCGGTCGGAGCGCTCCGCCGGTTCTCGGAGCAGCTCGGGATCCCGGTGGCGACCACGTTCCAGGGCAAGGGCGCGATGCCCGACGACCATCCGAACGCGCTCGGGACCATCGGGTTCATGGTCAAGGACTACGCGAACTTCGGGTTCGACCGGGCCGACGTCGTCGTCGCGGTCGGCTACGACATCGTCGAGTACGCGCCGGCGCGTTGGAACCCGGCGGGCGACAAGCGGATCGTGCACGTGCACCGCACCGTCGCGGAGGTCGACGCGAACTACCCGCTCGAGGTCGGCGTGCAGGGCTCGATCGGGGAGGCGCTCGACGCGATCGCCGACGCCGCGCAGATGCATACGCTGACGGTCTCGGTGCCGCCGGTGAAGGACCTCCTGCAGGCGGAGTGGGACGAGGGCGCCGTGGACGCGTCCTTCCCGCTGGCGCCCGCACGGATCGTGCACGATGTGCGGGAGGTCATGGGCCGTGAGGACATCGTGTTGTGCGACACCGGCGCGGCCAAGATGTGGATGGCGCGCCTGTACCCGACGTATGAGCCCAACACCTGCCTGATCTCCAACGGCCTCGCGACGATGGCGTTCTCGTTGCCGGGGGCGATCGCCGCGAAGATGGTGCACCCCGAGCGCAAGGTCATGGCCGTGATGGGCGACGGCGCGTTCCTGATGAGCGCGGCCGAGCTCGAGACCGCGGTCCGGGAGCGCGTCCCGATCGTGGTCCTCGTCTGGGTCGACGGCGGCTTCGGGCTGATCGGCTGGAAGCAGGACCTGCATTTCGGCCGGCGTTCGGCGGTGTCGTTCGGCAACCCCGACTTCGTGGAGCTCGCCGCGAGCTTCGGAGCGCAGGGCCACGCGATCACGGAGGCCGACCAACTCCTGCCGACGCTGCGGGCGGCGCTGGACCGGGACGTGGTCAGCGTGATCGCCTGCCCGGTCGACTACGCCGAGAACGCCCTGCTCGTGGAGCGGTTGGGGGAGCTGGAGGGGTCGCTCTAGCGTCCCCGGGGTCTCGGAGCGCCGCGGGTACGATAGGAAGCCCAGGTGGTGCGCGCCTCCGGACCCGTGCCCGAACGACGCAACGAACCGAGGAAGCCGACCGTGCCGATCATCGACAAGATCTCCAATATGGGCGAGGGCCGCAAGCTGAAGCGGCTGGAGGAGCTCGCCCGTCTGGTCACCACCTACGAGCCCGAGATCGAGGAGCTCTCCGACGACGAGCTGCGGGGCAAGACCGCCGAGTTCCGTTCTCGGATCGAGAACGGCGAGTCGCTCGACGATCTGCTCCCCGAGGGGTTCGCGGTCGCCCGCGAGGCCGCGCGGCGCACGATCGGTCAGCGCCATTTCGACGTCCAGCTCATGGGCGGCGCGGCGCTGCACCAGGGCAACATCGCCGAGATGAAGACCGGCGAGGGCAAGACCCTCGTCTCGACGCTCCCCGGCTACCTCAACGCTTTGTCCGGCGGGGTGCACATCGTCACGGTCAACGATTACCTCGCGAAACGCGACTCGGAGTGGATGGGCGGCATCTACCGGTTCCTCGGGCTCGAGGTCGGCCTGATCCAGGCCTCGATGACGCCGGAACAGCGCCGGCCTGCCTACGAGGCCGACATCACCTACGGCACCAACAACGAGTTCGGGTTCGACTACCTCCGCGACAACATGGCGATGCGCCTGGACCAGTGCGTGCAGCGCGGCCACGCGTTCGCGATCGTCGACGAGGTCGACTCGATCCTGATCGACGAGGCCCGGACGCCATTGATCATCTCGGGCATGGTGTCGGACTCGGCCAAGTGGTACCAGACGTTCGCGCGGGTGGCGCCTCGCCTGACCGCGGAGGTCGACTACGAGGTCGACGAGTCGAAGTACCAGGTGGCGGTCACCGAGGCCGGCGTCGCCAAGGTCGAGGAGATCCTCCAGCTCGACAACCTCTACGACAACGTCAACACGATGCTCGTGCATCACCTGCATAACGCGCTCCGCGCCAAGGAGCTCTACAAGCGTGACGTCGCCTATGTCGTCACGGGCGGCGAGGTCAAGATCGTCGACGAGTTCACGGGCCGCGTGCTCGAGGGCCGGCGCTACTCCGAGGGCCTGCACCAGGCGATCGAGGCCAAGGAGGGCGTGAAGATCAAGGAGGAGAACCAGACCCTCGCGACGATCACGATCCAGAACTACTTCAAGATGTACGACAAGCTCTCGGGCATGACCGGGACGGCCAAGACCCAGCTGACCGAGTTCGAAGAGACGTACAAGATCGGGGTCGTCGAGATCCCGACCAACCGCCCGAACGTCCGCGACGACCGCACCGACCTGGTCTACAAGAACGAGGACGAGAAGTGGGACGCGGTGGCCGACGACATCCTCGCGCGCAACGAGCAGGGTCAGCCGGTGCTGGTCGGCACCGTCTCGATCGAGAAGTCCGAGCGGCTCTCGGGGGTGCTCAACCGCCGGGGGATCGAGCACAACGTGCTGAACGCGAAGAACCACGAGCGCGAGGCGCAGATCGTGGCGCAGGCCGGTCGCCGGGGCGCGGTGACCGTCGCGACCAACATGGCCGGACGCGGCGTCGACATCCTGCTCGGCGGCAACCCCGAGTACCTCGCGCGCCAGGAGATGGCCGCGCGGGAGTTCGACAACGACGGCTACCTCCTGTTCGAGATGGACGAGGAGGAGCGTGCCGCCTACGAGGAGGCGTACGGCCCCGTCCTCGACAAGTTCAAAGACCAGACCGACGCCGAGCACGACGAGGTCGTGGGCGTCGGCGGCCTGTACGTCCTGGGGACCGAACGGCACGAATCCCGCCGGATCGACAACCAGCTCCGCGGCCGTGCCGGCCGCCAGGGCGACCCGGGCGAATCGCTCTTCTACCTCTCGCTCGAGGACGACCTGATGCGGATGTTCGCGTCGGATCGGGTGAGCGCGATCATGGAGCGCCTGAAGTGGCCCGAGGGCGAGCCGATCGAGGCGAAGATGGTCACGAAGGCGGTCGAGAACGCCCAGAAACAGATCGAGGAGCTCAACTACGAGCGACGCAAGAACGTCCTGAAGTACGACGAGGTGATGAACGGCCAGCGCGAGGTGATCTACGCCGAGCGCCACAAGATCCTCGAGGGGCAGTCGCTCAAGGAGCAGACGCAGGGCTTCGTCGAAGAGGTCGTCCTCGCGACCGTCGATCAATGGGCGCCTGCCGACGCCTATCCCGACGACTGGGACCGTGCGGGACTGCTCACCGCCCTCGGCGAGGTCTTCCCGGTGTCGAGCACCGAGGAGGACATCGCGGGGATCACCGAGCAGCATGAGCTGGGGGAGCGGTTCGTCGAGGAGGCTATCGCCGCCTACGAGGAGAAGGAGGCAGCGGTCGGCGAGGACGTGATGCGCGAGCTCGAACGGGTCGTCTTGCTGAACATCACCGACACCAAGTGGCGGGAGCACCTCTACGAGATGGACTACCTGCAGGAGGGCATCCACCTGCGGGCCTACGCGCAGCGGGACCCGCTCGTCGAGTACCAGCGCGAGGCGTTCGACATGTTCGAGGCCCTGACGGCGTCGATCCGCGAGGAATTCGTCCAGTACATCTACCGGGTGGAGCTGGTTCGCCAGGAGCAGCAGCCTGAGGCCAAGGTGCAGCGGCTGAAGGAGAACCGCGACGACGTGGTCGCCGGCGCGGCCGGGGAGGGTGGCGGTGACAGCGGGGGCGGCGGTAGCGCGCAGCCGGGCAATCCGAACCAGGCGATCAGCGACAAGACGCCGCGTAACGCCCCGTGCCCGTGCGGGAGCGGCCTCAAGTACAAGAAGTGCCACGGCGCCGCCGCGTAGGGTCCGGGGTCACAGGCGCAGCGCCATCAGCTGGATCGGGTTCTCCGGTCCGAAGAGATCGAGCTCGGCGGCGGGGTGGAACCCTCGCGCGAGGTAGAAGGCCCGCGTGGCCGCGTACTCCGGCCCCGGATCCTCTCGATCGGACAGCGTCTTCACGAACAGGAGGCGGACGGTTCCCTCCGCAGCCAGGTCGTCGATGAGCGTGGTGACCAGGGCAGTGCCGGCACCATGACCGCGGTCGTCCGCGTGCACGGCCAGCCACGAGATCTCCGCGGCGACCGGCGTGGGCCGCACCACCGTCAGGAAGCCGACCACGGCTCCGTCGCGCTCGAACACCAGCCCAGGCTCGGACCGGACGGCGGCCGCGCACTCGCGGATGCCTTCATCCAACCCGAACCAGTCGGGAAGGCTCGCGATGATCGCGTCGCACGCGGGTGCGTCCGCGGGTTCGAGCGACCGGACCCCGCTCAACGGAGGGTTAATTTGCATGACGCGGGCACCAGCTGTCCCCGGTCGATGCGTTCGACGGAGAACCGCTCGTCGTTCAGGTCGACCGCCGTGGCGATCTCGAAACTGACCCACAGCTCGCCCGGCGAGGCCTCGGTGAGCAGGTCGGGCAGCTCGGCGAGCGTCGCGCCGACGAGCTCCGCCCGGTGGCAGTAGCCCGAGACGGCGGCGCCGCGCACCGTGCCATCGGTCCACGCAGCGAGGGTCAGCCAGGTGCCCACCGCGGCGGCCGGGTTCGTGAACCGGGCGAGGACGCCGGTGCCCCGGGTCTTGGCGACCGCGCCGGTCATCTGCTCGACCGCCTCGGGGACCAGGGCATCCTGATCGGTCGCGCCCGGCGCCTCGATCAGCAGCCAGGTCACCGGCTCCGCGTCGAGCACCACCAGGGATCGCAGGTCGTCCTCGGCATCGGACAGCAGCGTGTCTAGCACGGTGGCCCCCATGACGTTGGCCAGCATACGGTCCGGCGGCGATGCGGCCGGTAGGGCGCCGGGCGGTCGGTAGACTCCTCGGCGATGAGCGAGTACACGGAGCGGCTGACGGCGATCGCCGACGGCGTGCAGGCTGCACGGGGGTTCCTTTGACCTCGAGACCAAGCGTGCGCAGGCGGCGGACCTTCAGAAGCAGGCCGCCGATCCCTCGCTCTGGGATGACCCCGCGAAGGGCCGGCGGGTCACGTCCGAGCTCGCGAGGCTGAACGCCGAGCTCGACCGCGTCGACGACCTCCAGCGCCAGCTCGACGACGCCCTGGCGCTCGACGAGTTGCTGAGCGGCGCCGACGACCCAGACCTGGAGCGCGAGCTCCCCACGATGATCGGGGCGCTCGAGCAGGCGCTCGACGCGCTCCGGCTGGAGGCGCTGCTCGGCGGGGAATACGACGGCCACGACGCGATCGCGACGGTCCAGGCCGGTGCCGGTGGCACCGAGTCGCAGGATTGGGCCGAGATGCTCCTGCGGATGTTCTCGCGGTGGGCGGAGCGACGCTCGTTCGACGTCGACGTCGACGAGGTGCATTACGGCGAAGAGGCGGGCATC
>Ga0105248_10007143_pt1 | contig 12244 bp, 12 predicted proteins | sample KBSS34metaG_FD_81524 | JGI IMG/M metagenome (GOLD analysis project Ga0105248, IMG submission 81524) | Switchgrass rhizosphere microbial communities from Kellogg Biological Station, Michigan, USA - KBS S3-4 metaG | ecosystem: Host-associated > Plants > Roots > Rhizosphere > Soil | place... | reverse complement strand
TGCGAACGCGGCTGAGCGGATCGATCATCGCTTCACGAACTCGGTCAGAACGGCCGGATATAGCCGATGCTCAGCCGCCAGGACCCGTTCCTCCAGCGTTTGCGGGGTGTCGCCGGGCTCGACCCGGACTTCGGCGCTACCGAGAACTTCGCCGGCGTCGAGTTCTTCGGTCACGAGATGAACCGAGCAACCGCTGACGCGGTCGCCGGCTGCAAGCACGCGACGATGCGTGTCGAGCCCCTGATACTTGGGAAGAAGGGATGGGTGGACGTTCACGATCCGGCCCCGCCAGCGGTCGACGAACCAGGGCGACAGGATCCGCATGAAACCCGCGAGGGCAATGGTGCCGACTTGATGATCCTCGAGCGCACGGCTGAGCGTCTGGTCGAATTCTTCCTTTTCGACGCCTTTGCTGTCCCAGGCCCAGGTGGGCAATTTTGCGTTCCGTGCCCATCCCAGTCCGGGGGCCAGCGGCTTGTTCGATGCGACCAGCACAACCTCATAGCCCTGCGCCCGTTCGACCAGGGCCTGCATGTTGCTGCCGCGACCCGAAATCAGGATCGCCACTCGGCGAGGATCACGCATGATAAGTCGCGGACCAATCCTTGTCCGAGTTCCAGGTTCCCGCCTTGCCGCGGACCGTGCAGCCGCGCGGGCCTTCCTCGATGCGGCCAATCTCAAACACGTCTTCTTCGGTCGCACCTTTCAATTCACGAATGATCATGTCGGCGACGTCAATGGAGACGATCACGGCCATGCCGATACCGCAATTGAAGGTGCGGGCCAGCTCCTCCGGCGCGATCCGTCCACTTCGTTGCAACAGGTCGAAGATTGCGGCCAACTTCCATTCCGTATCTACGATTGCATGGCAGCCTTCAGGGAGAACCCTTGGAATATTCTCGAGAAGTCCTCCTCCAGTGATATGCGCCAAACCCTTGATTCGCTGCTGCTGCACAAGTGGGAGCAGGCGCCGGACATAAATGGTCGTCGGTTCTAACAGAGCGGCGCCGAGCGATTGGCCGAGGCTGGGGAAGCTCTGCTCGAGATCCCACTGTTCCTGCTCCACGATCTTGCGCACCAATGAGAAGCCGTTGCTGTGGACGCCCGAACTGGCGAGTCCGAGGATCAGATCGCCGGGCTCGATCCCGGCCCCGGTCAGCACCTTGTCCCGCTCGACGGCGCCGACGCAGAAGCCGGCGAGGTCATAGTCGCCGTCCACGTACATGCCGGGCATTTCTGCGGTCTCTCCGCCGATGAGTGCGCAGCCGGCGCGGCGGCATCCTTCGGCGATGGAGGCGACAACCGAAGTCGCGACATCCTGGTCCAGCTTTCCCGTCGCGTAATAATCCAGGAAGAACAAAGGCTCGGCACCTTGGACGATAAGGTCATTGGCGCACATGGCGACCAGGTCGATCCCCACGCCATCGTGCCGTCCAGTCTCGATCGCCAGCTTGAGCTTGGTGCCGACGCCGTCGTTGGCGGCAACAAGCAGCGGATCGCGATAGCCCGCGGCCTTGAGATCGAAGATCCCGCCGAACCCGCCGAGCTCCGCATCTGCCCCGGGGCGCGCGGTCGAGCGCGCGAGCGGTCCGATCGCTTTCACGAGCGCATTTCCGGCATCGATCGATACGCCCGCGTCGGCATAGGTCAGGGGCTTCTGGCTCATTGCGAGGGGCCAGTAGAGACAAGCCGCTTGGATTTCCACGCCGTTGTCGCCAAAAGGCAGCGCGAATGCTTCGCCGCCGCTTTGTCATCCCGATCTTCTTGTTGCTCGCCGTCATAGGACTTTCGGCGATCGTCTACGCGCAGCTGGAGACCGGCGACCGCGGCATCCTTCCCATCGACAGCTCCGGCACCCTGGAAATCACCGGCATCCATGTCGACGTCGGAGGGACGGATGCGCAGTCGGCACGCTATACGGGCTGGCGGATGGCGCAACGCCAAGGCTTCCGAGCGCTGTGGGCAAAGATGCACCATGCACCGATCAACCAGGCGCCTGACCTGCCCGACGGTACGCTCGACCAGATCGTGAGCTCGATCAACGTCGAGCGAGAGCAGATCGGGCCGACCCGTTACATGGCCGACCTCGGCATCCTCTTCGATCGCGCCCGCGCCGCCCAATTCCTCGGCGTCGACGGCGGTGAGGTTCGGCGCTCGGTCCCGATGCTGCTGATCCCGGTGACAGTCACGGCAGGAACGGCGACCAGCGTTGAATTGCGCAATGCCTGGCAGCGGGCCTGGGCCCAGTTCCGGACTTCGCAAAGCCCGATCGACTATGTCCGCGTGAGCGGCCTTGGGGTCGACCCGATGCTGGTCAATGCGGCGCAGGTCTCACGTCCGGGCCGCGGCTGGTGGCGCAACATCATCGACCTCTACGGCGCCGCGGACATCCTCGTCGCCGAGGTCCAGCTGCAGCGACTATATCCCGGCGGCCCCGCGCGGGGGCGGTTCATTGGCCGTCACGGTCCGGACGGGGAGATCGTCGGCGGCTTTACCCTGACCGCTGCAAGCAGCGAGCAAATTCCAGCGATGATGGCGCAGGGCGCGCAACGCATGGATGAGCTGTTCGGCCAGGCGCTCGCCGCCGGCCGCCTGGAACGCGATGAGTCGTTGAACCTGCCACCGCCGCCTCTCGAGCTGCCGCTCGAGGCCGCGCCGGTCGCCAGGCCGACCAACACCGCAAACGCCTACCAGATTCAGATCACGGCGAAGGACGTGAAGGTCTACAACTTTGCCATGGCGCACCTGCGGACCTTGCCGGGCATAGATTCGGCAACGCCGCAGCAGATCAACCCCAATGGCACCAGCTATGTGCTTGTTGCCTACCGTGGCGATATCGCTGCCCTCGCCGCGGCCCTCAGTGCGCGCGGGTGGGAGATCGATTACGCGGGCACCGTCGTGAAGATGCGCGCCAACGCCGACAACCCGCCGCCTATTCCACCCCCGCCGCCAACGACACCGCCGCCCGCGACGGTTCCTCAGCTGGTGGTCCAGCCTCCGCCAAAGCCGCAATGAAGCAGGGGCCCGACCAGATCGCGCTCCCGCTCGACTGGCCGAATAGCGACGGCCATGCGCGGTTCATCGCCTCCGATGCGAACCGCGAAGCCTTCGACCACTTCCGCCACTGGAGCATGTGGCCCGTCAAGGCGACGATCCTCACTGGTCCGCGACGGTCGGGCAGAACGCTGCTCGCCCGCAGCTTCGTTGAACGCGTTGGCGGCCGGCTGTTTGACGAGGCCGAACAGCGGGACGAGGAGGAATTGTTCCATGCCTGGAATCACGCTCAGGACACGGGGCGGCCGCTAGTCATGATTGCCGATGAGGTGCCGCCCGCCTGGGCGCCGCGCCTTCCCGATCTCAAGACTCGTCTGGCGGTTACGCCGGTCGTGCGGATCGAGCATCCCGACGATCGCCTGTTCGCCGCACTGGTGCAGCTATTCTTCGCCGACCGAGGCCTACACATTCCGCACGACGCTCTGCGTTTCATGACCGAGCGCTTGCATCGCGACTATTGGACGGCTGAGCGAGCGGTCGAAGCGGTCGACCGCTTCGCCATCGCTGAGCGCGCTCGGCTATCGTTGCCGACCATCCGGCGCGCGCTGATGGAAGCCCGAATGATCGGCGAGGCGGCCTAGCCGCAGGTCATCGATAGCACGCGATTCTGTGCATTAAGCTGAACAGTCAGGCGCTTTACGCTGTGATCCCGCGTAAGGGGCGCGCCCGCCGCCAACCAGCGAAGTTTGGGAGCGCGTGCCGCGGCCATCATTTGGGCGGCAAGCTCGGTCGAGGCGGGTTGTCCGATGAACGAATTCAGGACTGCCGACTGCTCGCACTTCGATCCGGGCGGCACCTGGTCGAGCCCAACAACTCTGCCCGCGTCCGCGGCAGATCCGAGCAAAGCGAGCAAAGCGAGCAAGGCAAGCTGTAGAGGCCTACGCATCCACGGTTTCCTGCTCGATCTTGGCGACCCGGCTCATCTTGAGCTTGCCGTTCTCGATTGCGAAGGCGAGCCGGCCTTCGACCAGGTCGAGCGCATCCTTGCCGAACTGCTCGTAACGCCATCCCGACAGCATATTCAGTCCCTTGCGGACGCCGGCAGCAAGGGCTTCCAGATCGTCCGAGCGAGCGATGAGCTTCGCCGCCACGCCGCTCTCCTTGGCGCGGATCTTGAGCAATAGCTTCAACAGGTCGCTAACCAGCACAGCATCCTTGGTCAGGCCCGGGCGCTTGGGATCGCGCTCTGGCAGTTCGGAAGGCTCGAGCGGCTTCGCGGAGGCGAGGGCTGCAATCAGCCGACCGCCAATGTCGTTGGCCTTCCATCCTGACGATAGACCCCGGACCCTGCCGAGGTCGTCCTGCGTCTTGGGCGGATGAAGTACGATCTCGCTCAATGTGTCGTCTTTGATCACCCGGCCGCGTGGCAGGTTCTTTGATCGCGCCTCGGTCTCGCGCCAGGCCGCCAAAGCCTTCAACCGTCCAAGCACCGCCGGGTTGCGGCTCGGGAGCTTCAGCCGCTTCCACGCATCCTCGGGCGCAAAGGCGAAGCTCGACGGGTCGGCCAAACGCTCCATCTCCTCGTCGAGCCAGGCGCCGCGGCCTGTCTTCCTGAGCTTTTCGACCATGCGCGGAAAAACCGTCGCGAGATGGGTGACGTCGGCGATCGCATAGTCGATCTGGCGCTTGTCGAGCGGGCGCCGGGCCCAGTCTGTAAAGCGAGCGCCCTTGTCCAGGCTGTGACCGAGCAAGCTTTCGATGAGATTTGAGTAACCGATCTGCTCGCCATGGCCGAGCGCCATCGCGGCAACCTGGGTGTCGAACAATGGATGGGGCACTTCGCCGGTCAGATTGTGGATGATCTCGAGGTCTTGGCCGCCGGCATGGAAGATCTTGAGCACGTCCCGGTTTTTCACAAACAGCTCAAGCAGCGGCGCGAGGTCGATTTCGGCCTTGGGGTCGATCGCGGCCGCTTCATCGGGGTTTGCAACCTGGACCAGGCAAAGGTCCGGCCAATAGGTATTCTCGCGCATGAACTCCGTGTCCACAGCGACAAAGGGCTGCTTTGCGAGGCGGTCGACAAGGTCAGCGAGCGACTTGCTGTCGCTGATCAACGGATGAATTTTCATTTGGGTAATGGCCATACAGACCCGAATTTTCGATTGCCAGAGCGAGTGTCCAATTGAGCATTGGCAAGACGTGTTATTGCCGGATAAATCGCGTCCGCTTGGGGTGAGCAGAGGGGGGAACCTCAATGGATGCACTTGCGCTAAGCACGCCCAAGCGACTTGACCTCAAGTCCCAGGCTATTGTCCTGCTGGCCTTACTCATTGTCTACGCAAGCAATTGGTGGCCGACGACTCCGGTGCGAGTCGTCGCGCTGCAGGCCCTGCACCTGACGACTTATGAGCGGTGGGGAATCTTCCTGCCCCACCTGCTACTCTATTCGACGATCATGGCCGCCCTCTCGGGTGTCTCATGGATCGCCTTGGCAAGCGCGGGTTGGCTGCCCATGCCGCCGCTGGGTAATTTGGGGCAGTCCGTAATTCCGGGCGTGGCCGGGGGCCTGCTTGCGCTGATTTGCGCCGTTCTAACTGCGCTGGCCTTTTTTCCTCCGGGCACAGTGCACTGGATCGATCCCAATCCGTGGAAGATCGCCGGCAACATTTTCTCGAACTTCTATGAAGAGTTTATTTGGCGCGGGTTTCTCTTGTTCGGCTTGCGCGAGCTGGTCGGCTTCTGGCCCGCCGCAGTGATTTCCGCCGCGTCCTGGGCGGTTCTTCACACGCAATATCCGCTCGCGGGACAGGTGCTGGTCTTTGTGATCGGGATTGGTTTCGCATGGCTGGTCCGGGTCGCGCGCTCCTTGTGGGCACCGTACATCGCCCACGAAGTGCTCGATATTCTGGCGGACAGCCTGATCGGATAATCGTCCGTCGGGTTGACAACCCAGCACATCGGTTGCGAAGCGCGCTCGCGCTTTTTCCACAACTTCCAGCAACCGGAACCGACGACGATCATGCACGCCTATCGTACCCATCACTGCGCCGAGCTGCGCAAGGTCAATGTCGGAGCAACGGTCCGCCTGTCGGGCTGGGTTCACCGCAAGCGCGACCATGGGCATCTCTTGTTCGTTGACGTGCGGGACCATCACGGCATCACCCAGGTTGTCGCCGATATCGATTCGCCGGCGTTCAAGGTTCTTGATCGGATTCGCGTCGAATCCGTCGTCACCGTCGAAGGCGACGTGGTTGCCCGATCTGCCGAGACCGTGAACGCCAATTTGGCGACGGGCGAGATCGAGGTGAGGGCAGGGACGGTGACGGTCCAGTCCGAAGCGGCCGAACTTCCGATGCCGGTCGCGGTCGAGGCCGATTATCCCGAAGAGATTCGGCTTCGCTATCGCTATCTCGACCTTCGGCGCGAGCAGGTCCATGCGAACATCATGCTGCGCTCGGCAGTGATCGCCTCGATCCGCCGGCGGATGATCGACCAGGGCTTTACGGAATTCCAGACACCGATCCTGACGGCAAGCAGCCCCGAGGGCGCGCGCGACTATCTCGTTCCGAGCCGCGTCCATCCGGGTAAGTTCTACGCGCTCCCCCAAGCGCCGCAGATGTTCAAGCAATTGATCATGGTTGCCGGATTCGATCGGTATTTTCAGATCGCCCCCTGCTTCCGCGACGAAGATGCCCGAGCCGACCGCAGCCCCGGCGAATTTTACCAGCTCGACTTCGAGATGAGCTTTGTCACCCAGGACGACGTGTTTGCGGCAATCGAGCCGGTCCTTTCGGGCGTGTTCGAAGAGTTCGCGAACGGGCGCCGCGTCACGCCGGCGGGCGAATATCCGCGCATCCCCTACAACGAGGCGCTGCTCAAATATGGCACCGACAAGCCCGACCTGCGCAACCCGTTGCTGATTTCCGACGTCGGCGATCATTTCCGCGGCTCGGGCTTCGGGTTGTTCGCCGGTATCGTCGAAAAAGGGGGCGTGGTCCGCGCGATCCCGGCGCCAGGCACCGCCGAAAAGAGCCGCAAGTTCTTCGACGACATGAACGAGTGGGCCCGGAGCGAAGGGTTCGCCGGCCTCGGCTATGCGACCCGCAAGGACGGTGAATGGGGCGGGCCGATCGCCAAGAACCATGGCGAGGAGGGGATGAACCGGCTTGCCGACGAGATGGGCCTCGATCCTGACGACGGTCTCTTTTTCGCAGCCGGACAGGAAGCCGATGCCGTCAGGCTCGCCGGAGCGGCGCGAGCCCGCGTCGCCGAGCAGCTCGACCTCCTGGAAAAGGGCGCGTTCCGCTTCTGCTGGATCGTCGATTTCCCGATGTTCGAGTATAATGAGGAGCAGCAGAAGATCGACTTCAGCCACAATCCCTTCTCGATGCCGCAGGGCGAGCTAGAGGCGCTCCAGACCAAGGACCCGCTCGAGATCCTCGCCTGGCAGTATGACATCGTCTGCAACGGGGTGGAGTTGAGCTCGGGCGCGATCCGAAATCACCGCCCTGACATCATGTACAAGGCGTTCGAGATTGCTGGCTACACGAAGGACGAAGTCGACACGAACTTCGCGGGCATGATCAATGCGTTTAAGTTCGGCGCTCCGCCGCACGGCGGGTCGGCGCCCGGCATCGACCGCATCGTCATGTTGATCGCCGACGAGCCGAACATCCGCGAGGTCATTCTCTTCCCGATGAACCAGAAGGCCGAGGATTTGATGATGAACGCGCCTTCCGAGGTCATGGCAAAGCAGTTGAAGGAACTGCACATCCGGATTGTCGACCCGAGCTGAGGGTGCCGGCGTGGCCGGGAAAGCACGCTCGGCCCGTTTTGGGACAAAATCGTCGCGCGCGGCCAGGGAGCCGATTGTGACGTCCAAGCCCCGCCGCTAATTTCCATATCGTGGGGGCTCGGACGATCAGCGATCAGGCGAATTCGCCCGACTATTTGTCGGCACTAGCCGCTCTGCGCGAGCAACTGGGCGAGCTCCAGCTGCCGCAAATTGCTCACGGCCGCCGCGCATTGATCATCTTCGAAGGTCCCGACGGCGCAGGCAAGAAGCATGCGCTCAAACAGCTCGCCGCCGCCTTCGACCCGTGCCACGTCAACATCCACCCGGTGCATCATGACCGCCGGGAATCGAACGTCGGCCACTGGCTGGCGCCGTTCTGGCGTAAGTTGCCGGGGGCGGGCGACACCGCCGTCTTCTATCGCAGCTGGTACCGACGCGTACTCGATGATCGCCTCCAGGGCCGTGTCTCGGACAAGGCGGCGGCGCGCGCGTTCGACGAGATCAACGAGTTTGAAGCCCAGCAGCGCGATTACGGCACGCTAGTCGTGAAACTGTTCTTCGAGGTTGCAGGCGAGGTCCAGGACCGCCGGCTTGCCGAGCGCGCGGGCAATCCGTGGTGGCCGGTTATTCGTCGCGACGAGCCGGTCCGCGTCGACGACCCGGCTTACGCGCAGATCGTCCGGGAGCTGTTCGACAACACAGATACGCGCTGGTCGCCTTGGCGCCGGATCGACGGCAACGACGAGCGGTCCGCTGGGCTCTCGGCGTTGACCACGATCGCCGACGTCTGGGCCGAAACCATGCCCGCCGAGCCGCCGCACATCGTCGGCGCTCCGAACCGCGCCGCCTAAACGTCCGGGTAGCGGATCCCGATCACTTCATAGCTCTTTTCGCCGCCGGGTAGGCGGACAAGGCGCTCATCGCCGACCTTGGCTCCGATCATTGCGCGGGCGAGAGGCGCGCTCCAGGCAATCCTGCCCGATGTTGCGTCCGCTTCGTCATCACCGACGATCGTCAGCTGGCGCCGATTGTCGTTTTCGTCGGCAAGCTCGACGGTCGCGCCGAAACGCACCTGGTCGCGTTCTCGCTGCGTCGCCGGATCGACGACCTTCGCGGCCTTCATGATCCGCGCGAGATGTCCGAGGCGGCGGTCGATCTCGCGCAGGCGCTTCTTGCCGTAAAGATAGTCCGCATTTTCGGAGCGATCGCCGAGGGACGCCGCCCACGAAACCACTTCGACGATCTTCGGCCGCTCGACTCCGAAAAGCTCGTCATACTCCGCGCGCAGCCGAGCGAGGCCTTCCGGTGTGATGAAACGCGGCGGTGAATCGACCATGCCGGCGTCTTAGCCGGGCCGGCTCTTCCCAAGATAGCGCGAAACGTGGAACGCGGTCTGCGGCTGCGAGCCGCCGCGCATCGAGTCATAGACCACGCTGTTTTCGATCACGCGCTGCACGTAGGCCCTGGTCTCGACGTATGGGATGGCCTCGATCCACTTCAACACATCGACCTGGTTGCGCGGATCGCCATACTGCCGCACCCATTTGCCGACATTGCCCGAGCCGGCATTGTAGCTGGCGACCGCCAGCGGCACGTTGCCGTTCCAGATATTCAGCATTCGCTGGAAGTAGGAAGACCCGATCATCACGTTGTAATTAGGGTCGGTGATCAGGCGATAGCTGTCGAAGCCGACCCCCATCTTGCCGGCCTGTTCGCGCGCAGTCCCGACCATCAACTGCATCATGCCGCGGGCCCCGGCATGGCTGACGGCATAGGGGTCGAACGAGCTTTCCTGGCGGCTGATGCCGTGGGCCAACGACCAGATGTTGGTCGAGACGGAGGGCAACGTCGGATAGCCCTGACGGACATAGAACATCGCGCCTTTGATGCGCGACATTCGCGCGACCCACACCGGCAGGTCCTGGCGGCCGAGTTGCTGCCCAAGCTCGACGGCGAGGCCGCGCTCGGCATCATTGTCGAGCGATTCCGCGAGGGCCTTCACGAATAGCGCCTGCTCCGTCGACCGCCGCTGCTGACCGAGCACCTTGAGCGCCTGAACCAGGCGTTTGGCGCTAAATGCCGCGCGCTGCGCGGCCGTGGTCGTATATTGCGGCAGGGCCTGGGGCGGCGGCGGCACCGAACGGCCGAGCCGCTCGAGCGCGAGCTGCCCATAGAACAGCTCGGGATAGGCCGCGGCGCGCTGGAAGTAGCCGCTTGCGGTCTGGAATTGGCCCGCCGCCAGCGCGGCCCGGCCCGCCCAGTAATCGCCCTTGGTCTGGACCTGGAGCGAACGGCCAGCGCGAGCATAGCGCTCGAACATCGCGATCGCGCTTGCCGGGCGATTCATCCGGTCGAGCGCGGCATTTCCGGCAAGCCAGACCAGGCTGGTATAATTGTCGCGAACGCCGATCGCCTGGTCGCTGACGGCCGCGCCCATCGGAAGCACGTCGTCGACCTGGCTGGCGATGTTGTAGGCCAGCTGCCACTGCCGGTCCTGCGCGGCGTCGGCGGCAAGCTGGAACAGCATGTCATAGAAGCGGTCGGGGTCTGCCGGGCGATAGGTAAAATTGTGCGATCGGGCCGCAAGATCCTGCGCGGACCGATTGTAATTGTTGGCGCGCAGCCACCGGGCACGATCCATCATTAGCCCGGCGTCGCTGGTGACCGTGCCGATCACGGTGCCGTAGCGGCTTTCCGCGTCGGCATCGTTGCGCTGCATCGCAACCCGCGCTCCGAAGGCCGCCTGACGGCCCGGGCTCGCCAGGGTCATGAACCGCGCCGCGTCGTTCGCTTTCTTGGCGAACAGCAGGGAATCGATTCGCCGGTCATGGTCGGCGCGCGTCAAGCTGCCACCGTAACGCGCCCAGATCGACTGCTCGTCCGCGGCGCTGAGGTCGTCCGAAGCCCAGGCGTTTCGCGCGGCTTCGAGCGCCTCGACCATTCGGCCGCCAGCCGCATAGGCGTCCGCCAGCCGCGCATAGCCGCCGCCGGTAGTGGGCTTGTCGGTCGCGAAAAAGGCGATGACTGTCGCAGGATTCTCGCTGGGGCGCATGGCCTTCTCGGCCCAGCGGCGCATTCTCGCCTCATCCGGCCAGTCGCGGTTGGCGATGAGGAAACGCGCGTAATCAGCGAAGCTGTAGCCGCTGCTCTGACGCAGCCGGCGCCAGTCGTTGAGCGCGTAGGCGATATCAGACGCCGCATAAGTCGACACAGCGGCGTACGGCGCCGGCGATTGTGCCGAACTCGAAGGAGCGATTGCCAGGAGCACTGGCAGAAACAGAACCGAGCGTCGCATGCTGGACATCCTGTCGTTTCGCTCCTTATCAGGCCGTGAATAACGCCGGCTGACACTCAGCTTAATTCCCGAGGGCGGAGGCAAGTTCATGTTTTTTGGGTCGATTCCGGCGCTGGTGACGCCCTTTTCCGGCGGGCGTGTTGCGGAAGACACATTCCGCGAACTGGTCGAATGGCAGGTCGCCGAGGGTAGCAATGCACTCGTCCCGTGCGGAACTACGGGCGAAAGCGCGACGATGAGCGCCGCTGAGCAGCGCCGCGTGATCGAGATCACCGTTGAGGTGGCAGGCGGGCGAGTCCCCGTGATCGCCGGGTGCGGCAGCAACAATGTCGCGCATGCCATCGAATATTTGCACGCCGCCAGGGACGTCGGCGCCGATGCCGCCCTGATCGTGATGGGTTACTACAATCGGCCCAGCCAGGCCGGCATGCTGGCTGCGTTCACCGCCCTATCGGGGGCTTCGGCCCTGCCGATCATAGTCTACAATATTCCTGGCCGGGCGGTGGTCGATATCGCGGTTGAGACTTTGGCGCAGATCGCGAAGCTCCCGAACATCGTCGGAGTAAAGGACGCGACCGGCAACCTCGGACGCGTCTCGGATCAGCGTCGTGCGTGCGGCGAGGACTTCGTCCAGCTGAGCGGCAACGACGAAACCGCGCTTGCCTTCAATGCCATGGGCGGCGTCGGATGCATTTCGGTCACTGCGAATGTCGCGCCGCGACTGTGCGCCGATTTCCAAACGGCGATGCGCGAAGGTAGGTGGAAGGATGCTCTGGCCCTTCAGGACCGGCTGTTTCCGCTTCACACCGCGCTGTTCACGGATGCATCCCCGGCGCCGGTCAAATATGCCCTGTCGCGCGTAAGGGAAGGCTTTCCCACCGAGCTCCGCCTGCCGATGGTCGAGGCCTCGGAAGAATCGAGACGCGCGGTCGACCAGGCGCTCGCCTATGCGGGCCTTGCCTGAGCTTCGATGGCCAAACCGCTTCCAGCTCCGTTCGACAAGCAGAAGGTCGTGGCCGAGAACCGGCGCGCGCGCTTCGACTATTTCGTCGAGGAGCGGGTTGAGGCCGGCATCCAGCTCACCGGCACGGAAGTTAAATCGCTTCGCCAGGGCGAGGGCTCGATTGCCGAAAGTTACGCCGCCGTGGAAGGGGAGGAGG
>Ga0105248_10007139_pt1 | contig 12246 bp, 8 predicted proteins | sample KBSS34metaG_FD_81524 | JGI IMG/M metagenome (GOLD analysis project Ga0105248, IMG submission 81524) | Switchgrass rhizosphere microbial communities from Kellogg Biological Station, Michigan, USA - KBS S3-4 metaG | ecosystem: Host-associated > Plants > Roots > Rhizosphere > Soil | place... | reverse complement strand
TTCTCAAACGGCACATCCTGATGCGCATACGCCGCCAGCGCCGCTTCTTTCACCTGTTCCAGCAACTCCGTAAAACGCGGATTTCCTCCCAGCTTCGTGCGCAGCACCAACGTGTTCACAAAGAACCCGATCAGCGGCTCAACCTCCTCTCGATTGCGACCCGCGATCGGCGTCCCCACCACCACATCCTCCTGCCCGCTGTAACGCTTCAGCAGGATTTGGAAAGCGGCCAACAGCGTCATGAACAACGTCACATTCTGCTGCCGGCTCAGCTCCTTCAGTTTTGCCGTCAGTTCCCGCTCCAGCACGAACGTCACCAACTGCCCGTTGTTGGACTGCACCGCCGGCCGCGGAAAGTCGGTCGGCAGGGCCAGCACCGCCGGAGCCCCGGCCAGTTGTTCCTTCCAGTAATTCAACTGCTCTTCCAGGACTGCCCCTTGCAACCATTCGCGTTGCCAGACGCTGAAGTCGGCGTACTGGATCCCCAACTCCGCCAACGGCGACTGCTGTCCGGCGCAATACGCTTCATACAACTGCGCCAGCTCCCCGTACAGAATCGATAACGACCAGCCATCGCTGACGATGTGATGCAACGTCAGCAACAGCACATGATCCTCGGCTCCCATGCGCAGCAACTTCACCCGCAGCAACGGGACCTCACTTAACTTGAAAGGGATCAGCGTCTGCTGCTTTGCATGGTGTTCAATAATTTTTTCTAGCTCTACCTCTTCGCGTGAAAACTCACTAGACAGATCCTCCACGTTCAGCTTCAACCACAACGTCGGCTCGATGACCTGCATCGGCTCACCCTCTATATCTTCAAACCTCGTTCGCAACGCCTCATGACGTCTCACAATTTCATTCAAACTTTGCTCCAGCACCGGCACGTTAACCACGCCTCGGAGACGTTGCACCGAACTGACGTTGTAAGCAGCATTGCCAGGCTGTAACTGATCCAGAAACCACAGCCGCTGCTGAGCAAAGGATGCCGGAAATATATCGTTCTGCTGCGCCGTCATACTTTTGCTTCTCCTCTATTGATCCGTTGCTGCACGTGTGTCTCCTTCTCAGTCGTGATCAACTGAACAAAGAAGTTTCGGTTGGGAAAGGTCGGTTGGTAATCAAGAGCGCGTCCTAAAGGCAAAAAGCCAACTGCTCTGATGTGACTGTCGATTGAGATGACGCTCACGGGCAGCGTCGGACCCGAGTCAAGGAAAAACTCTTATTGAAACAAAACTTTCCAGGTGAGTTGTTTTTGGAGGTAACCAGGTCGGCAGTGTGTGCAGAGCTACCGCAGTAGGAGTGTGGACACTCCACTTGAACTCGAACTTACTTGTTGTCGCCGTCAGTTAGAATGTAAAAACGTGCCGGCCAAATTGGCCTTCTGCACCAACTGTTTATCAATCAGGAGATGGCCCTGAAACTGCATCGCGTCCAGAAGTATCTTGACTCTGTCGGTGCCGTTTACTTTTCGCATGAATATGCCTCCGAGGCTTTCAAATGGGCCAGAAGCGATCGTAACCTTGTCTCCTGGCTTAAATTCACCTTCCATGCGAATGAACCCGTCCTCGTCTACTTGTGCCCTGATCAGATCAATCACACTGTCATCGAGAGGAACAAAACAACCCCCAAAGCTGACGACATTCTGAACACCTCTTGTATAGTTGATGTCATGAAGCTGCCGGGTGATATCAAAGCGTGCAAAGATGTATCGGGAAAATAGTGGTTTGCTAACATACTCGTGGTCATAGCCTGAAGTGCGACGCTCTTTGAGCTTAGGCGCAAAAGTCTGGACCTGCCAGCTTCTCAAGTTGCTATCAGCGCGGTCTTCCTCTTGTGACTTCGTACGAACGGCATACCAGCACGCGCGGTCATCTGCTTCCCCCATGGTCATAGTGCTACCTCTCGTTGGACCATTCTAAAATGGCGCCTTCAACCTGCGCCTTGCTTGATTTCTCGATCCTGCTCTCTTAGAATGCCTCTGTTGCAATTACTCTTGCAGAGTGTTGAATGTTTTCTCTTTCAAGGAGTTGGGGGCCTTCCTGCTTGTTGATTGCAGCTGACCGTAACCCGCTGAGGGGTTGAAAGTCTTTACGGCAGCCTCAAACCTGTAACAAAGAGTTCTCAAAGATTCCTCAAAGATAATGAGTAGTGCCGTTCCACGGTTTTACGTTTTTGGTCCCTTCCGGATGGACTTGACAGAGCATCTCCTGCTACGCGACGGCCAGACAGTGCCGCTCACTCCAAAGGCATTCGAAACACTGGTTCATTTGGTCCGAAACAGTGGCCACATAATGGTTAAAGACGATCTGTTGAAGATGGTTTGGCCGGAAACGTATGTGGAGGAAGCCACGCTGGCGCAGAATGTTTTCACGCTAAGAAAAGCTTTAGGCGGTAGCGAAGGTGAACAATACATTCAGACCATTCCCAGGCGCGGCTATCGGTTTGTTGCAACCGTAACAGAAGTGATGGAGGAACGTGCCGCCGTTCCGCCGACTACAGCAGCGGAGGTAACATCCAACAGCCCGGATGGTGCAACCGAAGCCAACAAGAAAAAAGCCTTTTCTGTCGCAGTCTTGCCGTTGTTAAACTCGAGCGGAAATCCGAATGCCGAGTATCTGACTGACGCCATCGCCGAGAGCATCGTCAACACACTCTCTTTGTTACCTGATTTGCATATTAAGGCGTGCAGTACTGTTCTCCCGTTCAAAGGACAAGAGATCGATCCTCAAGCGGTAGGGCGCAAGTTGGCCGTCGACTCGGTCTTGATCGGTAGAATTATTAGTTTTTCCGAAAAACTATTGATCAGAATGGAACTGGTTGATGTAAGTAATGGATGGCAGATCTGGGGTGAGGAGTACAACCAGGGATTGTCCGAGATTCATAATTTTCAACTGGCGGTTGCCAAAGATATCTCAGAGAAACTCAGCCTGAAGCTGGCACGAGAAGACTGGCAACGAGTATTTAAGCCTCGCACTTACAAAGCTGAAGCATATCAGTTGTATTTAAAGGGCCGCCACTTCCTGAACAAGCGCACAAAACAAGGTTACGAAAAAGCAATAAGCTGTTTCGAACAGGCCATCGAGATCGACTTTAGCTTTGCGCTGGCCTACTCCGGTTTGGCCGACTCTTACCTCAGATACGACTTTTATGGCCTTACAGCGCCCTGGCAAACTATACCGAAGGTGAGAGCAGCAGCAGCGAGGGCAGTCGAGCTTGACCCTGAGCTCGCCGAGGCTCATACGTCGCTGGGAGCCATCAAGCTCATCTACGATCGGGACGTACCTGGCGCCGAGCGAGAATTTAAGCTCGCTCTCAGGCTAAACCCGAATTACTCACACGCTCATGATGGATACGCTCATTGTCTGATCGAGATGAACCAGGTTGATGAGTCTCTTACGGAATGCAAATTAGCTCTCGAGCTTGACCCGTATGATCTTGAAATCAATCAGCACCTTGGATGGTACTACCTTTACAGGCGCCAACCTGACCTTGCCATTGAACAACTATTGAAGACACTTGAGATGGGAGCGGATTTTTACCGCGCGCGTATACTGCTCGGAATAGCGTACGTGCAAAAAAATTCGTTCTCTCAGGCGATCACGGAATTCGTTCGAGCGAGTCAAATTGAAGAGACACCTGTACTGTTGGGTTTCCTCGGACACGCCTACGCAATGGCCGGAAGAAAAGAGGCTGCGGAAGTTCTGGATGAGTTGTTGGAACAATCGAAATCTCGTTATGTTCCACCGTACAGTATCGCTCTGATCTACACCGGCTTAGGCAAACAAGATGAGGCGCTTGAATGGCTTCAAAAAGCTTTTGTCGAACAAAGCCGCTGGCGCGGTTGGCTCAGCATCACCCCGGAACTTGATAGCTTGCGCTCTGATCCGCGGCTTACAGAACTGTTGGAGCACCGATTCAATAGAATCCAAAATTAATTGTTTTGATGCTTTCAGAATGCGTCGCAGGGAAGCCAAATTTAGTTTTTGGTACGCACAACCGCATCTAAAAGACCCCTTCTTTCGCCGTCAGCAACCTAATCATTTCGTATTCCACTCCAGCAGTTGGACCATGACTAAAAAGAAGTTTCCACCTATTTGACTGAGGGGTACAAAAAGGGGTACATTTCGTTCCACCTCTTTTGAGAACTGCGTTTTTGTTAGGTTTTCTGAGGTGAGCGGGAGTAGCTCAGTGGTAGAGCATCGCCTTGCCAAGGCGAGGGTCGCGAGTTCAAATCTCGTCTCCCGCTCCACGAAATAGATGAAGGCGGGCGGATGAAGTACGTGCTGCTTCATCTTTCCGCTTTTATTATTTATGCTCTCCGGTACGGCGGCGTAGCCAAGTGGTAAGGCAGAGGTCTGCAAAACCTTTATTCATCGGTTCGATTCCGATCGCCGCCTCCAATCGTAACCTCCGTCCTTGAACAACTGAGAAGAATAACGATGAAGATAAAGCCACTCCTGTGCAGAAATAGCGCATAACTGTGCAAAAGTTTGGGTCAAAGCAAAAGTGATCCTGATTGCCTGCTCCATGGGACTCTAATACATGACTATAGGTGTCTACTGTAAGTCTGATCGTACTGTGTAAGCGCTCAGAAACTACTTTTAGATGTTCATCTGCGGCTAACAAGAGCGTCGCGTGGCTATGTCTCAGATCGTATAACCTGATCTGAGGAGGTCCGGCATTTTCGAGTATCGGTCCGAGACTGCTGCCCAGAAGTGGCAACCTATGCTGGAAATGTTCTGCCGCAACTTCTGCAGTGCCAATACTGTTTAGTTTCGGAAGTCAGTGATAATCCCCAGATCAAGAGGATTAGCCCAATACAAAAAGGCGCCAGCAGAATGCCTAAAACAATGACGATTATTCCAGTGCCTCGTTGTGGCCGTTCATTCTGAAGCACGAGTTCGCCGCTGCATTGAGGACACGCGCCGAGCCGTAGACTTGCTGATAATGGTGTCCATTCGATCGACTGATTGACACACCACGATAGGTCTGTTGGCTGTAATCTGCCAGCTCTTAGTTCAGTTGTAAGGTGCTCTTTGGTATAAGGACCAGTCCGCTCACCATTGATGTAAAGGTAATATGGCAGTGGGAACCTCCTTTACGTTCTATGTTTTTCAAATTGATAACCTCTGGTTTTTCCGAATCCTTTTTCGCTCAACGATCCAAGATACAATCGCGATGAAGCCCAGCATGAGTCCCCAAAGAAACGCTAAAACTCCAGGCAATGCCCACCTTAGATAAACCATGTCAAATTGCCTCAACTCCCGTTCCTCCGGCGACAGCTTACTTAGTTCGGCCTGGACTATTGGCTCACTAAAGTGACAAGCAGGATAAGAAACGATTATTAGCAACACCGACAGCGCTACGGTTACTTTGATTGCTCTCATCACTGAGCCATTCGTATCTATTCCCAAAGCCTGACGCACTTCGGATCTCGTCAGCACCCAAAGCGCGTAGGCAGCGAGGGCTGTGCCGATGGGGAAGCTCAATAAACCCATGCATGCTATAACCCACACTAGACCCCACGCCCACGACTTCCGTTTGAGCAGCCCGACACCCCCAATGACCATCAGTACTCCAAACAGCAAGCTGAGGGACGCGACTACCAGACGTATGTCCGAGGTCATCGTGTCTATCACAGCGCGAGTCTCATCGGAGACCACAGCCTGGATACCCACGGCTGCGAAAAAACCCACGCTTACGATCAGATTAAGGATTCCTACGATACTGTAGATAATTCCTAAGCCGCGGATATGTTGGTGATCGCTGATACGCTCTCCTCTTATGCTTAAGATTTCTTCAGCACATTGCACGGTTCGCAGACTGTCACCGCGAGACAAATGGCGATGCAATCAGGAGACTTGGCATTCAATGGCCTGCGCCTGCAGTACGGATTTAGGAGTTTTCCAAAACCGATCAAAGCTGCTGATTTGGCGAGTGTGCGAGGACGCAGAGGCTCGGGTCAGCCTTCGACTAAAACGACGGGAGATTATTCCCCTTTCGGAGAAAAAGTCAACGACGACGTTTGTATTATGTTCAGGAGTTTGCTTGTTGGTCCAAAACGCGCTATAGGTGGCCGCTCTCTGTTCCTAATTTCGTAAAGCAGATTAATGCAAGACGTAAAGCATCTCGTAGCCGCCGCTTTTCCGAATCGTAAAGTAGCTCGTACGGAACTTCTGCCTGGCGGTCTGATCAATACCAATCTCAAGATCTATTTTGAATCAGACTTCGATCCCGTTGTTCTTCGCCTCTACCGTGACGGTGCGGCAGTGTGCGAGAAGGAGATTGCGGTTCACAATCTCATTCATCAACACGTTCCTGTTCCCGAGATCTTGCATGCGGACACTACGGGATCGCCGGCGTTTGCATTCGTCGAGTACGTTGAAGGCTTAACGTTTCAGCAACTAAAGCAAACGAACAACGTCAAAGCAATACAGCAAGCTTCGACCAGCATCGGCAAAACACTCGCCGCGATCGGCAGGTTTCGCTTCCCTGCTCCGGGCAGACTTCTGGCTAGTAAATCGTCGCTCGTGGTAGGAAACAAATTTATTGAAGGACCGGATCCGATACCGCGAATTCTCGATCGATTTCTCTACTCAAATACTTTCCAGCAGCGCGCGGGCGCAAAATTAGTCGATCAACTGCACGACTTCGTCTGGTCCTACGCATCGATTCTGCCGTCTCTGCAAACTGAATGCAGTCTTGTTCATAACGATTTCGGAAATCGAAACATATTAGTACGTGAGATAAATGGAGTGTGGACGGTTGTTGCTGTTCTGGATTGGGAGATGGCGTTTTCCGGCTCGCCGCTGTTGGATGTAGGTAACTTTCTTCGTTATGAACTCGACGCGGCGCCGTTACGCGAACCATACTTCTCACGCGCGTTCGTTGAGCACGGCGGTCACTTGCCTGACAACTGGAAGCCGGTGGTAAAACTAATCGACCTCACAGGACTCGTCGAATGTCTTACTCACGATGAATTGCCGAGCGATGTGGAAGCTGAACTTTTTGCGCTCATCTCCCAGTTTAAAAGAACGATTGCTGACACATAGATCGGCCTTACCACCAAGTAAGGTATTACTGTCAGTGTAAAAGCATCTAGTGCGCGGTTAACACCTTTTTGTCATTGGAAGCAGGCCCGGGAAATGCGCCGGCAGGAGTCGGCACAAACTTCACAACAATACCCTTGTTTTGTTTTAACTGTTCCAGCCGTCCGGAAATACGGTTCAGATCTGTTTCACTGCGTCCAAGTGATAAATCCTGAACCTCAACTTGATTATTAGCAAGGGCCGTGAAAGTCAATTCCTTCGAACCTCTGACGATTGTTTTGGCTATTTCTATGTCCTGTTTCTGGCTCCCCTGAAAACTGTACGTGTCAAGCAATGATGGACTTTCGTCCCCGGCAATGGTGAAGAGCACTATTGATACAACAGCAGAATCACTATTCGGCTCGATTTCGAGATGCTGAGTTTCACCCGCCTTGCCATTAAATTGAATGGCAGCGTTCAGTAGTTTAAGTTCGCTGTTGTAAGTTGAAACCAACTGCGCAAGTTCGGCCCGTTCTGCGGGCGCAAGTGGAGTTTGCGTGACCTTTTTCAACTTCTTATTGATCTCCGTGCGCTCACCTTGCATATCCTTGATTTTAGCGATCTTCTCACGCTCAGGTATAGACGAATCGTCAGCGACATTATTGGCTGCCCTCAGCCACTCCTTCACCCTCCCATAATCATCCTCGGGCATCACCCTCGCATATTGAGGGTGTGATACTTGTTGCCCGTTTTTGACATACCACAACCCAAGTAGACCCAACACAACAACAGCTATGACCGCAGCGAGCGTGACTTGCTGCGCAGAATAAATGTTGTAAAAGGCCCACCAATAGCTGGAGGGCCGCCTTTCCTTCCGAGACTTTCTGACTTGTTTGCTCGCATTAGCCAAAAAGTCGTCAAGAGAGATCCGCTTGGTTTCAGCTTGCATTAGCAAGTTGACCACGTTTTTACATCTGCTACAGTCCTTTACGTGTGGGTTCCACTTCCTTTCATCCTTGTGCTCGGAAATAGTAATCAGCTCAGCATCTGATAGACATTCAGATTGCAACTCGGCCGCTGGCGGGAATCTACGAAAAAACCCGGAAAAACCCTCGTTAGCACGATCGTCTATGGGGGACCGGTCACCTTCGAGATTAGTGTTGTCATTGCCATCGGGTGAATTGGAGGATACAGGGGTCATCGGAGAAGCCTCTCTTGCTTGTGCTGCGGCAGCGTTTGTACGGGTTGTCATAATTCGTCTTTCTCCTACTGAAATAAACAAGCGCTCACCGTCGGATTCACGTAAATATCAATCCTAACTACGTTTAACGGCCTTGGCTCGATCAATAAACAAAACAATCCATTTGCCGGTTCCGCTCTATAAACGTTTGACGGGATCTTTTCTTTGCAAAAAAATTTTCTGGGCTTTCTCTAGACACCGATACCAGCGCGAGTAAAAGGTGGCTGGCGAGGCCCCCTCGCGCTCCGCCATTTCGGCCGGAGTAAGCTGCTCGGTCACATAAACCCTGAGCAAATCACCACATAGTTTTGGGAGCAATTTGATAATTTCATTCACAAAAATCGAGCGATAAAGCTCCTGGTGAGCGGGGAATGCGTTAGCGAAATTCAGGGTCAAATAATTCACGAATTGCTCCGCGTTCTGTTGGTGACGATAACGATCAATTAGGAGGTTTTTACAACTCGTCTTCAGGTAAGCCTTCAACGCTGACTCAGTTTCTATGGGCGTCCCACTATGGGGCCATCGTTGATGAAATGCTATCAGTACATCGTGGACAATGTCGTATGCGGTCTCTCCCGGCGCCACACGAAAGGTCAATAACAGAGAGGCCACATAGCTCACCAAAGGCTTATAAACAAAGGCGACTATTGTCTCCCACGCAACTGAGTCGCTGGGATCATAGCGAAACCTGGCGAGCGCCCGTGCTACTGTCATTGCGCTTTTAAGAGCATGATTCGTAACTCATCGGAGATAAAGCCATCCAGTTCTGCCTGAGAAGCAATCTGCAAGTTGCCGTCAGCCGTCTCGGCGCTCACTCTGGTCCTGACGTAGTCCAATACTTGTTCTGAGTCTATAACGAATTGGGGCCGATAAATTCTTCGCAGCTCTCTGAATTCTTCCAGAATAAAAAACCGGTGACGCTCGATCGCGGCTTTCCAGAATTCGTGATCGTCTGTATGCGAAGCAATATTAAAGATTCGCCGGGTTGATAATAGCTGGGTTGGAATTAAAAACGGGGCAAGCAGCAAGCCAACGAGTATTAAGATAAACATGCTCACAAAAAACAGGAATTTGTGCAAATCCCAAAACAGCGATAAAAAACATGAATCCAGTTGATTCGAATTAACCAGAATCGTGTGAGCCCCGCTCATAGATTTTAATGACGGGTTTGCCTCGTCTCGTCCGCGGGAGTAATGAAATCTTATATAGCGAGTTTCACTTGGTTTGAGTGCGAATCGCAATGAAATAGTTCGATCAGAGCCGTCTCGTTCCTGTGACAGTAACGCAACTCCAGTAGCATCAACCCAGTTTTGAATGGCGCCCCCATAAAAAACATCCTTCGCCTGCTCCCAAGTGCCGATCAACGTATCTATTTGCGCGCACTCAGCTCGCGATTTAGTGCGGGCACAGTTCTCATGCCACCGCTCATGCCAGGATTTTGACTCCGCAACTTTTTGTAGGTAGTCCAGACCGTTCTGCAAACCTTTTGCTGATCTAATACGATCGACGAGGATCCGGTCAAAGGTGGAGTGGAGATCTTCTAATCTCTTGCCGATGGCATGGGTATCGATGACCTGCCTGATAGCTTCTCGTTCAGGATCTTTCAGCATCTGCGGGCTGTTTGCCGATGACCATGAAGATGCCAGCGCATTTGAGAAAGAATAATGAGGACCAGCGGCAGAAGAGGAGCTGTCAAAATCAACTATGACGTCTGGAGCTTCAGGTCTCAACTCAAGAATTAGTCCCTCTGCGATGCCAGGACCATTGTTTCGGATCGCAATCGTGCGCAAGCGGGCCTTTGAGTCTACCTCATGATTCCATCTTAGATCGTATCGACCTGTTGTTTCCTGCCTAATGGAATCTGAAAACAGTGGCCCAAATACACCCAGAAGGGAGCTAATGAGGATGGAGTATCGAACTATCTTAAGTCTTAGCATGGTCGCCTGAGGTCGAGTCGAGAAGGAAAGACCAGAACGGTTTTGCGCCTAACTTAAATGCCGGATCGTTTTGCGAGGACGTGCGCGGGACGGTCCGTTTTAAGGTGTCACTAAACTGTCCGCAATCTCAGCGCCGGGAAGGAACGACGACAGCGAAGATTGCGGCGTCACGTATTAATGTAGATTGACGAAAAAGTCAAGGTCCTCCCGTGTAGAGTGACGCTAAGATGCTCAGGTAAAAACGTGAGCCGCCGCCAACCCGATACGCGAAGGGACAGTAGGAGGCGTCGTACAATGTTTACTCATTAGCTGCCCACGGCAAGGAGGTAGAAACTCATGGCCAACTTTATACAAACCGCTGTGAACCGCGTCAGAGAAACTGTCTTCCATGCTCTCTTTCGAGCGCGGTTCCGGTATGACGTCTTTATCTCTTATTCACATAGCGACACCAAAGAGTATGCTTACAATCTAAAGCAGCAACTCAGCAATCTCGATTTTTCGTGTTTCCTCGACAAGGAGGAGGCGCCGCCGGGTTTGTCTCTCGGTCCCACTCTCGAGAAGGCGCTGAAGCAGAGCGCAGTGCTTGTGCTACTGGCAACCGACCGTGCGCTCACGCGTCCTTACATCCATCAGGAATTCGAGACGTTCGTGGCGGCCCGAAAAAAGATAATTACCATCAACATCCTGGACTCCCTCACGAAGAACAACGAAGAAGCATTGACCACTGCGCCCTGGAAAATCATTAAAGAGCAAAAGCTTATCTGGATCGACGAAGCCGCAGACGCTTTCGCGAAACAACAACCATCCCCACCAATCGCAGATGGCATCGACAGACTCTTCAAGTACACACGCCGAAATGTTCGTGTGCGAGCCGAGATCATCGGCACCGCCGTAATAGTGCTGTTGGCTGCTTTCGGCGCGGGGTTTGTGATTAAAGGTCAGGCAGCGGAAGTGGCGAAGCAAGCCTCGCTCGCAGAGATTGCGAGGCAGAAGACAAAAGAGCAAGAAACAATCGCCGCCCAGGCTGGAGAAGAAGCGCGCAAGCAGTTGTTACGGGCGGATCAGGCCAGGCAGCAAGCAGACGAACAAACCCGGCTTGCTAACGACGCTCGCGACGAGGCCACTCGCCAGCAGCAGATCGCGAAAGCCGCTACCGCGGAAGCTACGAAGCAACAACTCCTCGCCAGACAAGCAACGCTCGAATCGCAACGACAACAAGCAATCGCCGAACAACAGCTCCAACGCAGCCGGAACCTGCTTTACGACTCAGACATCAATCTGGCTCAGCGCGCGCAAGAGAGCGGCGACATGACGCAGCTCAAAGAGTTCCTGAATAACCACGCGCCCACGAACCAAACCGATCTGCGCGGCTTTGAATGGTTCTACTACTGGCGACTCGCTAATTACAAACCCGAAATTCTCGGCCCGGTAGACGACGTCGGCCTCATCGAAATTTCGCACGATGGAAAAGTATTGGCGGCGGTGAGTAATAGTTCGAACGGGCAACTGAAGATATGGCAACTCGATGGTCCTCGTGAGTCAGTAGAAATAAAGGCGCACCGCGATCGCATCACGGGTCTGGCCATCTCCTGGGACGGCGCCACTGTGGCGACCGCGAGTGCGGATGCGACGATTAAGATCTGGGACATTCGCACTCGTGATCTGAAACTGATCAAGACCTTGCGAAACGATCGCATTGGTGTCGGTTCAGTGGTGTTTTCTCGCGACGGTAAGAAGCTGGTGAGCGAAGCCTACAATAACACTGTGAGGCTTTGGGATCTGGAAACAGAAAAGCCTTTGATGACTTCTGAGCGTTATGCAAATGCCGTTACTCATCCTGCGATCTCACCAGACGGCAACACGTTGGTCACATACGAAGACAAGACGATAAAACTACAAAGTGCGAATCCGCCGTATCAGATGATCGATGAGGTTCTGACGAACGAGCAGATCGGTTGTGTCGCCTTCTCTGCCGATGGCAAACAATTGATCGCAGGCGTCTCCGGCAAAGTAAGAATCATGGACTGGCCTGATTATA
>Ga0105248_10007138_pt1 | contig 12247 bp, 27 predicted proteins | sample KBSS34metaG_FD_81524 | JGI IMG/M metagenome (GOLD analysis project Ga0105248, IMG submission 81524) | Switchgrass rhizosphere microbial communities from Kellogg Biological Station, Michigan, USA - KBS S3-4 metaG | ecosystem: Host-associated > Plants > Roots > Rhizosphere > Soil | place... | reverse complement strand
GTCGTCGGTGACGAGGAAGTCGCCGCTCAGGTGGATACGGCGATCAACGACAGGGAACCCGTCGATGTGCAGCTGGGCTGGGTCGGCGCTGGCCTGGTCGGTCACGGGTCACGCTCCTCGGTCGGGGACTCATCGATGCTATCAACCGCGAGGGACGCGAAGCTGCCCGGCCCTTCCACGGCGCGGGTGAGGCCGTCCGCGTGCTTCGCGGCGAGCATCCGCTGCAACCCGCCGGCGTGCGGATCGGCCTGGCCGACCTCGGTGCCGAGGTACTCGTCGAACGTGAGGACGCGCGGACCACACACCGCGCAGTGCGACGCGATGACGTCCGTCGTCTGATACGCCGTGTCGATGTCCTTCGCGCGCCACTGCTGCTCTTTCGGCTTCCCCGCGCCGTGGCGGTAGTCGATGCCGGTGCGCTGGCACGCCTCGACGGTGACACCCTCCTCGCAGAAGATGCACGGCGCCGCCCACTCGTCGTACGTCGCGCCGAAGTCATGCGTCACGCGGCGAAGCGCGACCCACCCCGTGTCGTGGCAATAGGTGCAGTGATCCTCCCCCGTCGTGTTCTGCGTGACGACGACCTCGAGGTCGCCCGCCGCGGTCATCTCGTCGATCGCCTGCATGAACTCGTCCTCAGATGCCATATGTCCGCCTCCGTTTCCTGTGCGCAGCGAGGTTGGTCGGCGCTTCGATGATCGGCTTCGACTCGTCGATGAACTGCTCGACGTGATCCTCGTCGCGGAGGATCAGCTCGAGCGACTGGTACTTCTTGCCGCGAGGGTTGTCGCCCGAGTGGAACTCGGAGCGGTGACACCCGTCGATCGCGGCGTGGAGCTGCTCGACGGTGTACCCGTCATCGAGGCGGCGCTGGATCAGCGTCCGGCGTTTCGCGCCGAGGACCGCTTGCGGGTGGTAGTGCTGGTAGCGGGTGAACACTGCTTGTACGTCGTCTGCTTTGGTCAAGGGCGTGTCTCCATAGGTGGGTCTTCTTCCCCGAAGGCAGCAGGGTCGCCGCCCGTGCCCCGGCGGTCAGGGTCGATGAGCCGCAGGGGGTGTTCTGTGTGCCGAGGGTTCGAGGTTTCCGATCACACTCCCCGGTCGCCGCGGCCATCAGCTGCCTCTCTCGCGCTGCCTCCCCCGTGGAGGGCCGTCCGAGGTTTGCGTGCCTCATAGCTTCGGGGTCGTAGCGGCTTCCCGTATGCCGGTGCCCGACTGTCCGCCGGCTTGTGGTCACTCTGCAATCGTGTGTGGTACGATCACCCCGCTTTCTTGGCTGTGAAGGCATCACGAGGCCCGCTTCGGCGGGCCTCTTGTTTTCAGTCTTCGCGCGAGCCTACCGGACCCGCCGCGGGGTTGTCATCTGCACCGAGGACGCGTTGACGTTCCTCGGGTGTCCTGATCCAGGCCTCGTCGTGGAGGGCGTCTTCGATGCGCTGGATCATCGTCAGACGGCCGCCGCGGGTGGCGACCGGGAAGTACACGACCTCGTCGATGACCTGGCGGGGTGTGCGGTTGGTAGTGGTCATCTGTCCTCCCCGTGGTAGTGGTGTCGCAACCCCTCAAGCGCGTCGTCGTGCAGGAGCACTGCCGACAGGCTGGTCAGGACGGCGTGATACGCAGCGCTGCTCGAGCCGGGCCGGTCAAGGCCGATCTTCTCCGCAACCTGCTCCGTGAGGCTCGCGAGGATATCCGGCCCGTCCTCACCACGATCAGTCGGTGCGCTGATCACGAACCTGCCCCGGCGTCGCGCCGCGAGCTCCCACGGCCGGGGCCGGGGCGGTGACTGGCCACACAGCGCGCAGCACGCGCCGCCGCGCTCGGCCATCGACTCGCCGTGGCCGAACGCTCGCAGGCGGACGAGGCTGCGCTGGGGCGACGTGTACGCGTAGCCGCGTGGCTCGTCCTGCCACACGAGGATGCTCACGCCGCTGGTGAGCTTGTCGTGATGGCGCCGGCAGAGGCCGAGCACGTTCGGCCACGGCTCGTCGTCGATCAGCACGTACCGGACGGGGCCGCCCGTACGCGAACGCGGAACGACGTGGTGAGGATCCGTGGCCGGGTTCGAGCACCCACCGATCCGGCACACACCCCGCCAGCTGTACGGCGGAAGGCCTGCGGGCGCCAGGGTGATGCGTGACTGGTCGAGTCCGGTGAGCAGGTAGCTCATCGGTCGAGCGCCGTCTTCTCACCGAACGCGATTCGGAGCTTGTCGAGAAGCGGGTCGATCTTCACCAGGTCGGCCCAGTACACGGTGTCGATCAGCTCGTCATCGATCCACACCTGAACGGTGTCAGCATCGTTTCGCTGCGTGCGTTCGAGACGGACGTTCTCATACGCGACGGTGACGCTGATGACCTCGAGGCAGCTCACGAGACTCGGACTCCACGGTGATGCTTCGGCCGCACCTGGCGATAATCCCTGACCGCGCGGGCGACGCGACCGCCGAGCTTCTCCAACTGCGCGAGCGGACCGACGCGTACCTCGACCTGCTCGGGCACAACCGGCAACGCCGCGTCAACGGCGGCCCGCTCGAGGAGGCCCTCCTCGGCGAGTTTCAGTAACCGCTTTCGGAGCTTCACCGGGTCCTTGTACGACACGCTCGGCTTCGGCGACGAGCCGGTGAGCTTGAACCCGTCACCCCGGATCGTCCACGACGCGCGAGCGTCCATCCGACGGATCAGCTCCGCGTCGACGTGCGCCTCCGCCGTCTTCGCCATGCGATGCCACTCAGCGATCGCTTTCTTCCAGTCGGCGAGCTGCGCTTCCGTCGCCTCGGCGAGGATGAGCGTCTTGCCGGTGTCGGGGTGAACGATCGCGACCTCACCCGTCCCAGCGGCGGGCACGGTGAGTTCCGTGCCTGGCTTAGGCATAGGAATCATCCCCCTCCTGATCGCCAGGCTTGGAGTCGACGGCGATCTTCGCGTCGAGTTGTTCGGCGAGGTCGGGATGCGCCTCGCGCCACTCCGTGATCAGGACACGACCCGCCTCCGGGTTGGCCGCGTACCCCTTCAGGTCGGCGCGCAGGTCACTGAACACGCTCTTTGGTATGTCCTTCGTGGAGAACACGCCGGCCGACACGGCGATGACCTCACGCGCCGCGTCGAGGTTGATCTCAAGCTCGTTGATCTCCGCCATCAGCATCCGGCGCTGCGCCGCGCTGATGACCGGCGGCCCGTTCGTCGTCTCAGTGACACCGGGGTCGCGACGACGAGCAGCGGCTGGTGCGGAATCGGCCTGGTGTTCGACGTTCTCCTGCTCGGGGTCGACGCCACCCGTCTCGATGAGCCACCCCTTCTGCAACAGGTAGCGGGTGACCGACGTCTGAGCCTTCACGATCGCCTTGTCGCCCTTGTCCGTCCCACTGGCAGATGCGCGGATCGTGAACTCCTCCGGATCACCGATGCTCGAGTTGCATGCCACGGTCATCGACCCGCGAACCGTCCGCATATTCCCATCGACCAGGATCTCGTCCATCGACACGTAGCACGCGACGCGGTACTTCGCGAGCAGCGGCTTCAACGCCGCCATCATGTCCTCCTCACGCACGTAGTCGTACGAGTACAGGTGCGCGCCGGCGGCGTTCTTGACGTCGGCATGTCCGGTCTTCGGGACGTCGACGAGTTCGGCCTGGATGAGCGCGACGCGGTCGTGTAGGCCGAGGGTTGTCAGGTCGGGCTGATCGTCCGCTGGTTGTGCGGCTTTCCTCGGTGCGGCTGGCACTGGTTCCTCCCACGGTAGGGGTTAGGGTGGACCCCCAACCCTACCCGACCCGCCCCTAGTTTTGGCGGCGCTGAGAGCGATTCTCAGGCGCTGGGAGGGGTTGGGAAGGCCGAGCCACAGGGGGCAGCGGGCGAGCCTGTCAGGACGCCGCAGAAGCGGCCCTGACCAGGACGGAGGGAATCCGGCCCTAGAACGACGAAAAGACCCCCCGCCGGGTCACCCCGGCAGGGGGTCAAGAGGTCGAGGCTACCGGCCTCGTCGTAGCTCGAGGCCGAGCTCATGCGCCGCGTCCATCAGCTCGATCGATTCGGCGCGTTTCATCAGCACGCTGGCGGGGAGGTAGATCCCCAGCTCCAGCGCGGCGTGTTGCATCTCGATCTCCTCGAGGTACTGGCGCCACTCGGGAGTGGTGAGGGGTTGCAGGTCGGGGTCGGTCATGTGAGCGGGGTGATCTCGGAGTAGTCACACAGCGGGTTCTCGCAGTGCAGCTGCGTGTCGGCGCGGCCGTCGTAGCGGCTCGTGGTGAACACGCGACGGCGGACGCTGCGCTGGCCACACTCGGGACAGCGGGCGAGGCCGCGCATGCGGCGGCGCTGTTCGTCCTCCGCCTCGACCTCGAGCAGGTACGCCTCGTATGAGCGGCGCTGCTGGGGGGTGAGGCCGTCATCGTCGGGGTTAGGGGTGAACACGATCGGCTCCCTTCGGTTCGGTGGTACCAGGTCAGTACCAGGAGGCCCACCCCGCGAGGGGGTGGGCTACCTGCTAGCGACCCTTCTCGACGCGCTTAGCGTGGCCCTCAGCGACGAGTTCGTCGTCGAGGGTGATGCGCCACGGTGTCGTGGTGAGCTTCACCGCCGCGTCGATCGCGTGTTCGACGTCGGGGAAGATGGCGGGTGTCTCCTGCCACTCCCCGGCGCGAGGGCCGAGCGGCGTCAGCACGTAGAGCTTGACGCTCATGCGTCCTGCTCCCATCACTCGGCCTCTACGAGGTCGACGATCGCGACGGGCGTCGTGATATCCACGCCCGCCGAGTACCGGCCGACCCCCTCCTGCAACGTGATGACCACGCGCTTCTGGTTGCGGCGAACCACGCGAGCGGTGATGCCCGCGAGGTACTGCGGCCGCACCGAGTCGTTGAACACGACGACGTCGCCCGGCTTGATCTCCCGCAGCTTGCGAGCGTTCAAGACCCCGCGCCGCGACTTGATCGCGTTGACGATGTCGTCGATGCCATCATCAACCGCGCCGGTCTCGATCGCGGCGATGACTTCTTCGGTCATGGTGGTGTCGATCATCGTTCGAGTTCCCGGCCCGCTTCGCGGTACACGACGACGGGCGTCGGTGCCGGGGCTGGCCGCGTGAGCGACCAGACAAGGCACGCGATCCACCCAACGAACGTCCACCCGCACAGCAGGTTGAACGCGCCGAGCGCGAGCACGTTGTGATGGTGTCGCAGGTACGCGATGATCGTCGGCAGGAAGTACCCACCGGCGAGCAGGCTGATCATGATCACGTACGCGATCACGTGGCTGCCACTTGACAGCATGGTCATGGTTGTCCTCCATGGGTTAGGGGTGGTGCGGTAAGCACCAGGAGGCCCAGCACCCCGGAGGGGCTGGGCTACCTGGTACCGACTACGAGACCTCGAGGCCGGTGCCCGCAGACTCGGGCGGGTTGAGGTACTGGACTTCCATCGACTCGTACTGGTAGTGCGGATTCGAGTCCGTCAGCTTGTCCGCCCACGCGAGCGCCTGCTCGCTGGACTTGAACGGGCCGAACAAGTACGTCGTCTCAGTGTCCGTCTTCCACAGGCTCACAACAACTGGTTCCATGGGTTCCTTCCTAGTAGCTGGGGTCGCGAAGCTCCCACGCGAGTTCCTCCGCCATCGCGTACGCCTCGCCACCGACCATCCGCGCGTCGCGGATATGGTTGGCCATCGCGATGCCGCGTGTGATCTCGGGGTCACGACTGAGCATGTCGCCCTCGTCAGTGATGGGGCCGGGCTCGACGCTCGGATACGTACGGTCGTCGTTGACGACGGGGCCGAACCGTTTGATGCACACCGGGCCGATACCAGCCTCAACCGACGCCGCCGCCTTGAGCCTGCGCCCACAGTTGATGCACCGGCCGTAACGGACGGCCAGTTCCTTCGCGCGCTCGACCGGCATCCGATCGGTATCTGTCAGGTCGAAGATCGCGCCGCGCTCGTACTCGAAGTCGAACGACGCGCGGCCGCCCGCCTCGAGCGAACGCTCCGCGGACTCGACGAGGCGCTTCGCGTACAGGCGCGTCTTGTCCTTGTTCCACTTCACGACGAAGATGCCGGCGGCGTTCTCGAACACGCCGGGCTGGGTCACCGTGACGCTGCGCGCCTCGACGTGACCGATCGGCCCGGTCTGCTCGGGTGCGGGTGGGCAGACAGCGTGCGCGCTGCCCGACCCGCGACTCCACTCGATCGTCTCACCAGCAGCGAACCGCTCGCCGCACAAAACGCACGTGCCGGGATACTTGGCAGTGATGGTCATCTCATCCTCCGGGGTTAGGCCGACCTGTCTCATCAGCGCTGGGTGGTCAATCCCAGCGGACACCCCCCCGTGGGGGAGTGTTTCGACTACGCGGTTGCCTCCTCCGCGGGTGTGACCTCAACGAGGTCAGCGAGGGCACTCATGATGTCGGTGATGTCAGCCTCGGCTCGGTACAGGCCGATGACCTTCTCCACAAGGACACCAGCCGCGGCGTGCGCGGGAGAGTTGCCCCGGTACTCGTCAGCGAACAGGTCGAGGAGGTCCTCGATCCCGTCGTCGCCGCCGCGGATGCGGCTGTTCGCCAGCGCGTCGTGGGTGAGCTCGGCTTGTGCTTCTGTCAGATACACGAACACTGGTTCCTCCTAGGCCTGCTGCCAGGTCGGTATGCCCACGCGGTCGGCGATGCGTCCAAGCTCGCCGTCACTGGGACCGGGATCATCATCCTCGTGCGGCTCCACGACGTACCCCCACGCTCCGTCGTGGGGGATGACCTTCACCTGCTTGCCGCACTCGACGCAGGTGATCGTCGCCTTGTAGAAACTCATCCAGCCGTCGCGCGGCTGGCCGCTCGCCGGGCACTTCATGACTGCAGCACCCGGACGAGGCGGTGATACTCGAGCTCGGTCAGCACCGAGTCGACACGCTCGACGGGGACGCGGTACTCGCTGCCGCCGATGCTGTGGTAGTCCTGCACGAGCATCATCGGGCCGTGCGGATGACCGACCGGGCCGATGAGCTTCGCGACGCGTCCGCTCTTCAGGCGGACGCACGTGCCAGTGGTCAACTCTTCCATCGTCTTCTCCTCTGGTAGGGAACACCAGGAGGACCCACCCCCATGTGTGAGGGTGGGTCTACCTGCTGGCACCTACTCGGCCGCTGCGGCCTCAGCGTCCGCCTTGGACTGGCGGACGGTCGGCGTCGCGGCGTCGTACCCGGCGGGGTTGTAGCGACCGAAGATCGCCTTGCCCCGCGTCGTGAGCTGGAAACAGGTGCCCTCGTCGGACAGGCCCTTGATCCCACACGGCGTCTCGCGCAGCTTGTTGCGCTGCGCCGACGCGACGCTGTTGGCGGTGCGCGTCGTGCCGGTCTCATGGAGCTTCGCCCACTTGTCGTTCGTCGAGCTGGGCGCATCCACGAGCGCGTTCAGCTTGTCCGTCCACATCGACGGGCGGCTCGGCGGAGCGTTGCGCTTCGTCTCGGGCAGCTCGTCGAGGAACACGGGGCCGGAGTCACCGGCCGCCTCGTCGACGGTCGTCGGCTCGTCAGTCGCCTCGGCGGCTGCCTTCGCCTCGGCTGCCTTCGCCTCACGCATAGCGCGGAGCTGGGCTGCCTTCGTCTGCTTGGTGGCTGTAGCCATGATCTTGACCTCCTACGGTCAGTTGATGATGGTGCGGGAGTGCACCAGGAGGCCGATCACCCGTGGGTGGTCGGCTACCTGCTGGACTCCAGCGTCTCGCGCACGTTCCGGTACTTCGCAGGTCGTCGTTCGCCGTGGTCGATCACGGCGGGGTTCCCAGCTGCGTGCGCGTCGGCGCGGTGCGCCTCATCCCCCGATCCAACGAGGTGTCCGCCAAGTTCGAGATCCGGCCCCCGTCGATCGTGGGTGCGACCGCGGGTGGCCCTGCCGTGGCTGGGCGTGGGTGGGAGTGGGACTGATGGGTTCGGGTGGGTCTCCTCGGGGGTGGGTTCGGGCGGAGCCCTCAGCGTCCCACATGCCCGGCCCCCGGTCAACGTGGCAGGGACTGGTTGATTGGAGGTTGGTTCATGGCTGGTGTGGTACGCGCGTTGGACTCACGCCAGGTTGCGACGTAGCGAACGACGACGCCCGCCCCCTAGACCCCCGTCGGAGGGGGCGGGCGTCGGTGCAGCACACCGCTGGGGTCAGTGAGCGGTGCGCGCAGCTCGCCGCTGCTCAGCACGGCGGATCACGTCAAGGTCGTACGGATCACACCGAAACGTGCCCGCCTCGGTATCAACGTCCGTGCCGAGACGGCCGACCTTCGCGACGCGACCGACGATCCACCCCGAGTAGTCAGCCGGCCGGAACCGGACGAGATCACCCTCAGCCGCGGGCTTCATCACGCCTCCACCTGACCGGGTCGACCGCGCGATACCGATGCTTGTGCGGGAACCGGTCGGCCTCGAGCAGGCCACGCCGTTCGAGCATGTACACCGCGGCCCTGGCGCTCGAGATGGGGATCGTCTGGCCGGTGGGACTGTCGTGCTTGATACCGTCGAGGATGCCGTCGATGGTGTGCCATCGCCACCGCTTCAGCAGCAGGCCGTAGATACGGCGCTCGTTCATCGCGAGCTCGTCGGGCGACGCCGCGATGAACCCGTCGACGTAGTCGCGTCGAGTTGACATATCGCTTCTCCTTCTCGTCGGGGAGGGGGTTAGGGATTCCCCCGTGAGCATAGTCTCAGAGGCGGGTTTTTGGTACGCTGGGGCTACCCAGGCCCCCCGAAGGGCCGAATCTAACCCGTAGGAGGTTGACCGTGCCAGCGTACTTCGAAGCAGGAGTGTTCAGCGGTGGTGAGCGTGCGTGGCATCATGGCGGCATCGTCGTTGACGATCCGTGGCTGACACCAGCACAGGTACTCACACTCGTCCCGGAGATCGGCCTTGACGTGCAGGCGATGCCCGCGTCCTACCAGGACCCCGACGGGACATACCACCCCATGGGCGACGTCGTCGCGAACGTCCGTGAGGACGGCGCGTACCTCGGGGCGGTCAGTCCCGAATACCAGCTCGTCCAGCCCCGCAAGAGCTTCGACGTGCTCTCAAAGCTCACCGCAGACCACCAGCTGAAGATCGACACGGCCGGCACGTGTCGCGGCGGCCGGACGATGTGGGTCCTCGCCTACCTGCCCCGTGACATCCTCGTCGGGGGGCACGAGTCGGAACGAGTCGTCCCCTACATCTGCTTCCACAACTCATATGACGGGAAGCGGGCGTTGACGATCGGCCTCGGCCCGACGCGGGTCGTGTGCTGGAACACGGTGCAGGCGTTCGACAACTCGGCGCAGCGAAGTTGGACGATGCGCCACACGGGGAATATCGACGAGAAGTTGGCCGAAGCCAGTCACAGCCTCGGGTTGATGAACCGCTACTACGACGAGTTCGAACGGCTCGCCAACCAGTTGATCGCCAGTCCGTTCACCGTGAGGGATATGCGACGGTTGACGGATCGCTTGACGGCGTTCAAGCCGAAGCCGGACGAGTCGGATCGCGCGGCGGAGAACCGCGAGGCGGCGAAGGCGGCCGTCCTCAGCTTCTTCCTCACGAGCCCCGACCTGTCGGAATCAGCGGCGAAGAACACGCGCTGGGCCGCATACAACGCGGTCGCTGAGTACTCCGACCACGAACGCCGCGCCCGGGCGAGTAAGCTCGGCGAGGACGCCGGGCAGGTGCGCTTCCGCCGCAACCTGATCATGCCCGACACGACGATGAAGGACGAGGCACTGAAACTGCTCACCGCCTAGGTGGTGACAGTGGCCCACCCCGCGCGGGCCTCAACGCGCCCCCGACCGTCCGGGGGCAACCCCCCACCGCGTGGGGTGGGATCATCCCTAACCCAACACGAGGAGCGTGACAGCGTGCAGTATGGCGACAGGGTCGAGTTCCTGACAGGCCCCCTCGGCACGACGACCAGCGAGGGAGCCGGCTCGGGCAGGTTCGGCCAGCACACCGTCCACAAGGGCGACCACGGCGTCTACCGCGCCGACATCTCGAAGATCACCCGCGAACCCGGCTGGCACGCGATCGGCATCATCCTCGCCGATGGCACCGAGGTCACGTGCCCAGCGCACCGCGCGATGTTCAAGGTCATCGATGCCGGCGACTGAGCGTGGAAAGAGTGTCCTTGCCCTGATCATGCAGGGCGCGGGCATCTACATCGAGCAGACGACCCTCGAGGGTCGGCCCGTCGACGTGATCTGCCGCCGGTTCGGTATGCCCGACGGCACCGTCGACGTGTTCCCACTCGCGGTCGTCGTGAACGACGACGTGATGGGTCTGCTCGCCCTACCCGGAGACGGCTGGACGTTCGTCCGGCCATGAGAGGAGAAGCATGACCATCTCTACCACCACGAAGACCGTCGCGATGGGGCTGGCTGCAGCGCTCATCGCTGCGGTGCTTGTCGTGCTCGTCGGCGTCGCGTCGGCGCACGCAGCAAGCGACGCGACGCCGGGCAAGCTGGTGACCCGCGTCGTTGAGACGCAGGCGCCCGCCAGGGCGAGCTACACGTCCCGCCAGGTGACGATCACGCAGACTCGCTACGGGATCACCGGCGGCCGCCTGTGGGACGTGTCCGAGCACGTCGACTGGCAGACCCGGGCAGGCTGGGTCTGGAACACCTCGATGCAGCGCAGCGCCCACGGCTCGTTGACCTGGGAGAACGACGGCCCGGTGTGGACGAACCACTGGGGCTGCGACGGCTGCACGAACGAGGGCTGGACGACGAAGTGGCACATGGCGTTTGTGCCTCATGCCACGCCGACCACCGAGAACAACTATCCGCAGATCAGCGTCACCGTCTACGGGTCGGTGCAGTCCAACGGCCACTACTACACGTACTCGCGAAGCTGCGGGTGCTGAGATGATCGACCTGTTCTGCTGGATCAAGCAACCCTGGCTGCGCTGGCCGTTGACGACGCTGGTGATCGCGTTGTTCCTGGCGTGGTGCTTCAGGGTGATCGACTAGGACTGGAACGCCCCCGGCGAAGTGATCCGCCGGGGGCGACTCCACCCTAACCCTCTGCACGGGACCCCTCCCGCGCAGTAGGAGAAGCTGGGACAGCCAACGCCCCGAGCGACCAGGAGAAACGATACCACGCAACCGCCTGATAGCATCGCTGGTTTATGGCTCCACGAAAGGCGATCATCACGCGGATACCCGTCGAGCTGCACGACCGGCTCGTCGCCGTCGCAGACCTCCACGGCGTGTCGATGAACACGTACGTGCAGGCACTGATCGAGCAGGAGGTTCACCGTGAAATCGCAGACCCCGACCCACTACGAAGCCCGCTGCGTCCCGACCACGCCGTCGCGGATCGTTGAGGTTCGCGTGATCACCACCGCCGCGTGCCTGCACCTCGCCGATCGGGACACCGCCCTCGAGCTGGTGCAACGCGCGGTCGACCGGATCGAGGATGAGAACTGTCCCCGTGGATCCCTTGGCTAGTGCTCGGCGCGGCCGTCGCCGCGAACGTGGGCCTGGGCGTGCGCTGGTGGCTCGAGAAACGCCACGTGTACACCGCGACGCACGTCGTGACGCTGCTCGGCGAGAGCGGCGACGGCGAACCGTACGTCGTCACGTCGTGGGAAGGCCGCGCGCCACTCGGCGGCGTCGCGCTGTGCGAGTGGACGAACACCGGCGTCGTGGACGTCCACGTGATCGGCTGGGCAGCTGAGTGGACATGGGCCGGCATGCACGGGCAGGAGTACCTCCACGAATCAGCGACGATCCCACCCGGCGGTACAGTGACGATCCAGAGCAAAGTCGGCGTGACCGGTGGAGAGTGACACGCCGCGACGTCGTGGAGCTCGTGATGCTCGTCGTGCTCGTCGCGACGCTCGTGCTGACGCCGGTGCTGATCGCCGCCAGCCAGGTCGACAAGCCCCACCGTGAGTTCCACCTCAAACACGTTCCCAAAGATCGGACGCCATAGGCAAAGCGCGTCCGTCCCGCGCCGTATCACGACCGTATCGGCGCTGACCGAGCCCAGCACCCCGCTGGGCGAAGCCACACAGGAGGTCCAGTTGCCATCAGGTACTTCACTCTCGTCCTGCTAGTCGCAGGATCCACCCTCGCCGCTCCGGCGCTCGCCGAGGCCCGGCCCCGAACGCCGGACTCGTTGCGGTCAGTGAACCATGCCGTCGCAGCGACGCATCACTGGCAGACGCTCGCGCATGAACAGCCACGCCCGTATTACTGGGTAGCGCACCGCCACTCGACGCCGGCGTGGAAGCGGTGGCATATCGCTGCGATCTGGTGG
>Ga0105248_10007137_pt1 | contig 12247 bp, 14 predicted proteins | sample KBSS34metaG_FD_81524 | JGI IMG/M metagenome (GOLD analysis project Ga0105248, IMG submission 81524) | Switchgrass rhizosphere microbial communities from Kellogg Biological Station, Michigan, USA - KBS S3-4 metaG | ecosystem: Host-associated > Plants > Roots > Rhizosphere > Soil | place... | reverse complement strand
CCAGCGCCCCGGCCACCGGGGCCCTACTCGATGTGCGGTCGTGGCGGAACTGGTAGACGCGCAGCGTTGAGGTCGCTGTGGCCGAAAGGCCGTGGAAGTTCGAGTCTTCTCGACCGCACCAAGCAGTCCTTAGTGACGGCTAAATTCAGAGGTGTCGCCGCCTCTGAGGCAAAACCGCCGCAGTTCTGCGGCTTTCCTGAGCCGCGTTTCAATGCCTGCAGTCGAGAGACGTCAGAATGCTATGGCGAGAGCCGCCTTGGTGAGGCCAAGTCTCTGGTGGCCAAACTTCTGACTGCAAGTGGGTATCAGGCGAACCCAAGTGCCGTGCGCTGGTCTTGCCATGCGAGCGGAAGGTCGACCTGCATCAGGGAGCGAGCGCTGAGCGATGCTGGTTGCCGACCTTCGATGATCGCGACCACGATGTCGGGCGCCAAGAGTGACAGATTGAACAGCTTGGTGAGACGCGTCCGACACCGCCCGGCGTCGCTGGCAATGCGGTTCAGTGAATGCTCCGGTCTCGATGTGACCAATGCATGTGCCGCATGTGCTTCCGCCAGCAGGGCGATTAGCTTCTCGTCGCGCTGAGGTTCTACCGCGTCAGTGTTGGCGCCTGGGATGATGAGGCGCAGCTCGTGACCCTTGCGCACGCGGACAGCATCGCACGAGAAGCCTATGTTCCCGTCCTCGTCGCCAGTCGGCAGAGCGAGCAGTCCCACCAGGCCTGCACGGCTGAGTTCGATGTCTACCCGATCCTGATGGAGCTGGATTCGTACCTTCATCGATCCGAGCGCTTTGCGGCGCTCCACTGTCGCTCCGTAGCTCAGGGTGGCAGCGGTTAAATTTGCTGCATCAAACGCGGCCTGCAGCGAGGCTGCATCCACGGCTTGCTCGCCGATGTGGTCGTGCAGCCAGTGCTTGTCGGAAAGCTGCTCCGCGAGTTTGTTGCAGACGATGGCCTCAAGATCATGTGCCGACACGCGCCAGGCCGGAGAGCCATCCAGGCTGTCAGGCCGCGTGACATAATAACGATAGCGCCTGCCTGACTTGGTGGCGTGGCTTGGCGTCATTGGCCGACCCTCACCGTCACTTACCATGCCGGTCAGCAAGCTGGGTTGCGCCGCACGGGTGCGTCGGGATTCCCCTGCCGCTCTTTCCTTCAGCGTCCGCTGAACTTCGTTCCAAAGTTCCTCGGAAACGATCGCCGGATGCTCGCCCGGATAGCTTGTGCCCTTATGGATGATCTCGCCACGATAGATGCGGTTGGAAAGCAGATGATACAATGTGCCGCGGCGAAACGGCACGCTGCCGCGATGCGGTCCGCTGGCACGATGCTGGACCTTGGTGCGACGACCCTCGGCGTCGAGTTCAGCAATGAGGTCATTGACAGAAGGCAGCGCGATGTAGCGGCGCATGATGTGGCGGACGAGTTCGGCTTCCGCTTCGTTGACCACCAGCTTCCGCTCCCGGACGTCATAGCCCAGCGGCACGGGTCCGCCCATCCAAAGACCCTTCTTCTTGGATGCCGCGATCTTGTCGCGGATGCGCTCGCCGGTCACTTCACGCTCGGACTGCGCGAACGACAAGAGTACGTTCAACGTCAGTCGGCCCATGCTGGTGGTGGCGTTGAACGCCTGGGTGATCGACACGAAGCTCGCGCCTTTGGCGTCGAGCACCTCGACGATCTTGGCAAAGTCAGAAAGGCTACGGGTCAGGCGATCGACTTTGTAGACCAGGATAATGTCCACGCGACCAGCTTCCACCTCGGCCAGCAAGCGCTTCAGTGCAGGCCGCTCCATATTGCCGCCGGAGAAGCCGCCGTCATCGAAGCGTTCTTTGATCTGCACCCAGCCTTCGTGCCGCTGGCTGGTGATATAGGCGGAGCAAGCTTCGTATTGGGCATCAAGGCTGTTGAACTCCTGATCGAGACCATCCTCAGTGGATTTGCGCGTATAGACGGCGCAGCGGAGCTTACGGTCAGCCATGGTTGTTCAGGCGGAAGAAACGCGGGCCCGACCAGCGCGTGCCGGTCACCGCGTTGGCGATGGCGGTCAAGGAGCGATAGCATTGCCCTTCCCACAGGAAGCCGTCCTGCACGACTTTAACGGAGATGGATCGCCCTTGCCATTCGCGGACCAGATGCGTGCCCGGACGCATGGCGATCGGCTGTGGCTGCACCGCAGCCTTTTCCTCCGTGCCCATGCGGGCGAGGATCTTTGATGCAGATGCCGGTAACCCGCCGAACCGCTTTTCCTGCAATTTATATGCGAGCAACCGACGCAGCAGATCGGGAGACCAGGCAGGCGCAGCCTGTTCCATGGTGTCTTGCCATTGGGCGCGCAGCTGCGCCGGCGACATCGTCGCCAGCGCAACCAATCGGTCATCAAGCTTCGTCATGATCACCCCGCTGCCTGGATGCGATAGAGGCTCACGCCATCCACCTTGCTCGCGGTAATGACATGGCCCTTCTTGCGCAGGCCAGTCAGCGCTGCGCGCGTCGTGTGAGGCAGCCACCCGGTTGCTTCGACGAGCTGCAGGAGCGTTGCCCCCTCCTCTCGCTTGAGCATCGCGATCAGCAGCGCCTGCTTGGTCTGCGGCGCAGCTTGAACCGGGTCCGGCTCGATCTCGGCAGGCGAGTGTTCTGCCTCTGGCTTCTTTCCGTCGGCCTCGGCAACCGCGGCTCGGCCTGCTTCGGTGATGACCGCTGCGATCTTGCGCTTGCCCTCAGTACGCCAGACGCTGCTCTCGTCGGCTGCGTCGGGTTCGTCGGCGAGCCCGCGCTTGATCAGCATGTTGATCGCACGGGTAAGGCCGGCCCGGTTTACCCCGATGCTGGCAGACGGCGGCAGGATGCTGCCATTGCTGCGCTTGGCGGCGATTACCAGCAGGACATAATGAAGGTGGCTGAGCTTGGTCATGTGGGTGTCTCCTCGTCGGGGGAGCAGCGCTATTGCTGCCTCCCACCACCCACAGCCCCGCCGGTCGACCGGTCGGGGGCAGCAGCCGGCTTCCTGCGGGCTGCGACTCACAGGACAACCAATGCTCTCGTTGCCGCAACAGTCCAGTCGAATGTCGAAGTGTCAGATCAGAAAGAAAAGGAGACGCGTTAGGATCACGTCTGCGAGTCAGGCGCGTGTGAGATCTGGCCGTCACTCAGCTCGGACATGATCATCGCGGCAAGCGCCTCTTCCGCGCGCATGCGCCGGTCGAGCGCTGCAAGCGCAAATATGCCCCGAACATCCGGCCAGACCGAAAGATGGATATGGACTTGCCTGCGAAGTCACGCCTCATGTCGGCTGATTGGAGGCGGACATCGACAATGATTTGCTCGATATGGCGAACCGACTTTGCACCGTCGCCGGCATGATCATGGAGGACAGCAGCCTGATCGCAGTTTCATCGCCCAAATCTCCCCGTGAGCGGAACCGCCAGATCGACAACGTCGCTGCGGCCGGCGAAGACATCAAAGCTCTCATGACTGCAGCGAAGGTGCTTGTCCGCCTGGAATAATGTCAGCTTCGCGCCTCAATTTTGGTCCTTTAAGCTTTCCCGCCAATCGCCTGAAAGCGGACACCGATTGAGCACCCTCGAGGCGGCTGGAATGTTGGACGCTCCGGAACGGCTCCTTTCAGGAGCGCAAATCAGATAGCGGACCATCCAGACGGCAAACCAGTATGTCAGCTTCGCGCCGTCATCCCAGTCGTTCACCGAACGAGCGAAGTTGCCTAATACCTGACGTAGGTTCAGGCAGCACGATCGGCTGATAACCGTCTTCAAGTTGATTTGCGCGCGCGTAGGTCCCTTCGATCAGAGCTAAAAATGATCGACGGCATCCTCGCTTCAAGCAAAAACGTACGGGCTGGGAATAAACGATGCCGATGTCCGGTCTGTACCGCGACCATTCCGCATACAGGACCATCATCATGGACCATCACCCCTCAGACCTGCTCAAAGCACCCCTCGATCGTCGCGATATGCTGATGCGGTGCACCGGCTGGGCCGGAACCGCCGCGATCTATACCATGGGGGGCGGCGTCGCCTCGTCGATCAGCCTCGATGCTGCGCTCGCTGGTAGCTTCCGACACGGCAAGAATCAGCCCTTTACCTTCTTGCAGATCAGCGACACTCATATCGGCTTCGACAAGCCGGCAAATCCCAACGCCCGTGGTACGGCTATCGAGGCCGTCGAGAAGATCAAGGCGCTTCCGTTCAAGCCCGATCTTATCATTCACTCCGGCGACATCACGCATCTTTCGAAGGATGAACAGTTCGATGATGCCAAACAGATACTGTCGGGCATCGACACGCCGATTTTCTTCGTGCCAGGCGAGCATGACTTGCTGGACGAAAAGCAGGGGGCCGCCTTCCTCGCGCATTTTGGCCGGGGAACGAAGGGCAATGGCTGGTACAGCTTCGATCATGGCGGCGTGCATTTTGTGGCGCTCAATAACGTCGCTAATCTGAAGCCGGGTGGCATGGCGCATATCGGCGACGATCAGCTCGCTTGGCTGCAGGCCGATCTTGCCGGTTTATCGTCGAGCACGCCCATCGTCGTTTTCGGTCATATTCCGCTCTGGACCGTTTACGAGCCCTGGGGCTGGGGCACCGACGACAGCGCGCAAGCGCTGGCCATGCTGCGGCGCTTCGGCTCGGTCACCGTGCTCAACGGTCATATCCACCAGATCCTGCAGAAAGTGGAAGGAAACCTCTCTTTCCACTCCGCGCTCTCCACCGCCTATCCCCAGCCCGCACCGGGCGCCGCTCCCTCACCTGGGCCACTTAAGGTGCCCGCGGAACAGCTGCCCTCGATGCTAGGCATCCGCACCGCCCGCTTCGTTCGCGGATCGGCACCGATTGCGCTGATCGATCAATCGCTCGCGTGACCCGAATTAGCTCGGAGATGATTATGAACCGCTTTTCGTTCAACGCCCGTCGCATTGCTGTCCTGATCGGTTTTGTAGCCACGGCCGGCAGTTTTGTCGCGGTCGATGCCGTCATGGCGGCCCCCGCCAAGACCCAGTCGGTCGCAATCAAGGGGTTTGCGTTTGTGCCGCATGTGATCACAGTGGCGCCGGGCACCACCATCACCTGGACCAATGCGGACGAGGATCCGCATACCGTCTTTGCCAACGACAAGAGCTTTCACTCGAGTGCACTCGATACCAACGACAAGTATAGCTTCACCTTCAACCGGCCGGGCGATTTTGCCTATTTCTGCTCGCTCCACCCGCACATGACGGGTAAGATCATCGTCAAGGGGTGAGGTGATCATGCCACCGCGCAGGATCCATAAGGCATGACGGGCGGTCGCTTCTGGCCACGGCTGGTTCGGCCAACCGAGCGCCCGACCGAGGCGCGCGGCAACGCCGACAAGGCCGAGCGTTTCCGACTCGTCATACTGCCGCACATGGACGCCGCTTACAGCTTCGTACGTTATCTGACCAAAGACCCGGTGGCTGCGGAGGACGTCGTTCAGGAGGCGTTCCTGCGCGCCTACCGCAGTTTCGATACCTGGCGCGGCGATGCGCCGAAGACGTGGCTGTTCACCATCGTGCGTCACTGCTTTCTGGACATTGTTCAGACGCAGTCCGGGCGCGGCCAGGCCCGCGACATTGATGGTTGGACCGGCTCAGTTCCAGCCGAACTTATCGAGCGGCATAGCCCTGAATCCCTGCTTGCCGAGAAGAATGAAGCCGCAATGCTGCGAGCGACGATCGAGCAGCTGCCTGAACCTTTTCGCGAAACCCTGATCCTGCGTGAGTTGGAAGAATTGAGCTACAAGGAAATTGCCGCGATCGCGCGGGTTCCGATCGGCACCGTCATGTCGCGCCTCGCGCGTGCCCGCCAGATGCTGGCCGAACTGTTGCTGCCGGGCGCTTCGAGGGAGGCGCGGGCATGAGCCTTCATCCCGACAAGATTCCGCTGATCCACGGGCTCGTCGATGGCGAACTTGATGCCGCCAACGTGCTTGCGATCGAGGCGCATCTCCAAGGCTGTAACGATTGCCGTGCAGAGCTTGCCCGGATTGAGGAGCTGCGTGGGCTTCTCGCTTCTACCAAGCTCGGCGATCGCGCATCCGATCGGTTGCGTGAGCGGGTCGACGCGATGATCGATAGGGAGAGCGGTACTGCTTCGCAGCCCGGGCCTGTGGGGGCGCGACTGGAGCCGCCTCGACGCCGGAGATCCAGGGGCGGCATCACCGCGCATGTACTGAATGGCCGATGGGCATCGGGCGCACTGGCGGGCGCCTTGGCGGCCTGTCTTGCCTTGACGGTGGCAGTGCCGCAGCTGACCCGGACCGATCTACAGGACCAGTTGATCCAGAGCCATATCCGCTCGCTGCTGGTCGGCCATGTCGTCGACGTGCAAACTTCCAACCGGCATGTCGTGAAACCCTGGTTCAACGGTAAGGTCGATTTCGCACCACCGGTGCCCGAACTTGCCGACGAGGGCTTTCCGCTGGTCGGTGGGCGGCTCGACTATGTTGACGATCATGAAGTCGCCGCGATCGTCTATCGGCGCCGGCTCCATACCATCAACCTGTTCGTGAGGCCTGCTAAGACGCTCTCATTGCCGATTGGTATAACGACCCGGCATGAGGGATATAGTTTGGTACGGTGGACGGCGGATGGCCTGGAATTCTGGGCCGTGTCGGACCTTGATCTCCAGGAGCTAAAGCTTTTCCACGAACTCTATATCGCACGTGCGAGTCCTTGAGATGTAAGCTTGAGCAAGCGGCAATCGCCGGCCCATTCGATTAAGTTCGTCGATCAAGAGGCCACGGCATCGTCATTTGCAACTCGTCAACCGAGCGCCTTACAAACGGTCATTTCCGGCGGACGCTCCAGATACCGAAAGCGGCCGGACGGCTTTCCTCAACCTAAGGGGGCGGCTATGGGGTGGTTTTCCGACATTCCGCTTTTTTAATGGTGATCTGGAAAACCGAGGAGACGCGGGGTAGCTTTTGTGCATGCTAATCCTATTGTCCCTACTGGCCGCAGCACCAATCCAGCAAGACAGCGGCGCAGCGAAACCGTTTTATCGAGCCATTTGGAACGATCTCAAACTCAATGACCTAATCGGAAACGGAAATCTGAGAGCGGCACAATGGTATGATGCCGGAAGCGAAACGGTACCTAACCTCCATATCCGTGAACTTATCTGCAGTAAGAGCAGGGACCAATTTCGATGTCATTTTGTTTTATTTCGTGATGATGGTTCGAAGCCCGCTCTGCCCTTTGGGAGGGCTCCAGATACGCTCAAATGTAGCGCGATTTTTGTTGCAGATACTGATGAACCCACGGTTCTGAAGATTAAGCATGTTTTGTCGCCGTTGCATGCGCACAGTAGGACGACAATGCGCTGTAAGCCCCGATCTAGCGTCCGCTAATGGGTCGTTTCCGGCCGCGACCTGAGCATTACAGCGGCGCTAGGCTCCGCTCTCCACAATCGGCACGTGGCGCAGCGTGGCGGCACGTATGCGGTCCCAGAACAGCGTTGTGGCCACGAGCAGGACGCAGATCACCAGGCTGATCGCTGCCGTTGCCTTACCCGAAGTTGCAAAGGCTGAGATCACGAACGGCATAGCGACGAACGGGCGCCCGGCGGTCAATCACAATCGCAACCAGCACCAGCGCCGCGAACAATGCTGCTGCGATCCAGACGGCGGCTGGGAGCGTGTGCACGAGACTGAAAACTGCCGGAAGCACAAAAACGCTCGCCACGAAATGCAACCAAAAGGCGGTATCGGCCCGAAGTGTCTGTCGTCTATGGTCCGACCCGTCGAACAGAAGCACAACGATGAACAGCGTAAGCCCACCCAGCACAGCCGGCGCTTGCCAATTGTAGGTGCGCGGTGGATTCATATCGCAAGGTCGTGTGCGGTTCATGCCGCCACGAATGCCGGGAAAACCAGAGCGGTCAGGGCTAATGCGAAGGCTATCGAGACCTTGTGCCGCCAATAGAACAGCAGGCTGCCGCCTGCCGTGACCAATGCCATGCCGAGGCTTGCCCGAAATATGGTCCGGCAAGTGTAGCCGCATGGCGTTGCGCCTCCTCAAAGAAGCATGTGAGCCTTTTTGCCGCTCCACTCGTTGTAGGTGCGCATTCAGGACGAGGGACGACTATGAACGAGGACCACCTATACGGCGAAGGTCGCGACTTGGGCGGTAAGCTCACCGAGACGGCTGGCGATCTCACAGGATCAGGCAGGCTTCAAAGCAAAGGGCTGGCCGACCAAGTGGGCGGAAAGCTCCAAAAAGCCTACGGATCGGCACGTGACGCACTCGCTGATGGAGCGGGCCCGTCGGCGGAACAGGCCATCCGTTATGCTCGCGAGCAGCCTTTCGTCACCGCAGCCATCGTGGGCGCGCTTGGGTTCACCCTGGCCTTACTCTGGCGCCGCAACTGATTGCCTTCAGCCCCACAATTCAGGAGAGAAAAAATGTCGAAAGTTGTACCTATCGGAATTGCCGCAAGCCTGTTCATCGCAGCAACGGCGCTGGCACAGACCACTGCGCCACAAGCCGATCACAATGCCCCGACCAATGCTGCCGTAAAGCATTCTTCGGTAAAGAAAACTCAACATCCGGCAAGCGGAGCAAACTCATTCACCGAGGCGCAGGCAAAAAAGCGCATCGCAAAAGCTGGATATACCAATATCTCGGCTCTGAAGAAGGACGATGCCGGGCTTTGGAAGGGAAGCGCTAGAAAGGGCGGCAAGAATGTCAACGTCGCACTCGATTACAAGGGTAATGTCTCGAGCAAATAACCAGGTCCAATTTAGGAGATGATCCATGTCAAAGACTATCACGCACCTGTATGACCGTTATGAAGATGCTAAAGCGGCAGTGTCTGAACTTGAGCGAATTGGTGTTTCGCATTCGGACATAAGCATCGTCGCTAATAATGCCCATGGTGAACATCTTGCTGGCAGCGAAGCGGCCGAGGATGCCGGTAAGGGCGCCGGCACTGGAGCTGCGATTGGTGGCCTTGGGGGACTTCTCGCTGGGCTCGGCGTTCTTGCCATTCCCGGCTTAGGCCCAGTTGTGGCCGCGGGATGGCTGGCTTCGACTGCAGTCGGCGCTGGCGTCGGGGCGGCCATTGGCGGCGCCGCAGGCGGATTAGTTGGAGCTCTTCAAAAGGAAGGCGTGAGCGAACATGATGCGCACGTGTATTCGGAAGGCGTTCGCCGTGGTGGCACCCTGGTAAGCGCCAAGGTGCCGGATAATCTGGTTCCGGAAGCCGAAGCCGTGCTGAACCGATCGGGCGCCGTCAATCCCGTTGAACGAGGAAATGCATATCGTGAAGCAGGTTGGTCTCGCTTCGATGAAACCGCACCAGCCTACGATCGGGAGCAGATTGAAACTGAGCGCCAAAGATATGCTCGTGATGAGCGCGTAATCTAAGCATCACTCTGGACGTTGCGGGACACCCGGCCTGCGAAGCGGCCGGGTGTGCCTCCTACACTCTTACCCATATGAGCCGTCCAGATTGCCGGGCGCTCCATCCGTCCAGGTTTAGCGCGAGTTGAGCCCGCACGGCAGTTCAGAGATTACTCGACCTCAATGCTTAGCGATAACCGCATCTGCCTTTTTGTCGATCTTGGTTTCCTCAGCCTTTGACATTCTGCCGCCTTTGACGGCCTGGCTTGCACGCGCCTTGGCGTTCTTTGCGTGCGCAGTATCCTCAATCGGATAACCGCGCTTTTTGGGCTCGGCAAACTTGCTTGCAGGAAGCTTATCGCGAGCAGACGTTGATAATTTGGACATGGATATAACCTCCAAACCATTAAACGCCACTGATCCATCCGGGTTCAGCAGACCAAGATGAGTGCTTCCACCCAAGAGAGCCGTCATAACAACTGGGCGCCTCATCGTTGGTTTCGGCCGACCCGGACGGGCCTAAATCCGCTCGCTGTAAATGTTACTTGGTAGCCGAACGCCAAATGAAACACCGGCGATGTCGTTTCGATTGAGAGGCTTGCCGCGTCACCGATTCCATCGACGCTGTTAAGCGCGAGGGTGACCGAACGACCGGTTTCGGGCGGGGCGCATCGATCGTCAAACGACCGACTTTCGGTCGGAAGCCGTCGCGGTCGGCCGGAACCGAGTGGAAGGACGTTAGCGCGAACATCTCCACGGCCAATCAAGGCCATGGAGAAGATAGATGGGACATTCGCACTTCGATCCTGCCATGCAGAACCGGCCTGCATGGAATGCAGGTAAGATGGTCGGCACAAAACGGCCGCTGACACAGAAACAGATCTGGGCAGTGCGGTTCTTCCTTGATCGCGAAGAACGGCTTCGGGATCGAGCGCTATTTGATCTTGCACTCGACAGCAAGCTGCGAGGCTGTGATCTGGTAAAGATCAGGATTGGTGATCTCATCTCCGGTGGGGAGATCCGGACCAGATCGATTATCATCCAGCAAGACAGGCAGACCCGTGCAGTTCGAGCTGACCGCGGATGTGAGAGCAAGCCTGCTTGCCTGGCTGGAACGACGCGGCGGCACGGTGGATGATTATGCTTTCCCAAGCCGGGTCGATCAGACGGGTCATCTGAGCACCCGGCAATATGCGCGCCTGGTCGATGAGTGGGTCACCGCAATCGGCCTACGAAGAGCGGAATATGGAACACACTCGCTTCGGCGCACCAAGGCGGCAATGATCTACCATGCAACTGGTAATCTGAGAGCAATCCAAATCCTGCTCGGACACACGAAAATCGAAAACACCGTACGATATCTGGGCGTGGACATTGACGACGCCCTCATACTTGCTGAGAGAACAGAAATCTGATTTCGGCGGCCCATCAGGGCTGCTGATGGGCCGCTCAGTCGGGCGAGCTGCTATGCGCCCCATGACCGGACGTTCCGCGGCGCTGGGCCGCTACCCAAGCGGCCGCCCGTTCGTCCGCCGAAGGACAAGCTTACCCTGTTTCAACGGCGGGGCATGGTGGTGAGGGACCGGACGAAGGACTTTGTCTGCTCGTCGCTCGCAGGCTCATGGCACCGTTGCCCGTCCGGCATGGAAACAGCTCGACTCCCAGCGTATGGGGCTGCGTACCACAAGCATGGAGAAGCACGGCATGTCTGACGACGATTACGTCTATGACGAGGATACCGGCGAGTGGCTGCCGGCAGCCGAGCTGGCCGCCAAGCGCCAGCTCGCCGAAAAGATAGAGGTGCGCGATGCGGTCGGCAATGTGCTGGTTGACGGAGATCAGGTCACACTCATCAAGGATCTCGATGTAAAAGGCGCTGGCCAGACTCTGAAGCGCGGCACGCTCATCAAATCGATCCGGCTAACCGGGGATCCGCAGGAGATCGACTGCCGTTACGAGGGTATCAAAGGCCTCGTGCTGCGAGCCGAGTTCGTCCGCAAGCGCTGATGGCAAGACCGAAGCCCGCCATGCCGTCCAAGGCGGCGATCCTTGCACTTGCCGACGCGGACGGACGACTAGCGGTTCGAGTGTCACCTGGTGCTTCCGCCGATACGATAGCGCTTCCTACATCGGGAGGCACACTTGCCGTGCGGACCATCGCTCCGCCCGAAGCTGGTAAAGCAAACGAGGCGGTCTTGCGGCTGCTGGCCACGCGCTTGATCGGCCTGTAGCCTACTGCATCCGGCCTCGATAAGGGGCGGGCCATCCATAAAGGGGGACTCATCGACGAGCTCTTGGCCGCTCGCGGGGCGGGTTCACCAGTAAGCTTCACTGTCTGGCTGACGCGCGGGGACGACCACTCGCCTTCCATCTGACGGTTGGCGAAGCGGTCGATTGCAGGGCCTATGATACGCTGATCGCGTTGCCGGAGCAAGCGCCAAAGGCGCTCCTGGCGGACAAGGGATACGATGCCGACGCCATCCGCGCAGACCTTGCGAGCCGCAATATCCAGGCCGTCATTCCAGGCCGATCAAACCGCTGGGTGAAGACTCGAACGCGACCGGCCGCTCTACAAGCAACGCAACCGCATCGAGCGGATGTTCGGTCGTTAGAAAATCAACTGCGCAATCGCCACTCGCTACGATCAGCTCGCCAACAGCTTCATGAGCATGATCCACATCGCAACCGCCAGATACCGGCTCAAATTCGTCCACGCGACCTAGTCCTGGCATTTGATGGTGCGAGTTAAGTGCAAACCTTTTGGGATCGGTTGCCCAGATTTTGCAGATGTATTCGTAGCGGGTGAGGCGACGCAGGGTTTTGAGGCGGCGGCCGTAATTGTAGGCATCGGTGAAGTCGTGGAGGTG
>Ga0105248_10007136_pt1 | contig 12249 bp, 12 predicted proteins | sample KBSS34metaG_FD_81524 | JGI IMG/M metagenome (GOLD analysis project Ga0105248, IMG submission 81524) | Switchgrass rhizosphere microbial communities from Kellogg Biological Station, Michigan, USA - KBS S3-4 metaG | ecosystem: Host-associated > Plants > Roots > Rhizosphere > Soil | place... | reverse complement strand
TGCAACGGTGTACCACATGACGGGTGGGATACCCGAGGTCACGCTGTAGAGGCGAGATCTCCGATATTCAAAGAAGGTGTTGAACTCGCTAAGCGTTGCTCGGTGTAAGGCTTCCTGCGATTTGGTTTCAGGTTCAAAGGAAGCCAGGTGGCTGAAAAATGCCGCAACCGTCTTCACTGCCCCAGCGGGAACAATGCCTTTCCGCTGCAGCGGCCAGGCTTCATTTATGACGTAGCGCGCGTAATCACGCAGAAGCGCCTCTAACTCCGAGCGGATGGGCTCTGGGTACGCGCTCACGTCTCGGTAGAGAGCTGCCAGAGCTGACGCTTCATTGCTGACCGTCTTCTCAACGTCGGAATGGTTTTGATATGTGGCTACGGCGAGCAGGCCGAGCAGCAAGCCGTAGATGACACCAAAATATTGCAGGTAATCGCCGAGGATTTCGTTCAGCCCAGGCTGGTGGTGCACCATAGGGACGAGCCGTGAACTGAGCAAGACGATGCCGATCCAACAGACTCCTACAAACAGCGCCGCGAACAAACCAACAGCCAATAAGGTCGGGATATCGTAGAGCCAATACAGCATGTCTGCCCCCGAAATGTGCTGATGAGGCATGTACGAACAGCTTAACAGGATTGGGGTGCGACTTTGAAGTTAAGTGGGAAGCAGAGCGGAGTCCGGTTCGGACCACTTACCGGACATTCTGCTCACCAAGCCTGACGTCCGACTGAGGGGGCTTCCCCGAAATGTAGGTCGCTGCGAAAACACGCGGCAGGGGCTAAGATAGGCCTGCTCACGAATTGGCGTGTACCTAAGGGAGGATGCTATGAGAAGTATGTTCCTGATGCTGAGCCTGTTGTTGGCTGTAACGTTGCTTGGCAGCAGCGCTTCATTGGCGCAATCCAAACTCGATGCGAGTATCTTGTCTTATGACGGTAAGGACTTTGTTCGAACCGAAACAACCTTGATGAACAATGGACAATCCGCCGTAAACACAAAACTTGACCATGATAGCCCAGCCTACAAAGCGCTGGCCGAAGGACACTCCTACACCGGGCCAGTGACCGTTTTTGGTAAAAACTACCAAGGCAACTACGCACCACTCATCGGTGCAAACGGCAAGGTGACCGGCGCTCTGTTTGTGGGCGTCGCGAAATAGTCACATAGCTACTAAGCGTGGTCGATCCTTCGCTACGTCTACTCGAATGTTATCCTTGGGTGTATAGTGCTGGTGCTAAGAGCGTTGCACTAGCCCTGCGCCTCGGAGTCTTCCTCCTTCCGGCAGCGGGGCTATTTTTTGCCCTTGCTCAGCTTTAGAGCCCAGGCTGCCCCATTTACCGTAGCTCAAAGCTAAATTGATCATTCGGTTAAGGGTGCGATTATCATCGCGACTCTGACGAACGATCTCAAGGTATGTGTTCCGGTCTTAGCCGGAACCTCACATTGCTCGACGCCGTTTTCGCAGTGATACGAATGAAACGGCCGGCCTCAAATCGGGAGGAAAGAACGCCCATGAAAAAGTCATTAGCTGTTTATGTAGGTGCCCTTGTTGCCCTAGCGATGTTTGCGCCTACAACCGCATCTGCACAGGTTAATATCTACGTTGGCCCTGGGGGTTATGGACACTACGGATACGGATATGGGTATCCGCATTACGGATATGGCTATGGCTATTATCCCCGCTACGGCTATTACGGCGGATACCCGGGCTATGGCTATTACGGCGGATATCGAGGTTACTACGGAGGCTACTGGGGCCATGGGCGTCGGGTAGCACGCCGCGTCTGGCGTCGTCACAGGCGTTGGGGCTGGTAGTGGACAGCCGCTCATCTGCTCGGATCACTGCCGCAAATGACGGTCAAGCAACAGGAGAGGTAGCCACGACGCCTGCTTTCAAGCCAAGGACAAAGCCAATGAAGCTGGCGACTAAATCAAGAGTACCCGCGCCACCTCAGAGTTGTTGAAGGGCCTGCGACCCAGCCGTCGAACGGCGCAATCGGGGAAACTGGCCCGCCCTAGTCCGGCCAGCGGAACTCTTTTTAGCCTTCGCGGTTGCGGTTGCTAACCCCCGGAGGCTAATTCAGATGAAACACACAGCGGTAGCTTTGATGCTTGCTACGTTGCTTTTGGCTGCAACGCCAGCTTTGGCCAAGCCCAAACCATCGGCTCCCCCAACTTACTTACCGTCCGTGGTCATGCCGTACAATGCATATGCGCCGATTTTTGTCGCGCCCGTGCCCGAACCCAAGAAAAACACTGGCGCTTCGAATCCCGATAGGCCCGACCCGACCAGGAACACACCTGGAGCGGAGGCGAAGAGCTGATTGCGGTTCGTCTGGACCTCCGCGCTCACACCCCTATTTTTGCCGCACATTGGATGCTCGCGCCAGACGAGCGGCACATGGGACTAACATCAAGTGCTTAGCGAGCATTGATCTGACTCGCCCGAACAAGTGCAATCATCGTGACGGCAATACCCGAGACAGTCGTGAATGCACGGTCAAATCTGCGGGCCATCATGGCCCGATTGTTTCCGAGTAATTTTTTTAGCTCAAACCCACGCTGAAAATCCGGCATCTGCCACTACGTTTGCGTTGCTTTCCTCGGCGAGCAAAAGCACTGACGCTACTTAGGATTTTGTTTGCGGCCTTCATTGAATTCCCTAATCGTACCGCTGACCGTCGCGTATAGCTTGAGCCCCCCACGCTCGGACAAGGCGGAGGGCTTCTTCACAGCGGGGATTGCTTTCTATTTGAATGTAGGTTTTCGAGGGTAAAGCGGACATCCTTAATTCGCTGACTAATGTCCGCTAATGACCCAAAGCGGACATTCAGGCTTGAGCGCTCGCGAGCAGCCATGAAACCCAAGACAGTAAGAGTGCATGACAAAATGCAGCGCGGTTACACCTACGATGTGGTGGCCTTGCCGGGTCGCGACTTCGCGAAAGGGTTCGAGCCTGAACTGACTCCGGCCGAGATGCTTCGCCTGGGTGTGTTCGGCGGCAAATACATGACCGATTGTGGCCGCGAGTTTCCAAAGAGCTGGTTTGCACGGGCCAAACTGTCAGCCAAGCGCCGTGACCCGTCGCTGAATTTTTTCGGGGTTGACGCAAGTCAGCCGCTATCCTTGTGGCGCAAGAAAGGTTGGTTGCATCCTGACAATCCCCGCGGCTGGTTCCAATGGTACTGCCGCTACTACATTGGGCGCCGCATGCCGGAAGGGGATGCGCGGCAGATCAGGCGCTGGAAGCAGATCAAACGGCATGTCGCGCAGGTCAGACGGAATTGCGAAGAAGGAAACCTCTCCTGCAGAAAGCGGCAACGGCAGGCATTGCTTCACTGGGCCCACGACAGTCGAAAGATTTGAACCCGCTATGCACTATCGTAGGTCCACTTCCGCGACCTTGTCCTTGCGATCCCGAGCAAGAGCTTCATTTCAGCGATAGCGCAGCCATCACACCCTCACACCATCACGCCCTTGCAGAAGCCAGGACCTTCTCTGGCTGAGCATCGCTGCCAAAAAGGTTAGCGAGACATTCACACTTCTCAATACACACTCGGCGCATGACTCTCTGGTTCGAGACTTGAACTTAATTGCTTTGTGGGTCCTGATGTGCCGAACTGCTGGGAGAGACTGACCATGCCTTGGCTTTCGTTGGATAACGCCACAACGCTTTTGGACCATGACCTGAACAAGGCGCGAAAGGCGCTAGAGCGTGGCATCAGCAAGTCTTGGTTGATGCGGCAGAATGGAGTTCCTCAACCGGCTACTGATCCGAACGTGCCGCTGCGTATCCGAGTAATGCCGTCGCCAGGTTGGCGCCTTGAGGGGAGAGCCTGGCTAGAGAGTCCTGTGCTGCATTGGGAAGAATCCCAAATCGAATGTTCCGGCAAGCCGTGGTCACCCTCTACTCAGAATTTGTCGTCAACGGCTAACACCCAAATCCGAGCAATGATTGAAGTGTGGGAAGAAGACATTTTCCGTTTATGGGGCCGTACTGGAGAGAGCTCTTCAATCAACCCGCTGGCTGATCGCGGCACTCATGTTGATTAGGGCGTGTACTCATAAACTCACAGCCAAAATGCTGATTTGAATGCGCTGCCCAATGTCCATTATTGGGGAAAAGCGGACATGGCGCGGACTTGTCACTATGTCCGCTAATGACCCAAAGCGGACATTCTCGCCAAGGCTAAACATCCGCTTTGGGTCAAAAGCTGGGGCTCGGAGCCGTCAGTTATAGGAGGGTTGCTGATCCCCGCTAAATCCAGACAGAGGAGAAGTGTTCCCGTCAGCGAGCTTGGCCCAACACGTCCTGACCAGGAACATGGTGAAACCGAGACGAGGGCAATAAGGGGGGAGGGAACGTGTCGAATATCTTTGCCAGAAAATCGATGGCCGTGCTCAAGGCCGAAGCCGAGGAGACCGAGGTCCAGGCCTTGGTGACCCATGGCGGCGTGCCCTTGAAGCGCACGCTTTCGGCGTGGAGCCTGATCTCTCTCGGTATCGGCTGCATCATCGGCGCGGGCATCTTCGTGCTCACCGGCCATGCGGCCGCCACCAACGCCGGTCCAGCAATCGCACTTTCCTTCGTGCTTGGCGGCATTGCCTCCGCCTTTGCTGGCCTTTGCTACGCTGAGATGGCCTCGACCGTCCCGATTGCCGGCAGTGCCTACACCTATGCCTATGCGACCATGGGCGAATTCATCGCCTGGATCATCGGCTGGGACCTGATCCTCGAATATGCACTTGGCGCCACCACGGTCGCCATTGGCTGGTCGGGCTATGTTGTTAGCTTCCTTCGCGACCTTGGCATCCCGATCTCCGATCAGTTTGCAAGCTCGCCTCTCGCCTATGACGCGGCAACTGGCGTCTGGAACCATACCGGGGCCATCCTCAACGTTCCGGCCATGCTCATTATCGCGGCGGTCTCGACGCTTCTCGTCATCGGAATCCACGAGTCGACCAGGGTCAACAATGTCATTGTCGTTATTAAGGTCGCGATCGTAGTTGCATTTATAGTGGCCGGCTTTGCGTTCATCGATACGCATAATTGGGTGACGATAAGCAATCCGGAGGGCGCGTTCATTCCACCAAACCAGGGACCCGGAATTTTCGGCTGGAGCGGGGTCCTACGCGGCGCCGCGGTTGTGTTCTTCGCATATATCGGTTTTGACGCGGTCTCGACCGCCTCGCAGGAAGCCAAGAACCCGCAGCGCGACATGCCGATCGGCATCCTCGGATCGCTTGGGCTTTGCACGCTGCTCTATGTGCTTGTCAGCGTCGTCATCACCGGCATCCTGCCCTTTGATAAGCTGAACGTGCCCGATCCGATTGCTGTGGGAGTGGATGCCATCGGACTTACCTGGCTTTCGCCCATCATCAAGCTCGGGGCGATCTTAGGGCTGACCTCGGTCATCCTTGTGCTGTTGCTCGGCCAGCCGCGCATCTTCTACTCCATGTCGCACGACGGTCTGTTGCCGCCGTTTGGCGCGAAGATCCACAAACGCTTCCGCACACCTTACATCAGTACGATGGCCGTAGGGATCATTGTTACCGTTCTCGCCGGGCTCTTGCCGATCGGCCTTGTCGGCGAGCTGGTCAGCATCGGCACGCTGTTTGCGTTTGCTATCGTGTGTTTAGGCGTGCTCGCACTGCGCATATCGCAGCCAGACATTGAGCGGCCCTTCAAGGCGCCCGCTATCTATTTCGTAGCGCCGGCGGGAGCACTGTCCGCCGTTTTGCTCATGCTGGGTCTGCCCGGCGACACATGGCTCAGGCTCGGTATCTGGCTGATAATTGGGCTTACCATCTATTTTTCCTACGGCATGCGCCACAGTGGCGTGGGCAACGAGCCGGAAGCCGCGTAATGCGAGCGATAACCCCCATCCACCTTTACCCATTTGGTTCTTGGAAGCGGGTTTCCGACCGCGCTGAGTTCAATTCGACTTAGACATGGTTAACGCAGCTCACGAGGAGTGACCGTCTGGGTATTATCCAGGTCGATATGTCGAGAAATCGAAAAACAGAAAAGGATGCGCGCTTCTCCAGCAATGGCAGTCGCTTGCGCCCTACTTGACGGCACGACATCATGGGCTTCGGGTCGTGATGTCCGTTCCCGTATTTAGCCGGTTCGCCTTTGCCTACGGAATGGCATTCGGCCTCCTCTACGTGGTCGCGCGGGCGCACGGTCTTGCGTTATTTACTGTATATCCTTCGCTCGGTGTCGTGCTTTTGGGAATGCATCGTTCCCGTGATGTCGCAGACCCAGCAATGGAATTTCTTGCGCCCGAGATGTGGTGGTACGGCTGGGTTGCCTCAGCCGCCCTGGGCGCTTTCGTGATCGGCCTTGTTGCCACGTTGTTGCCGGATCGCTGGTGGCGCGGTTTCTGGCTTGGGTGGGTGTGGGTCACCCCTTTGATCGCAATGACCGCATGCGTTTACTGGGCTATTCCCTGGTTTCGACAATAGCGGTTTGGAGTGACTTTGGCGTCCGCTATTGGCACTTAGCAGACATCGATGCTGGCGCTGAGCGTGTCCGCTCTGGGGGGTAAGGCGGACATTGTGATACGGAGGCGCAGGACCATTGTCAGGATGACCACGTGATACCCACTCGATGCCCGAGAATTTGAGGACGCTGTCGAGCGTATTGCTCGGAATCAGCGTTTCGCCTCCGACAGCCTGATGTTTGATCAGCGTGTCGTCATTCTTGAGCGTCCAGAGAATCTATAAGACTCGGCGCCGCCGAAATTCGCTCAAGCAACGCGGCGTTTCATACGTCAAGCCTGTCGGTATTCCGTCCGTCCTTCGCGGTCCAGGCTATCGAACTCTTCATCCGATAGTTCGATGTTGACGGCTGCGACATTCTCTTCCAGATGCGTGACTTTGGATGTGCCCGGAATAGGCAGCATGACGGGACTACGCTTGAGCACCCACGCGAGCGCGATCTGGCCCGGTGTTGCGTTATGTGCGTTGGCGACGGTATCTAGAATCGAGCCGGTTTTGACCAGGCGCCCTGCAGCGAGCGGAAACCACGGAATGAAGCCGATCCCGTTTTCTTCACAATAGTTCAGCACGTCTTCACTGCCGCGATCGACTAGGTTATAGCGATTCTGCACGGTCGCCACTTTGAACATCTTTGAAGCGGCTTTGATGTCATCAACGGTCACGTTGCTTAAGCCCGCATGGCGGATGATCCCATCCTCTTGAAGCGACTTGATCACAGCAAACTGTTCATCACGTGGCACTTTCGGATCGATGCTGTGCAGCTGCCAGAGTCCGATCTGCTCCAACCCGAGCCTTTCGCGGCTTTTGATTGCTTGTTGACGCAGATATTCGGGGCGACCATCGCGTTCCCATTGACCCGGACTGGGTCGCCGCAAACCCGCCTTAGTGGCGATAAGAATACCGTCATAGGGATAAAGTGCCTCGCGGATGAGCTGCTCGGAGACATGGGGCCCATAGGAATCCGCGGTGTCGATGAAATTGATCCCGAGGTCGGGAACTCTCTTAAGGGTTCGGATCGCCTCCGCTCTATCTACAGGTGGACCCCAGATGCCGGGGCCTGTGAGGCGCATGGCCCCGAAGCCGAGGCGATGCACCTCGATCTCGCCACCGATCCTAAATGAGCCGGATTCGCTCGCGTCCAGCTTCAGCATAATCGATCCTTGCTACAAATGTCTGCGATCACTCTTGTCGCTCGGTAAGTGTGGGCATCACGTCCTCATTGCGGCAAGGTTGCGTAATTGTTGCCTCCCCGGCGGCTATCGCCACATGGTGCGCATTCGGGCACCCACATCCGCGTGGGTGCGCGACGATGCCGAACGTGCACTATTGGCGCTCTCATCGACCACAGGCCAAGCTCGTGCGGTGAAGAATGACAATATTGAATTTGGCAGGAACCGGCTGCGCGAAGCATAGACATGGCGATCGCCGCCTGCCGCTTGCTGATGCGCAAAGAACCGGTGGGGCACGATGAGATGAAGCTCGTCCTTAGCCCGGGTCATCGCCACGTACAATAGCCGCCGCTCCTCATCGACCTCTGCAGTCGTGCCAGTCGCGAGGTCTGATGGGAGGCAGCCGTCAACGACATTGAGCACAAACACCGATGTCCACTCCTGACCCTTGGCAGAATGGATGGTCGATAGAATCAGATAATCCTCATCGCGCAACGGAACGCTGGCCTGATCGCTGCTAGCATCCGGTGGATCCAAAGTGAGTTCGGTCAAAAAGCGCTCACGCGATGGAAATGTCGTGGCGATTTGGCTGAGCTGGATGAGATCGGCCCGGCGAACCACTGCATCCTCGTAGATACGGTCCAAATGCGGCTCGTACCATAGTCGCGCGCGCTCGAGTTCAGCCGGCCAGCCGGCTTTTCGCGCCGCAAGCTCCAAGATGGTGGCGAGGAAGCCTGGCCAATCCTCGCCGGCTCGTGGCGGTGCTGGAGCATCTGCCAGAGCTCGAAGCGGGTCCGCGGCGGTCGCCATGTGATCGAGCACGTCTTGCGCAGAAGCAGGTCCTACTCCGGGTATAATTTGCATCAAGCGGAAACCAGCGATTTGATCGCGTGGGTTCTCGACGAAGCGCAACATTGCCAGCACGTCTTTGACGTGCGCCGCATCGAGAAACTTGAGGCCGCCAAACTTCACAAACGGCACATTGCGGCGGATAAGCTCGATCTCCAGCGGCCCACTGTGGTGTGACGTTCGAAACAAAACGGCTTGCTGCTTCAGTGCCATACCTCCTTCGCGGTTATCCAATATGCACTCGACCACGTAGCGGGCCTGATCGCCGTCGTCGCGCACTGTGATGAGCTGGGGACACTCACCAGAGGCCCGATCCGACCACAGGTTCTTAGTGAAGCGCTCAGAAGCCTGCTCGATGACTGCATTAGCCGCAGCCAGGATTGGTTGCGTTGACCGGTAATTGCGGTCGAGCGTGATAATCGCCGCCGACGGTGCAAATTGCGCGGGGAAGTCGAGAATGTTGCGCACCGTTGCCGCCCGGAATGAATAGATCGACTGGGCGTCATCGCCGACCACGGTAAGCCCGCGGCCGGACGGTTTCAGGGCGAGAAGGATCGACGCCTGAAGGCGATTGGTGTCCTGATACTCATCAACCAGCACATGGTCGAAGCGGTCACCAAGATCCCCGGCGATTTCAGGATCGCTCATGGCGTGTGCCCAGTAGAGTAGGAGGTCGTCATAATCGAGCACGTTCTGCCGTTGCTTCGTCTCGACATAGGCACCGAAGAGCTCGCGCAACTCTGCAGCCCATTCACCGCACCAGGGAAACGAGACTCGAAGCACCTCTTCGAGATTTATTTCAGCATTTACGGCGCGCGAATAGATCGCCAAACACGTGCCTTTGGTCGGAAATCGGCTTTGGATTTTTGATAAGCCACATTGATGCCGTACCAAATTAATGAGGTCTGCTGAATCCTCGCGGTCGTGGATCGTGAATGAGGAAGCGAGCCCGATGCGATCAGCAGACTCGCGCAACAGGCGGGCGCCGATGCCATGGAACGTCCCAGCCCAAGTCAATGCCTCGGCCACTGACTTGGAGCTCGTTCCCGAGACTTGCGCAGAAATGCGCTGGACACGCCGAGCAAGTTCGGCAGCCGCACGGCGGGAGAAAGTCAAGAGAAGAATGCGACGAGGATCGGCGCCGTTGACGATCAGATGGGCGACGCGGTGCGCCAGGGTCTTGGTCTTGCCTGAGCCCGCGCCGGCGATCACGAGCAAGGGGCCTCGATCGTCGTCGGCGATGCCGTGCTCTACAGCTTGGCGCTGCTCTCCATTTAGCTCAGTAAGATACGCAGCACCTTGCATGTCGAATCGCCCCTCCCATGCTGTTTCAGCATCGTTCGTGTTTTGTTCTTCGTCAAGTTGCAAGGCGGCCGGGCCGGAACCGTGGCAAACCCGGTTAACCTCAACTGCGATTCTCGGTTTTTGAAACCAATTGGCAAGAGCGCCGCGCCGACGTTGCCTTAAAACGAGGAGGCACCGTCATGTTAAGGCACTATGCGGAACCTGATCTACCGAGGATACGATTTGGAGGTAAGGCGTGCACCGTCAGGTTGGCAGTTCGGGATTTATCCTCGGACGCCGATCCACCTATCCTCGGTCGCTGTGAGATTTTTGCACCCGACCCCGACGAAGCCGTGGTGATGGCCAAGGGTCGTGTAGATCGCGCAAACTGCTGACGAGCAGTCGCTTCCGAGCCGAACGGAGCCTTGCGCTACGGGTACATGGATATCTGATTTCCTTTGATAAAAAAATCAGAGCCTCGGTCATGGCGCAGGTGTCCCGTTTGGTGTCCGAGGGCGCTAGTTTCCGAGTTTCCCTACTGTAAGGGGTACGAAACTGGAAACTTAGGAGTCGAAATCCTCATCGGGAAAAAGCTGTTGCAGCCTCTCGATGCCGACATCCGTCACGTCGATGCTTTCAACGGAGACCAGGCCTTCGAGGCGCAGTGCCTTGATGTCTACGATAATGCCGACTGGCCTTCGGTACACGACCTCGCTACGGCGCTCAAGGCCAAGGTGATCTCTGCCAAGGTACTGACCCCCAATTGCCCAATCGTTTTTATTGAGCCTTAGAGAGTTGTCTCCTCGGCCAATTCGCTTTGCTAAACGTGCGTCTTGCTCGATGAGGATGCGACCCGTTTTCGACAGGAAGCCACGGCATCGATTTGGTTCCTTGGCCTCAAATTCGCTCGCAACGGAGGAAAAAGAACGCCATGAGCCAACCACGCCCAATCTCGCGCGGTTTCCGAGGCCGCAGGCCCGCACCGAGCGCATACCACCCGGCCAGCATCTGACCAGCGATTTTCCTGTGCTGTCGGCCGGACCGACGCCGCACACGGATCTCGTAGAGTTGGAGCTTTTCAATCTATGACCGTGACACAGCTCTTGCCGAATGGAGTTGGGTCGACTTCGAGGCGCTCCCGCAGACAAGCGTGAAGGTCGACATTCACTGCGTCACCAAGTGGTCCAAGCCGGACACGCGCTGGCAAGGCGTGACCATTGAGCGCCTCGAAAGGCTAGCCACGGCGTCAAGGATGAGCTGCGCCTGCCCATTTGGGCAGTAGGCGTGGTCCCGAGCACTTCCCACATGTGGACGGAAGATCGTTCCGGAGGCCTCAATGAACAAGTCAACCTCGTTGACCGACCTGTCAGCCGCCTTTGTAGACTTGGTCGCAAGTGTCGCGCCTAGCGCTGTAGCGGTTCACTCTGACCGTTCACGGTCTAGCGGATTTGTCTGGCGTCCTGGACTTATTGTCACCGCAGACGAGTCTTTGTCCGAGGAAGGCGCGGTTAGTGTAACGCTCCCGGGCGGCACTAGCGTAGCAGCGCATGTTGTCGGGCGTGACCCCACGACGGACATCGCGCTCCTGCGGGTCGACACCGATCTTCTGCCGTCCCCAATCGGGGAATCGCCTTTGGCCGTCGGCGCGCTTGTTTTGGCTGTCGGCGCCGAGGATGGAACATCCACTGCTGCCCTCGGGGTGGTGTCTCGCGCCAGCGGACCCTGGCGGTCGTTGCGCGGGGGAGAGATCGATGCCCGGATCGAGCTTGATCTGCGATTACCGCAGACCGCCGAAGGCGGCCTTGTCATCGACGTGGCTGGGACGGCGATCGGCATGGCGGTTTTTGGGCCGCGACGACGTGTGCTCGTCATCCCAACAGCCACCATCGAGCGCGTTGCGCCAAAGCTCGCGGAGCACGGGCGAATTGCGCGCGGTTATCTTGGTCTTGGCCTTCAGCCCGTCACCATCGAAGGCGGGGAAGGATCGGGCGTGATGATAATGAGTATTGACCCACAAGGGCCAGGTGCTCGAGCAGGCCTCCACCAGGGTGACATACTTTTAGACTGGAACGGGGAGCCGATCCGACATGTGCAATCGCTACTCCGCGCCCTTGGACCTGACAGTGTCGGTCAGGCGGTTACTCTCGGGCTGCGCCGAGCGGGCGACAGGCGGCAAGTGCCGCTCACAATTGGCGAGAGGCCAGCCCCTTGAGCAAGAATGTCACTTCAGAGCCGATTCGGCTGGCGCTCGCCGTCGGGGACACACGGCTCGCGGACCGAATTGGGGCGCTTCTCGGAAACGTGCCCGGCCTACGGCTCGTAGGTCCGGGCGAGACCGCTGACGCAAGCGTGGTGACGGCCGCGGAGCCTATACTCAATGGCGAAGTCTTGCTGACCCCTCGCGAATTAGAAGTTCTCACGCTGCTTGCCGAGGGAGCCTCGA
>Ga0105248_10007134_pt1 | contig 12250 bp, 9 predicted proteins | sample KBSS34metaG_FD_81524 | JGI IMG/M metagenome (GOLD analysis project Ga0105248, IMG submission 81524) | Switchgrass rhizosphere microbial communities from Kellogg Biological Station, Michigan, USA - KBS S3-4 metaG | ecosystem: Host-associated > Plants > Roots > Rhizosphere > Soil | place... | reverse complement strand
TGGTGGGGTTCAGACGCTTCCACGACTCTGCGAGGGCCGGCACGAGATTGCCCTGGGCGTCGCGGGCGGTCAATCCGTCGTACACGTTGACGATGAAGATCTGGGTGTTGCGGCCGACGGTCAAGTGCGGGTCGAACGTGTTCGGCTCGGCCGCGAGGCCGATCCTGACCTCGCCAGTTGGCGCGGCGGTGGCGGGCGCGCCCGCGGCCAGCCCCACCGTCAGCGCGATCAGGCCGAGCGCGCGAACCGCGGCGTGCCGAGCGATCGTCCGCGTGCGCTGATCGAACGCCTGGGCGGTTCCGATCGGATTCGCCTTCGGGTCGGCCTCGTCCACCATCGCCCCTCCTGATCTCAGCACTCTGGCCGCTTGCGACAGCCCGCGCACATGCCCGCAGTGTGGCGAAACGTAGCACAGCGAATAGCCCTCACTACCGAAATCTTTCGATCCACCGCCGTCGTCGCGTCAGCCGCGCAGCGCGGGGAGGACCTCCGTGGTGAAGCGCTCGAGCTGGGCGAGCTGGTCGTCGCCGACGAAGCGGAGGCAGAGATCGGTGGCGCCGGCAGCGGCGTAACGACGCAGGGCGGCGATCACGGCGTCGGCGGGGCCGAGGCCCATGGTGCCGCGCGAGTGGACGCCGCCGCCGTAGTAGGCGGCGAGGAACTCGGTGGTGACGCGCTCGGCGGTGCGGGCATCGTCGTCCAGCCTGACCGTCGTGTACACGCAGAGCGGAAAGTCGGGGCGCGCGCGGCCGTGGCGCGCCAGCGCTTCCTCGGCGCGCTCGCGCACGAGCCGGCACTCCTCGGCGTGCAGATACGTCGTGATGATCCCGTCGCCGAGCCGCGCGAAGCGGTCGAACTGCGCGGGGAGCATCTCGCCGCGATTGCCCGCGGTGATCAGGACGGGTGGTCCCGCCTCGTTCCACGGGAGCGGGCCGACGGTGTGCTCGCGCAGGTCCACGTCGCCGCTCCGATGGGTCACCGGCTCGCCGCGCCAGAGCATCCGCCAGATCTCGACGTGCTCCTCGAGGCGCCGCACGCGTCGCCTGTGATCGGCCCCGCACGCCGCCCATTCGCGCTCGGCGGACGGCAGGCTCCAGCCCACGCCGAGGCCGAGCACCACGCGCCCCCGCGACACGTCGTCCACGCTGGCGATCTGGTGGGCGAGCACGACCGGGTGGCGCAGTGCCGGGAGGAGCACGGCCGTTCCCAGTCGCACCCGCGTGGTGATGCCTGCCAGGTAGGCGAGCGTCGTCAGCGGCTCGAAGCGCGGCTTCGCCACGATGCTGTCGCCGACCCAGACGGCATCGTAGCCCGCCTCGTCGGCGAGTCGCGCCATCGTCCAGCACGTCTCGACGGGCGGCCGTCGCAGCGACTGCATCACCACCGCGCGGGTGGGAAGGAGGATCCCGATACGCATGGCCAGAGAGGCTACGCTCTACTCGAGCCCGAGCATCCGCCTGAGGGCCGCCTCGAGCTCGCGCCGTGTCGTCAGTCCCTCGAATCTGGCGCGGATCACGCCCTGCCCATCCACCAGGAAGATCCACGGTTCGGTTCGCAGGTTCCACTCCTGCACCGTGGGGGCGAACTTCTGGCCAGGGTTGCCTTGCCAGATCTCCTGGTGAACGAAGGCGACGCGGTTGCCATACGCCGGGATCAGGGTCCGCACCACGTCGACGACCGGTCCGCAGACACGGCTGGCGCAGTATCTCGGTGTCGCGAACACGATGAGCTGTGGCCTGCCCTGAGCGATCGAGTCGGCTATGCGCGTCTGGTGCAAGCGCGGGTCCGGAGGGTCGCTCGAGTCGATCGCTCTGAGATCGGCGACGTCGCTCGCGACGAGGTTCTTGCTGCGCGGCGCGGACGTGCCCGGCATTGGCGCCCCCGGGACGTCGAGCGCGGTGACGCTCAGCCGCGCGGTCTCGACCGGCCCGTCGCCCTTGCTGGCGAGGATCTCGAGCCCCCAGGGACCGGGGCGATCCAAGGGCAGATGCGCGACGTAGATGCCGTTCACGTCGGTCGTTCCGTGCAGGTGCCGCGTGCCGTCCGGATGGATGTGAACGCGATTGCCCTGCTCCACCACCTCGAGCTTGTGGTAGACGGCGGGTCTCGCGGCCGTCAACTGCGGGGGCTCGCTGCGAATGTCGTACACGCGCACGGCCACGGTGAGGTCGGCGACGAGCTCGCCCTGCTTCAGCAGCCCGAACGCGAACCGATTCTGACCGACCACCAGCTCCGAGGTCGTGATCAGCGGCTGCAGCGTGCCCGCGGCCGGCGAGCGCGGCTCGGCGGCCGCCGCCTGCTCGCCAGTACACGGGGCGAGGCAGGCGGCGATGACGAGCGCGGCGGGCAGGCCACGTGCCCTGCCCACCGACCGCCGAGCGGTCAGGCCGCTTCCGCCGTGAGCCCGCCGCCGTGGAGGCTCATTGCTCGACGATGACCTGCCCATACATCCACGGATGCGGCGTGCAAATGTAGTAATAGACGCCCGGCGTGTCGAAGGTGACCTTCGCCGTCCCACCGGAGGGCAGGATGCCGGTGTCCCACTCGCGCTTCTCCCACGCAACGGCGTTGTGCGGCAGGTCACCGACATTCGTGAAGGTCAGGGACGTCCCCGCCTTGATCCGCACGCGGCTCGGGACGAAGCTGTACTCCACGTTGATGCTGCCCATCTTGACGGTGTCGACGCCCGTTGCGATGGGGCCCACGGGCCCCGCGACGGTGGACGGCGGCGGTGGCGGCCACAGCGGCCCCAGTTGCCCCTTCAACGAGAATACCCAGACGGCGTCGCCGTACGCGCTGCCCTGGAGCTGGTTGCCGCCCGTGGCAATGGCGACGAACTGCTCGCCGTCCACCTCGTAGGTCACGGGCGGCGCGTCGGCCCCGAACCCGGTCTGGAACCGCCAGAGCTCCTCGCCTGTCTTGGCGTTGAGTGCCAGGAAATTGCCGTCGGGCTCGCCGCGGAACACCAGACCGCCGGCGGTGACGCTCGAGCCGCCCCCCCCGCCGAGACGGTAGGGTGTCTTGTGTTGCCAGACGATCTTGTTCGTCTTGGCATCCATCGCCGTGAACGTGCCGCTCATCACCGTCCCGATCGGCGCCGCCTGCGTGCCCCCGACGTAGCGCTGCCCGTGCAAGAACTTGTCACTGTAGCGTCCGAAAGCGCTCGTGCGCACGGTGCCGGGGACGTAGAAGTAGCCCGTGTCGGGGCTGTACGGCACCGGCGACCAGTTCGTGCCGCCGAGCCCCGAGGGCCGCATCACGACCGGGGTTTCCCAGAAGGGCTCGAAGATGCAGCCGGCCTTCTCGAAGCCGGGCACGAGCTCCGCGCACTGGGGCACCGTCGCGTCGCCGACGGGGTACGGCTGCGTCTTGGCCGTCTTCTGGCGCGGCTCCTGCGGCACGGGCCGCTCGTGGATGCCGATCAGGGGCTTGCCGTCGGTGCGGTCCAGGATGTACAGCCAGCCCGTGCGGCCGGCCTCGGCGATCCCCTTGCGAGGCTTGCCGTCGATCACCGTGTCGAAGAGCACCACGGGGCTCGCCGCGTCGTAGTCCCAGATGTCGTGGTGGACCTGCTGGAAATGCCAGACGTACTCGCCCGTCTTGGCCTTCACGGCCATCATCGAGGCGCAGAAGAGGTTGTCTCCCTCGCGCATCGAGCCATCGTAGTCGGGGCCGCAGTTGCCGGTGGCGAAGTAGACGAGCCCGAGATCCGGATCGAGCGCCGGCGTGTTCCAGATCGTCGCGCCCCCGCGCATCGAATGATCGGTGCCGGGCGGCCAGGTGTCGCTGCCGAACTCGCCGGGTCCCGGCAGCGTGTAGGAGCGCCACAGGATCTCGCCGCTCTTGGCGTTCAGGGCGGTCAAGCGGCCGCGAACCCCGAACTCCCCTCCCGAGATGCCGCTGTAGATGATCCCGTCGTAGTAGAGCGGCGCGCTGGTGATGGTGAAGCCGTTCTCCCACTTCTCGATCGGCGTCTTCCACACCACCTTGCCCGTCTTCATGTCCAGGGCCACGACATTGGCGTCGAGCTGGCCGAAGTAGAGCATCCCCTCGCCCATCGCGAGGCCGCGGTTGACCCACCCGCAGCACACCGTGGAGATCTTCTGGTCGATGCCGGACCAGTATTCCCAGAGGATCTCGCCGGTCTTGGCGTTCAGGGCGAAGACGTCGTCGTTGCCGGTGATCACGTACATGATGCCGTTCTTGACGAGCGGCGACGCCTCGAAGGAGTACTTGCCGCCGACGCCGGAGCCCTTGAGGCGGGTCATCCACGCCCCTTTGAGCTGCTTGACGTTGGTGGTGTCGATCTGCTTCAGCGTGGAGTAACGCTGATTGGTCAGGTCGCCGCCATTCGTGACCCAGTCCTTGCCCGCCGGGCGCCGGACCAGGCTGTCGATCTCCGGATCGGCGGCCGCAGCCGGCAACACCGGAAGGAACAGCAGGCCGAACGTCGTCATCATCGCCGAGATCAATCGCTGACCATCACACCTCATCGTGGGCCTCCTCGTTCTTCTGCCGGCAGTGAGCCACAGTCGATACGTGGTGCCACCCGGCAGGCGCCGTCGCCTCCCGGGGTCCTGCACAGTCCGATCGGGCGCCGCATCGCCCTCTCAGCGAGACGCCGCGGGATACGCGAGCGTGAAGTTGTCCCGGTTCGGCATCTTCACCCTGGGCAGCGTCTCGGCGTTCATCACGTCCGTCTCCGCGATGATCCCGTTGAGATGAAGGAGGTATGCCGTCACCGCGTAGACGTCTGCGTCGCTCAACGTGCGCGGGGTCGGGTAGGGCATCGACCGGCGCACGTAGTCGAAGACCGTGGTGGCGTACGGCCAGTAGCTTCCGATCGTGCGCACCGGACTCGCGCTGGTCAGGGTCCCGTGGCCGCCCACCAGCCGGTCATTGGGCTGGCCGGCGCCCTTGTCCCCATGACAGGCCTGGCACTTCTCCGCGTAGACGACAGCGCCCAGCGCCGCCGTTCCACTGCCCGGCGGCAGGCCGGCGCCGTCGGGCGGGATGCTGATGTCCCAGGCGGCGATCTCCGCCGGCGTGGCGGGTTGGCCCAGGTTCGGACCTTCCACGCTTCGAGCGGCGGCGCAGCCGGCCAGCGCGGCCGCCATGAGCACGGCGACGAGCCTACGCGTACACATTCTTCACCTCGCCGTCTGCCGACACGCTCCACGCCTGGATCGCGTTGTAGTGGAAGATGACGTTGCTGCCGTGCAGGGCGATGAGCTTGTCGCGCTCGGGCTGCGTCGCCCCCGTGCTGTCGGTCGCGCGGCTCTTCAGGACGGCGGGTGCGCCGTTCCATTTCCACGCGGCGCGAAAGCGCGTCAGCGCACGCGGCAGCACGGGCGCTGACAGCGCCGCGTCGGCCCAGGTGCGCCCGCCGTCCGCCGAGATCTCGACGCGACTGACGGTGCCGGCACCGGACCACGCGAGGCCGGACACCTCGTACAGTCCGGCGCCCGGCATGCGCAGACCGGGGGACGGCCGTGTGATCGCCGATTTGACATCCATCGGATAGGTGAACATCAGCGCCTTGCCGTCCGCCTGAAGGTCCGTGTATCGGGACGTCTCGTCCTTCGTCATCGTGGGCGTCGCCGTGACCTTGATCCGGCGCAGCCACTTGACGCTCATGTTGCCCTCGTAGCCCGGGAGGAACAGGCGCACAGGGTAGCCGTTCTCGGGTCGGAGCCGCTCGCCGTTCTGGTAGAGCGCGAGCAGCGCGTCGTCCATCGCCTTGGCCACCGGAATACTGCGGCTCATCGCGGCCGCATCCGCGCCCTCGGCGAGGAGCCAGGGCGCGCGCGGATCGATGCCGGCTTCCTCGAGGAGCATGCGCAGCGGCACACCGGTCCACTCGCTGCCGGAGACGAGGCCGTGGATCTGTCCGCAGGTGAAGGCCGGCGGCGCCGCCCCGTACATCGAGGCGCTGTTGCCCGAGCACTCCAGGAAATGCACGCGCGACACCATCGGGTATCGCGAGAGCGCGTCGACGGTGAAGGTCAGCGGCCGCTTCACCATGCCGTGGATCAACACGCGGTGGGTCGCGGGATCGATGTCGGGGACCCCGCTGTGGTGCCGCTCGAAATGAAGCCCGCTCGGCGTGAGCGTGCCCTCGAGCATCTCGAGCGGCGTGCGGGACGCCCCGCTCCCTGTCGTGCCCGCCTGGCTGCGGATCAGCGTGCGCTTCACCTTGCTCTCGTACGGCGCCGGGCCGCCGTAATCGCTCATCCCCGCGCCGGGACCGGGCGCGCCCGGCGGGTCGGCCGCGCGCGCGGCGCCGCCCGCCGCTGCGACGAGACCACCGGCACTCAGCAGGGCACCCTGCTTCAAGAAGATCCGGCGATCGAGGAGGCCGTTGCCGGCGGCTTCGAGGTCGGGAACGGAGACGTCGGATCGCTTACCCATGTGCGCCTCCCGTGCGTGAACGTGGCTCCGCCGACGCCATGGCCTACACCATCTGGATCCCGTGGTTCTTCAGTGGGAACGTGCGAATGGGCTTTCCCGTCGCGGCGAAGTAGGCGTTCAGGACCGCCGGCGCCGCCACGCAGATCGTCGGCTCGCCGACTCCGCCCCAGAACCCGCCAGACGGCATGATGATCGATTCGACCTTCGGCATCTGCGCAAGGCGCATCGAGTCGTACGTGTGGAAGTTCTCCTGCTCGATGCGGCCGTTCTTGACCGTGCACTCCTCCATGAACAGACCGGATAACCCATAGACGAAGGAGCCCGCGATCTGCCGTTCGATTTGCCCCGGGTTGACCGCGTAGCCGGGATCGGTGGCGGCGACGATGCGCTGCACCTTCACCTTGTCGCCGGCGACGGAGACCTCGGCGCACGCCGCCACGTAGCTGCCGAACGACATCATCTGCGCCAGGCCGCGATATACGCCCGTCGGCGCCGGCTTGCCCCATCCCGCCCGGTCGGCCACGGCGTTCAGCACGGCGAGATGCTTGGGGTGCTTGCCCATCAGCTTGCGCCGGAACTCGAGCGGGTCCTGGCCGGCGGACTTCGCGAGCTCGTCCATGAAGCACTCGACGAAGATGGCGTTCTGGTTGATGTTCACGCCCCGCCAGAACCCGGGCGGCACATGCGTATTGCGCATGGCGTGATCGATCGTGAGATTGGGGATCGTGTACCCGAAGGCGAAGTCGCCGCTCGGGTCGAGGCCCTGGAAGACGAGGTTGTCCCGGCCGTCCTGCAGGTTCTGCGGCAGCACGGCGGCGAGGATCGACTGGCCGGACAGGCGGACATGCAACCCGGTGAGGTTCCCGCCGGCGTCCAGCGCCCCCGTCAGCTTCGCCTGCATGACCGGGTGATACCGGCCGTGCGTCATGTCCTCCTCGCGCGACCACAGGAGCTTCACCGGCGTGCCGGGAATCTGCTTGGCGATCAGGACGGCCTGGGTCAAGTAGTCGTGGAAGACCCGCCGTCCGAACCCGCCGCCGAGGTTGATCTTGTAGACCTCGCACTTGTCGGCGGGAAGGCCGGACGCGGCCACCGTCGCCGCAAACGCGGCCTCGCCGTTCTGCGTCGGAGCCCACACCTCGCAGCGGTCCGCCGTGTACCTCGCGGTGGCGTTCATCGGCTCCATCGGCGCGTGGTTCTGGAACGGATAGGCGTACACCGCCTCGACCTTCTTCGCCGCGGCGGCGATGGCGGCCTTCGCGTCCCCGTTCTGGTTGCGTACGAAGGCCTGCGACGCGTCGAGGCCCTCCTTCAGCACCTGGGCGATCGTGGCGCTCGAGACCTGGGCGTTCGGCCCCTCGTCCCAGACGATGGGGAGCGCGTCGAGCGCAGTCTTGGCCTCCCACCACGTGTCGGCGACGACAGCGACCGCCGAATCGCCCACCGGCACCACGTGCCGGACCCCCGGCATGCCCGTCACCTTGGCCGCCTCGAAGCTCTTCACCGTGCCGCCGAAGACCGGGCAGTCCTTGATGGCGGCATTCAGCATCCCGGGCAGCTTGAGGTCCGCGCCGTAGACCTGTGCCCCGGTCAGCTTGCCCATCGTGTCGAGGCGCTTCACCGACTTGCCGATGATCTTCCAGTCCTTCGGATCCTTGAGCGGCGCGTCGGCGGGTGGGGTCAGCTTGGCGGCGGCCTCCGCGACCTTTCCGTACGTGGTCGTGCGGCCCGTGGGCTTGTGGGTGATCACACTGTTGGCGGCGCTGCACTCGGCCGCGGGAACGCTCCAGCCGTTGGCGGCGGCCTGGACCAGCATCATCCGCGCCGTGGCGCCTCCCTTGCGGACGTACTCGTTCGACTCCCGGATTCCGCGGCTGCCCCCCGTCGAGAAATTGCCCCACGCGCGCTTGCGCGCGACGCTCGTGCCGGGCGTCGGATACTCGGTCGTCACCTTCGACCAGTCACACTCGAGCTCCTCGGCCACCATCTGCGCCAGGCCGGTGAGCGTACCCTGCCCCATCTCGGACCGGGCGATCCGGATCACCACCGTGTCGTCGGGGCGGATGACCACCCAGGCCGTGATCTCGGGAGAGCCGTCTTGAGCGCGAACCACGCTCGGGCCGAACGGGAGCCGGAGCCCCAGGACCAGTCCGCTGCCGACCGCGGCGGTGCCGACCATGAAGGAGCGGCGATCGATCTTCGGAGTCTTGATGTTCATGACAGGCCCCCCTTCATGCCTTGGCCGCGGCGTGGATGGCCTCGCGCACTTGCTGGAAGGTTCCGCATCGGCAGATGTTGGTGATCCCCGCGTCGATGTCGGCGTCGGTCGGCTTCGGCTTGTCCTTCAGGAGGGCCGCCGCCGCCATGATCATGCCGGACTGACAATAGCCACATTGCGGCACCTGGAATTCGAGCCAGGCCGCTTGCACCTTGTGCAGCGTCCCGCCAGCCGCGAGCCCCTCGATGGTGGTCACCTGCTTGCCGTCCGCGGCGGCCAAGGGCACGACGCACGAGCGGACCGCGGCGCCGTCGAGGTGCACGGTGCACGCTCCACACTGGGCGATGCCGCAGCCGTACTTGGTGCCGGTGAGGCCGGCCTGTTCACGGATCACCCACAGCAGGGGCGTGCTGGGGTTGGCGTTCACCTCGAGAGACTTGCCGTTGACCGTCATGCGCGCCATGTCGTCCCTCCTCTTGGAGCAGTGCTAGTCCCGAACGGCGAACACCCACACGACGCCACCCTGGGGGACGTCGGTCTTGGTGCCGGTGATCGTATCCAGCCGTCCCTGCATCCTCTGTGCGTCCACGCCCCAGCCGGACATGACGGCGACGTACTGGACGCCATCGACCTCGTAGGTGCTGGGCACGCCGGTGACGCCGGAGTTGGTCTTGAACTCCCAGAGCACGCTGCCGCTCTTGGCATCGAACGCGCGGAAGTTCCGGTCATTGGTGCCGCCCAGGAAGACGAGCCCTCCGCCCGTGGTCAGCACCGGGCCCCAGTTCTGCCAGGTGAACTTGTGGGTCCACACCTTCTGGCCGCTGTTCATGTCCCAGGCCTGGAGCTCGCCGATGTGGTTGGCTCCTGGCCGCATGCTCATGCTGCTCTTCGGCCGATCGACCCCCAGATAGGTCTTCCCGGGCGTGTACGGCTCCGCCAGCCCGACCAGGGTGCTGCACAGGTTCTCATTGGCGGGGATGTAGACGAGGCCGGTCTTGGGATTGAAGGCGGCCGGGGGCCAGTCCTTGCCTCCCCACAGTCCCGGGCAGAACGTGGCCGACTTCCCGCTCTGCGGCTTCTGCTCGGGGTTATAGGTGGGGCGCCCCGTCGTGGGGTCGATGCTCTTGAACACTTCCTGGATGACAAAGGGCTTGGCGTCGACGAAGCCGATGCCATCGGCGCGGCGCTCCAGCAGCCAGAGGTAGCCGTTCCGTCCCGGATGCACCAGGCTCTTGATCGTGCGGCCACCCCGCTGCACGTCGAGAAGAATCGGCGTGGAGACCTCATCCCAGTCCCAGGAGTCGTTCCAGTGATACTGGTGATGGCCGCGGATCTTGCCGGTCTCGGTGTCCACGGCGATCACCGAGCTCGAATAGAGGTTGTCGCCCGGGTGCATGTCGCCCGGCCAGGGCGCGGCATTGCCGGTGCCCCAGTACGTGAGGTTGAGCTGAGGGTCGTAGTGCCCCGTCAGCCACACCGACACCCCGCCCGTCTTCCACTGCTCCCCGCTCCACGTGTCGTGGCCGGGCTCGCCCGGGCCCGGCACGGTGTAGGTCCGCCACACCTCCTGCCCGGTGCGCGCGTCGAGCGCCGCGATGAAGCCGCGGATGCCGAGCTCGCCTCCCGACGACCCCACCATGACCTTGCCCTTGACGATCAGCGGGGCCAGGGTGAAGTAGTAGCCCTTCTTCCAGTCGTCGACCTCCTTGTCCCACACGACCTTGCCGGTCTTGGCGTCGAGGGCCACCACGTGGGCGTCCACGGTGCCGATGTACACCTTGTCCTCGTACAGCCCGACGCCGCGATTGGTCGGGTGGAGCTGAAGCATCTCCTCGGGGAGCTCTTTCTTGTATCGCCACAGCACGTCACCCGTCTTGGCGTTGAGCGCGATCACCTGCTGCTGCGGCGTGGTGACGAACATGACGCCGTTGTTGACGATGGGTGGCGACTGATGTCCCTCGGTCACGCCGGTGGAGAGGGTCCACACCGGCGTCAGCTTCTTCACGTTGGCCGGTGTGATGCGATCGAGCGGGCTGTATCCCCATCCTGAGTAATTGCCGCGGTACATCAGCCAGTTCTGCGGCTCCGGGTTGAGGAGGCGCATGTCCGTCACGTCGGCGTATGTCCCGGGAACCTGGGCGCCGAGCGTGGCCGGCGCGCCCAGTATGGCAAACCCGACGGCGATGAGCAGAACCGTTGCGGGGATCGCGAGCCGTCCGATCGATTTCATCCGTGTCCTCCGTTGCTGTGCGACGGTGCACCGCAGAGAACCGCTTCGCCGATTCACCCTTCTTGCTGGAAGCCCACCCGGCTCACGAAGCCGCCAGCGGCGGCCGGCACCCTGTCGACCATTCGCAGTGGCAGCGCGGGAAGCCGCCGCGGCCCCCGGTCGTCGAGGACGCGGGCGCCGTCACGGAACACGAACCGATCGTCCTTCTGGGGTCGCGCCTTCCTCGCATCGGCGTCCTGGCCGCCGGCGGGCTGGACGAGCGGGAGGCTCATCCGCAGTCCCAGCGCGGCCTTCAGCAGGGCGCGCCGGGCGCGCGACCAAGACAACGATGTGCGAACAGACCCGTCATCCATGAGCCCTGGCGACTCTTCCCCTCTCAAGAGCGCTGTCGACCGGCCCGAATACAGCACGCTTCCGCGCGACGCGCAAGACCGAATCGCGGCAGCTACCTCGGGCGGAGCCTTGACGCAGTGGGCTGCCCGCGTGTCTGCGATTGTCGTGATGGACCGCGCCGGTTGTGCTATCGCTCCTGGTGAGGGTCGCCGTCCGGCCACCCGACCTCGGCCTTCGAAGGAGAGCGCGATGGGGCAGGCAATCGAGGAGCTGGCGCGGTTCGTGGCCGACACATCGTGGGAGACGATCCCCACGACTGTTCGCGAGCACGCCAAGCTCGTGCTGCTGGACACGCTGGGCGTGATGATGGCGGGCGCGGTGCAGCCCGAAGTGGCCGGCGTGCGTGCGCGACTCACCGCGACCGGTGGCCGCGGCGCGACCGTCTATGCGCCGGCCTGGCCGACGACGGATCCGCGCACGGCGGCGTTGCTCAATGGGCTGGCGGGGCGCTCGATCGAGCTGTGCGAAGGGCACCGCTACGTCTCCTGCCAGGCCGCCGTGCAGGTCTTGCCGACCGCGCTGGCCAGCGCCGAATGGTTGGAACGGTCCGGACGGGACACGCTGGCCGCGCTGATCTTCGGCTACGAAGTGGCCGTCCGATTGGGTGCGGCGATGACGGCCCGGCCGATCGCCCATCAGAACGGCCAGGCGCCTCTCCTGGGCGCGGTGGCGGCCGGGGCGCGGCTGCGCAGAGCGAGCAGCGACCAGATGAGCTCGGCGCTCCGGATCGGCGCGATCCTCGTCCTCACCCCCAGCTACACCAACGCCGTGGCCGGCGCCACCGCGCTGAACGTGGCGGGCGGGATGAGCGGCTTCGCCGGCGTGCTGGCGCCGGAATTAGCCCTGGCCGGCGTGGCCGCTCAGCCGAACGCCATCGAGGAGGCCTTTGCCCACTTGGTCGGCGACGGATTCCGTCCCGACGCGGTGACGGAGGCATTGGGTGAACGCTGGGAGATCGCCCGCAACTACTTCCGGCTGCGCGCCTGCTGCAATCCGAT
>Ga0105248_10007125_pt1 | contig 12255 bp, 9 predicted proteins | sample KBSS34metaG_FD_81524 | JGI IMG/M metagenome (GOLD analysis project Ga0105248, IMG submission 81524) | Switchgrass rhizosphere microbial communities from Kellogg Biological Station, Michigan, USA - KBS S3-4 metaG | ecosystem: Host-associated > Plants > Roots > Rhizosphere > Soil | place... | reverse complement strand
TGGGGGCGCAGTGGTCGCAACACGCTGGCGTGGTCAACGTGCGCCAGCCGGGCGATGGTTTCGGCGGACGCGCGCTTTGCCTGTGGAAGGCGGAAAAGCCGAAGGACGAGTTCGAAGTCGAGGTGACTGTGCGTCTCGATGATGAGGCCGGCGCGGCGGGATTGGCAGGTCAGGGCAGTGCGGGCCATCCGGGGACGGATGGTGGAGGATACGCCTGAGGGGACGAAGCGCATCATGGCGTTCTCGAACCTGACGACCGCAATCAGTCGCCTTCGTATCTCCACGCCCGATCGCCTGCCGGTGCTGGTGGTGATCGATACGCTCCGGGCGGACGCGAGCGAGCCGCAGCTGCAGATCCGTCAGCTGCAGGGCACCGTCGAGCAGAAGGGCGATTCGCTGAGGTTCTCGCTGACGCGCGCCGCACTGCCGGGAACGCAGGCGACTGCCGAGGGGATGGTGAGCTGGCCGCGGGATACGATCATGTGGGACTTCCACGCCAGCGCGAGCCGGGTGGACCTCGTGGACCTGCGGTTCATCTCCCCGGATTTCCCCGCGATGCGCGGCCGGGCAAACATCGTGGCGCAGAGCCCGAGTGGACGGCACACGAGCTACGCGCTCACCAGCCTGGTCCTGACCGACGGGCCGGAACGCATCGAGGGGCGCCTGGTGGCGGAGGTGGATGCCGTGGACGGGCTCGGCGTACGCGACCTCCGGCTCCGGCTCACGGAGCTCAACCTGGACAAGGTACGGCCGTACGTCGACTCGCTGCCGTTCATCGGGTTGATCTCCGGTCCGGTGGAAGCCGACGGCGACCTGAATGACATTGCGACGCGAGGCGACATCGTGTTCACCGACCTCGCGGTGCCGGGGCGGCCGACGACCACGCTGTCCTTCAACGGCCGGCTGCAGACCGGCACGGACGCGCTCGTGTTCGACAAGGTGGCCATCGCAAAGAGCGACATTGACCTGCGCACCGTGCGAAACCTCGCGCCGGCGGTGCTACTGGACGGGCGGCTCTATGCGGTGGGCACACTGAATGGTCCGCTCACCAACTCCACGTTCACCGGGACCGCGCGACACAAGGACGGCGAACGGCCGGAAAGCATCGTCGACGGCTGGCTCCGGCTCGACAGCCGCGAAACGACCATGCGCGTGGCGGCCGACGTGACCCTGGCGCCACTCAGCTTCGAGGGCATCCGTGGCACCTTCCCGACGATCCTGTCCGAGGGATCGCTCCGCGGAAAGGTGAAGCTCGATGGGCCGGTGGACCGGCTCTTCATGGACGTCGACGTGCAGGGCGAACTCGGCGAGGTGAAGGGTTCAGGCACCGTGACGATCCTGCCGCCGCGCTGGGGCGCCGACAGCCTGAGCCTCGACTTCAGGCATCTCGACCTGCAGGCGCTGACCGGACGCGAGGGCCGCACCAGCCTGGATGGGCGGATCGAGGCCACCGGCGTCATCGACACGCTCATTGCGCCGGAGGGTTCGCTGCACCTCGTGCTTGGCCCGGGCGTCTTCCGGGGCGTGCACCTGGACACCGTGATGACGCAGCTCCACGTGCACGACAGCGTGCTCACCGTGGACACGGTGTGGGCCACCGGATCGGGGATGATCCTGGCGGGGGCGGGCTCCGTGGGATGGGCCCTGCCGCATTCCGGCACGATGGAACTGGCGCTGGAGGCCGACAGCCTCGTGGAACTCGACTCGCTGGCGCAGGAACTCACAGGGTTCTATCGCGACACGGTACCGGGCTGGCACAGCCTCAACGGCGTGCTTCGGTTCAAGGCACAGCTCGCGGGGAGCCTCGATTCACTGCAGGCGACCGGTGAGGGATCGCTGAAAGGATTTGCGTTCAACCACTTCCGGGCGAACACCCTCACGATGTCGGGGACGTGGCTGGGTGGGGCGCGGCCGTCGCTCACGATGACCGCGGCGCTCGACTCGCTGAGCCGGGGCGACCAGTACGTGCGCGACGTGAAGCTGGCGCTCGCCGGTCCGGCGGATTCGATGAACTGGACGCTGACCGGTGATGACGGCGGGCTGGTGACGATCGCCGGCACCGGTCGCGCCTGGACCGACAGCGGCATGCGCGCGCTCGCCATCGACACGCTGTCGCTCGGCCTTCCGTCTCGCGCCTGGCGGCTGCTCGCACCGTCCACCATCACGCTCGCCGATTCCAGCGTGGTGGTGACGCCGCTCCGGCTGCAGGGCACCGACGGGTCCGGGTTCATCAGCATCGCCGGCGACGTGCCGTGGACCGGGACCGGCAGTCTCGAGGTCGAGGGACTCGGCCTCTCGATACGCGACCTGTCGGCCCTGGCACAGTTCGACACCGCGGGGATCGGGGGGTGGCTCGGGTTCCGGGTGCACATGGGTGGCACGCGATCGGCCCCGACGATGGAAGGCACGATCGGGATGGAAGACGCGCGGCTTGGCGACACCCGCGGCCCGATGGCGCAGGGCGTCTTTACGTACGCGGATCAGCGCCTCGACGGTGGCCTGCTGCTGTACCGTACGGGCAGCCCGGTGATGCAGATGCGCTACTCGCTGCCGCTCGACCTCGCGCTCGAGGGCGTGAAGGAGCGGACGGTGCCCGGTCCGCTCAGCATCCAGGCCACGGCCGACAGCGTCGACCTGGGCGTCATCGAGCCGCTCAGCCGCGCCGTGCGGCGCGTGACCGGCATGCTCAACGCGGACGTGAAGGTCGAGGGTACCTGGGACGAGCCGGCGCTCGGCGGCTTCGTGGAGGTCAAGGATGGTGCCCTGACGGTTGACGGGCTCAACGTGCCGCTGACCGCGATGAATGGACGGGCGGAGTTCCGGCACGACTCGATCCTGCTGCCGACGCTCACCGTCCAGAGCGCGAAGGGATCGGCGACCATGTCCGGCACGGTGCGACTGGAACGGCTGACCCGGCCGATCCTCAACCTGCTGGCGCGGCTCGACCATTTCCGCGCCATCGAGCAGCGTGACTTCCTGATGCTCACGGCCAGCGGGCGGGTCGTGCTGCAGGGACCGCTCGACAGCCTCATCGTGTCGGGCAACGTGACGGCCGACGACGGCGCGCTCTACTTCGCGGAGCTGCTGAACAAGCGCATCATCAACCTCGAGGACCCGGAGAACCTCGCATTCGTGGATACGACGCTGGTGCGCCGGCGGGGGCTCGGTTCCGACCTGATGTCACGGGTGCTCGAGTCGATCCGGGTGCGGGACTTCAGCCTGACGGTGGGCGATGATTTCTGGCTCCGGTCGGCGGAAGCGAACATCCAGCTCGATGGCAAGCTGCGGGTCGAGAAACTCCGGACGCAGTACCGCCTGGATGGGACGCTGCACGCGGTGCGCGGTACCTACCGGCTCAGCCCCATTCCGGGCTTCACCCGCGACTTCGAGGTCGTGCGCGGCGACGTCCGCTACTTCGGTACGCCCGACCTGAATGCGGAACTGGACATCCAGGCGAGGCATGTGGTGCGGACGACGAAGGGTGAGGAGCTCCCGGTGATCGCGCTGGTGACCGGGACGCTGTTCGACCCGAAGCTCAAGCTGGAGAGCACGCAGCGACCGCCGCTCGCGGAACTCGATATCGTGTCCTACCTCGTCACCGGGTCGCCCGCGAGCGAAGCGACCGCGCAGGGCGGAGCCCAGGCGGCGCTGGTGGCCAACGCCTACTCCTACGCGTTGAGCGCCGGGGCGAGCGTCCTGGAGCAAACGATCGGCGCTCAGCTCGGCGTGGACATGCTGCAGATCCGCCCGGTGGTGAGCGGCGGCGGGCAGGGACAGAGCCTCACCACGGCATTCGCCCTGAACGCGGGATGGCAGGTGGGCCGGAAGGTGTTCCTGACCCTGAACGCCGGGTTCTGCCCCAGCCAGCTGAGCCAGTTCGACTACCGGAACTTCGGTGCCGGCATCGAGTGGCGCGTCTCGCCGGCGTGGAAGATCCAGGGCGTGGTGGAGCCGCTGCTGCGGCTGTGCGGCGTCACGGCGGTGGGACAGAACGTCTCCAGCTCGCTCCGCTACCAGGTGGGTGCGGATGTGCTCTGGCAGAGGGAATTCTGATGACGCGTGCCCTGCTGATCACGAACCCCGCGGCCGCACGCACCGATCCGATCGCCGTCGAGGTGGTCATGGCGACGCTCCGGAGCGCCGGGTGGGACGCTGAGGTGCTCGCGACCGGTGGCCCGGGTGACGCGGGTCGTCTGGCAGCCTATGCGGTACAGGAGAAGGTGGATGTCTGCGCAGTGTTCGGCGGCGACGGCACCACGATGCAGGCGGCGGCGGCACTGGTGGGCAGCGACGTGACGCTCGGGCTCATTCCAGGTGGCACGGGCAACCTGCTGGCGGGGAACCTGCGCGTCCCCCCGAACCCGGCGCGCGCGGCCAAAGTGCTGGTGAGCGGCGTGCCGCGGCGCATCGACCTGGGCCGGCTCGACCGCGACACCGGCCCCGACTATTTCGCCGTAGCCTGCGGGGCGGGTTACGATGCCCTGGTCATGACGCGCACGCTCTCGGAGCATAAGCGTCGGTGGGGCATGCTCGCGTATGTCGCGACCACCATCAAGTTCATCGGCGAGATCCGCGCGCAGGAACACCACATCGTCGTGGATGGCATCTCGTACGATGCGCACGCCTCGATGGTGCTGGTGGCGAATTGCGGCGAGGTCTTCGGGCCGCTGGTCAAGCTGCGCACCGGTATCGCATTCGACGACGGACTGCTGGACGTGGTGGTCTTGCGTGCGAACGGGCTGGGCGAGAGTGTGCGGGCAGTGTGGGACCTGCTGCGGGAAGGCCATGGAGGCGACGCCTTCGTCGGCTACGCCCGCGGGCGGGAGATTCGGGTGGAGACGCATCCGGTGCAGCCGATGCAAATCGACGGCGACGGCAGCGGCTTCACCCCGTTCACGGCAACGTGCGTCCCGGGTGCGATCAGCATCATGACCCCGGCGCCGTAGCGCCGGAGTCCCGGGCAGAGATGGTCAACCTTACGGACCGGAGTGGCAGGCATGGCTGACGCGGTGCTCCTCATCGACGATGACGTAGACGTGCTGCGTGCTGGCGGCGCCCAACTCGAGCGGGCCGGCTACGAGGTGACACGCGAGCTGAGCGGCGAAGCAGGCCTCTCGACATGGGACCGGATCCGGCCCGATATCGTGGTACTCGACCTCGACCTCCCCGGGATGGCGGGCACGGAGGTGCTGCAGCACCTGCGAGAACGAAGTGCGGCAGTGATCGTTCTCGCGCCGGCGGGCAGCGCCTCCGCAGTGGCGGCGCTCCAGGCGGGCGCCGAGGCGTGGGTGCTCAAGCCGGTGGACCAGGCGCACCTGGAAGCGGCGATCGGACGGGTGGCCGACACAGTGCGACTTCGTCGGGTGGCGGTGGCGCTGCTCGGGCCCGCCGCAGGGCAGAATCTCGAGTCGCTGGGCGGTTCGTCGTCGATGCAGGAGATCGCGCAGCAGGTGCGGCTGCTCGCGGGCAGCGAGCGCACGACGGTGCTGCTGGAGGGTGAGGTGGGGAGCGGCAAGGGATGGGTGGCGCGGCTCATTCACGCGCTGAGCGCGCGGTCGCGCCAGCCGTTTGCCGCCGTGAGCTGTGCCGGGACTACCTCGCAGCTGCTCGAGGTGGAACTCTTCGGCCAGGAAAAGGGCGGCGACACGAAGGAGCGGAAGCAGGGTCTCTTCGAGATTGCCGACAAGGGAACGCTGTACCTTGGCGAGATCGCGGACCTGCCGCCGGAACTGCAGCCCAAGTTGCTCAAGGTGCTGGAAACGCGCTCGTTCCGCCGGGCGGGTGGCACCCGGGAAATCTCGGTGGACGTGAGATTGATCGCGGCCACGAGCCGCACCTTGGCCGCCGAGGTGGAAGCGGGCCGGTTCCGCGAGGATCTGTACTATCGACTCAGCGTCATGCCGCTCCGGCTGCCGCCGGTCCGTGAACGGGCTCGCGAGGACCGGGCCCAGCTGGTGCAGCGGATGCATCACGAGCTGGGACGGGAACTTCCCGAAGGCCCGACCAGCATGGCGGGTGAGGTGCTGGAGCGGTTCCTGGCATATCCGTGGCCGGGCAACGTGCGCGAGATCCGCAACGTGCTGGAGCGCGCGATGATCCTGGGCCAGGGGCTGCCGCAAGTGGCGATCGAACACCTGCCCGGTGAGTTCCGCAACCGGCCGGGGATCGGTGACCGGCGGCATACCCCGATGACGCTGGAGGAACTGGAGCGGCAGCACATCGAGCGGACGCTGCGCCATCACAACGGAAACCGTACGCGCGCAGCGCATGAGCTCGGGATCTCCCGCGCGACGCTGATCAACAAGATCAAGCGGTATGATTTCAAGATGTAGGGTGGCGGGGCGGGCAAGGCGGGTGAAAGGAGCTTGAGCATGGCCGAGATTCACGAGACGGACGCGATGGACTGCCGCGCGTGCGGGCGTCAGGAGCGCGCGTCCGAAGGCTATCCCTGCACGACGTGCGGAACGTTCATCTGCCTGATCTGCACGTTCCAGGGCGTGACGCAGTGCGCCAGGTGCCGCGGTCTTGCGATCCCGACGCCGCAGATCCCTCCCGCGGACGCTTGACGCTCGGCCCCGTACCCCGCGAGCTTGCCCGCCCATGTCAGTCATCTGCCGCGCCCCGGTCGCGCCCGTCCACGCCGATGCTTCCCTGCGGGCGGAGCAGGTGACCCAGCTGGTGCTCGGTGAGACGGCGACGGTGCTCGAGCGCCGCGCGGAGTGGCTCCGGGTGCGCGTTGACATCGATTCGTACGAGGGATGGGTCCACGAGGGCTATGTGATCAGCACGGGACAGGCACCGAGGTGGCGTGAAGCGGCGACCGGCTGGAGTGATGGCGCACGGGTCGACGTCGACGGCGTCTCCGTGCGGCTGCCGCTCCGGGCACGAGTGGTGCTCGAGGGCAGCGTCGTGCGCCTGCCGGGCGACCGCGTCGGTCGCGTCGTGAAGGGCAGTGTACGCGAAGCCGGAGAGGTGCGCGAAACGTCCGCCGGGCGGCGTCCCGATGAGTGGGCCTGGTCGCACTTCGGGGGGTCGCCCTACCAATGGGGCGGCGTGACCCCGCTCGGCGTTGACTGCTCGGGGCTGATCCAGACCACGTTCTCGGCGCGGGGCGTGAACCTTCCGCGCGACGCATGGCAGCAGGCGGCGACGGCGGGCGCGGCGGTACCGCGAGAGTCACTGGCACCCGGCGACCTCTGCTTCTTCCGCGGCGAGACGACCGAGCGGATCACTCACGTGGCGCTCTATGCGGGAGAAGGCACCATCGTGCACTCGACGGTGGCGTGCGGGGAGGTGGTGCGGGAGCGGTGGGAGGATGGCAGCCGGGCCTCGGCGCTGCAGCAGCGGTTCGTATCCGCCCGGCGCGTGGGCTGATGCCGCGTCGCCGGCTGGTGCTGTTCGACATCGATGGCACCCTGCTGCTCACCATGGGCGCCGGCCGACGTGCCATCACGGCCGCCATGGCGGAGGTGATCGGCACCGACGACACGGTGTTTGCGGGCGTGCGCTTCGACGGCAAGACCGATCCCCAGATCGTTTCCGAGCTGCTCCATGCGGCCGGCTATCCCGACCCCGGCGATGCCGTGCGGATCGGCGCCGTGTGCGATCGGTACGCTGACCTGCTCGAGTCCGAACTGCAGCGGCCGTCCGCACGGGTGGAAGTCATGCCCGGGGTGATGGAACTGCTGGACCGGCTCGAACAGGAGCCCCGGGCCGTCCTTGGGTTGCTCACGGGGAACCTGGCGCGCGGCGCCGCGCTCAAGCTGCGGGCGGGCGGGATCGATCCGGACCGGTTCGTCATCGGGGCGTATGGATCTGACCACGCCCATCGTCCTGCGCTGCCGCCGATCGCGGCTTCGCGGGCGGAACGGGTGCTGGGCCGGGTGCCTCGCGGGCATGAGGTGGTGATAATCGGCGACACACCGGCCGACGTGGCATGCGGGGCAAGCCTTGGCGCGCGGGCCCTTGCGGTAGCGACCGGCGGATACACTGTCGAGCAGCTCATGGCGTGCGGCCCGTACGCCGCGTTCAGCGACCTGACCGACACGGATGCCGTGGTGTCGGCCATCCTCGATTGATCGATTGATTGATTGACGTGAGCACGACAGCGACCCTTCCGGAACTCGGCCCCTGGCTCGGTCGTCTCTGCAGCGCCGGCGCCGCCACCCGGCTCCGCCACTTCGTTCCCTTCGACGACATCAGGCTCGCCCTCGCCACCGGTATACTCGACCTGGCTGGAGCTGCCCGCGGATTCTCGCCCGATGACCATGCCGCCATCGTGGGCTCGCTGCACGCCCGGAACTGGCGCCGCCTCTGGGAAACGGCCCTGGACGCTGCCGCCACGCGCACCGCTGAAGCGATCGACAGCGGTTTCGCCTCCGCAGCCGCGCACTCGCGCTTCCCGAAGCGGCGTCTTGCACGGCTTCAGGTGAGCGTCGCCGAGCGCGCTGCGATGAAGGCACGGCTCGGCGCCGGCGCAATTCCGTTCGAGGAGTCGCTCGTGCGGCTGGAGGACCTGGCCGGCGCCGCCGGCTCTTCCGCCCGGGGGAGCGATGCGGCCTTCATTCGCTGGTGTGACGGGCTCGCCGCGGCGGCGCGGGCGCTCGAGTCTGCATGGATGGCTCTGGAAGAGGCGGCCGACCGCGAGGGTGCCCGCTGGAAGATCGAGAGCGACAAGCTGCGTGACTGGACGCGCCCGCGCTGGCCGCTCTGGCTGTTTTCCGGCCTGGTGATCGCGACCTTTGCGTGGCTCGGCCTGGTGCTCGGCGGATTCCTCGCGGTTCCGGGTTGGCTCCGGCCCTTCGCCGAGTTCTGGTGGACGCGGTTGCCGTTCGCGTGAGCATCGTCGGGATCGGCATCGACCTGGTGGATATCGAGCGGGTGCGCCGTCTGTTCACGCGCCACGGCCTCAGGGCGCAGCGGCGATTTCTGACAGCGGCGGAGGCCGCATACGTGAACGACTGCGCCGATCCGGCCCGCCACTCCGCGGCGCGGATCGCCGCTAAGGAAGCCGTCTACAAGGCGATGCAGCCGTTGCCGGGTGCCCGTGCGATCGGATGGACTGATATCGAGGTCCTCCGGGGTCCGGAGGGCGCGCCAGCGGTCGGGCTGCACGGGCGTGCGGCGGAAATCGCTCGAACGATTCCCGGCCTGGTCGTGCATCTCACCATCACACACGCGGAACTGACCGCGGGCGCCATGGCCATCGCCGAACTCCCTCCTTCCAATTCCTAGTTCCGTACTCTACTTTAGCTCGTCCTTCACGTAAATCGGTTGAAAATGATTCTCATCCATGCGGTTGCGTTGTTGTCCCTGGTGACGCAGCCGCTCTTTGCTGACTCCGATACGTTGCGCGCGACCTCCGAACCGGCAGCTGCGGTGCGGCGTCTCGCAGCGACGGCGCAACTCGCGGCGCAGGAGTACGGACTTGGCGTGGTGGACGGCAGGGTCGTGGCTTCGGCCGAGGTGGAGGAGGCTCGCCTCTTTCTGGAAGAGGCGAAGAGGAGCGCAAGGCAATTGCCGCCCGAGTGGTCGGCGGCGACGACGAAGGAGATCGACGCGGTCCTGGCGCTGGTGAGCCGTCATGCGGCACCCGACGAGGTGACGTCACGGGTACGGCGCATCACCACCACGCTTTCCACGGGTCTGGGCGTGTCGCTCGATGATGTACCCGGCGTGAGTCCCTCGCTCGCGCGTGGCGCAGAGGTTTACCAGTCGCAGTGCGCACAGTGCCATGGCAGCCTGGGTCGCGGCGATGGCCCCGCCGCGTCGGGCCTGGATCCCAGGCCGGCCAACCTCGCCGATGCCGCCGCGCTGTACGCGCAGTCACCGCTCGATTTCTATCGCCGCATCACGATTGGCGTCGTTGGTACCGCGATGCCGTCGTTCGAAACGCCGTTGTCGGCGGAAGACCGCTGGGCAGTGGCGAGTTACGCGTCCCTCCTCCGGCTGCCGGCAGCAGAAGGAGATGTACCGGCGTCCCTCACGGCTTTCGGAACCACTGCCCGGCTGTCCGATTCGGTCCTCGGCGACGCGCTTGCATCGAGTGCTTCAGGCGCATCGGTCCTGGCACGGGTGGCAGCGGTGCGAAGCTACCAGCCCCAGCGGCCGGGTGTCACAGCGGCAGCGACCTTTGGCCAGGTGCGCAGCCAGGTCGACGAGGCACTCAAGCTGGCGTCCGAACACCAGCCCGACGATGCGAGTGCCCGCGTCTTCGATGCCTACATGACGTTTGAGGGAGTCGAGCGCGAGGTGCGGGCGAAGAACCCTTCGCTCGCCGCCACGCTCGAGTCTTCATTTGCGGAGCTCCGCTCGCTCGCGGCCGGTGGCGCCCCGGCGTCGCAGCTGGCCGGGGCACGCACGGCGCTTCTGGGCCAGCTGGAGAACGCCGAGCGGACACTGGGCGATACGCTGTCGGGGATGTCTCTCTTCCTCCAGTCCTTCTTCCTCCTGGTACGTGAGGGCCTCGAGGCGATCCTGATCATCGGCGCGCTGCTCACGTTTCTCGCCAAGACCGGGGCACAGGACCGGAAGCGTGACATTCACGTGGGTGTAGGGGCGGCCGTTCTGGCGAGCCTCTTCACCGCTGTGCTGCTGGAGACCGTGTTCCAGGTGACGCCGGCGAAGCGCGAAGTGCTTGAAGGCGCGGTGATGCTCACCGCCTCGGCAGTGCTCTTCTACGTGAGCTATTGGCTTTTGAGCAAGATCGAGGTGGCTCGGTGGAACCAGTTCGTGCGGAGCCGGGTGCAGGATGCAGTGACCAGCGGGTCGGCGCTTGCCCTGGCCACGGCCGCCTTCCTGGCGGTGTATCGCGAGGGCTTCGAGACGGTGCTCTTCTACAAGGCGCTGGTGCTCGCTGGACCCGCAGGGAGCACGTTCGTGCCGGTGACGGCCGGCATCGCGCTCGGCTCCCTGGTGCTGGTGGCAGTGTACTACGCCATCAACCGCTTCGGGGTGCGGCTGCCGCTCAAGCCGTTCTTCGCCGTCACCGGGCTCTTCCTGTACTACATGGCGTTCCTGTTCGCCGGTCGCGGCATCGCCGAACTGCAGGAAGGCGGGATCATTGCGACAACGGTGCTGCCATGGGCTCCACGCGTTCCGGCGCTCGGCATCTATCCGACGGTCGAGTCACTGGCTGTGCAGGGCGTCCTCGCGGCACTGCTGCTCGGTGCGCTGGTGTGGAGTCTCCTCCTGGCGCCACGTCGCCGGGTGAACGCGCCTGTGGCTTTGTCGTCTGGCCCGTCGCTGGTCCCTGAAGAGACCGTAGATCCTGCGGTGGTGGAGGGACACCGTCCCATTGCTCCCGGCACGCGCCAGGGACTGGTGCGGTCGCTGGAGCGGATGGAAGGCGATCTGGCCGCGCTCAGAGCGGAGGTCGAGCGGATGCGCGACCAGCTGAAGAAGGACCAGTCGCCGGCCCGCAAGTAGCTACTGGCGGCAGGGGGCATTCGGGTCGCCCTTCGGTCCGTTGAGTGCGGGGCGGGTGTCCGCGTTGCCGATCAGGATGGTGGCGTCGAAGACCAGCTGGGTAACGCGCGACATGTTGACGTAATCGATGTACTGCGGCTCGTCGGTGACCTGGTGATAGTCGAGGTGCTCGCCGCGCGAGAGTGCCACTGCCGGGATGCCGTACCGGGCGTAGCTGTAGTGATCGGCACGGCAGTAGTACTGCAGTGGATGGCCGGGCTGGTCGAACGCGTAGTTGAACACGAACGGCTGTGATTGGGCCGCGTTGGCCGCCTCCAGTTGCGCCCCGAACTCCCTGGACAAGCGCATTGCCCCGATCACCTCGAGATAGGTGGGCCCGCCGCCGCTGACGTCAATGACGCTGCCGCGCCCGATCATGTCCTGGTCGATTTCCGCCACGATGGAGTCCAGCGGAACGGTAGGATGGTCGGTGAACCACTTCGACCCGACCAGGCCATACTCCTCACCCGTATGCGAGACGAAGAGCACGGAACGGCGCGGACGCGCGCCCGGCCGGCTCAGCGCCTCCGCCAGCGCGATGAGCGACACCGTGCCGGAGCCGTCGTCATCCGCGCCGTTCCGGATCGAGTCGGGCCGCGCCGGCCGCACCGCTCGCAGGCTGTCGCGGATGTGCCGCACCTTCACCGCTTCGTCGGGCGTTTCGGCGCGTTCCGGGCTGTCGGCACCCATGGGACGGACGACCGCATTGTGGGCCCGAAGCGAGTCATGCTCGACGGTGACTCGCTGCACGCCGACGTGATCGTTGTGCGCCGTGAGCGCGATGTACTC